>Ga0255763_1002920_pt1 | contig 15749 bp, 19 predicted proteins | sample 041ome_2_FD_179963 | JGI IMG/M metagenome (GOLD analysis project Ga0255763, IMG submission 179963) | Coastal salt marsh microbial communities from the Groves Creek Marsh, Skidaway Island, Georgia - 041406US metaG (version 2) | ecosystem: Environmental > Aquatic > Marine > Intertidal zone > Salt...
TGAAGTTTTAAAAAACAAAAGACAAAAGACAAAAGACAAAAGACAAAAGACAAAAGACAAAAGACAAAAGACAAAAGACAAAAGACAAAAGACAAAAGACAAAAGAAAGGGGAAAACCATTGATTATAGATTGTCATGCACATGTTTCATCACCACCACAGTTAGCGATTTATAAAGCGGGGCTGGTTAGTCATCGTGGCTCCCATGGCCGTGGTGCTGTCAGGTATACCGATGAGCAGCTAATGGCGGCCTGGAATAAGAAAGAGATGGCACCTTGTGGTCATCTGGAGCATATGACCAACAACGGCCTTGATATGCAGCTGATTTCGCCGCGCCCATTCCAGACCATGCATTCCGAAAAGCCTGGTTATCTGGTGGAATGGTATATCCATGAAGTAAACAAAATTATTGCCGACAGTGTGCGCCTGATGCCGGACAAATTTTTTGGTGTTGGTGGTTTGCCACAGCAGGGGGGAGAACCGGTCGACGTGGTGTTTGAGGAAATGGAACACTGCGTCAAGGAATATGGTTTCAAGGGTTTTCTGTTAAATCCCGATCCCTATGAAAATGATGGTAACAAGGCCCCTCCAATGGGTGATCGTTACTGGTATCCCTTGTATGAAAAGGCCTGTGAATTTGATGTGCCATTACATATTCATACCGCCGGTTCACGTAACCCGCAGCGCGAACCTTACAGCCTGTATTTCGTTAATGAGGAAACCACGGCAGTTTATGGCTTTGTAAACTCTACCGTATTTGAAGATTTTCCTGAATTGAAAATTGTCGTTTCCCATGGTGGCGGTGCCATGCCTTACCAGATAGGCCGTTTCAATGCCGGCTCAGTGCGCTCCGGTGCCCAGGGTTCTGATAGCAAGGGCCTGTTCGTTGATCGCATGCGTAATATGTATTTTGATACCGTGCTCTACAGCAAGGATGCCCTTGAGCTTCTGATCAAGGTAGTGGGTGTTGATAGAGTACTTTATGGCTCTGAATGTCCTGGAGTTGGATCCTCGTTGAATGATGATACTGGGGAATGCTATGACAAAACGGTTCCCGTGATTGACAGCATTGACTGGTTAAGTGATGTGGACAAGGAAAAAATATTTTCCGGTAATGCCAAAAAAGTATTCAACCTTGATATATGAAGCTGTTGATGTTTTTCATTACTGAATGAAGGCATGAATGCGTCGATAACTGTACGGGTTTTAATCGTTTGAAAATGGAATCAATTGAATGGCTGAAATAGTCCTGGGCATGTGGACCACCCATGGTCCTATCCTTAATACTACGCCGGAAGAGTGGATGCTTCGTGTCATCAATGACAAACGCATTCCACACTGGTTCCGCGGCGAGCAGTATTCCTTTGAAGAGTTGACAGACTTACGTAAAGACGAAAACTTTGCCGCCCAATTTACCCTGGAAGAGCGCACCCGCCGCCATGCCCGCTGTCAGGCTGGTGTCGCGAAACTTGCTGAAATTTGGAAACAGGTAAAACCGGATGTCGCCGTTATCATGGGCAATGATCAGCGTGAGCTGGTGATGCCAAGTCTGCAACCAATGTTTACCGTTTATCATGGTGATACTTTCTGGCAACAACCTCTACCGGAAGAAAAATCGGCAAAACTGCCAATCGGGATCAAGGAAAGTGAATGGGCATACCGACCCGAACAGGAAGTAATCTGGCCAGGACTGCCGGAACTGGCCCATAAGGTAATTGAAAAAGGCCAGGTACAGGGTTTTGATTTTGCCGCATCCAGTGAATGGCCCGACATGGGTGATAGTCACCATCATGTGGGCACTCCTCATGCCTTCAGCTGGGTGATTCGCAGGGTCATGGAAGATGCTGCTGTGCCCATTTTGCCCATCATCAGCAATACTTTCTTTCCACCGAATCAGCCCACGTCCAGGCGCTGTTTTGAGATGGGCCAGCTTGTCGGTGAATGTATCAGGGAATGGAACAGCGACCTGAAGGTTGCTGTTTTTGGCTCCGGTGGTATGAGTCATTTCACTATTGATGAAAATCTGGATCAGCAGTTTCTGAAATCCCTGCAAACCCGGGATAAAGACTTTCTTACCTCTGTCCCCCAGAATATCCTGATGCAGGGAACCTCTGAGTACCGTAACTGGATTGCCGCAGCTGGTGCGCTTTTTGATACGAACCTCAAGGGCGATACCATCGATTATATTCCCTGCTACCGCAGTGAGGCAGGAACTGGAACTGCCCAGGGTTTTGTTAGCTGGAGCTGAAGTGCCAGCACAGAATTAGAAAAAACTGTGCATGCGTGATGATATTGATGACAGTCATAACCGTTGTGATAAGATCGCTGAAATATTACTAAAAAAACTATTTCTAGTAGTTGTGTCCGGGGGAAAGGCTTTGAAATTAAAGACCATAATTCTATCTTTGAGCGTCATCTTAACTGCGCTTTCTGGCGCTCAGTTAAATGCCCAGGAAGGTCACCCACTGAAAGGCACCTGGCGCGGCGAAGTTAATGTTGATGGTGACAGTCAGGCCCTGGTGATCATCATGGATTATGCGGAAGATAACATCAGCGGTCTTATCAATCCCGGTCGCAGTTCCTTCCGTTTTTCCGATGCCACGCTGGATGCGCCAAACTGGACTGTTAGCGCCAGCGCCATGACTCGCGATGATATTGCTGTTCAGTTCACCGCAACACTTCATGAGATCGGCGCCCGCAACAGATACCTTGAAGGTACCTGGACCCAGGCGGGCAGCAGCTATCCTTTTAAAGTAACTCGCGAATAGACGAGACTTCCACAGGTCAATAAGAGAGGGGAATAGAGTCATGACAACCATGCAGGAATTGAAAGAAAACTGGGTGGTACTTGTCATTGCCTTCTCACTGGTATTTTTTTCCTTCGGTGTACCCAATTTTTCACTGCCCTGGATCTATCGACCAGCCATGGACGAATTTGGCTGGACTAATGCCCAGGTAAACCTGTTGTCTACCGCGAAGTTTCTGGTCGGTGCACTGGCAGCCCTGGGTATGGGGATCATGATTGATCGGGTGGGGGGTAAGGTGTCTGTATTACTGGGTGCCCTGAGTGGCGGTTTTGCCATGTTGTTGTTTCTTGTAGCAACCAATCTCCCCATTTATTATCTGGCTGGTGGCATGCTGGGACTTTCTGCTTCCTCTATAGTGGCCGCCATGAAAGTAATCGTGTCACGACTGTTCGATATTAATCAGGGCATCGCTATCGGTATAGTTTTGGGTGGCACCAGTGCCGGACAGCTGGTAATGCCATTGATCTGGTCGCCACTGCTTGATGCCGGAATTAACTGGCGTGAAATTTTTGCCATGCTGAGCCTGGGTTCATTTCTCATCTCCACGCCCTTATGGATTATTTTCATGGCGAAAACCGGCAAGGCCCAGGACATCATCAATGCCAGTTCAGCCGCCCATAAGGATGGCCTGACCATGTGGGGGCATTTCAAGGAAGTCTGTCAGGAAAAAGGCTTCTGGCTGCTTGCCATTGCCATCTTCCTGGTGTCGGCGGTAGATCAGGCGTTGATGCAAAACTACGTTACATTCTTGCGTTCAGACCGCGGGCTTAATCATCGTGATTTTGCCTGGCTGGTGAGCCTGGTCAGCGTGCTGGCCATTGCCTCCAAAGTTGGTTCGGGCTGGTTCTATGACCGTTTTTCCATTCCCGGTATTCGCTTTTTCTATTTTATGCTTGGCGCCTCGGTGATACTGGCATTGCCAGTCACTGGCCTCGGCACCATGGCGATTTTTCTCATCGTGCGAAATGTTGCCCATGGCGGGATGATTGTGGAGGCGCCGGTTATCACCAAACATTATCTCGGGCCCCGTAATCTGGGCATGACTATCGGGGTAGTGTCTGTCTTTGTGAACCTGGGTTTTGCCGCAGGCCCGCCCTTGCTTGGCTATCTGTACGATCTTAATGGTAACTATACCTTTGGCTTTGTGCTGTATTCTGCAGTCGCCATACTTGCCGGGATATGTCTGCTGCCACTGAAGCCGCGTTACTGGACACCGCCGAGCAAACGCAAACAGGAAGATCCCGGCACGGCGTCAATGCAACCTGCCACTACCTGACTTAATGATTTACTGAGCATTAAATCAGCAAAAAAAAAGAGGCCTGAAGGCCTCTTTTTTTTGCTTATGTTTTGCTTAAAGTAAAACTGCTTACTGCACCAGGCTTTCACTGCCCATCATGTGGAACTGATCAATATTATTATCCTGGCAGAAGTATTCGATGAACTCCTGATCCGGCTCCCAGGTTTTGGTCCAGACCGTTGACCAGGGTGCCGTGTAGGCCTCGGGATCATCGATAGTGATTTCATAACGCAGGGTATCTCTCTGCGGGCGTGAAATACGCTCAACTAGATGCAGGCTTTCCGTATGCGGATAGCCTTCCCGATGCAGCCAGAAGCGTTCATTGAAACCAATGGTATCGATAATCAGGGTATCGCCTTCCCAGCGTCCGATGGAATGACCAAAGTAGGAAGGATTGATATAGTCGGGATGACCGCGGCCATCCATGTGGATTTCACGCCAGGGCCGCGTTGAGCCGCCGGAATGAATGAAAATCTTGCTCATGTGTGGAACCTGAACCAGTTGCAAGCCGAAAGGTACAGCAAACTGGCGTGGACCACCGGGCGGTGCACAGCGTACATGGGGATCGTCTTTTGCCAGTGTGGCCTGGCGGTAATCATAGAGCGCACGTGACCAGGGTTTGAAAGGGACTTCATCAGGTGGCGGGTAATCTGCGCCTGCAACCATCGGGCCGGGGCCGCGCCCCCACAGACCCAGTCCGTCTTCCTGGGGGCCCAGATTAGGCGTGCCATCAGCCAGGCGGGGAGTTGGACCCTGGGGGTTATAGTCGGCAGCTGAAACAGCGGCAGCCAGCAAGCTGGTTAAAAGCAGTAAGCGCGAAGTCAGTTTTCTCATGATGTTTGTCTTGTTACTCTTTTCTAATTATTATTTTTATTCTAATTGTATATTTGTTTTTAATTTTCCTGTCGGGAGAACAGCCGTTTACCGGTCTCTTCGATAACTACCGAACTGGCACTCATTGAAGAGCTGCCGTCACGGGCGAGAGCGCCTTCTACAATCAGGAAATCGCCCAACACCAGTGATTCCCGATTCCAGCCTTGTCGCGCCATGGAAACCGGAGAGCCCAGTTCACAGGCCCAGGTGGACACCTCACCGGTTTCCGGATCTTCCACATCAATATAAAAGTAGGCGTGTGGATTCAACCACTCCACTTTAACCACTACGCCAGTGATTTCTTTACGGGCATCAGCATCGTATTGCGCGGTAAACGCATGATGCGAGAGAGCGGCCTGACTGCCCAATAAAGTACTTGCCAACAAAAAAATAGCTGTAGCAGAACGAAAAGTCATTACCTGGTTTCCCCTAACAAACTGATTTTTAATAAGAAATCAGTAATTGAATAAGTCTTGAGTGATCAGGTTATCACAAAATATTTACATGTCCATGCCTGCTAAACGCTTTCACAATTTATCCCATATATAACTGTTTATTTGAATTACCCCCCTTTTGTTTAAAGGCTTCAGGCGTATTAAAAATAATTACATTTCGTAAGAATTCCTTAAGAAACGCTTGTTAATGTGCACAACATAGAAAAAACATATGGGTGCCAGTCTATGTATTACCTTGAATTAGAAAATAATTTTCACAACCGTGAAAGTCAGGTACGCGAAGCCCTGTTAAGCAGAGTGCTTACTCCTGCCCCCGTCTTTACCCTGCATGGTCGCCATTGCGAGGAAAGGCAGAAAATAGAAGATTATATCGCCGGAAAATTTCGCAGCAGTTACGGTGCGCAAATCCATGAATTCATGCCCATCCTGCTTTCCATGCGCTGTCTGAATAATTTTTCCGGTGCCATCGGCATGCGTAGAGCCGGGTCATCATCACTCTTTCTTGAGCAGTATCTGGATAGCCCGATTGAGGATTGTCTGAGCAATGCAGTCGAGGAAAAAGTTGCGCGAAAAGATATTATGGAAATTGGCAATCTGGTAGCCGGTCGCAAAGGCCCCAGTCAATTTGTCTTCCTCATCGCAACGTCACTCCTGCATCTTGCCGGCTACAAATGGATTACTTTTACTGCAACGCAGGCACTGGCTAACAACCTGAACAAACTTGGTTTTCCTCTGGTGAAGCTGGCTGATGCCACCAGTGATCGTCTGCCAGGTAATGAAGCCAGCGAGTGGGGTGCTTATTACGATACCAAACCCCAGGTTTTTGCCGGCAGTCTTGATGCCGCTGCAGCGCTTGCACGTAAACGCCCTTTGTTAAGAAAGGCCCTGGTCTTGTATCGCCGAAAAATCAGACGTCTGGCGAAAGAGTTAGCCGGAAACTAAGCCATGAAAATAGATCTGCTGGCTAAAATCAGGACTTCCAGTGCCGGTTCCAAACCGCTTCTGGGCAGTCCAGGAAAAAGCTACACACTTGATGAGATCGACAGCCAGTGTCGTTCTCTTGAAAAAATATTGCAGCAGGAAAACACCACGTTGTTAGCCCTGCATGCGGAAAACGGCCCCTCCTGGGTAGTGGCGGATCTTGTTTGCCAGCGCTTGAATATTTCTCTGGTGCCACTACCCACTTTTTTTTCACCGTTACAGTTGAAGTCAGTTATTGAGCTTTGTCAGGTCGACTATTTGCTCACCGACAACCCTGAAGCACTGCAGGTGCTTATCGCCAGTAAAGTTTCACCGGAACACCTTGGCACCGGATTGCAGTTATGCCGGGTACAACATCAGCTGGCTGACTCTGCTGTTTATCCGAAAGAGACCGGCAAGATCACCTTTACCTCGGGTTCCACCGGCAATGCCAAAGGCGTTTGTCTGAGTAACCAGCAATTGTTGTCCCAGGCTGAAACTTTGGCCGCAACAGTTGGCTTAAAAGCCCCGCGTCATCTTTGCCTTCTGCCCTTAAGTACCTTGCTGGAAAACGTCGCTGGAGTCTATGCGCCATTACTGGCAGGTGGCGAAGTCATTCTGCCAACGCTTACAGAGATGGGGTATCGGGGCAGCCGCCTTATCGAGCCCGGAAAAATGCTGGGATTGATACAACAGATACAACCCGACACTCTGATCCTGATTCCTGAACTGTTGAAGTTGCTGGTTTCTGCAGCCAAAACCGGCTGGCAGGTACCGTCGAGCTTTAAATTTATTGCCGTTGGTGGCAGCAAGGTTGGTAAAGCCCTTCTCAAAGAGGCGTGGTCACTTGGCTTGCCGGTATATGAAGGTTACGGACTTTCAGAATGCGCTTCCGTAGTCAGTCTTAATAACTCCGCTGAGCGACGCGATGGCAGTTGTGGCAAACCTTTGGCCAATGTTTTAGTAGCCGTGGTTGATGGAGAGATCCAGGTCACAGGCAATGCCATGCTGGGTTACGTTAACCAACCTGAAACCTGGTATCAGGAAAGTATCAAAACCGGTGATCTTGGTCATCTGGATGAAAACGGCTTTGTCCATCTTGAAGGTCGTAATAAAAATATTCTTATTTCCAGTTATGGACGCAATATTTCTCCTGAATGGCCGGAAAGTGAATTACTTGCCAACCCCATGTTGCAGGATGTTGTTGTTTATGGCGATGCCAGACCCTATTGCGTCGCTCTGATTAGCTGCAGGAATCCCCAGTTAAATAATTTATTGATCCAGCAATGGATTGATCAGGTCAATAACAGTTTGCCGGATTATGCCCAGATCAAGGCCTGGCATCGCCTGTCACAGAACCTGGGAGCTATCCCGGGACTATTGACCGCTAATGGTCGCCCTTGCCGTGAGGTGATTGCGGAGCAATTTAATAATGAAATCTCTGCCCTTTATGCAGATCAGTCAAAAGGTGCAGTCAGCTATGCCGGTGTATCGGCTGAAAAGGAAATAATGTTATGAGTTTTTATCAGAGACTGCTTGCAGAGACAGAACAGGAACGAAACACTTTATTGTCTGCGCCAATTTTTATCCGCTGTTTCCAGTGCGAGATAAGCCTGGACGACTATGTGGCCTTTCTTACCCAGGCTTACCATCATGTAAAACACACGGTCCCCCTATTGATGGCGGTAGGCGCCAGGCTGCCGGAGGAAAAAGAATGGCTGCGCGAAGCCGTCGGTGAATATATTGAGGAAGAAATGGGTCACCAGGAATGGATACTTAATGATATTGCCGCATGTGGCTATGACAAGGAAGCCGTGCGCAGATCCAGACCCAATGGCAGCACTGAACTGATGGTGTCCTATGCCTGGGACATGATTAATCGTGTCAATCCGCTTGGTTTTTTTGGCATGGTTCAGGTGCTGGAAGGCACCAGTATCAGTATTGCTGAAAAAGCCGCCGATATTATTCGTGAAAAGCTTTGCCTGAAACGCAAGGCATTCACCTATTTGTATTCACATGGCGCGCTGGATCAGGATCATATTCAATTTTTCGAAAGCCTGATGAACCGGATTTCTGATCCGGCCGAACAGGAACAGATAATTCATTGCGCAAAAATGTTTTACAAACTCTACGGTGATATTTTCCGCAGCCTGACAGAACAGGATGAAGGGGTGAGCCCGATTTCTCAAGCCTCAGCGGCATAAGAACTTCATAGTGCAAGCGCAGCAAGTTAAGGACGTGACATGGATTTAAAAGGCAAGACAATCCTGCTTACTGGGGCTAATGGAGGTATCGGTACTGCACTGGGCAAACTTCTCGCCGAACAGGGATGCAAGCTGGTTTTATGCAGTTTGAGCAGAGAGTCTCTGGAAAAGCTTGAAAGGGATCTGGCTGCCTCCGGGAATACCAATTCCCATTCCATAATTGCGGCAGATATCAGTAGCAGCGAAGATCGACATCGCATTGCCAGCGAATGCGAAGCGCTTGGAGGTATTGATGTCCTGATTAACCTGGCCGGTGTCCTCGATTTTAATTTATTTGAAGAGCAAAGCCCGGAAATGATTGAGCGCACTATCCGAATAAATCTGCTGTCACCGATGTTGCTGTGCCATGAATTATTGCCTCAGTTAAAACTAAAGGAAAAAGCCAAAGTTTTAAATGTGGGGTCTATTTTTGGCAGTATCGGGCATCCAGGTTTCGTTGCTTATTGTGCTAGCAAGGCAGGCATGAAAACCTTTACTGAAGCGCTGTCCCGGGAACTTGCTGATAGCAATATTTCTGTTTCCTACATTGCGCCTCGCGCTACCGCGACAGCACTGAATTCTGACCGGGTTAACGAAATGAACAAGGCATTGGGCAATAACACTGATACGCCGGATTACGTTGCCAGCCAGATAATTAGTCATCTGCAACGGGATAAAGCCCTGAGCTATATCGGTTGGCCAGAAAAATTTTTTGTAAGGTTAAATGCACTATTACCTTCTGTGGTACACAAGGCCCTGATAAAAAATCTGGGCTTAATTAAACAGTACGCAAGATCCTGAGGAGAGAAACATGTTCCGATTACTCAAAATTACAGTGCTTGTGCTTGTAGCTATGGTATCGCTGCAAGCCAGGGCTGATCTTGACAGTGATATTAGCCATCTCCAGCAACGCTGGGCAGAAGTGAATTATCAGCTGGAAGGAAAAACCCGGTTATCTGAATTTGAAAAGCTGGTGGCTGAAGCAACCCAGGCCACCAGTAGCTATCCACAAGCGGCCGAAAGCTGGATATGGAGTGGCATTATCAAGTCAACCTATGCCGGTGCCAAAGGCGGCCTGGGTGCACTTTCCCTGGCCAAGGAATCCAGGGCTGACCTTGAAAAAGCCTTGTCCCTGAATGCTGATGCGCTTGATGGTTCTGCCTACACCAGTCTGGGAACCCTATATTACAATGTCCCGGGATGGCCGGTAGGCTTTGGTGATGATAAAAAAGCCGAGGAATTTTTAACCAAGGCACTGTCTCTAAATCCTGACGGCATTGACAGCAATTATTTTTATGGCAATTACCTTATTTCAGAGAAACGCTATGATCAAGCCCGCCGTTATCTGGAAAAAGCCCAGCAGGCTAAAGCAAGACCGGATCGTCCACTGGCGGATTCAGGTCGGCAGAAGGAGATTCTGGAAGCACTGGCGGGAATAGACGGGAAGAAGTAGTTACTAGTCACAAGTTACAAGTCACAAGTCTCAAGAGACAAGCAACCACTCTTCCAGGTTTCAATGGTTTTCTGGTGGTCAGATAAGGACCGCAGGGAAGCATCCGACGAGGCGATCTGTGATCGCCTTTTTTGTAACTTGTAACTTGTAACTTGTAACTTGTAACTTGTGACGCAATCAATTGATGCATATCCAATACGCCCATGGTGAATTAAGGTAACATGCGCCCATGCAAATACTCCTCGTAGAAGATGATCAACCCCTTGCCAAAGGCCTGCAAAAAGCACTGGGTCAGCAAGGTTATGTGGTCAATCATATGGGCACCGGTGAGGCTGCGCTTCATGTCATTGAATTCGACAAACCCGACATTGTGATTCTGGATATTGGCTTGCCTGATATTGATGGCATTACTGTTCTCAAAAAAGCGCGCAAGAAGGATAAAGAGCTTCCGGTTTTGATGCTCACGGCCCGTGACGATGTCGATGACAAGGTCGCCGGGTTGGACAGTGGGGCTGATGATTACCTGGTTAAACCTTTTGAGATGACCGAATTGCTGGCGCGGTTACGCGTTCTGGAAAGGCGTATCGCTGCTGTCAAAACTAACGAAATTGTCATTGGTCATGTGTGTCTGGACACTGTTGCTCAACTGGTCAGTGTCGATGGCAAGGAAATAGAACTCGCGCGCAAGGAATACATGCTGCTGAAAAGCCTGATGGAGAATGCTGGCAGGGTGCAAACCCGCAGCACCCTGGAAACCCGACTTTATTCATGGGGTGAGGAAGTCTCCAGTAATGCTGTTGAAGTTCATATTCATCGTCTGCGAAAAAAACTGGGTAATGATTTTATAAAAACTATACGCGGCGTCGGCTATAAAGTTCACGCCGAGGGTCGGTCTTGAGCTCCATTCGTTTTTTTCTCGTGGCGGGAATTCTGGCCACGTTAACCCTGTTCAATTTTGTTGCAGCCCTGCGCGGCTATCAGTCCAGTATGGAGGAAGCTGATCTCTTGCTGGACAGCCAACTACTGGATTTTGCCCGTCTCGTCGGTCGCCTTGATGTTACCTATAATCATGATGAGCTGCGGCTGGGAAATAATCTGGCATTTCAGCTCTGGCAAGATGGCGAAATAGTCGCTCAGTCATATCATGCGCCGCAGGAACCGCTGGCAGAGTTTAGTAACGGTTTCAATTTCAGTAATTTTGATGGCTATCGCTGGCGCACCTTCAGTCGCCAGGAAAGCACAGACGGGCGCTGGGTTATTGTGGCGGAGCGAACAGATCTACGTTATGTGCTGGCTGAAAACGTAGTACTTGAATCCATTATGCCGATTCTCTTGAGTATTCCCCTGATAGGTCTGATTATCTGGTTCATTGTGAGTCAGGGCCTGAAGCCGTTGACAAGACTTTCTACTCAGCTTAAAAACAAATATGTGAATGATTTAAGCGCCATTGATGCGTCCAATACCCGTCGCGAATTGGAACAGGTAATCCAGTCAATCAACAGTTTTATGGCGCGTTTGAATCAGTCTGTAGAAAGAGAAAAACGTTTCTCTGCTGATGCGGCCCATGAATTAAGAACGCCCATCAGTGCCCTGAAAGTTCAGTTGCATAACCTGTCCCAGGAAATGGATATGGACAATGATTCCTGGCGCCAATTGGAAGGCGGCGTGGAACGCATGCAGCATCTGGTGGAGCAGCTGTTAACCCTGTATCGAATGACGCCTGACACCTTTGCTGAAAACAGTCAGCAAGTTGACCTCTATCAGGTTTGTGAAAATGTCATTGCTCAGCAATACACGCTGGTTGAAAATAAAAATCAGCAGCTGGAATTGCTGGGAGACCATTGCTCTATTACCGGTGAAGAGTTTGCCCTTGAGACACTGGTATCCAATCTTCTCAGTAATGCCAGTAAATATACGCCAGATGAAGGCAGTATTCGTGTGGTTGTGGAAAAACAGGGTGATCGTGTGGAGTTGCGGGTGGAAGATAATGGCGAAGGGATTCCTGCAGTTGAAAGAGAAAGAATATTCGAGCGTTTTTACCATAATGAAAAAAACCCGAATGATAAAACACTTCCAGGTTGTGGCCTGGGTCTTACCATTGTCAGTCATGTTGCCAATCTGCACGGTGTACAGGTGAGTGTTACTGATTCCTCATTTGGTCAGGGCACTGCATTCAAGGTAAGCTTTCCAGGAAAAGAGATATGAAAGTTGGTTTCCTATCAGGCATCTTGTTGCTATTGGTAAATTTTCTTGTTGCCCCTTCAGTGCTGGCAGCCACACCTGAAATTCAAATTGAAATTCGTGACCATCTTTTCTACCCGTCAACGGTTGAAGTCCCCGCCAATCAGAAAGTTCGGCTGTTTATTATTAATAATGATCCGACGCCGGAAGAATTTGAAAGTTATGAGTTGAACCGTGAAAAAGTAATCCCCGGGAACGGCAAGACAGTAATATTTATCGGACCACTACCCCCTGGTGAATATCCTTTTTTTGGCGAGTTTTTCCCGAAGACAGCACAGGGCAAGGTGGTGGCTAAATGAAAGATAGTCACAAGTTACAAGTTGCAAGTCACAAGATGAGAAACAGTCGCAAGTTACAAGTCTCAAGTCTTAAGTCTCAAGGTAGCCACGCTATGGTGGCAGGAGGAGTTGCGTGTTTTAACTGTTTGTTTACTGCAACTATTTCAAGAAAAAAAATTACTGAGTTTGAAAAGTCATCCTTGCGACTTGCAACTTGTGACTACGCCAGAGGCGTCTTATGTTCCTGAGTACCGTTATCTTGGTGTTACAAGAAATCCTCGAGGCTGCATTGCTGATCAGCTTGCTGCTGGTGCTGAGTCGTTTGCTGACCCGAAAAAGTCGTGAGAATCTGGTGATTCCACTTGCCTGGTTACCCTTTTCGGTATTGTTTGGACTGGGGGGCGCATGGTTCTATGCGGCAATGACGCCAGCTGTTTCCCAATGGTTTGATTATGTGGGACTTGAAGTAGTCAATGCCTCGATTCAACTGTTTACGCTGGCAGCTCTGGTCGTTTTTTGCTTCATGTTCAGCAGTGCTAACAGAATAAACAGGCCTGCCAAGCTCAATACTCTGGCTCCTGTGCTGATGTGTATTATTGTTGTCATGGGCATAACCCGGGAAGTCTCCGAAATAATTCTTTACATGAACGGCGTGATGTCAAATCGACTTAATGTTTCACCGGCTATTCTTGGCGCCATTATGGCAGCAGGAATAGGGGTAAGCAGTGGCATTGTTTTGTATTTTCTGATTTTGAGCATGCCGGTAATCTGGAGCTATAGAGTCTGCATGCTGCTATTAGCATTGTTTGCCGGCAATTTGGCATCCCAGGCTATTTTGTTGCTTACCCAGGCAGATTGGCTGCCCTATACCGCTGAATTGTGGAATAGCTCCACTTTAATTCCTGAATATTCAGTGACCGGTCAGTTGCTTTATGCGCTGGTGGGTTATGAAGCCAATCCTTCAATACTCCAGGTAATATTTTATTTTTCAAGTGCACTGCTGATCGCCTTTAGTCCACTTTTTTTGCTGGCCTGGAGAAATAGCCAGGATACTAATGATCATGATTTGCAGGAGAACGCGTGACTGAAAATCTGAAAGCAGTAATATTCGTCGTTTTGCTTTGTCTGCCATCACTATATGCACAGGCAGATGGCATCGTGGTAGACAAGGTCTATCATCCTTATGTAGATGCCCTGGAGAAGGAAATGGAATACCGCACGGTGATTCAGGGCGAGCAGGAAGGCTTGCTCACCCCGGCCGAGATACACCAGTTTGCTATCGGCACCTCTGTTGGTGATAAGTTATTCGCTGAATTTTATGCCATAGGCACAAAAAACCGGCAGGGGAATTTCCACCTTGGTGCCTGGGAAGCTGAGCTGAAGTGGCAACTGACAGAGCAGGGCGAATATTTCGCTGACTGGGGTCTGCTATTTGAATACGAAAATGAAGTGGAACTGGATAAAAATGAAATTACGGTAGGTATTCTGGCGGAAAAGGAATTTGGACGCTTCAGTGGCACAGCCAATCTGATGCTGATCAATGAGTGGGGGGAAGATATTGTTAACGAATATGAAACCGTACTGGCCACACAAATCCGTTACCGGCAATCCCAGGCATTCGAACCTGGAATAGAGTTTTATGCCGGACAGAACGCCCGCGGTATTGGTCCTGTGATTCAGGGCAATATCAGCTTGAGTTTGCGAAAATCCCTGCATTGGGAGAGCGGTGTTATTTTTGGACTGGGCAATGACAGTCCCAATACCAGCTATCGTTTTCTGATTGAATATGAGTTTTGATAAAGTGCTATCAAATCCCGGACTTCAGGCCAGACTATCGCCCCTGACCACACGCCTGTTCCTTCAGATTTTTTGTGGAAGGCCGCGACCTGGTGGGCTTTGTTGAAGAAGGCAAGCAGGCCATCGCCGACAATGTCGCCTTACCGGAAGGCTACAGCCTGGAATGGGGCGGTGAGTTCGAAAATCAGCAACGTGCAGCGGCGCGACTGACACTGGTAGTCTCGGTAGCACTGGCACTTATTGCCTTCATTCTGTTTCTGATATTCCGTTCAATCAAACAAACCCTGATCATCCTGTCGAATATTCCTTTTGCCCTGACCGGCGGCCTGATCGCGCTCTGGCTTACCGGTGAATTTATTTCCGTGCCGGCCTCGGTGGGGTTTATTGTCTTGCTGGGGATCGCGGTACTTAACGGGGTGGTGATGATGTCTCATTTTAATTACCTGATTTCAAAGGGACTGGAAATTTCCCGCGTAGTCAGGGAAGGGGCCTTGCGTAGACTCAGGCCGGTAATGATGACGGCGTCAATCTGTGCCTTAGGCCTGGTGCCCTTGCTACTGGCCACTGGTCCGGGTTCGGAAATTCAGAAACCGCTGGCTATTGTGGTGATTGGCGGCTTGATCAGCTCAACGCTGTTGACGCTGTTTTTGTTGCCGATTATTTATCGACGTTTTCATCGCGATGGGGCCGCAGCGTAGCTGCTAGTTACAAGTTACAAGTCTTAAGAGGCAAGAGGCAAGATATAAGAAAAAGGATAAAGGATAAAGGATTAAGGATTAAGGTGACCAGTCAGCGTGGTGGATTGGTTTAGCTTGTAGGTCGGATAAGCGTAGCGCCATCCGACATGGCGACCTTCGGCCGCCTGCTTGAGACTTGAGACTTGTAACTTGTGACTATAATTAAATTAACGAAACGGAAAAAACAGGATGCAAACTCTTCTGGTACTGAACATCAATCCGGGTCTTGAAGAAGATCTGGTGGATTACCTGTTATCGATCAACGATCTGAATGGTTTTACCTCCTATCCTGTCAGGGGGCATGGCGATCATGTGAATTTGTCGTTGGCAGAGCAGGTGAGTGGTCGTTGTAAACGCACCCAGGTAGAAATTATTCTTGCAGAAGAAGCGGTGCCATCGCTGCTGGCAGGTCTGGCGGAATCGGTAGGGCGTGATATTACCTGGTGGCAACAACCCGTGCTGGCCAGTGGCAGTTTTTATTAAACTGATCGTTCCATTCTTGCTTAAGGCCTTAGCCTGTCAAAGTCGTTACACAACAACCCTTACTCGCTCATATCTGCATATTTATTAGGCAGGTCCAGAGAGATTTTCTGCCCATAACCACGCAGG
>Ga0255763_1002922_pt1 | contig 15745 bp, 8 predicted proteins | sample 041ome_2_FD_179963 | JGI IMG/M metagenome (GOLD analysis project Ga0255763, IMG submission 179963) | Coastal salt marsh microbial communities from the Groves Creek Marsh, Skidaway Island, Georgia - 041406US metaG (version 2) | ecosystem: Environmental > Aquatic > Marine > Intertidal zone > Salt...
CCGACCCTAACCTTGAAAGACAGGCAAAAACCCCTAAATATGTCGATTTTATCAAAAATGATGATGGTAGGGGGTTCTTACCATTCCTACAACCAATGTCAAAGTCAAAGTTTGTAGGTGTTGACCCATCTCAAACAAAATTTGATGATACTACATCGTTATACGCTTTGGCTAAACCAAAAACTTACGATGATAAGGTAATTACACTCGACTTATTTACAGGTTTTGCTAAATCGGATTCAAAATACGACTTCACCGACCCAAATCAGTATGGTGTTAGTCGTGAATTGGATAACGGATTGGGTAAAACATACACAAGTGCAGTTTTAAAGGATGTATATAACAAATACAATCTTAAAGAAGACTCACATAACCCCTCATACATTAAACAACCATTTATATTAAGTGGTATTCAACGTGAAAAGGGTGAACCACAAACATTAGGGGTTGGGTCATTCTCACTTATTAGAGGTGGCGCAGTTACTTCGACTGCAAAGGCTGGGATTGACTTGGCTAGAATGGGTCAGTTCCTAATAACACCTCGTGGTTTGACTTGGATTGTTAAACAAATAGGAATGCAACGAAGTCAGAAGTATGGTAAGACATTTACTCCGGTAAATCTTTTAGCAAATCTTGCAACACAACATCTTGGTCTCCGTTTTGACCGACCTGGAAAATTACCACTTGGTGATGAGACTTGGAAATATTCAGCAGCAAAAAGAACTGCACAAACTTTAAAAGAAGAGTATTTTCCAGATACAAAAGGTGGTAGATTACTTCGTTTGTACGACCAAATTGATTTTAGTGTTGCCGGATTACCATTCCCAAACGAGGTAGACAAACGGGGTGGGTTTGACTCATTCTATGGTATTGGTATTACTAACACAACTCGTGGTGTAAATACTTTTGGTGATAAACTTACATTGGAAATAGGATTTACTAATTATGGTGACTATTTCAAACAAAATAAAGAAGGTAAACTAACCACTCAAGTAGAAGAAAATTCACCAATCCCAATTGATACAAAATTTGAAGAACGAGGGTTATACAAATCAGATGGTTTGATTCCAGATACACCTGATATTGCAGATTATGAAGCTATATCCTATGGTACTATCTCAAAACTTGCTAATGGTGATACTCCTGAAAACTACAAGGGTGACTTTAGAAATCTAAAAGCAATCGTATTTAATAATGGTGTTGATGAAAACGGTAATGGTACAGAGGCAGTATCCGAATACACCAGCACGAATTTAAGAAAAACCTACGGATTTGGCCAGACTTTCAAAACAAATGCTCAAAGATTATCCGATGAACGACTTGATAAAGTTGGATTATTAAAACCAAACGATGGTGACAAACCGAATTATGAAAAAGACATTGTAACTCTTGGATTCAGAACCGATAACAGTAATAGAACTCAATTTAGAGGAACTGTTAGTGGTATCACCGAAACATTCTCACCAAATTGGAATTCAGAAAAACCGAATGGTAGAGCTGACCAAGTTTATATGTATAGTACATTTGAAAGAACTCTTTCATTCAACTTCAAAGCAGTAGCATATTCACGAATGGAACTCATTCCTATGTGGGAAAAATTAAAACAACTTGCTACTTTCGCAATGCCATATTATGGTAGTTCAAGTGGGTATCGTGGTAGACAGATTCTATTTACATTGGGTGACCTTTGGAAAGACCATACTGCATTATTAACATCACTATCATACACGATGTCGGATGAGGCGTCTTGGGAGATTGATACAAACTATACAATACCTAAATTAGTAGACATTTCGGTTGGATTAACTCTTGTTGGTGACGCAGTTCATAGTGAAAATTCAACATCAACCCTATATGATTATGGAGCTTAATTATGGGTAGATATGATAACATAACAGTACAAAAAAATAATGGTAGACGGTATAAACTTACTACTAAACTACCATCTATTGAACCATCTATTGATGATATTTATATTATAGGACAATATGGTGACCGATTGGACAATTTGGCATACAAATACTATGGTAGAAGTTCGTATTGGTGGATTATTGCTCTTGCAAATAATATTGGTAAGGGTGACTTGGTAGTTCCAGTTGGTGAACAACTCCGAATTCCACAAAATACTGCTAAAATTATTGAAGAATATAATAATCTTAATGGATAAGAGTTATGGGTGTATTTTCAAATGCTACATTTGGTGGTGAGGACAATTTAAACACAATATCCGGATATTTAGAAAATCCAAATGCAAGTGAGGAATCTAAAATCTGGAACTATGGTAGATATGCATATATTACATTAAAGTATAATGAAGTAAATAATGCAGGAATCACCGCTTGTAAAACTTCAATCAGTACATTAGGTGATACTCATATAAGTTCAGGTTCATCCTATCAATCTTTAATAGAGAGGTCTGGTGAACGTGATATTCCAGCAAGTCCTATTTTAGAGTCGGTAAGAATTGGTAATGATGGCTCTAATGATGTAACCGATGCTGCATTGTATGATATTGATGTGTCATTCAAAGTATTTAGTGCTGCTCAATTTGCAGAAATTGAAAAGGCCTGGTTTGTTCCTGGTAATGAATTTACCATAACATTTGGATATAAAGGCCTTGGTCTGGGTGGTTCTATAACTGGAAATGTATATAATTTCTCATTCACAATGGATTCGGTTGGTGTATATTCGTGTAATATACAATTAACTGGTAGAAACCGATTTGCGGCAGTTCTTTCTATGAAAAACGAAATGGCTCAGGCGGGTACTGAAATAACTGATGAAGCGGGTGATAGTTTTAAAGCAGTAACCATTCTTTCAGAATTACATAATAGATTTGAAGCAGAATTTCCACAATTTGAAGAATCATCTATTATCCAACTTGCAAGTACGCAAGACTTTGTAGAAGATGGTAAAGCATCACTTTCACCAAATGGATTATATGCTGTTGCAAATATTCAGACCAAAGGTGGATTTGACTTTGCACTTGCCGGAATTCAGGTTGACCTTGATGACAAGTTTGTAAAATATGTAAAGTACGAAGAATTAATTAATGTTATTAATTATGCAAATAGTGATAGTAACTTTACTTGGGGATTTGGTACTGAAGCAGCAACACTTGTATCACAAATGGCATCTGCAGACCCATCGGCTATATTATTAGATGGTGATATGGCAAATTATGGTGGTGAAGATGGTGATACATTCAATGACCTTCGTACTGGCGCCGGAACTGCTGGTCTTGCAAAAGATATTTTAATTAGTTTACCTTTGATTGGTGAAATTGTAAAAAATCTTGAAGAAAAAGAAGAAGAGGATAAAGAAGAAAAAGGTGCAACTTCGGTGAATAGTTTTTTGAGTACATTAAATAGAAAAATTGAAGACCTTACCGGTGGATTATATCCGTTGGTAATATACAACAACGGATTTGAAAGTGACGCAACTGAATTTCTTATTGTTCACAAATACGCCGAACACACTGCAACTGCTGCAGCGTATACATTTAATATGCACAATATTGGGTCGGTGTTAAAGAGTGTAAACTTATCATCAAATATGGATTCGGACATGGCAGCTGCTGCATTGGTTAGTAATAGGGGTGGTGATATTCCAGATGGTGCTTTGGATAATCTATACAAAGATTGTGGAGGAACTAAAAGTACAGCTCCAGATTCAAAAGTCACCCTTGATGATATTGCTAATCTGAAAAAGGTATTGGGTAGTGGATTTTCTCCAGAACGTGTAGCTGCTTTAAAAGAAGCACAAACATCTTATGTTAAAAGTAATACTACAACTACCGGAACGGATACTGGTTATAGGTATGCAATAGATTTGTCAGTAACTCATTTGGGGTGTTGGGGAACTAACATAGCCGATACATTTAGCTTTGATGGGTTACCACCAAAATTTAGAAAAGACCACGTTTACTTTGCAGTGGGTAAAGTTGAACACCAATTTGATGGTCAGGGTGGTTGGGATACTACTGTGACTGGTTTTTGTAAAATAGATGATGTATTGGCACCATAATGGCAAAGAGAAGAAAAATATATTATCCAGATGGACAAATCCAAAAAGGTCTATACACCAATGGTGGTGAGTGGATGTTTAAGGATGGTACTGAATACATTGGAGATTACCATACATACTCCACAGGTGAGGTATTTACAAAATCTTCGTATGTGAAGAATGTATCGGAGAAATTGATAAGATATGTAGATTTGTCTAATTTTGAAAATAGTGAAAAATTTAGATATGATAATATTGCGGCACAAATTCCTACAAAATTCTATACACCAACTTATAGTAAAGTAAATCCAAACGAAAATGATTATATATCAGGATTCTTTTTTAGATACTTTGTAAAGAAGTACCACTCCGACTATATTTCAGAAGTTGCAATTTCAGATTACAACACAGTTCAAGTAGAACATTTTGCAAAAGCAAAAGTTCCTTGGAAGTTGATAGGAACTTTAAATGATTCTCAAATAGGGCCGGGTGTTGCTGATACAAATCGTAGGATTATATCGGGTGTAAACAAAATGATTGGTGGTATTGTAAATTATGTTACCGATTTTAGTGAATATGCCAGACTTCAGGCCGCAGATGAGACAAGTAAAGATAATTCACGAATAGTTATTAACGAAGGTGTAGTAACTAACGACAAATATTTGGGTGATGGTGAAATTCCAGCACAAAATACAATAACATTGCCTGGTGATGTTCCAGACCCAGGTGGAATATTTATACCAAATGGTGCAGTTGTTACTGCCGATGGTTCTGCAGTTGTAACCGCAGATGGTTCAATATTAGTGATAGGGTAAATGATATGGCAAGAACAAAAACAATTCCTCAATTAGAAGAATTAGATGCTATCCCAGAAGGTGGTAATTATCTAATTGTTCATGATGGGAATGACATTAAGAGAGTAACTTATAGTAGAGGTAAGGGTACTAATGCTAAAACAGTTGCATTAACTTCAGATGCGCAGGTATTCCGAGTTGCTAAAGATGGTAGTATTACACCATCTAATATTACATTCTCACTAAATAGACAAAATATTAATGAAAGTTCTGCGTCTGTATTTTCATCTGACCCTTCTATTACCCTTACTGGTACTGGAAATACTCGTACACTTTCATCTTCATCATTTGGTGCAAACACTTCCGTAACTATTACAGGTACCGCTGATGGGCTGTCTGACAATATTACAATTATTCGTGTTGAAGAGGGTTCTGATTCAGTAACTACTATTGTATCAAACGAATCACATAACTTCCAAGCCGATGCTTCTGGCTCAATATCATCATATGTTGGTGGTGGAACTGAAATTCAAGTATATGAGGGGGCCAACCTTTTAACTTTTACAACTGGTACTGCTACAAACGGACAATATACCATAACTGCAAGTGGGTCGAGTATCACTCCAGGTTCAGTAAGTGGGAATGGAACTACAACCTACTCAATTGGCGACCCATCTTTGATGGGAGATTTAATTGACCAGGCAAAGATTACTTATACTATTGCTGGTAAAAAATCAAATGGTGATTCGTTCTCAATCACAAAACAACAATCTTTTACAAAAGTAAGTGCTGGTCAAAGTGGTCTAAACTCAAAAGTAGTTGTATTAACTTCAGATTCACAGGTATTCAAAGTAGCTAAAGATGGAACTATCACTCCAAGTACAATTACTTTGACTACAAACCGACAAAACATTCCATCATCACCATCATTTACATCATCCCCATCCATTACCTTGAGTGGTAGTGGTGATGTAAGGTATGTAACATCTGCAAACTTTGGTTCTAATACCAAAGTGGTAATCACATCAGCAGCTGGTGGTTATTCAGACGCAGTAACACTTGTTAAAGTAGAAGAAGGTTCGGATTCAGTAACAACTATTTTATCTAATGAGTCGCATACTTTCCAAGCAGACGCATCGGGTTCTATTTCATCTTATAGTGGTGGTGGTACTGAAATACAAGCATATGAAGGTGCTAATCTTCTAACCTTTACAACCGGAACTGCAGGAAATGGCCAATACACCGTGACTGCAAGTGGTTCAAGTATCACTGTGGGTTCGGTAAGTGGAAATGGTACTACAACTTATACATTGAGTGACCCATCTTCAATGACTGCTACTCTGGCATCCATCACTTATACTATTGCTGGTAAAAAGTCAAATGGTGATGCTTTTACTATCACTAAAAAACAATCATTCACAAGGTCAGATGCGGGTCAAGCAGGTTTCAATGCTAAAACCGTTGTAATTTCATCAGATTCTCAAATTTTTCAAGTAGGTAAAGATGGTACAATAACCCCATCTTCAATAACTTTTACCGCAAACCTACAAAATATACAAGGTAATGCTACATTTGCATCAAATCCAAGTGTAACCCTTGGTGGTAGTGGTAATAGTAGAACTCTAACATCTGCAAACTTTGGTGATAATACCTCAATTACAATTTCTGCTACTGCAGGTGGTATAACCGATGAAATTTCAGTAGTAAAAGTAGTTGAGGGGTCTGATGCTATTACACCTGTTGTAAGTAATGAAGCACATATCTTCCAAGCAGACGCATCTGCGTCAATTTCATCGTATGCCGGTGGTGGTACAAACATTAAAGTATATGAGGGTGCTACACTATTGACTTATGATGGTGTGGGTACATCTGCTGGTACATTTAAGATTATTGCAAGTGGTTCATCTATTGATACTGGTTCAGTAACCGGCGTTGGAACAAAAACATATGCAATTGGTACACCATCCAATATGGATTATGACCAGGCGACTATCACATTTACTATTAGTGGTAGTAAAGCAAATGGTGATGGGTTCGGGTTGCAAAAATTACAATCATTTTCCAAATCAAAGGCTGGTCAAAGTGGTCTAAACTCAAAGGCAGTCATATTGACTTCGGATGCTCAAGTATTTAAGGTGGGTAAGGATGGAACTATCACCCCAAGTACAATTACTTTGAGTGCAAATAGACAAAATCTTCCTGTAACTCCATCATTTACAGCATCTCCAACAATCACATTAAGTGGTAGTGGTGATGTGAGGTATGTAACATCTGCAAACTTTGGTTCTAATAATAAAGTAGTAGTAACTGTGGGTGCTGGTGACTATTCAGACGCAGTAACACTTGTTAAAGTAGAAGAAGGTTCGGATTCGGTTACTACAATCCTATCAAATGAATCTCACACTTACCAGGCAGATGCCTCTGCCTCCATTTCAACTTATACTGGTGGTGAAACTGATATTCAAGTATATGAGGGTGCTACTTTACTAACATATACTACCGGAACGCCTGCTGCTGGTCAATTTACAATCACGGCAAGTGGTTCAAGTATTACCGCAGGGTCAATTAGTGGTAATGGTACAACAACTGCTGCAGTTGGTAATCCATCAAATATGGGTGCAAACCAGGCCAGTATCACTTACTCATTATCTGGCAAGAAAGCAAATGGTGACGCATTTAGTATCACTAAAATTCAATCGTTTACCAAGTCGGTAGCCGGACAAACTGGTGCTAATGCAAAAACCGTGGTAGTATCTTCTGATGCTCAACTTTTCAGAGTAGCTAAAGATGGAACTATCACTCCAAGTACAATTACATTTACCGCTAACCTACAAAACATTAGTGGTAATGCAACATTTAGTGCTTCTCCAAGTGTAACTCTTGGTGGAAGTGGAAATACTCGTACACTTTCATCCGCTAACTTTGGAAACAATAGTTCAGTAACCATTTCAGCAACTGCTGCTGGAATTACTGATGAGATTTCGGTTGTTAAAGTAAACGAAGGTAGTGATGCAATCACACCACTGGTAAGTAATGAAGCACATATCTTCCAAGCGGATGCTTCGGGGTCAGTATCAGCATATACTGGTGGTGGAACTACAATCAAATTATATGAGGGTGTAAACCTTCTCACTTATGATGGAACTGGCACTTCTGCAAGTACATTTAAGGTAACCGCAAGTGGTTCTTCGATTACACCAGGTTCAATTAGTGGTACAAGTACCGATACATTTACTATTGGTAACCCATCACTTATGTTGGATGGTTCTGATGTTGCTACAATCACTTATACCATTAGTGGTAGTAAGGCAAATGGGGACTCATTCGAAATCCAAAAACTTCAATCTTTCTCAAAATCAAAAGAAGGTCAAAAAGGTTTCAATGCAAAGGCAGTTGTAATTTCCTCTGATGCTCAGATTTTCCAAATTGGTAAAGATGGTAGTATTACACCATCTTCAATCACATTTAGTGTAAATAGACAAAATATCACTTCGGCCACATCATTTAGTACATCTCCAAGTGTAACACTCACGGGGACTGGTGATACAAGAACTTTGAGTTCGGCTAATTTTGGAAACAACACTTCAGTAACGGTAACTGCTACTGCCGGTGGTATTTCGGATGAAATTTCTATCGTAAAAGTTACTGAAGGTTCGGATTCTATCACACCTGTTGTGACAAATGAAGCACACATCTATCAAGCGGCAAACGATGGTACGGTTGCTTCATATAGTGGTGGTGGTACTGATATTCAAGTGTACGAAGGTGCTAATTTGTTGACTTACGAAAACGCACTTTCTGATGTGGGTAATGGTGAGTTTACAATTGTAGTATCTGCAAGTTCTATCACCGCAGGTTCTGTTGGTGGTGATGGTACGACTACTGCTGAAGTAAGTAATCCATCTTCTATGGTAAGTGACGCTGCAAGTATCACATATACCATCACAGGTAGTAGAAGTAATGGTACTGAATTCAGATTAACAAAGATTCAGTCATTTTCAAAGTCAAAAGAGGGTACTGCTGGTGTAGATGGTGCAGATGGTGCTGATGGCGCTGATGGTGTTGATGGTTCAAACGCAAAATTGTTGACAATCACTTCGGATTCTCAAATTTTCTCATTCCCATCAGCATCTTCATCAACTGCAATTGATAATGACATCTTAATCATCATCAATCAACAAAACTTGACAGGAGCTATATCTGCAAGTGATATTACAATTACTGATAAGAATGGTAACACGATTACTACCCCAACTTTTAACAATTCGAGTATAAGTAACGGAACTGGTCAAGTTAGTGGTAGTATTACATTTAGTGGTACATTGAGTAGCACAAAATCTAAATTACCAATCACTATTTCAGTAACAAAGGACTCTTTGAGTGATTCTACAAAGATTTACAAGACTGATGGTGGTTCTGATGGTACATCTCCAGTATTATCAATTCTTTCTAACGAATCACACACATTACCTGCCGATTCAACAGGTACTGTTTCTTCGTTCGCTAATAGTGGAACGGATATTTCGGTATTTGAAGGTAACGACCAATTATCTTACGATGGTATTGGGTCTGCTAATGGTAAGTTCACAGTTGTTGCAAGTGGTTCAAGTATCACCGCAGGTTCTATAAGTGCTGATGGTGATAACGCTTCCGTAGCAAATGCAAGTTCGGCTACTGCTGACATTGCAAGTATTACTTACACAATTAGTGGTAAGACTGCAAAAGGAACATCGTTTACTCAAACCAAAGTTCAGTCGTTCTCTAAATCTAAACAAGGTTCTGCTGGTTCTAACGCAAGAGCAGTATCATTGACTGCTGATTCATACGCAATCACCTTCAACGCAAGTGATGCTGAATCTCCTTCAGGCCAAACAATCACTTTGACCGCTACGGAACAAAACCATAGTGGTACTGTTTACTACGAATTCTACAAAGGGGCTTCATTACAAGGAAGTAGAGGAACTGCAAACACCTTTGTTATTGATACCGCAGGTGAAAAACCATCATCAACCGGTTCGATAGATTACACCGTAAAAACATACTCTGTTTCAAGTGGTGGTAGTGTGATTGCACAAGACAACGTATCTTTGTTTGGTATCAAGCCGGGTTCAAATGGTAGTGATGGTAGTGATGGTAGTGATGGTGCTGATGGTGCTGATGCATACACTGTTATTCTAACCAACGATTCACATACTCTACCTACTACAAATGCAGGTTCGGTAACTTATACAGGTAGTGGTACAAACATTATCGTTTACAAAGGAACTACTCAATTAGATGGTATCACAAGTGGTACGCCTGGTAGTGGTGAATTTAAAGTAACCGCTGTTGGTACAAATATTTCGGTTGGTGCTATTTCATCTGCTGGAAATCCGGTAATTGTTGCTGACCATAGTTCAATGACTCAAGACAACGCATCAATTACTTACACTGTTAATGTTGAAAATACAAGCACATTCACAAAAACACAATCGTTATCTAAATCTAAACAAGGTAGTGATGGTAGTGATGGTGCTGATGGTGCTCCTGGTGCTCCTGGTTCAAGTGCAAAGAGTTTAACTCTCACCGCAGATTCTCAAGTATTTGCTTTTGATGATGCAAACGATACAACGGCTACTCCATCTTCAATTGAATTCACGGTTAGTCAACAAAACTTGAGTTCAACCTTTGGTGCAAGTAATCTTACAATTAGAGATTCAAGTGGTAATGTTATAACAGACCCGACTATTTCAGGAACAGTAACTGCTGGTTCTGGCCAAAGAACATTTAATGTATCGTTTGCAAGTAACCTTTCTTCTACAAAATCTAAATTACCAATTAGTGTAACTGCGTCTATCGATGGATTGACTGATTACTTTAAGGTATTCAAAGTAGAGGGTGGTGCTGATGGTGCTGCTGGTACTTCACCTGTATTGGGTATTTTATCAAACGAGTCTCACACTCTTGTTGCAAACGCAGCTGGAACAGTTTCTTCTTACGCAGGTAGTGGTACAACTATCACGGTTTATGAAGGTGCTGATATATTGACATATGATGGGACTGGTAATTCTAATGGAACTTGGGCTGTATCCGCAAGTGGTACAAATATAACCGCTGGGTCAATTTCCGATAGTGGTAACTACGCAACCGTTGGTAATCATTCAAATATGACCCAAGATTCAGCGACGGTTACTTACACCATTACTGGTAAAACTGCAGATGGTACTTCGTTTAGCCAAACACGACAACAATCGTTCTCTAAATCTAAACAAGGTGCAACTGGTGCAAGTGGTACTGACGCTAAAGTGGTTAGTTTGGATGCAAGTTCACTTGCAATCACTTACAACGCAAGTTCAGTTGAGACTCCAAGTTCTCAAACTATTACTCTAACGGCTACTCCACAAAACCATAGTGGAACTGTTTACTACCAATTCTTGTTGGATGGTGTATCTAAACAAAATTCAACTACATCAACATTCACTATTAATACGACAGGTGAAAAGCCATCTGCAAATGGTAAAGTAACCTACACCGTAAAAACTCGTGAAGGGTCATCAAGTAGTACGGTAGTTTCTCAAGATAGTGTATCAATCTATGGTATTAAAGAAGGTGCTGCTGGTGCAAATGGGTCGAATGGTGCTGATGGTAGTGATGGTATATCCGCAATCACCGCTTTCTTGTCAAATGACTCACAAACATTCCCAGCCGCTGCTGATGGTACTGTGACTTCATTTACAGGTGGTTCAACTGATATCTACATTTATCAAGGTATTACTGATGTAACAAGTGATTACACCATTACAAGAACTAATGGTACTGGTATGACCTCTACTTTGAGTTCAAATACCGTAACCGTAACCGGAATGTCTCACGATAGTGGTTCAATTAGTGTTAACGCTTCAAGTGGTTCGGTAAGTATTACCAAAACCTTTACCCTATCTAAATCTAAACAAGGACCTGCTGGTGCTAATGGTACTAATGGTGCTGATAACCAAGACTTTAGTTGGGCTAACGAAAACTTGACTGGTGTAGGTCCTGCTTCTGCCGGTCTTTTGATGACCGATACTGTATTTGGTTTCCACGGAAACATTGCAGGGTCTGATGCTACTTTGGATGACTTTACATCTTACTTGGATTCTGATGGTAACTTCTACTTGGGTAGTGGTTCTCAAAACTCATACCTATCTTGGAACAACGATGAATCAACACTTTGGATTTCAGGTTCTAAAGCAAGAATCACGGTTGACCAATTCTATGTAGGTTCTCAAGCATCTCAATACATTAGTGGTGCTAATGGTAACATTGAAATTTCATCATCTAACTTCTACTTGGATACTGCTGGTAATGTAGTAATTGGTGGTGGTGCTACGATTGCCGGTGATTTGGTTACTGGTGTGGTTGGTACTCTTCCTTCAAATGAAAACTTGAAATTCCATCTTCCATTCGAATCTTCAAATGGTGTGATTTACAACAAAGTAAATAACGACATCATTCCAAGAACAGGTTCAGCATACGCAATCAAGTCTGGAAGTAACTCTATCATTGATGGTAATTCATTGTATATTCAAGGTATTCCTAATAAAGGAAGTAGCGCATATTTAGGTAACTCTGCTGAAACTGCATTTATTACTCAATTGGGTAACCCAACATCTATGACTACTACTTTCTGGGTTCGTGCCGAAACAACTGACCCTCAAGAAGGTAGTCAACAATACCAAGTTATTTTTGAAGAAGGTGGGTCAAGTGGTGGTCGTATCTTCTATATGACAGGAAATACCTTGTATTACGCATCATACACAAGTACGGGTGCTACACGGTCGGTTGTTTCTTGTTCTCTTGATGCTGATGTGACAACTCACATTGCTGCTGTAATTGATAACACTACCACAAACACTCTCAAACTATACAAAGATGGTGAAGAAGTACAAAGTGTGGCTCATAGTATTGCTTTGGGTGGTTCAAACGCATATGGTATTGGTGATACGGTGGGTGGTACTCGTGTTGGTGTAACACATACGAGCGCGGGTACTGGATACTCATCAACCGGAACGTATGGTTGGAATGGTGACCTTGCACAATTTAGAGCATACGATGTACCATTGACTGCTGCTGAAGTTAAAGGACTATACCTAAACCCAGCCGCAATCTCATCTACCACAAAAATTAGTGGTGATAATATCTCTACTGGTACAATCAAATCAAACAATTTAAGTTCTACTCAAGGTGTTGAGTTTGACTTGAACAACGAAATCCTAAAAATCGGTGGTACTTCCGTAACCCCAACAAGTGGTGAGGGTATTGTGTTGGATGGCTCTACTCCAGGACAACCTAAATTCTTTGTGGGTAATGCTAGTACGGGATATGTAAGATTTAACGAAACTCCTAATGTGTTGGAGATTAGTGCTTCTAACTTTGAAGTTAGTGCAAGTGGTGATGTTGTAGCTAAACGTATTTTCCTTAATGATACGGCAATTGCTGATTCAGTAACTTACACTTATATTGGTATTAACTCTAACAACTACACAAGTTTCTATGGAACGTATGTTGCAGGTGGTAAGATATATACTTACATAGATTTGTCAGGATTAGATAGTAAACTTGATAGTTCACAACCAGCCGCAACGGTTGTTCGTTTATCATACGCACCAACCTATCCAATTGGCGCAGTTATCCACCCACTTGCATATGGTGAAACTGCTGGATATAGTACGGGTAATACCACGGCAAATATTGTTATTGAAGCTGCTGTTGCTAATATTAGATTGGCCTTTGGTGCTAATGTTGGTAGTGGTACTGGCAAACAACAATTAGATTATAGTGGAACTACGGTATACACCGACCCAAAAAATAGTTCAACTTTGTATAGGTCTTACATCAACACGGCAAACAACTCATTGAATGCTGAATATGTTGGAACAAGTACAACAATCGGCGCGTATACTTACACAAACGCGTGGACTATGGATTCTTCTACCGTAATTCAACTATCTCGTGGATTCTTTGCTTGGCAAGTATTGTCATCAACAATTCACAAGAATATGACAATTGGTAATTTAGTACCATTTACAAACAACACATATGATGTGGGTAATGCTACTTATAGATTTGATGATATTTACGCAACAAACGGAACAATCCAAACATCCGACATCAATCACAAAACAAACGTGGTAGATTCTGATTTGGGATTGACATTCGTGAATTCATTGAGGCCTGTAAGTTACAACTTTACCGACATCCCAAGTGAATACGATGTATCTGGTAGTGTTATTGCATACACAACGGGTTCAAGAACTCACTATGGTTTCATTGCTCAAGAAGTAAGTTCATCATTAGGTCAGTTTGGTAAGACTACTTCTGATTTTGCCGGTGTGATTAGTGGTTCGGTAATGGGACTCCGTTACAACGAATTACTTTCTCCAATGGTGAAGGCGATGCAAGAGATGTCATCAATGATTACTACATTGTCAAATAAAGTAACTCAATTGGAACTTCAGATATCAGGTTCGATGTAAAAGTTTAACAATTTCTTAACAAAGGGGGCTTGTATAAGTCCCCTTTTTTTATTATCTTTAACTTGTTAAAGAGAGATAAGTTATGATAATGAAGAACGAAAGATTTCAAGTGACCAATGAGTTGATTGGTAAGTACATCAACCGAGTGTTGTATTCAGATGTTGACCCTGTGGGTAAGATTGTAGGTATCAAAGGTAAGACCAAGGTACTGATTCAGCCGGTCTTTGCAAGTGAGAACAAAGCCGACATGAACTTTATACCAGGTGGATTTGCCGGACATTGTACCAATATGTACGACCAACACTACGAGTTCTACGAACATGGTGAGGTCTTTGAGGCCACATTAAGTAAAACGGCTATGAAGAAACGATTTTGGTCAATCAACGAACATCCTCGTAAATTTTACGATTACAACTTCTAAAAGTTTAACAATTTCTTAACATTAGAAGTTTGGATATTAAAAAAAGATTTCGTACATTAGTACTGTAAGATTGAGAGTTAATAATTAAATAGTGAAAAGTATGACTTACCAAGAATTAAACCAAATGACCATCGAAGAACTACGAATGTTGAACAACAAAGTAGTTGAAGTGATTAAGATGAAAAAGAATGAAGTCGCCCTTGATGTTAAAGAATCACTTTATGTGGGTGCTAATGTTAAGGTTAACCACCCCAAGTTGATGGGTAAACAACTTCGTGTTGAAAAGATTAACCGAACCAAGGCCGTTCTTAAAGTCCTTAATGGGTTTGGTGGTTACACAGTTCCTTTGTCAATGATTGAAGTAGTAAAATAATCAGATATGGCTATTCTAAATAAACCCCAAACACGAGGTATTGAAATTGACCTCACCGGCCCTCAAGGTAACGCATTCTTCCTTCTTGGAACTGCTAAGAACCTCGCTAAACAATTAGGTTTGGATAGTAACGAGATTCAAAAAGAAATGATGAGTGGTGATTACGAACATCTTCTTGAGGTGTTTGATAATAACTTTGGAATGTTTGTAACTCTTTACCGATAAGATTATGTTAAATAACAAAATTGATTTTGCAACTTTGAGTAAAGTTGAGAAAGAATTCGGTAACTTTGAAATCGGACAAACCTTTGGTGGTGGTAATCCTATCTACCTGCGATTTGGATATTGGAATCGAGTAGATGTTACCAAACTCAATGAAATATTAGGTTACCATGCTACTGCAATCGAAGATGATTTCTTTGATGATGATTGTGGTTGGAAATATTCATATCATCTAAAATAGTAGGTATGTGGTATCAGATAGAAATTGAAGCTGATAAATGGGAAGAACAACAAAAAGTTCTTCGTGATTTGGAAATCAACGAATAGTTTCGTATATTTGTCTTTGTGAAGATAGTAGATACAAACGAAAGATTAAGAAAGCATATTGTTTCTCTCTCCGAGAAGGTGTTGGTATTTCCCATTCTAACAAGTTTGG
>Ga0255763_1002924_pt1 | contig 15738 bp, 11 predicted proteins | sample 041ome_2_FD_179963 | JGI IMG/M metagenome (GOLD analysis project Ga0255763, IMG submission 179963) | Coastal salt marsh microbial communities from the Groves Creek Marsh, Skidaway Island, Georgia - 041406US metaG (version 2) | ecosystem: Environmental > Aquatic > Marine > Intertidal zone > Salt...
GTACCCCCCTCTGTGGATCGTTTTTTCGAGGGGCCGCGCCGCGCCGCGCCGCGAGGGGTCGCGAGACATAAACGTCTTTCGGCGCGCGGCGCGCGCGCGGTCGGTCGCCGACGCGCGCGCGCGCGACCGACCGTCGCGGTTTTTTTTGACCGGCCGTCGACGCGCCGCGCGAGATTGCGATTGGCGTGCTCGCGAACGCGCGTCGATCGAGCGAGACGAACGCCGGACGTCGACGCGTCGCGCGCGTCGCGGACCGCGGACGGGCATGGCGTCGCGCGCGCTCGCGAACCTGCTCGTCGCCGGCGGCGCCGCGCTCGCGCGCGCGGCGTCGCAGGCGTACCGCCAGGCGCTCGCGAACGCGCAGCGCACGGGCGTCGCGAGCGAGGCGGCGAACGCGGCGTCGGGCGCGCGGGGGGCGTTCGGGAGGAAGGCGATGACGGCGGAGGAGGCGCGACTCGTGCTGGGGGTCGAGGCCTCGGCGACGTACGCCGAGGTGCTCGCGCGGTACGAGCGGCTGTTCGCGAGCAACGAAAAGGGTGGGTCGTTTTACCTGCAGAGCAAGGTGTACAGGGCGCGGGAGAGCCTGGAGAGAGAGTACGACGAGGAGACGGTGCGAAGGGAGCGGGAGGCGGCGGCGGCGCGAAGGGACGGGACGCAGCGGGTCGTGGAGGACGGACGCGAGGGGGGGGGGGGGGGCGCGTCGTCGTCGTGAACGACGGCGGCGGCGGCGCGCGTTTCGCGTTTCGCGTTTTAATGAAAGAGCTAGACGTTATAGAGGTTGAGGAGAATAGACGGTCGCGGCGATGTGGTGGCAAGCGAAACCGAGGGCGAAGGTAGCGGAGGCGCGATGACGCTCGACGACGTCTTCGAGCGCGGAGTTGAACTCGGTCGCGTCCGAGGCTTCGGCGGCGAACCACGCGAGAGCGCGGGATTTGGCGTCTTCGGCGTCCGCGATGAGGACGCCACACGCGGTCGAGCACGCGCGTCTGAACGTGTGGATTTCTGCCGATCGACTCGCGCGTTCCGCGCGCTCGCGGACGTCGCTGCCGCCGCACACGAGCGCCATGAATCGGGCGAGCGAATCGTAGGATAACGCGTGAAACGCGGCGGGGATGACGCCGCGCGCGAACATCGCGGGAGCGCTCCCGCTTTCGATCACGTTTTTCGGCCACTCACACAGTTTTGCGATGGCGTCAAATACGGTGTCCATGCGCGATTGCGACCAATCGTTGTCGACGACGACGTCGAGAAGCGCGAAGTCCACGTCTCGCGCGAGATCCGCTTGGGCGTTCGCACGCACCGGCGTACGTTTTGTCGCTCCGGTCTTGAGCTGATCCAACAGCGCGCGAATATTCGTCCAACTGACCGTCGCGTCGCAATCGACGATTTCGGTGCGCGCGCGATTTGCGATGGCGTCGAGCAACAAGACGCGTCTTCGGAGCGAGTCGCGCGCGTCTGAAAAATACCACGCGTACGGGATTTCCGTGTTTTCATCGCCATGAGCGCTCGTTTCGATCGGATTCGACCACCACTCCGCGCTCGACAGTGCGGGATCTTTTCCACAAGGCGCGAGCCAGGCCGGGTTGGTTTTGAAATCGTCCAAGTACGTCCACGCGTCGCTCGATTCGTCGTCTTCGTCCCAGCGCGCGGTATCGGCGTTCGTGCGCGTCAAATCGCACACGTCCTCGGCGTACTCCATCAACCCTTCGAGCATGTTCAATCGGAACTCATTGATGTTGGGAAAATCATCCATGTCGCCCGCGAGGCGGTTGATGCCGTTGATGCCGATCATCAGATTCGCCGTCATGCCTGCGGCGATGGAGTGCGCGTCTCGAATCGTGCGGAAAAACTCCGCAAACTCGAGAACTTTCGTGTACTTTCCATTCATCGCAGCTAAAGTGGCGCTTTGTGAAACTTGCCGCTCGATTTCATGGCGTAACTGCTGTAGACGAGTGCCCAAAAATTCCTCGGTGATGCCGGGAGGCGCGCCACTCGAGCACGCGGGAAGGGCGTGATGCAACAGCGTAGACATCTGCACGTGCTTCATATCCACCAACTCCAACGTTTCGAGCGCCAGACCAGCGGCGCCTAGGAGCGTGTAGATCGCGGTCAAGCTGAACCTCAACGACGCGTTGTATGGCGATTTCTTCAAGCCAACCTCGAGCGCCGCGGCGGCGGCGTAAAGCGCGTTGACGGCGCCGTCGTCGTCTCCATTTTCTTTGCACGCAGCCGCTTCGCCGGCGAGTGCGCACGATGCTAAATACGGGAATACGTCTATGGCGGTTGGTTCTCGCGCGTCCGCATCGGCGAACAGATTCATATGCTCCCAGTACAAATTCATGAACCGACTCGCCGCGGCGCGGCCGCGGAGCGGCATCGACGCCGCTGGCGAATTCCTCGCGACGCCGTGCCAGGACGGACAACACGCGTTTAAATCGACACATATGAGCAGTGCAGACGTCACCCTCCGCAAAACCGTGATCGCGAGCTTCTTCGAAGCATCGTCTCCCGTCGTGACGCTCGGAATATGTTCCTCGCCGCGCCCTCGAAGTGTTTCGATCAGCCATTCGCGAGCACCGTCGGCGCCGCGAAGCGCCTGCGCATATCTTCGCATATCCTGCGCACAACTGGTCCATGCCCCGAAACGTTCGTGATACGTCGCAACAGCCTCGGCGAGCGCACGATACCGCGTGTCTTCATCGCCTTCGTCTAATAACCTATACATCAAGTCCACCTGCAAAATGTACGCCCCACGCCCGACTTCGCGTTCGCCACCCTTTTCCTCGGCGTTGGCGACGACGCTCTCGACAAACTTCGTCGCAGCGACGATATCGATGGACTTCATTTTCGGTCGAACGGTCGGAAAGTTCGATATGCGAGGAACTGATCTCCCGGATATCGACAATTTAGCATCCATCTCCTCGGCCAACGCCGCGTCGCCGCGACACAAATCCAAAATCGCGTTCATCGACATCCAATCATCCGGGGCGAGCTCGAGAACCTTTTCGTGATGCTTTCGCGCTTCCGCCATCTTCCCCGCCTTGAGGGCGTAACGCGCCCGCATGCGTTCGCGCTCGATCGGCATCGGCACGCACGTGTCTGCGAGCGCCGACTTCGTCAAATCGTACGCCTCGTCCGTTTGCCCCATCAACGCCATCGTCATCGCGTACATCGAGAACGAATCCTGATCCTTGATTTCATCCTTCCCACGAAGCTTACCAAGCATCCCATTCGCGAGTTTCAACAGCGTTTCCGCCCCCATCCCGTTAGTTTCGCCGCTGGAAGTCGTAGTCTTCGCCTCCGCCGCCTCCGCCTCGCGTTGCGCCAACATCGACGTTATGGCTTTCAACAAATCCTTCGTATTCCCAGTCGCCTTATACATTCGCATGGCCACGCTCTGTTGTTTTCCGAATTCCCACGTCTCGCCGTAATCCGCGTACAGCGTCTGTAGCGACGTCATGTGCGTCGGATTCAGTCGCAGCGTGTGTTCGAGCAGCTTGCGCATTTCGCTCCGCCTGGACATCTCTTTAAACGTCATCAGCACCACGCGCAAGACGTCTTCGTCCACCGCGCCCTCGTCACGGATCGCGACGGCGATGTTCAATGCGTCCTGTTCGTTCGCCATCGCATCCGCGCGCCACAGCGCGAGAGCTTTCAGCGCGCGCGCGAGTTGGAAACGCGGATGCTTTTTGAGCGTCTTGTCGAGCGACTTTAACGCCCGCGCGGGGTCTTCGCGGTCTAGGGCGTCGTACGCCGGGTTGAGCTCGCGCTGTGAATCTCTTGGGTTGAGCTGCATGGCGCGCGTCGAACGTCGCGCGCGCGCGGGACGATGGACGAGCGCCGGCGTGTGCTGCGCCGGTGCTCAAGCGCGGCGGCTGCGAGGTCGGCGGATCGAAACCGCGATATCAATCACCGTAGTCGATGTCGTGTTGATTACAAGCGGGTGCGCGCGCACTAATCACGTTCGCCGAACATCTCGTCGAAGCTCGACGTGAGCTTGTCTCCGATGTCCTTGAGATCGAAGCCCGAAGACGACGGCACTTTCGCTTGTCGATTTGGACGCTCGGCCAGAGTGCGCTCGACTTTATCGACGCCATAGCTCGCCAAAGTTTCTGTGGCCACCATTCCTAAATTTTTACGCGCGGTGTCCACGTCGTCGATGTTGCCATCCTCTTCGAACTCGCGCAGCTGTGCCTCGGTGAAACCGCCCTCCTTACGCGTGCCGCTGCGAGCGACGCGGAAGAGTAACCACTTTCCGAACGCGTTCTCGTCGTTCGTTTCCGAGTCCTCGTCCGGAAGTGGGAACAACTTTTCGGCGACGGTCAACGCCGAGCTTTTACCTCGAACGAATCGCGAGCCGCGAGCGCCGAGCGCCGCCGGTCGCGAGCGGCCTTCGGTGGCCATGAGACCCTTGACCAAGCGCCAGCCGGCGCGATCGTCCAAGTCGAGCACTTCGAAACCTTCTTCTACTTCAGGTCTCTTCATCACGCGCGAAGCGATGTTATTTCTCCACGCCACGAGATCGTTACCGTTGTCCTCTAACTCTCGACGGAACTTGATCAAATCGTCGTCCTTCCGCAAGTTTGGCAGGCACATTTGCAAGAACATAACCCCGGTGCTGTACATGTCGAAACGATCTGGGAGGTTGAGCTGCCACAGCACGGGCGACAGAGCTAATGCTACGGGAAGCACAGGTGCCTCTGGGGTCTGTCTACTCATAATGTACTCCTCTGGCGCCTTGAAGCGAGGGTCAAAGATGAAATCCTTTGGCGAATAGTTGACGCCAGATCGCAAATCTGCCGCGGCGCCGAGATCAATCAAACGAAACTTTCCGCTCGATTCGTCAAATAAAATATTTTCTGGCTTGACGTCGCGGTGAACGATACCGGTACCGTGCACGCGCGCGAGCGCGTCTAAGATTTGATCCAAGATTTTACCGATGATGATGGACTTGCGTCGCGCCCCCGGCGGTAACCCTCCCGGGGCCTCGCCGTCTTTAAACATGTACGGCTCGACGTTATACGGGAAATTCTTGTCCTTCATGAGCTCAAACAGCGTACTTTTCCCTTCGTATTTCCACACCAGCCACAGCGACGGCTCGTCGTCTCCCTTCTTCACCGGCGGACCCTCGAACGCGGAGACAAAGTCGGCGCACGCCCCCGGGCACGCTATTTGCAACCGCGAGTTCATCCAAACCTCCGCCTCTCCGTAGTCCGTCGCTCGCTTCAGCACGTACTTTTTCTGGTCGTTCACCCCCGTCGCCTCGTACACCACCCCAAACCCACCCTCTCCCAGTTTTTTCCCGAGCGCGAAATCCTCCAACGCGTACCGCTTTCGCAGCGTCCCCAACAGCGGTCGCAGCAGATAAAAGTCAACCACCCCCGGAATCACTCCCGGCGTGATCAGCCCGTACGTCGCGGCGACCGCCAATATCGTCGCTCCCGCCGGCGTGAGCAGCGGCGCGATCTCTCGTCGCAGCTCGGCGTCGAGCGTGCTTCGATATATCGCGTCCCCGCAGTTTTGCACCGTGCACGGCAGCCCGACGCCGACGGCGACGTCGCCGAGCGCGCGATGCACCTCGCGCGCCGCGTCCGCGTGCGCGGGGTCGATCGCGCGCGTCTCCGTCGCGCGCGCGCGTCGTCGTCCGTCGCGCGCGCGCGCGCCCGCGACGCCGACCGCGACGTCGACGTCGCGACGTCGCGGACGCGTCGTCGTCGTTCGCGTCGCGCGTCGTCCCGCGTCGTCGCACCGCGCGCGCGCGAGCGTCGACGGCGGTCGCGTCGGTCGCGCCATCTTCGCGTCCGCGCGCCGTCGTCGTCGTCGCGCAGTGCGGCGGCGCGACGCCGCGCGCGACGGTGTATCCGCGTCGACGCACCATCCGTCGCGTCTCACTGTTTGCCCATACGATGGGTGCGTCGCGCCCCGCCGCGTCGCGCGCGCGCGCGGCACGCGGCGACGCGCGGCGCGACGGCGCGCGATGGCGTCGTTCTGGACGCGCGTCGCGCGCGAGGCGCGAGAGAGCGCCGGTTCGGTGCGCGCGCGACGCGCGAAGGCTCGAAGACTCGAAGACTCGAAGGCGCGACCGACGCGGACGCGCGCGAGGACTGACGGCGCGACCGCGACGCGCAGATGGCGCGAATCGCGATCGTCGTCGCGGCGGTGAAGACGCACGCGATCGATCTCACGCTGTGCGTCGGACCGAGCATGATGCCGACGTTCAATCCGAGCGGGGACGTCGTGGCGGTGGAGAAGCGCGCGGCGCGGCGGCTGCGAAGCGGCGACGAACGATGCGCGCGACGAGGGGACGTCGTGCTCGCGACGTCGCCGACGAACCCGACGCAGTTGGTGTTTAAACGCGTCGTCGGCGTCGGCGGGGACGTGATCGACGTTCCGTACTCGAACGGGAGGAATTTTAGAGTGACGACGACGCGCGTGCGAGTGCCGGTCGGGAGCGTGTGGTTGCAGGGCGATAACGCGAGAAATAGCACGGATAGTCGAGATTACGGGCCCGTGCCCGAGGATATGATTCTCGGACGCGCGATCGTGCGCGTGTGGCCGCCGTCGGGGTTCGGATGGGTGGAAAATTCGATGGGAGACGCGCGGTTGGTTCGCGCCGGCGCGGACGCCGCGTAGCGACTCTTTCGGGCGCGCGGCGTCGATCGCGGCGCGCGGCGTCGTCGCGGTAGATCTAGGTATTAAAACTTCAAATCGCATCGCTCGGTCGGCGTCGCCGCGTTCGCGTTCGCGGCGCGTTCGCTCGCGACGCTTCGCCTCGTTTCGCTCCCTCGAACGAGCTCTGAAATCGACGCGCTTTCGCGCGCAAACTGTTGACATTTTTCAAAATTCGAACCGCGCGCGCGCGACGCCGCACACGCGGTCGTCGCCATGGAGCGCGCGGTTCGCGAAGCGCACAGACGCGGGGGCGTAGAGCGCGCGACGTCGTCCGACCGCGGTGCCTCGCCGAGCGCCGCGCGCGCGGTGACGCCGGCGACGTTCTTCGCCCCGCTCATCGCGCGCGGCGGATGGCGCTTCGTCGGACACGGTGCGCGAGCGCAGACGTACGGCGCGATGACGCTGGTGCCGCCGGGACACGAGAAACGGTTGAGAGGGAGTAATGCGCCGTGCATGACGCCGGGAGAGGAGTGGGAGGACGCGGACGACGAGGAGACGAGACGCGCGCTCAAGGCGTGCGGACTGCTCGTGGCGAAGAACGCCGCGCTGATGGATAAACCGAAAGCCGGACGGTCGAAACCTGCGCGCGTTGGGTTGCGAGACTACATCGCGCAAAATTTGAAGTGCATGATAAGCGCGATGGTGGCGATGCGGGTGAGCGCGACGGTGTATAGACATAAACGTTGGACGTTTGAGTGCTTCCGAGAGGTGTACCGAAAGCGCATGGAGTTGCGCAGGCGTCTCGAAAACTCACGGGTCAGTGCGCTGGGGAAGGAGTCTCAGCGTTCGCTGACCACGCTTTTGCGTGCTTTCGACACGATGATGGAGCAAATGTGTGATCCTCGCGGGAACATTCGCGCGGCGTTTTACGACGGGATGGTGGCGTGTCCGTGGGACGTCGACTACGAATGGCAACAGAATGCAGCATTTCACGAAGACTTGTACAGCGTGCCGTACGCGACGAATGACGACCGCGATATGACACACTCATACGAAGTGCCAGATTTACCGGAGGCCTCACATAAGCGCGTGTTCGAAGGACAAGATTCGATGTCGCAAGATTCGCGCGCGTCCACGGGCACGGACGACGCCGGGGTGATTGGCGGCAAGCGCAAGCAAGCCGATTATGCCGACGGTGTCACGGTGCGTCGGTGCCGAATCAAGCCTAGCATGGATGAGATTCCATCCATCGTGGCGTTAGAAATGGCCGCGGAGATTGACGTCGTTGCCGCCGCGACGGCACACTTCTTCGCCACGTGCGACTTATGCACCGATGGGCCAACCTTCCATGAGTATTTGACGCTGGTGACGTCAGCGTACGATTTTGCGTTCGCGACGGAAATGCAACTGTCATTAGAGAACACGGTGATTCCTCAGATGCGCGAGAAGCAGTTTCCAGATGACGCCACTTTCCACTACACGCTTCTCGCGCAGTGCTACTCCTCGTCTTCTCAAGCGACGCAGTTACTCAAGCTACTCAGCAGCGATCCGAATCCGTTATTACACATCTCGTTGATGCAACGAATTGAAGGCGTATTCATCACGTCCAGAGATGGACCCGACGATAAAGCAGACGCGAGGTTTGATCGTCTGATGCGGGACTACGCTGAAAGAGTGGCGTCGGCTCATCACAAACGACCGTGCTCCGTCAATGGCTCGCATATGCAGTTGCACTATCCTCCGCCGATTCGCACGTGGATCGAAACGTGCAAATTATCGAATAGCCAACTTTACTCGCCCGCTGTGCCGAGTTTCGAGGCGCTAATCGAACTGCGTAGCTCATCGCCAAATGGTTGGGTGGAAATCTCGCGCGAAGGCACGGGCTATTGGACGGCCGTGATGACGAAGTGTGGCATACCCGCGCAGGCGGTGAACGTGCGCCTGGATATCAAGCGATACGGCCCAGAGGACGCGCGCGAACCTCCTCCTCCTCTTCCGCCGAGCTCAAGGCCGTTCGTGGGCATTCATTATGACTTACCTGACGTGTGCTCGGAATTTGGCAACTTTGGCTTGCTCCTCAACTGCATGCCTCGAGACGAAGATTTAGCAATTGAGTGTCTGAGAAATTACACTGGAAGCACAATCGCGTTAGTGGGCGAGTGGGTCGGCTCGACCGCTGGTTCGCGCTTCGTGCGTCGACTCGCAAAAAGGTTTGAGTTCGCGACCACCACAGTCTTGCCATGGATCGGCGATTCCGCGCACGAGCTCAGTATTTGGAAACGCCGAGCGGAAAAGTTGACGAAGCAGAAGCGTCGCGACGACGCGCTTTCTCGACGCGACGTGTTCCCCGCGGTGAAGAAATGCCAAGTCGCCGGCTGTCAATCGAAGTCGCGCACTATGTTCTGCTGTCGTCTCTGTCGCAGCGCCTTCGTGTGCTCCGAGCATCTGCACGCCTTGCATGATGAGTACGATCTCGCGCACGCCACCGAGCACTGCGTACGGCTCCTGCCGACGCTCGATAGATTGCGAGGATACGAAGTCGAACTGGCGCACGGTGAAGGCAAGAAGCAAATGCGAAGCGAAACCATCATGGCGTTTAATCCATTCATCGCGGGTGTCGACTGCTGGATGGTGGACTATCGCAAAAGTTCAAATGACGTGTACGAAGACGTGCAAATAAGCGTGCCCCGAATCGAACGCGTGGAAAACTGGGAATGAATTATGCGTGGAATGACACTTAGAATTCTAGAAGCCTATCGATATCGTCTAATACGAAGGAATAATCGATCAACGTTTCGCCGCCGGAGCGCCGAAAAGGTCTTTTAAAATCTCAAAAGACACAAAACGGATAGAATTTTGCGGCACAACCTTGAGTGTATTCGCCGCCCATCCGCGGAAGAAACCTTTCACGCCCTCAGTCCGCGCTATTGTCGTGATGGCGTCGTACATCCCGTTGTAAGTTTTGCCCTTCATTTGCATGCGTCGCCGAATGGTGTCGAGCGGGTAGCACACGGTGGCGCTAAACGTGCCCGAAGCCCCACCGACGACCAAGTTAGACACCCTATCTTCCTTACCGTTTTCGCCATAGTACATCTTCTTTGCCATGTCGTACGACGCAAAGTTAATCGCCGCGTAAGGGGCTATGCCAGCCAACGTCGGCCCGAGACCTTTGTAGAGCGCGCCGACGCCCTCGGTGCGGTACACCGTTCCAAAGCAGTGCATCATCCCGTTATACCCATGATTCGGTAGCGCCAAGCGTAACCTCACGGTGTCTAACGGGTGCGTGATGGCTGTTCCCGTCATACCCGCCAAAGCGCCCGCCAAAAGGCGCTGCGGTACCCCAAGCTTGCCTTGTTCGTCCGCCAACAGCGACTTGTAGTAATCGTTAGACGCCAACTGCGCCGCCGCGTACGGCGCCACGCGAATGACGTTCACCCCGTTCCCTTTCCAGAAACTCAATATCCCCTCCTCGGCGTAAATCTTTCGAAACGCCTGCCCGACGCTCGTGTACGCCGTCGCCGACGTCCCGCTCGACGCCATCGCCTGGACTTGAAACAGCAGCTTGATCCGATCCAACGGCGCGCTCGCCGTCCGCGCGATGATTCCCGCGCCGCCGCCCGCGGCGACCGACCGGGATCCATCCAGCACCGCCCACGCGCGCTCCGCGATCGCGCTCGCCGCGAACGGCGCCTCTCGCGCCGTCGCGCGTCGCGCGTCCTCGCGTCGGGTCGCGCCGGTGGCGGCGCTTTTCGTCGCCGCCCATCGGCGCGCACGCGCGGCGGCGTCCCCGTCCATGGCCGTCGATCGCTCGCGCCGCGACGTTCGCGCGTCCTCGAGCGCGCGCGCGGTCGAGCGCGCGCCGCGCGTCGTCGTGTGCGCGCGGCGCGATTCTATCCACAACGCGTCGGGACGAAAAAGCGCACTCCGTCGCGCGCGATCGCGCCATGCACGCCGGCGCGCGCGCGACGTCGTCGTCGACGACGAGCGCGCGGCTCGGATGGCTCGTCGCGCTCGCGTTGGCGGCGCTGCACCTCGCGCGCGGGGTCCGGACGGTCGGGACGCGGCCGAGGAACGCGGCGGGGGCGTTCGTGCTCCACGTCGAGCTCGAATTCAAGACGGAGGCGGCGGCGAAAGAGCTGGTGACGGCGTGGGCGCGGTGCGCCGATTGGTGCAGGGCGAACGAGGCGGGACTGATGCACTACGAGATCGCGCGGAGCCAGACGGATCCGCTCAAGTATGGCATATTCGAACGGTACGCGAGTTTGGACGCGTACGCGTCGACGCACAAGTCGACGGAGGCGTACAGGACGTTTCGCCCGAAGATGCAGGCGTTGCAAGACAGCGGCGAGCTCGAGGTGAGTGGTTCGTCGTATTTCGAACTCGGCCACGGGTTCGTGTCGGGCTCGTGACGCGAATCGTAGCGTGGTCGTGTGTAGAATAGAGTTGAAATAACAGTTGGGCGGAAACGCGCGTCAGCAAAATGGTAGACGCGTGTTCGCGGAACGTCGAACTATGGCGCTCGACACCGGAAACGCGTCGCACGCGCTACCGGGAGTGTCAAACGAAACCGCGAACACGCTTTGTCGAGGCAAAACCAAGGGCGACTCGGCCCAAATGTTGTCCCAGTTGAGCGCGGACACGTCCGCGTCGAGCGGCACCGGAACCGCGAACACGCGATGCTGACTATTGATCTCGCGCGCGTGTTCGGCGTTTTGCGCGCCAATTCTTTCGAAAGTCACGTAATCCCCGGGATAAAACGTGTGCGACGCCTCGACGGTGATGACGGCGTACCTAGCGTGTTCGTTGAAGCACTGAATGTTTGTCACGACGTGTCGCTGGTTGCACTCCTTCACTTCTTCCTCAACTTGGCCCTGGCGAAGAGGGAAACCATTCCTAGATTTACTCTTTCGCCGCTGGCGATTGTTCATGCTCGCCGCTCGCCAGTATCCTCCGACGCGAATGGCGCGAGCGTCGACGGCGTCCGGCGCGGTGGACGCGACGTGCTTTCGCAACCTCTCGGGCATGTCGTCCCACGAGAGCCAACGCACGTTATTAGCGTCGATGACGGAAAGTAACGTGCGTCCATCTCGAGACTTCGTCGCGTGTGCTTCGCGATTCGCGCTCGACGCTACGTTGGGCTGAACCTCGCGCAGCACCGGCTTGGGCGTCGTCGTCGTCTCCGTCGTCGTCTCCGTCGTCGTCTCCGTCACGACGTCCTCCGTCGCGTCCTCCACGACCGCCGGCGTCGGTTCAGCATCTATATCTACCCCTAGTCCTAATAATAACTTCTTCCTCTGCTCGATCGCGCGCTCGTCCTCGCTATCGTCCTCCTCTTCGACGTACTCCACCGCGAGCAGCTCCGCCGACGCCTCGTCATCCATCCCGAGCGCCTGCCCCAAAACGCCCTCGATATCGACGTCCTCGTCCTCGTCCTCGTCCTCGTCGTCTAAATCCAACCCAAACTTACTCGCCTCGACGAACAAATCACGCATCAGCGCGCGCGCCTCGACGCCGCCCAACCGCACCAAGTCGTCCAGCGTCGTCGTCGACGCCCCCTCATCCTCGCCAGACGTTCCCTCGTCCCCCTCTCCCGGCGCGTCCTCGTCCGCGTCCTCGTCCGCGTCCTCGTCCGCGTCATCGTCGTCGTCGCGTCGCGTCGTCGCCGAACCGTCGTCGTCGTCGCTTTCGACCGTTTCTTCGACACCGTCGCCATCTTCTCCCCCGTCGTCGTCGTCGTCGTCGTCGTCGTCGTCGTCGAGCAGGCCATCGAACAGACCGTCGTCGTCGTCGTCGTCCGGTCGCGCCGCGCGCGCGAGCGCGACCCCGGTCGCGCGCGTCGCCGTCGCCGTCGCCGTCGCCGTCGCCGTCGCCGTCGCCGTCGCCGTCGCGGTCGCGACGCGCGCGTCGTCGACGCGCGCGCGCGGCATCAGGCACGCGAGCGCGACGCACGCGAGCGCGACGCGCGTCTTCGCGCGCGCGCGCGCGCGCCGGCGACGCATCGCGGCGCGGTGCGCGGCGCGCGAGGCCGCGGCTCGCCGCGTCGCGGCGTCGTCGCGTGTACCCCTCGACTGTACTGGGTCGTGCATCGATGATGTCCTCGAGGGGGGGTACACGCGGTTCGTGACCCGGCGCGACGACGCGTGACGAAATAAATATCTTCGCGCGACGCCGCAGCGCGACGCGCGCGGGCGACGGCGACGGCGACGGCGACGCGCGACGCGCGGCGCGACGACGACGACGACGACGACGACGACGACGGTCGCGCGCGCGGGCGCGCGGGCGCGCGCGGACGCGCCGACGTCGCGCGCGCGCGACGCGAATCGCGCGACGCCGGGTTCGAATCGGCGCGGCGCGATGGCGCGCGAGGACGCGCGAGGACGCGTGGGCGCGGCCGCGGCGTCGTCGGGACGCGCGGGAACGAACGCGCGCGACGGCGCGGAGGCGCGCGGGACGGCGACGCTGACGGTGGACGTGGAGACGGCGGAGACGGAGGCGGAGGCGCGAGAGCGCGTGCGGTTCTTCGAACTCTGCGCGCCGAGCGCGCTCGGGACGTGGACGGACGAGCGGACGTGCGTGGTGGACGTGCGGGGAGGGATCGCGGCGCTGCAGGGGACGGGCGCGGAGCTGATCGCGTACCTTCGCGATCGGCTCGGGGTGATCATGGAGGTGGACGCCGAGCGGGAGCGCGTGCTGATTAATCACGAAATTCACAACGTCGTCATCGAGGCTGCGCGGATTTTGCACTTACAGATCGAGCAGGCGAAGATGGTGACGATAGCCCCGACGAATGGCGACGAGGCGGCGACGCCGACGCCGAAGATGGGGCTCTCGTCCTCCGTCGACGACGACGCGGTGATGCAAGAGGTGCTCGGCGACATCGAACCCGAAGAACTCGAAGAGTTGCGTCGACAGCTCGAGAGCAAACGCGCGACGAGACAGCGATTGATCGAGACGCTCGGCGAACCGCGAGTGACGTGTCACTTACAACCCGTCGAGTTGACGAGCACGCTCGTGCGCGTGCGGTTGCCTCGAACGAGGTCGTTCACGGGCGACGATCCGCTGTACGGTGTAGGCGTCGCGCTTCGCGCGGTGGCGTCGACGACGCAAGACGGTGAGCCCACGTGGATTTTTCAGTGCGACATGGGCGGGTCCAAACTCCACGAAACTGATATTATGTATATTTCCAACAACGCCATCTCGGTTCCCGAAGTTTGCCGACTCGTATCGGGACACAAACGGCGCAGCGTGGACAAACCACGTGACGTGATGGACGAATTTTTGCCGAGTTGTCGCACTGATGTGACGCAGTCTTCCGCGGCTTGAGCGATCGCGCTCGCCGCGGCGTGTACACTTTTTCCTTTGTTAATACCGACGTAATACCACGTGTACGAACGACGTAATACCCCGCGCGCGAACGCATCGCAACGAAACTACGCGGCGCGCGCTTTGATTGATTGTGACTAGTATGGCGTAATTACACAGTTTTCGTACTCTGCGGGTAAATACGGCCGCGACGTCGCGTCGGGCCGAAAGAAGAGAAGTCGTCTCGAGAAGGCGAATTTTTCGTCTCAATTCTATTCCGGGTTGATGACCGCCTTGATCTCGTCGTACATCACGAGCACGAGCGCACCACCGACGCCACGAAGAACGTTGGAGAAGGCACCCTTGAAGAAGGCACCCATACCTTCTTGCGCATAAATCTTGACGAAGGCGTCCACGGTGCCGCTGTACAACTTCTTGCCCGCGCCAGAGTTCATCATCAAGCGACGACGAACAGTGTCGAAGGGGTAGGAGAGAACACCAGCCGCGTTGGTAGCGACTTGGGCCACGATGAACTTGAAGATGAAGGAAGAATCCTTGGTGAGGAGCGCACCCTTACCGGTGTCGTAGAGACCGAAGTAAGAACCGCGGTACACGATGATACCTTGCACGGAGACGCCGAAGCCTTGGTAGAGCGCCATCGGGCCGGAGCGCTTGGCAATCTTGGACAAGCAGTCGACCAAACCGGTGAATTCACGGTCGTTAGCCTTGCCGACATCGGCAGCGAGACGCGTACGCGCAAAATCAAGCGGGTAAACAATCAACAAAGAACCGGCACCGGCCAAACCGCCCGAAGCCATGTTGACGGCGAAAAACGGCCAAAACGCGTCCTTCGGCGAGTAGCTCGGGAACAAACCCTTGATGGTATCCTTGAACGCAAAGTTGAACGCTTGCGTCGGGAAGTAACGCACGATGTTCGCGGTGTTACCTCTCCAGAACGAACCGAAACCTTGCTCGGCGCTCACGCGCGTGAAGCAGTTGACGATGCCCGTGTATCGCGGCACTTCGCCCGACATGATTCTCGGGTTCGCGTCTTGCGTTTGAATCAAAAGTTTCACGCGTTCGATCGGCGCCGTGGCCGTCTTCGCGATGGAACCAGACACTCCACCCTGCGCGCATCAAAACCAGCCAGTTTTCCGTCAGTCTCGAGTCCCTCGCGCGTCGTCTCGCGCGCCCGCGCGCGCGTCCGGATTGACTTTCCCATCATCCTTCGCATTTCCCATCTCACGGCGCGAATCACCCCCAGACTACGTCGAATCCCCCGCGCGCGACATTTATCTCGCGCCGCCCGATCGCCGCGATCGCGCCGCGTGCGTCGCCACCATCGCCGTCCTCGACGCGCGCGCGACCTCCCTCGCGCGCCCATTCCGCGTCCAACCATCGCGCACGAATCTTCGCGCCCGCGCCGTCGCCCGCGCATCCGTCGAGATCGCGTCGAGCGCGCGCACCGCGGCGAGATCCTTCAAAAACGACGTCAAGTCGAACTCCTTCTTCGCCGCCGCCGCGAACGGCGTCGCGGCGACCGGCGCGCGCGCGCGATCGAATCGTCCGACCGCGGATCGCGCGAAACAATCGGCGTAAAATTCACGGTTGAGGGCCATGACGCGCGGGACGCGAGCGGTGCGCGGAGTGCCGCGCCGGCGCGCGCGCGCGCGATCCATCTTGCGCGACGGCGTCACGGTGTCACGGTGGTGGCGTGTGTCCGACCGACCGACCGAGCGCGCTGGGCAAACAGTCACGCGCTGGGCAAACAGTCACGCGTCGGTCGGTCGGTCGGTCGGTCCGACGCCCGCGCGGCGGCAGCGC
>Ga0255763_1002932_pt1 | contig 15719 bp, 14 predicted proteins | sample 041ome_2_FD_179963 | JGI IMG/M metagenome (GOLD analysis project Ga0255763, IMG submission 179963) | Coastal salt marsh microbial communities from the Groves Creek Marsh, Skidaway Island, Georgia - 041406US metaG (version 2) | ecosystem: Environmental > Aquatic > Marine > Intertidal zone > Salt...
ACCATGCCGCGCTTTGCCGCCTTTGCCGTGTTGTTTGCCATGGCCAACAGTGGCCTGCCAGGCACCGCCGGTTTCGTGGGCGAATGGATGGTGATTTTGGCGGCGGTCAAGGCCAACTTTTGGTTGGGCTTGGGCGCGGCCACGGCGTTGGTGCTGGGCGCGGCCTACACCTTATGGATGATCAAGCGTGTGCTGTTTGGTGCGGTGGCCAACCCGGCGGTGGCCAAGTTAACCGACATCACAGGGCGCGAGACGCTGGTGCTGACCTTGCTGGCGCTTGCGGTGTTGGCCATGGGCGTGTATCCCAAGCCCTTCACTGACATCATTGATCCGTCGGTGGTGGAATTGTTAAGCCACGTGGCCAAGAGCAAATTGCCCTAGGGCGGAGCGTAACGCAATGAACTTGTTCGTGATTTATCCCGAAATCTTTTTGCTCATCATGGCATGCTTGGTGGCGCTGCTGGATTTGTGGAGTCAGGATCCGCTGCGTCTACGCGCCTATTTGGCGACCCTTATGACGCTGGCGGCATTGGCGTTGTGGCACGCGATCCTGGCCGTTAACGACGTGCAGGGGACGGCGTTTGGGGGCATGGTGGTGCAGGACACCATGGGCAGTTGGCTCAAGTCGGCCGCGTCGTTGGCGTTGCTGGTTACGCTGGTGTACGCCAAGCCTTATGCGCAAAGCCGTGACATGCTGCGTGGCAGCGAGATGTTTTCGCTTTCGCTGCTGGCACTGTTGGGCATGTTTGTCATGATGACCGGCAACCACCTGCTGCTGCTGTACCTGGGGCTTGAGTTGCTCACGCTGTCGAGTTACGCGCTGGTGGCGTTGCGACGCGACGATTTAAACGCCTCAGAAGCGGCAATGAAGTATTTTGTGTTGGGCGCCATGGCCAGTGGCTTCATGCTGTATGGCATGTCCATGATGTACGGTGCCACCGGCACGCTCGAGCTGCCCGCCTTGGCTGCGCAGCTGACGCTGGGGCAGGCCGATACCCGCGTGTTGGCACTTGGCGTGGTGTTTGTGGTGGCCGGGCTGGCCTTTAAGCTGGGTGCGGTGCCGTTTCATATGTGGGTGCCCGACGTTTACGAGGGCGCACCCACGGCCGTGACCCTGATGTTGGCTGCCGCGCCCAAGCTGGCCGCGTTTGCTTTGGCCATGCGTTTGTTGGTGGCTGGGTTTTTGCCCTTGGCCATGGATTGGCAGCCCATGTTGGCGTTGTTGGCGGTGATGTCGCTGCTGGTGGGTAACTTGGCCGCCATTGCGCAGCGCAGCCTTAAGCGCATGCTGGCGTTTTCTACTATCTCGCATGTGGGTTTTTTGTTGCTTGGCTTGGTGGCCGGGGTCAGCGCCCAGGGTGGGGCGGAGCAGGCGGTTCAGGCATACAGCGCCAGCATGTTTTACGCGCTTACCTATGTGCTGACCACGCTGGCAACGTTTGGCGTCATGCTGTTGTTGTCTCGTGAGGGTTTTGAGAGCGATCAGCTGCAAGACTTTGCGGGGCTTAACCAGCGCAGTCCATGGCTGGCTGCGGCCATGGCAGCGTGTATGTTTTCGCTGGCTGGCGTGCCACCTTTGGTGGGGTTTTATGCCAAATTTGCTGTGTTGCAAGTGGTTTTGGCCAGCCACGCACCATGGGCTTTGGCGCTGGTGCTGTTTGCGTTGTTGATGTCGTTGGTGGGTGCGTTTTATTACCTGCGCTTGATCAAAATCATGTATTTCGACCAAGCCACGCAAACCGACGCGCCCAACCCCGGCGCGGGGGCACGTTTGACGCTCACGCTGAACGTGGCGGCCATGTTGGCCTTGGGCTTGTTGCCGGGTGGCTTGCTGGCCATTTGCACCCAAGCCATGGTGTCGTTGTTGGTGTAGCCATATGAATCAGAGCTTTGAAGTGTGGAGCGTTTTGTTGTTGGCGTGTCTGGCCGCCAACCTGCCTTTTTTTAATCGGCGGTGGTTGGCGGTAGGCCCGGTGCGCGATCACAAGACCCTGGCGTGGCGTCTTGCCGAGTGGTTGGTGATGTACGGCGTGGTGGGTGTGGTGGCCATGGCGTTAGAGGCTCGTATCGGGCAAAACCATGCCCAAGGCTGGGAGTTCTACGCAGTGACCTTGAGTTTGTTTGCCACCTTCGCCTTTCCCGGCTTTGTATGGCAGTATTTGTTGCGCCGTCGAGTCACCCGCACCATACCTGGGCAAAGCGGCTCGGGTGTCTAGGGCTTTACGCCAGACCGCATAATATTGTTATGAAAGTGCTTGATTTGGCATGCGAGGTGGGACACACCTTTGAGGGGTGGTTCGGCTCCGAGGACGACTACCTTGAGCAGCGCGCGCGCGGCTTGGTTACGTGCCCCGCATGCGGCAGCGCCACCATTGAAAAAAAATTAAGTGCACCACGTTTGAATTTGGGCGCACAGCGCAGCACCCAGGTGGTGGCCGCCGATGCCGACGCCGAGCAAGCGCGCCAGGCGCGGTTGTGGCGCGCGGTGCGTGAGGTGCTGGCCAACACCGAAGACGTGGGCTCTGCGTTTGCCGATGAGGCGCGGCGCATCCATCAAGGCGAGGCGCCCGAGCGTGGCATACGGGGGCAGGCCAGCGCGCAGGACGTTAAGGGTTTGCTTGAAGACGGTGTGGAGGTGATGCCCTTGCCCATGCCTGCGGGCATCAAAGAAACCCTGCAGTGACATCACGCCAAAAGGAGTAACCATGGTTGAGTTGACGTTGGGCTTGTTCATTTTTGTGGTGACGCATTCGTTGCGGGTGGTGGCGCCGGCGTGGCGTCAGCGTCAGCTGGATAACTTTGGCGCCCTGGGCTTTAAAGTGGCGGTGGCCATTTTGTCGCTGGTGTCGCTGTGGTTCATGGTGCAGGGCTACGGCACCGCCAGGTTGGAGCCGGTGGTGTTGTGGCAGCCCGCCGTGGCCATGCGCCATGTGGCCGCGTTGCTGATGTTGGTGGCCATGGTGCTGCTGGTGGCAGCGTACGCGCCGCGTAACGGTATACGCGCCAGACTCAAGCACCCCATGGTGTTGGCGGTTAAGGTATGGGCGATTGCACACTTATTGGCCAATGGCACCATCGCCGACGCCTTGCTTTTTGGCACGTTGCTGGTGTGGGCGGTGTTTAACTTTAGGGCCGCTCGACGACGCGAGGTGGTCTATCCCAATCCGTCTTGGGCTGCCACGCTGGTCACCGTGATCGTGGGTGTGGGCCTTTGGGCCGGCTTCGTGATGCAGTGGCATGTCTTGCTGTTTGGTGTCAGCCCAATGGGTATGTGATTGGGCTAAAGCCGCAACCGCTGCCCATACCCCGTCATTTCCAAATAGCCCCAGCCCACCCGTTGGCCCTGCGTGTTGCGCACGCTGACCAAGCCTTCCCAGTAGACGATGCCGGTGCTGGCCCGGCCATCGAGCTCTTGCGCGTCAAACGCGGCTTCAACCAACCAAGCCCCGATGGGCGTATGCAGGCGCCACGCCACGGGGTAGCGTGTGCCGGTGGTCGGGCTTTGCCATGTGCGCAAGGCTTCAAAGCGTAATTCCTCGTTGGGCCATTGGGTGGCTTGGGGTTGATGTTTGGCGCGCCATGCCCCGGCGCGCCACACCGCTTGTCCGTCGCCGTCGCGCATTTGAAAAGCCATCAGGCTGTGGCCATCGTCCCACATCAGACCGACCCAGTCCCAACCCACGGCACGCGGCGGCATCAAGCCGTTGCTCCATTCGTGGTCCAACCAGGCGCGGCCCACCACTCGCTGGCTTGCCGCCTGCGTTTGGCCCACACGCACCGTGCCTTGCAGCGCAAGGTGTGGCCATGTGAGGTACCAGCTTTGATGCGCGGCTGTGGGGCCCTTTTGTGACACGCCTTGCTTGCCTTGCAGCATCAAAGCTTGCGTGGGGCGGGCCGAAAGCGACAGGGCAAAGGCTGTGTCGTTGACGCGCAGTTGCAGCGATTGTTTGGCCCCTTCACCTTGGCGACGCAGTTGCCAACTGGTATCGGGCGCACCCAATTGAATGCGCAGGTCAGCAGAGGACAGCTGCACGGCACCTTGTTCAGTCGTTGCGCTCCAGCGCGCAATACGCTGCGCGTGCCATTGACGCGATACGCTGGGCAGGCTTAAGGCCGCGTGGGCAGCAACCAAATGCTTGGCCGCCAGCGGGCTGGTGAGCGTTTGGGTGTTGGGCACCCGACGGCGAAAAAACGTTAGCTGAAACCCCATGGGCGTGGCTTGGGGTTGGCTTGGGTTTTGCAGCCAGCCGGTTACGTACCACCATTCGATGGCACTGCCAAGGTGTGCACCGTGATCGCGCGGCCACCTCAGCTCACGCGATGGCTGGGCCCATGCTGGCCAGCCTAAAGCCCCGCCAGCGGCTAGGGCCAGCAGGTCGCGGCGCGAACTTGAAACGGGCAGCAAAGGGGTAGGCGGGGGACGGTGCATACTTAGAACCCTAGAACGCTTGCTTAACCAACTGGGTGGCGTGTGGAATCGATAACCGCCGGGCACACCACGCGCAAGTTAGTGTGCAGCTGATCAACACGCCTGCCGCCAGCACCACCAACGTGGCCCACGGCACATGCATGTCCATGCTCCACTGAAAACTTTGTGGGTTCACGCCGTACACCAGCACCACGCTGATGGCCAAGCCGAGCAACAGCCCAAACACCACCCCCAACGCGCTCCACAACACGCTCTCGGCCAACAGCAGCTGCCATTGCTGACGGCGGGTTACGCCCAAGTGGGTGAGCACGCCCATTTCGGTGCCACGTGCCAGCAAGTGAGCACTGTAGGTGGCGGCCACACCAAACAGCCCAATCGCCACGGCCACCAGCTGCAGCCAGCGGGTAATGGCAAAGCTACGGTCAAAAATCTCCAGCGAACGGGTGCGCAGCGCGTTGGTGCTAACCACCTCTAGGGTGCTGCTCCAGCCGCGCGCCTGGGCCACCTGGCGCCACGCCTGCAGGGTGCGCTCGGTACTGGCCTGTGGAGCCAGCCACAACGCCGCCTCCGTGGCCTCTGGGGTACCGCTCAAACGGCTTAGGTCGTCCCAGTCCAACAACACACTGCCATGCTGGCGCGCGTAGTCGCGCCATACCCCAGCCACCACCAGCGGCGGCGCCTGTGGCCAAAGTTGCTGCAGCGCCGGCCACGGTTGGCCCAGGGTTAGGTTGTATCCATCGCGTGCCGACTCGCTGACCCACAGTGGTATTGCACCCTCGGGCACCGGCACAACGGCTTGTATGGGGACATCGCGTGGCCCTTGGGGCGTAAGCTCCAACGGTCGAGCCAACAGTGCCAGCGGCACACGTTGTTCATCCAGCGTCAGTCGCGTGCTGGTTGCTGGGCGCACCCGTGCGACGCCAGGCAAGTTGTTCAGCGATTGCCAAGCGTCTGGCGTAAGGGCCGGACTTGAGCCGTCGGCTAATGGCACGCTGCGTACGTAGACATCCGCAGGTAACACCACGTTCAGCCAATCGCTCACCGATTCGCGAAAGCTACCCACCATCACGCTCAGTGCCGTGGCCAAAGCCAAACTGGCCACCACGCCGCTGGTGGCCAGTACCCCGTCGTGCGGGCTGTGCTTGGCACGTTGCCATAGACACAACCGCATGGCGGTGCTGATACGGTGCCGTGTTAACCAATCAATGGCGTGATGCAAAAGCCAAGGAATAGCAAAAATGCCACCCAGCAACATCAAGGCAATGCCAAGGTAAGCACCCCATGGCACCCCGCGCCATGCCGGCAGCCAGCACACCGAGGCGCCCAGTGCAAAAGCCAGCAGCGCCCACGGCTTGGGCGCACCACCGACCTGAGCGTGCAAGCCTTTTAGGGTTTGGGCAGGGGCCAAACGTTGCACGCGTTGCGCCGGCCACCACGCGCCGAGTAGGGTGGCAGCCAGCCCCAGCGTCGCGTATATCAGCGCCGCCCCTGGTTGCCACACCAGTTGCGTGGGCGACGAAGAAAAATAACCACCACCCAAGTCGGCGCCAACCCAATTCAGCGCCAACGCCGCCAGCCACGTACCCGCCGCCACACCCACCGCACCGCCGGCCACACCCAGTACCGCCGCTTCGGCCAGCACCCATTGCATGCGTTGCTTGGCACCCACACCCAACACACCCAAAAGGGCAAACGTTTGCAGGCGTTGCGCCACACCCAGCCACAGTACAGAAAAAACCAAAAAGCTGCCGGTAAACAGCGCCACCAACGACAGCGCCGTAAGGTTTACCCGGTAAGCGCGTGAGGCCGCTTGTTGCCGTTGACGCTGCAAAGCGGGCGCATCCACCCAAGCCTCGGGTGGTAGGGTGATGTTTTGCAACACCGCCGCGCGTGTGGCGCCGGGGGCCAAGCGAACGTCAATGGTGTCGACTTGCGTGGTGCCCAACACCTGCTGCAACGCGGCAATATCCACGGCCACTTGAGCGCCTGGGCCACCTTGCCATTGGCCCGCCAGGCGCCATGTGCTGGTGCGTTGCGCCAAGGCAAGCAACAACGGCTCGGTGCGGTTGCCAATAAGCGCCATGGCCGCAGCGTTGGCAAACGCGGTGTCGGCGGCAAACGCATCCAGCGGTTCGTTGGTGGTTTGCACCATGGCTTGCCCGGTGAGTGCAGCTTGGGATAGGGCGTCCACGCCTATCAAACTTATCGGTGCGCCGTCGCCGGTGTTGCCCAAGCGTGCGTGACGCCGCAGCATGGGCGCCACCACCGCCACCCCTGGGTGTTGTTGCAAGGTGTCAACCAATTCGCTGGGCAAGCCACGATGACTGCGCAACGTAAAGTCGGCCAAGCCAGCGGAGGCGCGCAGGCTTTTGTCAAACTCGCCCAACGCCGACTGGTTGATAAGGTGCACCGCCAACCCCAGGGCCACCCCGCAAGCAATGGCAAACCACGCCATCAGCGGCCGAATCGGGCGTTGACGCCAACTCGGCCACGACACCGCACGCAGCAGCATCAGAATGTTGATGACGCCGCCTGCCATGGATGCAGTCCAGTGGGGGTAAGCTCCAGCGCGCGGTTGGCCCGCTGCGCGGCGTGTAGGTTGTGGGTGACCAACACCAGCGCGGCGCCATGCGCGTGGCTTTGCTGCAGCAGCAGTTCCAGCACCTCGGTGGCATGCGCCGGGTCAAGATTGCCGGTGGGCTCGTCGGCCAGCAGCAGCGCCGGTTGGTGAACCAGCGCCCGGGCGATCGCCACGCGTTGCATTTGGCCGCCCGATAGCTGCTCGGGCAAGCGCCCGCCCAACTGCTGCAGACCCACGGCTTGGAGCATCTCGGACACACGTTTCGGGTTGGGCTGCCCCAACAACAACAGCGGCAGATGCACGTTGTCAAACACCGATAAATAAGGCAGCAAGTGAAAAGCCTGGAAAACAAAGCCAACATGCTCACGCCGCCAGCGTGCGCGGGCCTCGTCGTCAAGTGGTCCGATGTCAAGCCCGGCCACCCTGATGTCACCCTGCTGCCAACGCTCCAAACCCGCCATGCATTGCAGCAAGGTCGACTTGCCCACGCCCGATGCGCCCACCACCGCCACCGACTCACCGGCGGCAAGGCTGAGGCCAACCCCTTGAAACACCGGTTGACCGGGGTAACCATGGGCCAAATCGCGTACCTCAAGCATGGTCTTGACTCCAGTGGGCCTGCGCCCGCGCCATCAGCTGCTCGGCCACGTCGGGTGCGTCGGCAGCCACCACCACACGCTGTGGCAGGCTGCGCAACCAAGTTAATTGCCGCTTGGCCAGCTGGCGGGTGGCGATGGCGGCAAGCTCAAGCCACCGCGACGCCAGGTGGGGGTGCTCATGGCCAAGCTCGTTGAGCAGTTGCCACGCTTGTCGATACCCCACACAACGCATGGCAGGCAGCTGCGGGTGCAAGCCAGGGGTGTGCATGAGTTGCCGCATTTCTTGCAAAAAGCCTTGCTGCAACATGGCGTGTAATCGCGCTTCGATGCGCGCCAACAGCCAGGGTTTTTCGCTGGGCTCAAGCGACAACAGGGTGGAGGCAGGCCCAGACTCGGCGGGCGGTGCCTCGGCGTGCCATTGCGACAGCGGTTTGCCACTGACGTGCCAGACTTCGAGTGCGCGCTGAATGCGTTGGCTGTCGTGCGGCGCCAAGCGTTTGGCCGTGATCGGGTCAACCTTGACCAATTCGGCATGCAAGGCAGGCCAGCCCAAGGCCAGGGCGCGCTCGGTGGTGGCCTGTCGCCACGCCGGGTCGGCTGGGGGCAGAGGGTGCAGCCCTTGCAACCATGCACGGTGGTAGAGCATGGTGCCGCCCACCACCAACACCCGTTTGCCGCGCGCGCGAATGGCCTGATAGGCGCGTTGCGCGTCCTGCGCAAAGCGTGCAGCGCTGTAGCTTTGGCTGGGGGGTACCATGTCAAGCACATGATGCGGCACCTGGGCTTGCTCATGGGCGCTGGGTTTGGCCGTTCCTATGTCCATGCCCTGATACACCAAAGCTGAATCCATGCTGATGATTTCGGCGTTGAAGCGTTGCGCCAAGGGTAGGGCCCAATGGCTTTTGCCACTGGCGGTGGGGCCTGCCAATACCAACACGCTCATGCCGCCACGCGTCCCAAGCGTTGAACCGGGCCCCAGGCCAAGGCCGCCAGTATCACACTCCAAAAGCCAATACCAAAGGTCAGTATGCGCTCGGTGCCGTCGGCTTGCACGCCCAGCCACCAGCCGTTAACAAAAACCACCACCATCATCAAACAACCTGCCAATGCCGACGCCGCACCAGCGGCCTTAGGAAAGGGCGCCACCGTACCCGACTGCGCACACGGTTGATGAATACCGTGCGCCACGATAAAGCCAAAATAACACCACAAAACCGTGGTAGCGGTATGCAGTTGCAGCAGCGACACCAGCACCAGCGCCGCACCGGATCCCAGGCTAAGCCAAGCGCCCAAACGCAAGGTGCGCTGCACGCCCATGCGCTTGAGCAGATAACGGCACAGAAAAGTTCCGCCGGTGTAACTGACTGACTGAAACAACAACGCCAAGCCGTATTCGCTCGGGCTTAGCCCAAAAACCTGAATAAACACAAACGGCGACGCGGCCAAAAACGTAAACAAGCCGCCGTAGGTCGCGGTGCTGAGCGCGGCGTACACTTGAAAATGCCGATGGCGCACGATGTACCACCAGGTTTGCATCATGGGGCCCAAGTCAAACGCACGCGGATTCGGTGTGGCCAGGGTTTCGCTGAAACGCCAAGCCACCAACGCCAGCGTGAGCGTGGCATACAAGGCCAGCGTCAGCAGCGTGAAATGCCAGCCAATGTATTGTGCGATCAGCCCCCCCAGTGGTGGACTCAGACAGGCCACCAGCCCCAAGCCCGTAAGCCCTTGGCTCATGACGCGGGCCCCGTCTTCGTGGTTGTACAAATCACGAATCAGCGCCCGTCCGCACATCACCACCGCGCCCATGCCAATGCCCTGCACGCAGCGCGCCACCACCAGTTGTTCAATGCTGTGCACCATCGCGCCTGCGCCAGCTGCCACGGTAAACAACGCCAAACCGACCATCAATGTGGGCCGGCGACCGAAGCGATCGGACAACGGCCCCCACACCAGCTGCGACAAGCCAAACGCCAGCAACATGGCGGTGAGTGTGAGCTGGGCATTGACGGCCGTGGCGCCCAACCCACTGGAGATGGCGGGCAGCGCTGGTAAATAAAGGTCGGTGGCCACTGGCTGCAGCCCCATCATCAACGACAACAGCACCACCACCCACGTTTGGGTCATGCGCGGCGGCCGCGAGCGGTTGGCGGCCATGCTGTCAGCGGCCACGCAAGAACAACCGATCGAGTTCGGCCATGCTCAGTTGGCGCCATGTCGGGCGTCCGTGGTTGCATTGATCGGCGCGCTCGGTTTGCTCCATTTGGCGCAGCAAGGCGTTCATTTCTTGCAGCGACAACAGTCGGTTGGCACGCACCGCGGCGTGGCACGCCATGGTGGCCAGCAAGTCGTCGGTGGCGCGTTGCAGCACCGTGGCGCTGTCGTGCTGCGTCAGCTCGTCCAGCACGTGCCGCGCCAGGGCCACGGTGTCGGCCTTAATCAGCGGCGCCGGCACGCTGCGCACCACCAGTTGGGTATTTGACCAAACGTCAAGTTCAAGCCCAAGCTGTTGCAGCGTGAGTTGGTGGGTTTGTGCGGTGGCCACCTGCACGCCGGTGGCGGTAAAGGGTTGCGGCACCAGCAGTTGCTGCGAGGGTTGACTCGCCCCTTGGTGGTGCGCCGCTTTGAGCTGCTCGTACACGATGCGCTCGTGCGCCGCGTGCATGTCAACCAAAATCAGACCGTGGCGGTTTTCTGCCAGTAGGTAGACACCGTGCAGCTGCGCCAAGGCCCGTCCCAGCGGCCATTCCTCTGGGGTGTCACCGGCAGGTGCAGGCTCTGTAACCGGCAAAGCCAAGGCACGCACGGCGGCTGCTTGGGCCAACCATGGCTCAAATGAGTCGCCCAGCCCGAGGCCGTGCTGGTGCGCCGTTGGCGCTTGCGCAACGTAAGCCGGTGTCACGGGTGCGCTGGCGCTCGCAGCAGGCAAGGAATGGCCACCACGGGGGCTGGCAAGCGTGGTTTGCGCCAGATGCTGCAGCCATTGGTGCAGGCCGCGGCTGTCGCGAAATCTCACCTCGGCTTTGGCCGGATGCACATTCACATCCACAGACTCGGGCGGTACATCCAGGTACAACAGGTAACAGGGTTGGCGCTGGCCGTGCAACACGTCGGCGTAGGCTGTGCGTAGCGCATGACCAATGGTTTTGTCGCGCACCAAACGATCATTCACAAACAACCACTGGTTATCGGCGCGGGGTCGCGCGGCGTCGGGTAAGCCCAGCCGGCCTTGCACGCGCCAGCCTTGGCCGTTTTGGTCGTTAACCGGCAAAGACTGCTCAATAAAGCCTTGCCCCAGCACGTCTTGCCAGCGCGACTCTGGGTTGGCCGGATGCGCGCGCCATTGGTGCAGCAGCTTGCCGTTGTGCCATATGTCGTAGGCAACATGTGGGTTGGCCAAAGCCTGACGGCGCGCGGCCTCGACACAGTGCGCGAGTTCGGTGCTTTCTGACTTTAAAAACTTACGCCGCGCGGGGACGTTGGTAAACAAATCGTGCACCGCCAGTGTGGTGCCGGTGGTGCGTGCCACGGGCAGCAATTCGCCGGTTTCGCTGCTGAGTTGCCAGCCATGGTCGGGTGCGTCTTGGCTGCGGGTTTGAATCACCACCCGTGCCACCGAGGCCATGGCGGCCAGCGCTTCACCACGAAAACCCATGGTGCCCACGGCTTCAAGGTCGGCCAGACTGCCAATTTTGCTGGTGGCATGGCGTTGCAGCGCCAACGACAGGTCGGCTTTGTCTATGCCGTGTCCGTTGTCTTCTACAGAGATCAAGCCCATGCCGCCCTGGGTCATGCGCAGCACAATGCGGTTGGCCCCAGCGTCACGTGCGTTATCAAGCAGCTCGCGCACCACCGAGGCCGGGCGTTCAATCACTTCCCCGGCCGCGATTTGGCTGATCAGGGTATCCGGCAGGGGCGCAATGGGGCGCTTCGCAGGGGCTTGAACGGTGCTCACCGCGCCATTGTAGGGAGGCCCGCGATAATGCGCGCCATGGACATCATCTTGTGGTTAATTGATTTCATTCTGCACGTGGACGTGTATTTGCTTAACTTCGTGCGCGAATACGGCGCATGGGTGTACGCGTTGCTGTTCTTGATTGTGTTTGTTGAAACCGGCTTGGTGGTTATGCCGTTTTTACCGGGCGACTCGCTGCTGTTCGTGGTGGGGGCGCTGGCCGGCACGGGCGACTTGAACCTGTTGTTGGTTTTAAGCTTGTTGTGGATGGCCGCGGTGGCTGGCGATCAGGTCAACTATCACATAGGCCGTTGGATTGGCCCCAAGGTGTTTGGCTGGGAGCAGTCCCGTTGGTTCAATCGGCGTGCGTTTGATCAGGCGCACGCGTTCTACGAGCGTTACGGCCCAATTACCATTGTGCTGGCGCGTTTTTTACCTTTTGTTCGTACCTTTGCGCCATTTGTGGCCGGCGTGGCCGCCATGAACCACGCCCGCTTTACGCTTTACAACGTGGTCGGTGCCACGCTTTGGGTATGGGGCGTGGGGCTGGCCGGGTACGTGTTTGGTAACTTGCCTTGGGTTAAAGCCAACCTTGAGTGGCTGATTTGGGGCTTGATCATTGGCCCGGGGTTGATCGCCATTGTCGGCGCCTGGCGGCGCGGGCGCGCTACAGCTGACGCTCGCGTGCCAGCGGGGGATTGAGTGCAAAGTAGCGCGTGATGCCGCGCATCAGTGCGTCGGCCAAACGTTCTTGGTAATCGTTGCTACGTAACTGGCGCTCTTCGGTGGGGTTGCTAATGAACCCGGTTTCAACCAAAACGCTGGGTATTTCGGGTGCTTTAAGTACCGCAAAGCCGGCCTGTTCAACCTGTGCCTTGTGCAGTTTGCCAACGGTGTCGAGTTCGCCCAACATGGCTTGGCCCAAGCGCAAGCTGTCGTTGATTTGGCGCGTGGTGGTCATGTCCAACATGGCCCTTTGCACCGACTGGTCGAGCGAGGCAACATTGATGCCGCCCACCAAATCGGCATTGTTTTCTTTTTTGGCCATCCAGCGCGCCATGGAACTGCTGGCCCCGCCGGTACTGAGCGCGTAAATACTGGCACCCGCTGGGCGTGGCGTGTAAAAAGCATCGGCGTGGATGCTGATCATGAGATCGGCCTTCACCCGTTGCGCTTTTTGCACCCGTGTGTGCAGTGGCACAAAGTAGTCGGCGTCGCGGGTCATGAAGGCGCGCATGGGGTTGCCGTTCACACGACTGTTGTTGATGCGGTCGCGCAGCTTTTGGGCAATACGCAACACCACGGTTTTTTCTTTGGTGCCACCTGGGCCAACCGCACCCGGGTCTTCGCCACCATGTCCTGGGTCCAAGGCCACCACAATCAAGCGGTCGGTGCGTGGCTCGCGCTTGGCCGGGGCCTGACGCTGGGCGATGAAGTCGCCCAGTGGATCGGCTGAAGGGGCGTCGGCCACAGCCGATTCGATTTCTTGCAGCCGCTGCGTGATGAGCTGCTCCAGCGGGTCGGGGGGTTGTTTGGGATAAAGGTCAAACACCAAACGGTGTTGGTAGGGCGCAATCGGTTTGAGGGTGAAGATTTGTGGCGCCATGGGCAGCTTGAGATCAAGCACCAAGCGCACGGTGTCGGGGTTGAATTGCCCCACCCGAATGGCGGCGATGTTGGGGTCTTCGGGCTTAAGTTTGCCCACCACCTCGCGCAGCGCCGGCTGCAATTGCAGGCCCAACAGGTCCACCGCCAAGCGCGGTGGGTCTGCCACGAACCGCTGAGAAAAGCGCAGCGTGTGCGCCGATTCAATGGTTAGTCGGGTGTAGTCGGCCGCAGGCCAAAGCCGCACATCCACCACCTCCGCGGCGTTGGCGCGCCACACGCCAAACGACAGGCTCAGCGCCGCGCCTTGTAGCAGCTCACGCCGTTTCAGCGTCATGGTTGCAGCAACCGCGCACCCAGCGCGCTGTGGCTGGTTACGGTCACCGAGCGCGTGCCATCGTCATGCAGGGCCAGGGCCAGCTCCACATCGGGTGTGGGCGCAAGGGCCTCGGCCTGGGCCAGCCACTCAACCAAACGCAAGCCTGGGCCGGTGAGCACTTCATCCAGCCCGGCGTCGATCAGCTCGTGTGGCGCTTGCAGTCGGTACAAGTCAAGGTGGGCAACGGGGTAACGCGCCTGCATGGTATGGGCTTGGTAGGTTTCAACCAAGCCGTAGGTGGGGCTTTTGATCACGCCTGTGACCCCCAAGGCGCGCAGCAGGTGCCGCACCCAGGTCGTTTTGCCGGCACCCAAGTCACCGCGCAGCGAAATCAGGGCCTCGCCCAACAGTGGGTTGGCCGCCAACGAGCGGGCACAGGCGGCGGTGTCTTCTTCACTCGTCCAGCGCCACATGGGTGGGGCAGCCGAATTCACAATAGCCAAGGGTTGTGCAACCATGGGCGTATTGTCCCAAACTTGGCGCGCCACCTGAGGGATAGGATTTCTACAATGGGGTTATGGTGCGTTCTCCCTCCACCAACTGGCTGGCTTGGCTGCAGCCTCGGGCCCAGGCTTTGGGTTTTGACGCCATCGGTGTAGCTGGTGTTGATTTGCGTGACGCCGAGCCCGGCCTAGAGCAGTGGTTGGCGCAGGGCTTTCACGGCAGCATGCAGTACATGAGCCGCCACGGTATGAAACGCGCGCGACCGGCGGAACTGGTGCCCGGTACGCTAAGCGTGGTCACGTTGCGCATGCCTTATTTACCTTCCAGCGCCGGCGCGTGGCAGGCCTCGACATGGCACGACTTGCAGCAGCCCACGCAAGGGGTGGTGTCGTGGTACGCACGTGGTCGCGATTACCACAAGGTGGTGCGCACCCGATTGCAGCGCTTGGCGCAGCAGTGGCAAGCCGCAGTGGGCCCGTTGGGCTACCGCGTCTTCACCGACTCAGCGCCTGTGCTTGAAGTGGAGTTGGCCAGTCGCAGCGGTTTGGGCTGGCGCGGTAAGCACACCCTGATGCTTAGCCGTGAGGGCGGCTCCATGGCCTTTTTGGGGGAAATTTTTGTTGATATGGCCTTGCCCGAGACCGCACCGGTTTCGGCGCATTGCGGCAGTTGCCAGGCGTGTCTGGACATTTGCCCCACGGGTGCCATCGTGGCGCCGTATCGGTTGGATGCACGGCGTTGCATTGCCTATCTCACCATTGAGCATCCGGGGGCCATTGATCCGCAATGGCGCCGCGCCGTGGGCAACCGCGTCTACGGTTGTGATGACTGCCAAGCGGTGTGTCCGTGGAATCGTTACGCCAGCGCCAGCGCGGTGCCCGACTTCGCGCCTCGGCAGGCATTGAACCCGCAAGATTTACTCACGTGGTGGCGCTGGAACGAGGGAGAATTTTTACAGGCCACCGCCGGCAGTGCCGTGCGCCGTATTGGCCACGCCCGCTGGCAACGCAACGTAGCCACGGCCATGGGCAACGCCTTGGCCAACCCCGCCACCGACCCTGCATGGGCGGCGCAAGCGCGCCACGAACTGGCCCAGCAGCTGCACCATGCCAACCCCATGGTGCGCGAACACGTGGTGTGGGCCCTGGCCCAACAGCCCGAGTTCACCGCGCCCACCGCACCCACCTAAACCGCGCCGCGGCGTTCGCTTGCCCGCGCTAGGGCAGCACCAGCCACGCCAAGGTCAGCGGCAAACTGAGCATCCCAAGTAAGGTGGACAGCGTGACCAAGCCCGCCACATAAGGGCCGTCGTACCCCATGCGGGCGGCCAAGACGTAACAACTTGAGGCGGTGGGAATGGCCGAGAACACCAGCAAGGCCATGGCCTGTGGGCCTTGCAGCCCAAACAGCCAGGCCAAACCAGCGGCCAGCAGCGGCGTGGCCACATGACGTATGCCCAGCACCGCCACCGACAGCGAGGGCGCTTGTTTGAGAGCATCAAGCCGCATGCCAGCGCCGGCGGCCATCAGCCCGAGCACCAAGCCACTTTGACCCACGGCGCCTACCGTGGGCGCCAACCACTCAGGCAGTGTGAGGTGCAGCAAGTTGGCGCTTAGGCCCAAACCGGTGCCCCATATCAGCGGGTTGCGCGCCAACTCACGGCCTAAGCCACGGCCCACGTGTTTGGCCATGGGGTATACCGCCGCCACATTAAAAATTGGCACGCA
>Ga0255763_1002934_pt1 | contig 15714 bp, 23 predicted proteins | sample 041ome_2_FD_179963 | JGI IMG/M metagenome (GOLD analysis project Ga0255763, IMG submission 179963) | Coastal salt marsh microbial communities from the Groves Creek Marsh, Skidaway Island, Georgia - 041406US metaG (version 2) | ecosystem: Environmental > Aquatic > Marine > Intertidal zone > Salt...
TGCAAGGATTGCGGTGGGGGGTCAATCTGCGAGCACGGTCGTCAGCGCTCTAAATGCAAGGATTGCGGTGGGTCACAGATATGCGAGCACGGTCGTCAGCGCTCTGAATGCAAGGATTGCGGTGGGGGGTCAATCTGCGAGCACGGTCGTCGGCGCTATCAATGCAAGGATTGCGGTGGGTCACAGATATGCGAGCACGGTCGTCAGCGCTCTGTGTGCAAGGATTGCGGTGGGTCACAGATATGCGAGCACGGTCGTCTGCGCTCTCAATGCAAGGATTGCGGTGGGGGGTCAATCTGCGAGCACGGTCGTCTGCGCTCTCAATGCAAGGATTGCGGTGGGGGGTCAATCTGCGAGCACGGTCGTCAGCGCTCTGTGTGCAAGGATTGCGGTGGGGGGTCAATCTGCGAGCACGGTCGTGAGCGCTCTAAATGCAATATATGTGACCCATGTGGGTATAATATTAGTTTAAGGCGCGGACGGCGGTATAAAGCGTTGCAAGGTGTAAAGACTACACATTCAGTGGAAGACCTTTGTATGACCCCAAAAGAGTGGGACATGTATCTCCATAACCTTTTTGAAGTTAGATACGGTCGCCCAAAAACGGATGATGATAAGGTTCAGATAGACGAAATCATTCCATGTAGTGTATGGAACTTACCGGATGATAATAAATATTGTTGGCACTATCTGAACTCTCAGTGGTTGATTGACAATACGAATCAGGAAAAGGGTGCCAAATATACAGAAGAAGATAAGCGTTCCATGATGAAGAGAATAGATGAATGGTTTATCTCAAATCTTTATCCGCTGTGTAATACGTCTTACCCTTAGTGGCGAAACTATGCACTCTCGCGTACCCCCACGCTTGTGGAGAGGCTCCCGGACGATGCCCGGTTCTCCACGCAGCGAGTCCCCTATTGTAGATGGTCTTCACAGTCTTTAGAGGTATCCCAGTGGCCTTCGAGATCTCTGGGAGAGACTTGACCTCTGGTCCATACTTTTTCCTAAACTTCTGGGTGTAGGAGGAGGTGCGGGTCTTGACCCCACTGTCTGTCTTGAAATCTTTGTAGTCCCTCTTGAGCATCTTCTTGTAGCGGGTCTCGACCTGCCCCAAGGTCTCAAGTCCCCTGAAGTACTTGAGGGGTGCATAGATTTTGCCCTCGGTTTTCCGCAACTGCCCAACCTTCTTGGTGATTTCGGCGTCTGAGAGAGGCATCGTACTTTTTACTGAGAAATTTTACAGCGGTGTGGATATCTGGGAACAGGTGATTCCCAAACTTTACACGTCCCGTGACGGGGTTGTAGTACCCCTTGTATTTAAGAAATTGACATCGATGCATTTCATCCATATAAAAAATACAAGATTATATTAGTGAGATAGGATGGGGCTTTCGATAATTATGGGAAATATGTTTTCAGGTAAAACTTCCGAGTTAATCAGACGACTTAAGCGTTTAAAGATCATCGGTAAGAAAATTTTGGTTGTCAACTCAGCCAAAGATACCCGTTCCCCCGATGAAGTTTTGAAGACCCACGACAATGTAAAGTTTGATTGTTTCAAAGTCTATGAGCTTTTCGAACTCATAAACAAGGAGGAGTTTAATAACGCGGATATCATAGCCATCGATGAGGCTCAGTTCTTCCCCCGTCTCAAGAAGTTTGTGGAGTGCTGCATGTGTGTAAATAAAAGTGTAATCATAGCAGGTCTCGACGCAGATTCATTTCAAAATAAGTTTGGGGAACTTCTAGACTGTGTCCCAATAGCATGTGAGGTCACCAAGTTGTCCGCCCTCTGTATGCATTGCAAAGATGGAACGCCGGGACCCTTCACCAAAAGGATTGTAAAAAATCAGGAGCTTGAACTCATCGGTGGAAGTGACATGTACGAAGCAGTGTGTCGTAATCACCTATGAACATCGAGGATGAGAACAACCCGTCGGCTTGGTCCAGTCTTTGTGAGTTCATGATATCTGGAGTGATCAAAGAGAAAATCTTCACCCTCCAAGTGAATGTGGGGACCAGTTTCAGTATACAGTGTGCAATCACCATCACCTTGTATAGTGAGATGATATCTCAAGAGTTCATTAGATTCGGCTCTATGTGGAGCTATGGTCATAGGACCGTCTATGACTGCGAATGCTGCGCACACGGTGAAGTCATGGATACACGAAATCTGTTTAATTAAATCACATAGTATCGGAAAATTTTCAACTTTGTAATAGTAATAATTCATGTTTCTTCCAAACCAGGAGTCCAAGTCGTGATAATACTTCTTCTCGAGTGTTGGTGACACTTTTCGAAATTCATCACGTATCTTTTTGTAATGAAGTTTCAGAAGTAAAATTTCTGGATAATTGCGAATCGGATAAAATATATCTCTCACGGTGTTTTGCATACCAACTATGGGGCGCCACGGATTTCTAAAATACAAAAGGTCTATGGGTGGTTTCATATAGTCATAAAAAAGTAAAATGATCGGAACAGCGATCGCTCGCCACATTATTTTCTTCGTATATAATAAAAATGCCCGGATACGGCAAGCGTGAATACATGGACCCAGCCCCCGAACCCACCCCCGAGGTTGAAACCGTCGAGAAGCGTTTCAAGATGCCCAAGATGCCCAAGATGCCCAAAGTGACTCTCGTCCAGGTCGTACTGATCGTTTTGACCCTTTTCTACGTGTGGACCACCCGCAAGATGAACAACTGGGTCGTTGGCATCGTCGCCATCGTCGTTGGTCTCCTCCACATGTATGACCACCTCTACCGCGTGCAGCGTGGACCAGAGCACCTCTTCTTCCTCCCCAAGACGGAGAAGTATGGCTGCATGGCGTGCAAATAAATCTATGTAAAATATAAGTATGCGCGTCAAGATTGTTCGTAGCCCCGATCGTAAGAAGAAGTTCAGGGCGATACTAGAAGACGGCAGGACTGTTGATTTTGGTGCCAGTGGATATTCAGACTACACCAAACACAAGAATCCTTCACGTATGCGTTCGTATGTGCTCCGCCACGGTGGTCGGGTACCGAAGCGCACAATAGCAGAGAGAGAACCCGATAAAATTCAAAATATGATGCTCGATGTCACATCAAGTGACAAGGAGAACTGGAAATTGAGTGGTATAGGTGGGGCTGGTTTCTGGTCTCGTTGGTATCTGTGGAGTTTTCCCACATTTGAGGGTGTTGAGAAGTTCATGTCTAAGAGGTTTGGTTTAATTATAATGAGCGTTTAAACTTTTCAAATTGTTTAAAAAATTGAAGTGTCGTCTCTAGGCGTTCGTAAAGTTCCTCCCCGAGGTACTGCTTTACGAATTCCTCTGGTTCTCCATTCTCTCTCATTGCATTTTCGTATCGACAAAGTTGTAAATACAATTCATTGAAATTTTCACCATTGCAAGTTTCTAAAAGGATTTTGACTTTCTTCAATCCGAGAGTGTCCTCCATTACTTATTCATTCCTCTCTTTTTTAATTTATTTTTCAGTTCAGCCATGAGTTTAGCGCGGGTAGCGTTAATGACAGGTTTCTTGGGTGGAGGTGGAGGGGGTGGAGGAGGAGGTGGTACCCCGGTCATAGAAACGGGTGCAACCACCGTTTGGCAGAGACGAATGACCCTTTGGGCATTTCTGACACTATTTTCGAAGTTTAGGGAAATTTTGGCCCGAAGTTCCCTTGCTGTGAGTTTCACACGTCGCCCCCGAACATCCTTAGTGACGCGAAGTCCCAATTTTTTAGCCTTATCTTTTAGTTCTTTGTACTGCATATACTAACATCTAAGAAAATACTTAGGGAAATGTATATAAGTGTGTTCATGACTACTGACGAACTTGTACGACAGGTTCTCCTACCACAGATCATACAACTTCAAATTGAAGTTGCGGCATTACGGAAACATACGTGGCCCTACGTCCAAGCTCAAAAGGAACACAACCAGTTAGACGACATCGAGGCTAAGAAGGACTTTGTCAAAAGCCTCGATGACGACACAATTAGGGAATTAATAAATCTAAAGGCAAAGTTTTCTGGGAGTTCCGGTTTCCAAAAGAGAGAATACGATTCCCTCAAGAACCATTTTTGTTAGAAAAAATCATCCGTTCGGTACATCTTAACCTCAAATGAACCAGTCTTGCCAGTCACCGAGACTGATTCATTTCCATAGAGCTCCTGGCACCCAATGTCGTCCACACAATCACGACCATCTATGCTCACAGGGATGGGGTACAAATTTTCACCACCCGTAGTCGTGTAATAGTGGTAGCGATCACGGCGACCACGGACCTCCTTACCGTATAGAGGGAGGGTTTCCTCACCTTCCCCGACGAGGATACCCATCTGTTGCATACGACCAGGTTTGTATGTCTTAATTGGTGGTCCCCTAAACTCTGGCTCGCGTTCCTGTTGAAATCGTCTCTGGGGGCGTGGTGGAACTGGTGGAACCTCGACGGGAACCTCGACGGGAACCTCGACTTCAACCGTTCGAGGATACATCCACATGTAACCAACAACAGCGACGAGTAAAATCAACGAGACCCAAAGTGTTCGAATCTTCGTCTTGTTCTTCATATACTATAGGTGAGATGTTTATTTTTCCAACGATGCCACCACGGGTGGAACTTTTATATTGTAGATGTTCTTTAATTTTCTGAACAATGCGGCATTTCCACCTGGTTTATTTGGATGTAGTTTGCGGGAACCCGTCAGGTAAGCCTTCCTCGCATTTGCTTTAGTTCTGGCCGCTTCGAGATCATTGAATAACTTTTTGATTTCTGGTTTCATGATCGTACCCCCCGATTTCACACGGGCTTTGGCTTTGGCATCGGCTTTGGCTTTGGCTTTGGCATCGGCTTTGGCTTTGGCTTTGGCTTTGGCTTTGGCTTTGGCTTTGGCATCGGCTTTGGCATCGGCTTTGGCATCGGCTTTGGCATCGGCTTTGGCTTTGGCATCGGCTTTGGCTTTTCGCTCAGCCTCAACCCTGTCCCTGGCGCGTTTTTCATCTTCCCGTTTTCTGCGAACTCTCGCCATTTCACGAGCTTCAGCGATGAAACGTTCCCTTTCTTTACGCTTAGCCTCGAGTTCAATAGATTCTCTCACCACCCGCTCAGCCTCTGCTTGTGCACGGGAGCGCCTGATGGCATTTGCGCGCACTCTAAACTCCAGTTCCCTCCTCTCCCTGTTATTTTGTTCCTTCTCCGCCCGTTCCCTCATCTTTCTTTCGAAGAATTTTGCGTTTCTCTCATTTCTAAGTTTAGAAGCACGTCGGATCGCTTCCATTTTCATGAACATTTGTTCAGACAGCTTACCCCTTTCTCGCCGCGGTGATTCTGGTTGCTCGGTCCGTTTGGGTGAAGCTTTACGATTCAACGTTTCCGTCTTTTTTCTATTCTTCATTATCTGTTTCTGCTTCTCCTTCATGTTAGCCACGGCTTCGTTAAAGGATATCTTTTCCCTCCCCTCCACAGTCTTCCGGGGTTTCACATTTTCCGCGTTCCTCTCACCCATTCTCATGCGCCTGAGATTTTGAGCAACCTTTTTCTTGAGTTTTTTTGTCGCTTGAGTTTTGGCTTTCACCCTAAACTTGGGGCGAATGATGAGTGGTACGTTATCAACCGTTGTCGGTGTGAGTTTTTTTGGGTTTCCCTCGCGGTTTATCTTGTACTGAGCTTTGAGTCCATACTTCTTTTTGTCTCCATCTTTGACGAAAAATGACCCAGTTTTCGATTGAAATATGGTGCGACGCTTATAGTTCAATAAGTTTGTCGCGATGTTCATATACTAACATTAAAGAAAATCTTTGACATAAAGACATGAAGGTCCTAGCCATAGATATAGGATTTCACAATATGGGTCTCGTCCTCGCTGAGTGTGGGAATGGACCGGTGATAGAAGTTGAGTACATGAAAAAGGTGAGTTTGGAAGACTACAAATACATTTACAGTAATGACTTTGTTGACTTGGTTCCTTTATTTGTAGATGACCACAGGGATGTGTTCGACAAGGCTGAGAGGATCCTCATAGAGAGGCAGCCACCCCAAGGTTTTACGAATATCGAGATTCTACTACACTATATGTTCAAAGATAAGGTTCTACTAATTTCACCCGTAACTTTACATGCACATTTTGGTATGGGGCATCTAAACTACGAGGAGCGGAAAGAGCGCGTTCTTGTCAAGATGGGAAAGTATGTAGATTTAGATACGATTCCATACGAGAGAAAACATGACATAGCTGATGCGTATTGTATGCTTTTATACTATAATTTCAAAATCAGTGTCCATTTTTTAGATAGGTTTAGATTTACTCGTTGCGCAAAATAGTAAGCGCATTCGCGGTGTATTCAAACATCTTGAACATTTCAGCAATGTTCTTTTTATCAATCGCAGAACGAAGTTTCTCTATGTTAAAATCGAACGACTCGCGTTCTTTTTGAAGTTCCTCTTCCAATTCTTTCCTCTTATTTTGAAGCATTTCAATTTTTTGCTCAATCTCATTGAGTGTTTTCTCTAATGACTTATCGAGGTCTTCAATTTCCTTTTGATATTGTTGCCTCTGCGCTGTCAAAATTTCTTTTTTAATAGAAGAAGATGTGTTTTCAAGTTTATTGTTAATACGATCAATCTTATCTTCACAATAATCCAGGTTTGAAATATAAGACTGTTTATAGAAATCTTTGATATTATCGAGGCGATAAATTTCGTTTGAAAGTTTCGTGTCCATATATACTCTATTTTAGTTTCTTATCTTTAAATACTTTGGTGACATCTTTTATAAACATATCAAAGTGTCCAAGGCGATACTGAACAAATGTCCAAAGTATGAAAAATAACGTCTTTGTTAATTTATTAACTTCGTTGTCATCCATCTTGTAGATTGGACCAACGACACGACCCATGAACGTTTCGTTCTTCTCTCGACCAGTCATGTACATTTCAGCTTGTGTGAGAGCACATGTATCGTCATTCACCGACCAATGATAAAAGATGAAGGGTATGACCATCGAATAAAATTCCAGATGTCTGCGATCATTTGTGAATGGAATGATAAGAATCCACAAAAGAAAAATAAGATGAATTAGGAAAATTATATTCATCTATTATATAATGACGGAAGAAAAAAAGATTTCCCGTGAAGATATGCGGCTATCATGGACAGATGGTCATGAAAATATTCTCAAACAGTGGGGTGAAGCTTCCGCGTGCTACAGGTATATGCACCACCGTGCGTTTTTTATTTACAGACGTTCCAGTATTCGTTTTACCTTACCAGTTATTATACTTTCTACTATAACTGGGACCGCAAACTTCGCCCAAGGTACATTCCCAGAAAATGTACAGTCGTTTGCTCCCTCAATAATTGGTGGTTTAAACCTGACTGCTGGTCTCATAGCGACCATATCCCAGTTCCTCAAAATAAACGAACTCATGGAAAATCACAGAACAGCTGCTTTGGCTTTTGGTATGCTCTCGAGGAACATTCGTCTTATGTTAGCCCTGGACAGGGGAGAGCGTAGTAAGGAGGGTTTAGATTTCGTCGGTGAATGTAAAACTGAATATGATCGCCTATTGGAACAGTCACCCTCGATACCCAAATCTGTATTGAGGCAGTTTGAGGATGAGTATCCACTTGACAATGTGTTTACTAAACCAGAAATTCTAAACGTGCGTTCAATTCCACTACTCACTTTACCGAGGACGATAGATCCAATTGAGGCGATGACTACCGGGACCCCCCTCGAGAAGTTAGGTAAATTTCTTTCAAAGAAGGATGAACCACCACCCACTGGTTTCTTCGGACCCTCCCTAGATGAAGAGGAAGAGGAAGAGGAAGAGGAAGAGGAAGAGGAAGAAGATTCTACACCTGATGAGACGGAAGAAGAGACAGACGTCGAGCAAGGTAGATCAGAATAAGAATCATTAACAAATTGGTAAGCATACTACATGCAACGTATGGTACAATTTTCCTTTTTAAAGGTTCTACGATACGTTTATGTAGTGCGTCATTTTCGAGCACCAAATCTATGGCCTGATTAGTAAGATCATCGATGGATTCTTTCATTAAAGTAGTCGACCAAAAAAAAGACTCCCCAGTGACGACAATTCACACAAAACAAATTGATCTCATTCGTAGGTACATCAACGAGGGAAAAAATGTATTCATATGTGGAGCTGCTGGTGTTGGGAAATCCTATATTCTCAGACGTGTTCTTCAAGATACGAAACATGTAGAGTTACAAAGTGATCACCTAAAGAGTAAATCCCCATTTATGGCGTTCATAAAGAATTCCACAAAGCATGTCTTCATCGAAGACTACGACCCGATATTTAAACCAGTGATACAATCTGTATCGGATGGTAACCCCCTGTCCCGTGGATCTCTACTCGTGACAAGTACAAATATGTGTATGTATCCAAACTTTACGACAGTTTTCATCCAGAGACATAAACCTGATGTTCTATTGAAACTTACTGATAAGACCGGACTAGAGGCACGAAATGCAGCCATCCGTGCAAATGGGAATATCGAAATATTTTTCAAATATTTGGATGGATACGATGAGATGGATGATTTTCAGACACCAAAAGAATTTATAGCTGAGATTCTATCGGAAACTGGACCACTTGAAATATATGACAGTGTTTCCGAACATGGACATTTATGGGACATTTTTCAAGAAAATTATTTAGATTCAAAGGGTGTTGATATACTAAAAGCATCTGAGTCCTTTTCCGACGCGGATCGTTATGATGGAATAATGTATTCACAAGGTGATTGGAATCTTATGCCATACTTTATACTGCATTCTCTGACTATACCAAAATCGGCTCTCGGTATTCCACTTAGGAAGGACCAAATCCGTCCCGGGCGTTGTTGGACGAAATTTAGAAACTTCAAGATGCGGCAGCACAAGGTTGAAGATATCAAAAAGAAATCAAGGTTGGGGTTGGGGGTAGAGGAACTTTGCCTATTAAAGAGGTATGCCGAAATTGGTGAATTAGAACCCCTGGTTAGCTATAATATCACTCCACAGGATTTTGATATAATCAATCACCTTGCCGTCGGAAATGGCTTAAAATCAAGAGACGTGACAAGAGTAAAGAAAGCTTTGAAGAATGCCTACGGATGATGAAAAAGAAACTACCGACACCGAATGTATCCGAGTTGTGGGCAACGAGATTCTCTTTTATGGTGACATTGATCGAGAAAATGCTTTAGAATTTGTCGAACAGTTTAAGCAACTTGAGATTGATCTTTTGAAAAAACAGGCTGAACTTGTTGGGTATGAACCACAGATTCGTATTCACATCATGAGTGATGGTGGTGATGTATTTTCTGGTTTGAACATGATGAATGTTCTGGAACGTTCCCGAATTAAGGTTGTGACCATTGCACAGGGTTCGTGTTGTAGTGCGGCAACCTTTGTTTTTTTGGGTGGTTCAGAGCGTCGCATGGGTAAAAATGCCTACCTTCTGATTCACCAAATTTCTACGGAATTTTGGGGTAACTTTCAAGAATTGAGAAATGAAATGAAGACGACGAATAAGATGATGAAGATGCTCAAGAAAATGTATCTCAGTAAGACTGAAATCCCTGAGAGGAAGTTTAAACGTCTCATGAAAAAGGACATCTATCTCACACCTGAAAAATGTATCAAGTATAAAATCGCTCACGTCGTTGACTAATAGTGACAGATCTATTGTATAGACCGAGTACAGTTATAATTATAAAAACAATACACAAGGTATTTAGATTCATCTGTACCGATGTAACTTCTGGTGGCCTAAGTCGTTCCATTCTAGCGTAATCTACAACTGGAATTCCAGACATCTATTTAAAGTTGAGAAATTAAAAATGACTACAATGGAACGACTTATCAGAAAAGACAAAAATGGTCGTGAGAGATTCACCGACATCCACGTCGAGGACTTGGGAGATGGAACCGCTGATATTGTGAAGAGCACTGGTGTGGTCGGAACTGATAAGGCTGCATTCTCCAGAACCAATGTTAAGACTGGTTATGAAAAGGCGTGCGCTCGCGCCCAAACAATGTGGAACAATGAACACATCAAGGGTGTCCAAGTTATGCCCATGTTGGCAAATAAATGGGAGGATCGTCACAAGTACATCTCCACCCCCTTCTACGTCCAACCTAAATTGGATGGGGTTCGCCTCCTTGTTTCAAAGGATGGGTGCTTCTCGAGAACCGGTAAGCGTGTCGAAGGTCTCGACCACCTCAGTGACGGACTGAGGGAGGGTGAGTTCTTAGACGGAGAGTGCTACGCACCCAACATGACGTTTGAGGAAATCACGAGTATGTTCAAGACCAACCCCACCACGTTGAACTTCTACATCTTTGATTACTTTGACTTGGAACGCCCCGAATTGACCTTTGAGGAGAGAATGGATTGTGTAAGTGTGGAGACCAAACTCCTCAAGAAGAAGTCCGAGGTGGAAAAGTGGCACGACCACTTTGTGGATCAGGGCTACGAGGGTATCATGATTAGGGAGGCCTCCAGCACCTATGAAGTTGGAAAGAGGAGCAACTTCCTCCTCAAGTTTAAGAAGTTTCAAACGGAGGAATACGAAATCGTGGGAGCCAAGACGGGGCATGGGAGGGATGCCGATGCCGTCATTTGGGTGTGTAAGCTGAATAATGAGGACCGAACATTTACTGTAAGACCCGAAGGTACGATTAAGCAACGGGAGGATCAGTATAGAGATCGAAAGAAGTACATGGGAAAAATGCTCACCGTCAGGTTTCAGAACCTGACTGATCTCGGTGTCCCGAGATTTCCCATTGGTGTGGTAGTTAGAGATTACGAATAATATTGTAATACATAAATGGCTCGTATCGCGATTGACGTCGATGAAGTCCTCGTTCATTTCCTGTACCCGATGGCTAGATCCAGAAGACTTGGAAAACCCAAAAAACCCAAATACAACTACGTGTACCGTGAAATTTTCGATATAACTGAAGAGGAATCTCAGGAGTTTGTCAAAGAGTTTTACAACTCCCAAGCATTTCGTAATCTTAAACCAATAACAGGATCACAAAACGCCATGAAATGGCTTCGTCAAAGAAGCAAAAAAATGTATGTCGTCACTGGACGTCAAAATATTGTGAGAGACGAAACCGAAGACTGGATACACACATACTTTCCAGGAATTTTCGATGACGTCATACTTACAAATAGCTATACCCCCCAAGATGTGAAAAAGGTTGATATATGTAGAGCTCTAAACTTGGGACTCATCATAGACGACAACAAAGGAATCTGTGATGAGTGCATGGATTCGGGTATGAAAGCGATAAACTTCGTCGGTGAGGAGATGTACCCATGGTGTGAGGAGAGTGACATCATGTTGAGGGGGTGGTCCCCATTTACTGGACACGAGTAATTGTTCCAAACTTGTCCTTCATCATAATAACTTCATCACACTTTCCACCCCTTATGGTCATCACAGGCTCACCACATGTATGACCATGTGTTTTAAATCGTTCACACGCAAACTCGGTTTTCATCGTGATATTCATATTCTCACTATATCCGATGAAAGTCTTATCTATGGAACCATTTGTGTCAATCGATTCAACCGTCACCTTGACACAATAACTTCCAAACTCCCTATCTTTTTTAATTTTAGTGGGGGGTGGTGGGTGCTCCGTGAATGCACTCATTTTTACCCCCATTCTATTCCTAATATACATAAATGGTTTGAGAAGAAGCATCTTAATTACACCTCGTTTAGATTTTTTAAGTTCATTACACTCTTTCTCTGTTTAAGGCTGTCCTTTTTCCAGCCAGTATTTTTTATATGTTCCGTGGAGGTAGCCTTCAAATTCTTAAATTTGAAAACACCATTCGTCGATAACTCCTGCCACTCGTGGAGAGAAATCTTAGAGTGCCTCAGTTCATCGGGGGTCTTCTCACGCTTGTCCAATATTCTATCATTCAGGTGATCGTCTGCCGCCCTCATGAGATAGTACGCCATCCCAGTTATTTCATCTTCGGTAAAGTGTGTATCACTACCCTCATCCAAATAATTCTTAGAGAAAGATTCCTTTATGAGAGCCCTCAGCTCATCGAAGTCTAGGTCCCCCTTACCATCTTCATCGGCGTCTTTGAAACTCTTCGTCGCTACACACGCCTGAGCGGCATAGCGAGCAGCTTCCCTCCCAACTTCATATTCTTCCTGTATCACACCCCGATAGATTTCAGATTTATTACCCAAAGCAAATTTGGCAATGAAGCTTACCAATGTGGTCGCAATCCCCAACATAACAACACCCGAAGTCAATTGAATGAGGATAAACACATAATCAACTTCCCCAACTAAACCAGTCTGCTGTATATCAAAAAGTATGCCATACCTGTAAAAATCATAGTAGATGCCATTTGGTTGACCACTGGTCAAACTAATCGGGTTGTCGATGTCAAATGTGGTGGCAGGATCTTGACTGTACACTATTTCATCACCCTTAGAGAACCATCCAATTTTCGGAGACACTGTTATGACAGCGTATACATCTTCGTTACCAATTTTCACTTGAAATTCCTTGTCCAAATAAAAGTTGTGGTACTTGACCTCGATGTTCAAACGTATTCCACTTGTTCGAACATAGGGGTATTTTTCTGAATCTTCTCCAGCACCCTCAAAACCTGTAATATCCAATCCACTCGTTTGTTCATTGAAGGGTTTATCCAGTTCAATTCCGGCAATGTTCAACCATTCAGAAACTTTTAAACGAATAGCTTCCCCCTTTTCAAAGATGTATATATTTTCGTCAGAACCCTTCGCCCTTACATAGGTAATTGGTTTTGATCCAGATTGTACAACGGAATCAAAATAGTGATTGAATGCGAAGTAACTATCCTCTATACCGGGAGCCAAAAAGTTTGTAGACTTGGAATGCTCACATCTTCCCATAACTTCTGTGGCTGCACCAAGACCATTTGGATCCGCTAAGCAACCACCACCAGGTTTTACATACCTCTGTTTGATTGTTTCATGAATGTGTGTAGTGAAAAACATAACATTCCCCGATGGCAACTTTGAAATAAGTTCAGAACCCGCATAGTATGCACACACCGGGGTCTCGTAGATCCAGTCATCTGAATATTTGAACTGATAGTTGGTGAGACTGTCACAAAATGACGCACCACCGCTGTATATAGCCGCCTGTGTAGAAGTAAAATCGGTCGAAGCCAACCCCCAAGCACTCGCGACCCCCGTTGGTACCTCGGTGACGATGTAGGTCTTACCCAAAAATAACGAAAATATAACCCACCCCACAATAGCCACACTGAAGAATATATTTAACGCAGCCAGTCGCCAATCACGGATGACCACAACTTTGTTAGCGGTGAAGGAAAGGTTCACAATGTTTGAACGCATCCAGCGCCATGCTGGATGCATCTTCTTTGGAACATATGTCATATACTAAACTGAGAAAGTTTGTCAGATAGGAGACTACCGGGGTTCAACTTACTATTATAAAAAATTTTAAACTTAATGTTCAAGAAGAAGTATATCCTATATAATAAATAAAAGTTGACTAGGGGTAGTCCCGAGTTTGACAAACTTTTTCTTCCACTTTCTTTTCTTGGTAGTTTTGACGGCTCTGTTCTGCAATTTTCTCTCTGTTTTTTTCACGGTATCTGAGGGTTGCCAACTGTCTTGATGTCAATTCAGATGGGTCTTTATCCCTCATGGTTTGTCTGGTTTTCTTTATAGGTGATAGCTTATACTCATACCCTTCGGGTGGAGTAGGTAAGGTCACTCCTCCTTCCATTTAAATATACTTTGATTTTTTTCTTTATCCCAAAAAGTTTGTCAGATAGGAGACTACCGGGGTTCAACTTACTATTATAAAAAATTTTAAATAACATGTTCAAAGAAGTATATCCTATATAATAAATAAAAGTTGACTAGGGGTAGTCCCGAGTTTGACAAACTTTTTCTTCCACTCTCTTTTTTCTTTATCCCAAAAAGTTTGTCAGATAGGAGACTACTGGGGTTCAACTTACTATTATAAAAAATTTTAAATAACATGTTCAAAGAAGTATATCCTATATAATAAATAAAAGTTGACTAGGGGTAGTCCCGAGTTTGACAAACTTTTTTTGAAAATAAGAAAATCCCCAGGACAATCACCGAATTAATATTTTTTCGTTGATAATTATTTTCTCATGTATAGATAGATGGGTCATCAACCAACAATTTTCTACATTTTGGAAAATGAAACCTTGGGAACTTGGTGGGTCGGTAGAATGGAATCGACCTTAGACGGGTATGGTATCTCTCCGTATAGGTCTATAACTCAAGATGAACTAAATGATAAACTGGTGGAAAAGTACCACTGTCCAAACGCGTACCTCACATTGGTGACACTGAACAAACGATGGTCTGCATGCTATGGTGTGGAACGTTGGCTGTCCAAACTTGATTACAAGATCAATAGAGAACCTGAGAAGTACAAGGAACTTGAAAAACTTCTCAAGGCTGGGTGGGATGATGATATCGAAACCTCTACGTTGAGTGTCCTCCATGTCCTCGAACACAATCAACCCATCGATAAGATTTTCAAAAAACTTGTCAAAAGCCGTGAGGGTCTCACCAGGTGTCTAAATACCCATATAGGTAAAACACGCGCGGAGAGGTATCAAAGTCAGAAAAGTGACCCAGAGTTTTTGAAAACTATAGGTAGGAAGAAGGTTCTCATGGATATCAAGAAGAAACAAAAACTCCCGAAACCCTCGACGCTTCAGAAATATAATATTCAAGACCATGAAATAGAAGAGTGTATGGGTCCTAAAGGGATTATCTATAAGATTGATTGTGAAATTTCAGGGAAGTCGTACATAGGTAAAACGATTCAACCTCTAAAAAGGAGGATTCAACAGCATCGAGAATCAAGAAGCTATTGCCGTGCCTTGTCCCAAGCGATTAAAGACCATGGATGGGAAAACTTTAAATTTTCCGCAATCTGGGAAGGAAATGCGAGTCTACTCGGTGAAATGGAGCTGAAACTCATAAATGAACATGGAACAATGGAACCTGGGGGGTATAACCTACGTGAAGGTGGTGGTAGGAGTGAAAAGGTCTCTGATACATCAAGAAAACTCATGATTGAAAAACAAAGAGAAATCAGTAAGAGAAGGGGTGGATTGCTTGGTAAATTGTTTCAAAATAAACTCTCGTGGTCTCTTAGACTCACAAGAGATGGTATGAAACATACAATTGGTCAATTCAATACTAAGGAAGAAGCTATTGAGATTCAAAAAAAAATTACAGAAAACCCAGATGAGTTTGAATTACCTGAACCAAAGAGAGTTGGAAATGGTAAAGGTAGTGGTATATATTATCATAAGAATCGTGATAAATGGCAAGTTTTACCACGCGTAAACGGTAAAAATGTATATTTAGGAAGGTACAAAACCGAGGAAGAGGCTCGGGAAGTACTGGCTAAATTTAGAGAAAAGAAAACGATTTTAGAATGAGGAAAACTCACACTAAAAACGCTTCCACGTGGAATTGAACCACGATAGTCGAGTTAACAGCTCGAAGTCTTGACCATTAGACGATAGAAGCTTAGCCTGTAAAAAATACAAACTAAAGGTGCGCTATTGATATACGGCGCGGGATCCCCTCTCCGTGTTTCGATCACGGGATTTTCTGAGTTTCGACATCATTTACGACGTATGGTAATTTCAATTA
>Ga0255763_1002941_pt1 | contig 15698 bp, 12 predicted proteins | sample 041ome_2_FD_179963 | JGI IMG/M metagenome (GOLD analysis project Ga0255763, IMG submission 179963) | Coastal salt marsh microbial communities from the Groves Creek Marsh, Skidaway Island, Georgia - 041406US metaG (version 2) | ecosystem: Environmental > Aquatic > Marine > Intertidal zone > Salt...
CCATCATTTAAAAATTTATATTTCTCATTTTCATTACCTTTGCTCCAATAAGAATGAAAAATTGTTGCAAGTTCATATAAATAAAAAGGTATACGATGTGGTTCATATTTATTAGATGCGGTATCCACTACTTTAGGCCAATCTAATACCTTTCTGAATAAATTTAATTCTTGATCATTTAATTCAAAATTGTCTTTATCAAAATCAAAATTTGTTTCTGTGCTGATATTTAAAGTTCTATACAAAGAAGAAATTCTGGCATAACAGTATTGAACATAAAATACAGGGTTCTCTCTTGTTTTTTCTAAAACTTTATCAAAATCAAAATCTAACTCTACATCGTTACTTCTGTTTAACATCATGAATCTAACCGAGTCTTTATCAACTTCATTTAAAAATTCTTTAACTGAAATAAAATCACCTGCTCTTTTAGACATCTTGTATGGCATGCCATCTTTAAATAATTTAACAAGCTGACAAACTTTGCAAATCAATTTTGTTTTGTTATCAGATAATGCTTTGGTTGCTGCAGTAATTCTTTTTATATAACCAGTATGATCAGCACCTAATATATTTATTAAATAATCATAATTTCTTGAAATTTTATCTGCATGATAAGCAATATCATTTGCAAAATAAGTCCAACTACCATCATTTTTTTGAAGTGCACGATCAGTATCATCACCAAAATTTGTGGATTTAAAAATAAGTCTTTTAGTTTTTTTCCAATCTTTAGAGTCTTCACCCTTAGGTGGATTTAGATATCCTTCTTCAACGTGATTTTTTTTTACTAAAAGATCTACAGATTTTTTAACAAGGTCTCTCTCAACTAAATTTGTTTCAGATATAAAATTATCATGGGATATCCCTAATGCCTTTAGATCATCCTTAATAAGATTCATAGAATGCCTTAAAGACTCTTTCTTTAATAATTCAAAATTTTCTTTAAAGTTTGATAAATCAATATTTGGGTAATCTATTAATATTTTTTTAGCAATATCGATGATGTATTCACCAGGGTATAAATTTTCTTTATTGATAAATTTTTCGTTAAATTTAATTTCCCTTAAACGATAAAAAACTGATTCAGCAAAATTAATTATCTGATTTCCATAATCATTTATGTAATATTCTTTAGTGACAATGTTTCCATTAAAAATCAAAAGATTTGCTAACGTGTCACCAAAAACAGCACCTCTTGAATGGCCTATGTGCATTGGTCCAGTTGGATTTGCGGAAACAAACTCGATATTATATTTTTCAGATTTTTTCTTATTAGAGCCATATTGATTTTTGTTATCTATAATATCTTTAATTATTTTTTGATAAGAGGGCTTGGAAAATTTTAAATTGATAAAACCAGGGCCTGCCACATTTAATTCTGAAAAATCATCAATATTATTTTTTAAAAGTTCTATGAAATCAGTTGCAAATTTAACTGGTTTTTGTTTAGATTTTTTTGCAAGAACTAAAGCGATATTAGTTGAAAGATCATAATTAAATTCTTGTGGAGGTATTTCTATTACCACGCCATCAAAATTAATACTTTTTTCTAAATTTAATTTATCTAAATTTGATAAAACTAAATTATTAAATTTCTCTAAATAGTTTTCAAAAATATTCATTTCAAAGAGTCGTATAAATTAATTGCGTATCTATCAGTCATCCCAGCTATAAAATCACTTACTTGTCTTTCTAAAGACTCACTATTATTTGTGTTTTTTTTAAAAAATTTATTAGGTTTTTTTTTAACTTTATCAAACAAAAACTTTATAATTTTTTTTCCTAGATTAGTCTTAGCAAAGACTTCTTTACTAAAGTACATTTTTTTTTTCAAAAAGTCTTTAATTTCAACATCAAATAATTTTATTTTTGATGAAAACTCTACTAAGGGTTTCTTGCAATTATAAATATCTGAGATTGATTTTATTTTTCCTTTTTTAATATTAGCTTTTGTATTTTTTATAATATCGTTAACCATCATATTAATCGTATCTCTTATAATTTGTCTTATAACTAAATCAGTACCCCTTAATCTAATATTTTTTTTATGTTTTTGAATTATTAAAGATAAACCAGAAATTTTTTCTAAGTCTGCTAATTTATATAATCCTGCTCTAAGACCATCCTCTAAATCATGACTGTTATAAGCAATATCATCTGAAATAGCAGCTAACTGTGCTTCTAGTGAGGGATAATTATTAAAATTTAATTTATTATTTTTAAACTTTTTTCCAAGGATTTTTTTAATTTCATCAGTCTCTGCAACGGGACCATTGTGTTTAATTAAACCATCTAATGTTTCAAATGTAAGATTTAAGCCATCAAACTTGTAATATTTATTTTCTAATAATGTTACAATTCTAAGTGTTTGTAAATTATGATCAAAACCTCCATAGTTACTCATACAATCATTTAAGACCTCCTCGCCAGCATGTCCAAATGGAGTATGACCTAAATCATGTGCTAGACTTAGCGTTTCACATAAATCCTCATTTAAATTAAAATATCTTGCTAAGGTTCTTGCTATTTGCGCTACTTCTATTGAGTGTGTCATTCTAGTTCTGTAATGATCTCCGGTAGTATTAACAAAAACTTGGGTTTTATGCTTAAGTCTTCTAAATGCTGTCGAATGTACAACTCTATCTCTGTCTCTTTGATAGGGTGTTCTAAACATATTAGTAGGCTCAAAAAAAATTCTACCTTTTGACTTAATTGGAACCGCTAATTTAGAATATTTTTGATTTAAATTTTTTTGCATATAAAAAAGTTAAATGTATAATACATTATTTAAATTAGATGACTAATAAAATTGAATTTACAGAACAAGCTATTAAACAAATTGAGAAACAAATAACTAATTTGGGAAAAAAAACATACTTTAGAATTACCGTGCAAGGTGGTGGTTGCTCAGGGTTTAAGTATAATTTTTCATTTGATGAAAAAATCAATCAAGACGACGTGGTCGTAAAAAATGCAGTAATTGATAACGACTCTTTAAAACTTATTAATGGTTCAATAGTAGATTACAAAGATGAATTAATAGGAAGTTCATTTGTAATTAAAAATCCTAAGGCTACTGCTTCTTGTGGTTGCGGATTATCATTTTCTATTTAAATGAAAATATCATCGTGGAATGTAAATTCGGTAAGAGCACGAATTGATAATGTTATAGATTACCTTAAAACGGATAAACCCGATATTCTTTTTCTACAAGAGATTAAAACTGAGAATATTAATTTTCCGACAGATGAGTTTAAAAAGTTAGGATATGACTCTTATGTATTTGGTCAAAAAAGTTACAATGGAGTTGCTTTTTTAACTAAAATTAAAATCCAAAATATTCAGACAAACTTATTTAAGGATGAATTAAAACAATCCAGAATAATTGCAGGAGATATCCAATTAAAAAATAAAAAAATAAACTTAATAAACATTTACGTACCAAATGGTAATCCCGTTAATACAGAAAAATATACCTATAAAAATAATTGGCTAACAAAATTCTTAAAATCTATTAAAAAAAACTTAACCTTAAATAAAAATATAATTATTGCAGGTGATTTTAACATTATTCCTGATGAAATAGACGTTCATAATCACGAGAAGTACTTAAATGATGCGCTATTTAAAATTGAAATTAGAAAGTTCTATAGAGAATTATTAAATTATGGTTTTAAAGATATTTATCGTTTCTTAAATAAAGACAAACAAGAGTATACTTTTTGGGATTATATGGCAGGCTCTTTTCAAAAAAATAATGGAATGAGAATAGATCATTTTTTGATAACTGATAATTTAATTGAAAATATAAAAACTATTAAAATAAATAAAAAACCTAGATCAAAACCAAAACCTTCTGATCATACTCCAATAGAGCTAGAGCTTAATTAACTCGACCGTAAATATCTTGGTATCTAACTATATCAGTTTCTTTTAATATATTCCCTAATTGTGCTTCTACAATTTTAACTGGTTCTTTATATAAATTTTCAATTCTATGGATGGTACCCTTTGGCACAAAAATAGTTTCATTTATTTTTTTAAAAAATGTTTTCTTGCCTAATGTAATTTTAGGTTTTCCATTAGTTACAGTCCATAATTCAGACCTGTGATGATGCTTCTGTAAACTGATTGAGGATTTTTTATTAATAGTTAGTTCTTTAATTAAAAAACTTTTTCCTTTAAAATAATTTTTATAATTTCCCCAAGGTCTAAAAAAAGTATTTTTTAATATAAAATTTTTATTCGTTTTATCTTTTATAACTTTAAATATTTCTAACCAACTGCCAAGGTCCGACCATTTGGTGTTTAATTCAATAGAGTTTATTTCATTTGCTTTTTCTAATATTGCATAATCAAAAGAAATGGGAGTAATTTTTTTAAATACTGTTTTATTTAAAGTAAAAATTTTTTTTCTTTGGTCAGCTTTATTTAGTGAGAGTAGACAGTCGTTAAATAGTTTTTTCTGTAATAATTTTGAATTATTAATAATAGAATCTTTTCGAGCAAAAACGATGCCTGAATTCCACAAGCCTCCTTTTTTTATAATGCTTATTGCTTTATTCTTTTTTGGTTTTTCTATAAATTTTATAACTTTATTAATGCTTTTATCTTTATGATTAATAGATAAATAACCATAATCTGATCTTGGACTTTTAGGTTTTATTCCAAATAAGAAAATATTTTTAGCAGTCAAATAACTAACATTTTTTTGTAAAACTTTATTAAATTTATTTTTATCAGGAATATAATGATCGGAAGGTAAAAAAATAATGGGTTGATTAATTTTTATATCATCAATTAAAGTAGAGGAAATGAATGCTGGGGCAGTATTTTTTTTAACTGGTTCTAAAATAATTTTATAATTTTTAATTTTCTGTTTTTTTAACTCATTAATTATTAAATTTTTATATTCAATGTTTGTACTAATTATTGGGTAGTCAAATATTGGTGATTTAACTCTCTCAAGAGTTTTTTGAAACAAGGTCCATCCACCAAAATCAATAAATTGTTTAGAAGGGTTTTTTTTAAAATTAGGAAATAATCTAGTGCCTGAACCGCCACATAATATTACTGGCTTAACTTTCATCTAAATATCTGCGTAACACTTAATTTCTTTTTTGCCACCTGGATGTGTTGTGGCGCCTTGATATGTAGGTCCAACAGTCTGAGCGTATTTCCATAAAGTTCCGCTACCAAAGTTAATCTTTCTTTCTTTCCATTTTTTTCTTCTCTGAGCTAATTCCTTATTAGTCAATCTAACATTAATTGTTCCATTAACTGCATCAATATCAATGATGTCTCCATTTTTTAATAATGCAATTGGTCCGCCAACAAAAGCCTCTGGACCAACGTGGCCTATACAGAAGCCTCTTGTGCCTCCAGAAAATCTTCCATCGGTAATAAGAGCTACTGTTTCTCCTTTTCCTTGCCCATAAATTGCTGCTGTTGTTGAAAGCATTTCTCTCATGCCTGGGCCTCCCTTTGGACCTTCATATCTAATTACAATTACATCGCCGTCTTGGTATTTTCTTTTTTGAACAGCATCAAAAGCTTGTTCTTCGTTATCAAAACATCTTGCTTTGCCAGTAAATTTTAAATTTTTTAATCCTGCTATTTTAACAATGGCACCTTCTGGAGCTAAATTTCCTCTTAAACCCACAACACCTCCTGTTGGAGATAAAGGATTATTATACCTTCTAATTACATCCTGGTTGTCGTTAAATTTAATCGATTTTAAATTTTCTTTCATTGTTTTACCTGTTACGGTCATACAATCCCCGTGGATATATCCACCTTCATATAATGTTTTTAAAAGAATTGGCACTCCACCCGCTTCGAACATATCTTTAGCAACGTATTTACCACCAGGTTTTAAATCTGCAAGGTAAGGGGTTTTTTTAAAAATTTTTGCAACATCCATAAGATCAAATTTAATTCCACACTCGTTTGCTAAGGCTGGCAAATGTAACGCTGCATTGGTTGAGCCTCCAGTAGCTGCAACAACAACTGCTGCATTTTCTAATGACTTTTTAGTTACAATATCTCTAGGTCGAATTTTTTTTGCTAATAAATTCATTACAGCTTTTCCGCTCAAATAAGCGTATTTGTCTCTTGCTAAATAAGGAGCTGGCGTCCCTGATGAATAAGGTAAAGCAAGACCTATTGCTTCTGAAACACAAGCCATTGTATTTGCAGTAAACTGTCCACCGCATGCTCCTGCACTAGGACATGCAACTAATTCTAATTCGGTAAGTTCTTTTTCAGAAATATTTCCAGCTGAATATTGTCCAACACCTTCAAATACATCTACTACAGTTACGTCTTTGCCTTTGTATCTACCTGGAAGAATTGATCCTCCATAGATGAATACGCTTGGAACATTCAGTCTACACATTGCCATCATTAAACCTGGTAAAGATTTATCACAACCCGCTACACCTACTAGCGCATCGTACGAGTGACCTCTAACTGTCAATTCAGTTGAATCTGCAATTACCTCTCTAGAAATTAGGGAGGATTTCATTCCTTCATGACCCATTGCTATTCCGTCTGTAACTGTAATTGTGCAAAATTCTCTAGGAGTTCCATGTGCTTCTCTAACTCCTTTTTTTACTGATTGAGCTTGTCTCATCAGTGCAGTATTACATGGAGCCGCTTCGTTCCAAGTTGAAACTACTCCCACAAAAGGTTTTGCAACATCTTTTTGAGTAAGCTTCATTGCATAGTAAAAAGATCTATGAGGAGCTCTATCTGGACCTAAAGTTGTGTGACGGCTAGGTAATTTTTTTTTATCAAATTTTTTCATTTAAGTGATGCTCGATACAATACTTTTTAATTTAGTTTGTTCAATCTTTAAATCTTTCAATAAAAGCTTATCAGTTTCAACAATTTCTTTAGGAGCCTTGCTTACGTAGCTTTTATTTTTTAATTTTTGGTCTAGTGAAATAATTTTCTTTTCAAGCTCCTCTTGCTTTTTAGACAATCTTTCTTTTTGTGACTGTAAATCTATATTCGTTTCAAACTTTAATCCGATTTTTTCATTTAACACTACAATTTGAACATTGTTTTCTGAATTGTTTTGGTTGATATTAATTTTACTTACTCTACCAACTTGTTTAATCACTTCCTCATTATCTGTTATAGATTTTTTAGTATTTTTGTTTTCATTTGAAAGCATTAATTCACAAAATTCTTTAGGAGGTATGTTTAGTTGAACTTTAGTTGATCTAATTGATGAAATAATTTGGATTAAAGCTTCTATTTCGGATGAACTTTTACTAAAAGCGCTTATCTTTTTTGGACTTGGCCACTCTGCATTAATTAAGTCTGATTTAAAAGTTTTATTAAAATCATTTGTCTTCCAAGTATGCTCAGTAAAAAAAGGAATAAACGGATGTAAAAGCTTTAATATATTAGATAAAATATATGCAGCAAAATTACGTGTTTCTTCTATAGCACTTTTATTATTTGAATTAAAAATTGGCTTAGTAAATTCGATATACCAGTCGCAATAAGTGTGCCAAACGAAATTATAAATCACTCTACTAGCTTCATCAAATCTAAAATCTTTAATGTGCTTATTTACTTCGGAAACAGTTTTTTCATACTCTTGGTAAAGCCATTGATTAATTTTTATTTTAATTTTTTTGGTGTCGCTTTTAGTATCAATTGAACAATTATTTAATTTAAGAAAATTGTTTGCACTCCAAACTTTGGTTATAAAGTTTCTATATCCAACGATTCTATCTTTTGATAATTTTACATCTCTACCTGGAGATGCCATTGCAATTAGAGTGAATCTTAAGGGGTCTGCGCCAAATTCATTTATTAAATCAAGAGGATCAATAACATTTCCTTTTGACTTAGACATTTTTTGCCCTTTTTCATCTCTTACAAGTGCATGTACATAAACTTTTTCAAAAGGAGTTTGCTTTAAAAAATGATTTCCCATCATAAGCATCCTGGCAACCCAAAAGAATATGATGTCAAAACCAGTTACTAATACAGAAGTTGGATAAAATTTTTTTAAAGTCTCTGTTTTTTCAGGCCAGCCTAAAGTTGCAAAAGGCCATAAAGCTGATGAAAACCAAGTATCTAGAACATCTGTTTCTTGAAAAAGATTAAATTTTTTATCTTTAAAATGCTTTTTAGCTAATAGTTCAGCTGCTTTTTTATCTTCAGCAACAAAAAATTTTTTTTTGTCTTCAGTGTACCATACAGGAATTCTGTGACCCCACCAAATCTGTCTAGAAATACACCATGGCTCAATGTTGTTCATCCATTGATAGTAAGTTTTAGTCCAATTTTCAGGAAAAAAAGTTGTCTTTTTCTTTTTAACAACCTCTATAGATTTTTTTGCTAATTTTTTTGCATCTACAAACCACTGTTCGGTTAGCAATGGCTCAATAATAGAATTCGATCTATCGCCGTAGGGAACTTTATTTTTTATGCTTTCGATTCTGTCTAAAAAGTTTTTTTCTTTTAGTTCTTGAACTAATTTTTTTCTTGCCTCTAATCTATCTAATCCAACATAATTTTTAATACCTTTGTCATTAATTGTACCATCTTTTTCTAATATGTTTATGATTTCTAATTTATTTCGCTTACCAACCATATAATCGTTAAAGTCGTGTGCAGGGGTAATTTTAACTGCTCCTGTTCCTTGTTCTGGATCAGCATATACATCTTCGATAACTTTAATTTTCCTATTAACAATCGGTATAACAACAAATTTACCAACTATACTTTTGTATCTTTTGTCTTTTGGATTAACTGCAATAGCAGTATCACCCATCATTGTTTCAGGTCTTGTGGTTGCAATAGTTATAAAATCATTAGTTTTTTCAATTGGGTATTTTATATAATAAAGTTGAGATTGAACTTCTTGTTGAATTACCTCTAAGTCAGATATTGCGGTTTGCAATTTGGTATCCCAATTAACTAATTTTTTGTCCTTATAAATTAACTTTTTATTGTAAAGAGAGACAAATACTTTAATTACTGCTTTTGAAAGATCTTCGTCCATCGTAAATCTAGAACGAGACCAATCACAAGAACAACCAAGTTTTTTTAATTGATCAAGTATTAGATCGCCAGACTCAGCCTTCCATGCCCATACTTTTTCAATAAACTTATCTCTTCCGATATCATTTTTATTAATACCTTCCTTAGCTAGGTTTTTTTCTACAACCGCTTGCGTAGCTATACCCGCATGATCGGTTCCGGGTTGCCACAAAGTTTCAAATCCATTCATCCTGTAAAATCTAACAAGAACATCTTGCAGGCTATTATTTAATGCATGCCCCATATGTAATCTTCCTGTTACATTTGGCGGCGGTATAACGACTGAGAATTTTTTATTGGATTTTTGCTTTACTGGCTTAAATAAGTTCTTGCTTTCCCAAAAATCATAGATTTTTTTTTCTTGAATAGAATGATCGTATTTTTCAAATTCCATATTAATATATAGGTAAGTTTTCTATAGATTTTATATCAGACCAATTCAATTCTTAAAATTATAGATTTTTCTTTAATCAAGCAATTAAATGTTTTAAATAAGCTTTATGAATACTTTGGCCACGTGGCGGAATGGTTACGCAGAGGATTGCAAATCCTTGTATCCCAGTTCGATTCTGGGCGTGGCCTCCAAAAAATTGGTTGTTTTATTTTTTTAAAAAAAGTATGTTGCCTTTTATTCCTCGGTAGCTCAGTTGGTAGAGCAGTTGACTGTTAATCAATTGGTCGCAGGTTCGAGTCCTGCCCGAGGAGCCACACTAACCAGTCTTATCTAGAGATTCTATATTTTTTAATACTTGAAGGATTTTTTCTTTTTCAATTTTTGATAGAGAAGAAAATGTTTTTGTTAAAAATGAATAATTTAAATCTTCTGTGGTGTCGTTTGTACCGGCCATATCTTTGTAGTCTTTATATTCTTCATAAAAATAAGTTATTGGTACTTTTAAAAATTGAGCTAATTGCATAAGACGACTTGAACTCACGCCATTAGTACCTTTTTCATATTTTTGAATTTGTTGAAATGTAACGTTAATTGCTTGAGCGACTTTTGTTTGAGTTAAACCTAGTGACAATCTTCTCATTCTAAGTTTTTTTCCTAAATGAATATTGAAATTTTCTTCCATATGAACTCCCTATAAATTTGGATTGAACAGTAAAATTAAATTTATTGCAACCATTAAAACATTAAAAAAAAATTTTTTTTGAGACGAAAAAACCTATAAATTCTTTAAAAAAAGATTGACAAATAATCAAATTTTAAGTCTTAAAAGTTTACTAATTATAACTTTTTAATCTGTATTCCCAGTATCCGGTTTGTTCAAAACCTGCCTTAAGCCAAATATGAGTTTTTTCATCATACCAAATGTCGGTATTCATCCGTTTTTTTTCTGGTAAATTCTCATCACTAGATGAAAAATTAAAACGCAAGGCATCATAAGTTTTTCCGTATAAATTTAACTTTTCTTTTCCGAGAAAAGTAACCCTTTGTTCAATAATTCTTCCTGAAATTGCGCTAATTTGAGCTTTTGATTGAATTATTTCATGATTCCACCAGGTGCCCACCGGGTATTCTTTTGGTGAAATTAACTGATTTTCTGTTCCACTGATTATTAATTTATCGTTTTTTTTATCAAGCTCAATATTTGTCATTTTTGTTTTTTTATTTTGTTGAGTCTTAGAAGAATACTTAACTAGTTGATCTTCCTCATACTCTTCAATGCTCTCAAGATTATATTTATATAAATCGATGCCTAATTTATTAATTTTTATATCAAGAATACTTGAAACTTTTAAATTTATACCTTCTTTTTTAAAAAAATAATTATGATATCCAATTAATTCATCATTTCTGTAGAGGTCATATTCTAATGAATTAAGGTTTGTGTAATGTTCATTATGTGAAAATACAGAAACTGATAAGAAACTTAATAATATAATTGAAAGAAATTTTTTTTTCATATATTTTAGAATATGGATAACAGTAGTGTACTAAAACAAATCGGAAATACACCATTAATCAAATTAAAACAAGCTTCAGAATTAACCAAGTGTAATATCTTTGCAAAAGCAGAATATTTTAATCCTGGGGAATCTGTTAAAGATCGTGCAGCTCTTTTTATTGTTGAAGATGCAATTAAAAACAAAAAAATAAAAAAAGGTGGAATAATTGTTGAGGGTACAGCTGGTAATACAGGAATTGGTTTAGCTGTTGTGGCAAAAGCTTACGATTTAAGTTTGAAAATTGTAATTCCAAGAACTCAATCTATTGAAAAAAAACAAACACTTAAAGATTTAGGTGCTGAGCTAATAGAAGTAGATGCGGTACCTTATGCTGACCCAAAAAATTATATTAAACAATCAAAAAAAATTGCTGAAGATCTAGCTGGATCAAACTCAAATGGAGTTCTTTGGGCTAATCAATTTGACAATACGGTTAATGCTGAAGCTCACATAAAAACAACTTCACAAGAAATTTGGACTCAAACAGCCGGCCAAGTTCATGGATTTGTTTGCGCTGTAGGTACTGGTGGAACTTTAGCGGGAGTATCAATTGGATTAAAAGAAAAAAATAAAAACATAAAAATTGCCTTATCGGATCCGATGGGATCATCTTTATATTCGCATATAAAATTTAATAAGTTAGAAAATTCAGGTAGTTCAATCACTGAAGGGATTGGAACAGCAAGAATTACAAAAAATTTTGCTAAAGCTTTAGTTGATCAGGCTTATCAAATTACCGATGAGGAAGCGTTAAATATTATATTTAAATTAAAAGAAGAACAGAACATTAGTTTAGGTGGATCATCTGGAATTAATATTGCAGGTGCTATAAGACTTGCTAAAGAATTAGGTCCTGGACACAACATAGTTACTATTCTTTGTGACTCAGGAAAAAGATACGCTAGTAAAATTTATAATAAAGAATTTTTAAAGAGTAAAAATTTACCAATACCTAATTGGTTATAAAATTTGGCTTAAGAAAAGTTTAGTTCTTTCAGATTTAGGATTATCAAAAAATTCTTTGGTTTTCGCCTTTTCCACAATACGACCTTCATCCATAAATATCATATTATCTGCTACTTCTTTAGCAAAACCCATCTCATGAGTTACTACTATCATAGTCATTCCGCCTTTTGCTAAATCTACCATAACATCCAAAACTTCTTTAATCATCTCAGGATCTAAAGCAGATGTAGGTTCATCAAATAACATGATTTTTGGTTCCATACATAAAGCTCTTGCAATGGCAGCTCTTTGTTGTTGTCCTCCAGAAAGTTGACCTGGAAATTTAAATGCTTGGTCGTCAATTTGCACTCTCTTTAAGTTTTGCATTGCTAACTCTTCAGCTTGTTTCTTTGGCATTTTCTTCACCCAGATCGGTGCTAAAGTACAATTGTCTAATATTGATAAATGTGGAAATAAATTGAATTGCTGAAATACCATTCCAACTTCAGCTCTAATAGCTTCTATGTTTTTTGTATCAGCTGAAATTTCAGTATCATCTACTATTATAGTTCCTTCTTGATGTTCTTCTAGACGATTTATGCAACGTATTAATGTTGATTTACCTGAACCTGATGGCCCACAAATCACGATTTTTTCTTTTTGATTAACTGTTAAAGAAATGTCTTTAAGAACTTGAAATTCTCCAAACCATTTGTTTACATCTTTTAATTCAATAATTTTACTACTCATAAATTTTATCTCTCAGTACTTAACTTTTTTTCTAATTTTTGGCTATATCTACTCATACTATAACAGAATACAAAGTAGACTAATGCTGCAAAAACGTAACCTTCGGCGGCAAAACCTAACCATTTCGGGTTAGTTTTAGCTAAGTCTATCATACCTACTAATTCTAACAACCCTACAATCGCAATTAATGGTGTATCTTTAAATAAAGCAATAAACGTATTTGTAATTCCGGGAATTACTAGTTTTAATGCTTGAGGAAGAATTATAAACAAATGCATTCTCCAATATCCCATTCCAAGTGATTTTGCCGCTTCATATTGACCTTTTGGCAAAGATTGAAGGCCTCCTCTTACCACTTCAGCCATATAAGCAGCCTCAAACAAGATAATACCTATGATACATCTAATTAATTTATCTAAAAAAACGTCTTCAGGTAAAAATAATGGAAACATATTAGCGGCCATGAATAAAACTGTAATTAATGGAACGCCTCTCCAAAGTTCAATAAAACCAACTGAAAAATATTTAACTACGGGAAGTTCAGACCTTCTTCCCATCGCAAGCATTACTCCTATTGGAAAACAAAATATAATTGCAAATATTGAGACAATTAAAGTCAAGGCTAGCCCACCCCAGACATTGGTTTCAACGTAAACAAGACCTCCAACATCTCCTGAGATCAGGCTTAAACCAATAAATGGAAACACAAAAAGTAAAAACAAAATTATATATTTTTTAAATTTAGGTTTGGCTAAATAAGAAGCACCAATAGTAACAAATAATAAAATGAAAGCTAAATTAATCCTCCAGGTCTCAGAGTCCGGATACAAACCATAAGCAAGTCTTTTAAGCCAAACGTTAATAAATACCCAGCATGCTCCTCCACCAGTACAATCTTCTTTAGCGGTACCTATAAAATTAGCATCAAATATCAACCAATTAAGAATTAGTGGAACGAATTTCAATAAAAGAAATATTGAAAGCAGCGTGAAAATTGAATTTAGCCAATCAATATTTAGGCTCTTGTTAAATTTATTTATTAAAGGAAAGTTAGTATGATCAAATCTAATATAATACATTCCCATGAATCCAAGCAGCAATGGAAGGAAGAAGCTAATACCTTTTGAGGAACCTGTTAAATTAACATCAAAAACAGATAATAAAACTACATCTAAAAAACTAATTAAAATCAAAATAGATCCAAAAATTACTAGAGTATTCTGATTTGCTTGTTTAGGTTTAATTATATTGTCTAAATAATTCATTTTATTTTTCTTTAATTTCAATTCTTTTGTTGTACCAATTCATAAAAATAGAAATCAAAATACTTAACGTTAAATAAGTTCCCATCGTAATCGTTATAATCTCAATTGCTCGACCAGTTTGATTTAAAGCTGTACCAGCAAAAACCAAAACTAAATCTGGATATGCAATTGCCGCAGCAAGCGATGAGTTCTTAGTCAAGTTAAGATATTGATTAGTTGTTGGCGGAATAATTATTCTAAGAGCCTGAGGCAATACTACAAGTCTAAGTGTTTGTGCTGGAGTTAAACCTAATGATGAAGATGCTTCTTTCTGCCCTTTACCAACACCTAAAATACCAGCCCTGACGTTTTCAGCTATGAACGTTGAGGTATATAAAGATAAAGCTAATAAAAGAGATAATAGTTCAGGAATGATGGTCACTCCTCCTCTATAATTAAATACTGTTTCGGTTAAATTATAAATTTCAGGATATTCAAATGTAAGATTTACAATCCCAAATAAAAAACCACTTCCAGAAAATAGAATTATTGTTCCAAGAGAAACCCAAAAAGCTGGGAAATGCTTACCGTAATTTTCTCTTTGTTTTTTTGCATAAGAAAAAATAAAAAAACTGACAATTATCGCTAAAATGAAGGAAACTATGAAAAAATTAAAATTCGTCCAAATAAACTTTGGAACATAAACACCTTTGATGGTTATGAATATTGACTGACCAAAACTAATGGCATTTTCAGGCAATGGCAAAGTTCTAAGAACCGCAAAATACCAAAAGAATAATTGAAGCAATAGTGGAATATTTCTAAAAACTTCAATGTAAACCTCAGCTAGTTTTGAAACTAAATAATTTGGTGAAAGTCTCGATATTCCCATGAATAAACCTATTAAGGTTGCAAATATAATTCCTAAAACTGAGACCAGAATTGTATTAAGTAATCCAACTAAATAAGCCCTGAAATAAGGACTGCTACCATCATAATCAATTAAACTAAATTGTATGTCAAAAGAAGCGGCTTTAGATAAGAAGTCATAACCAAACTCATACCCATAGTACTCCATGTTGATGATAGTATTGGACCAAAAATAAGCAACAACGCCTACTAATATGACAATGGTAATTATTTGGGGAATTAGTTTTTTTAAAGTATTAAAATTCATTTTTAAGCACTTTAAGTCAGAATAAAAAAAAGGGCTAGAAGAATCTAGCCCTTTTATTTGTTTTATTTATTTAAATTATCTTGCAGGTGCAACGTATAAAAGTCCACCCTTAGTCCATAAAGCATTAGGACCTCTGTCTGGTAAAATGCCAGTGTCACCTATATTTCTTTTATAGCTTTCACCATAGTTACCAACTTGTTTAATGATATTTAAACTCCAATTATTATCAACTCCTAAAAGAGTACCTAATTCACCTTCTGAGCCAACTAATCTTTTGATTGCTGGGTTTTCTGAAGTTGTCATAGAATCAGCGTTAGCTGATGTAATTCCATACTCTTCGGCTTCGATCATTGCAAATAATGACCATCTAACAATGTCTTCCCAAACTTGGTCACCGTGTCTTACAGCTGGCCCAAGAGGTTCTTTAGAAATTGTCTCTGGTAATACAATGTGTTCATCTGGATTTTTCATTTTTGTTCTTTGAGCAGCTAGACCAGATTTATCAGTTGTGTAAGTATCACAACGACCTGCGTCATATGCTTGAACTACTTCGTCTGCTT
>Ga0255763_1002947_pt1 | contig 15674 bp, 14 predicted proteins | sample 041ome_2_FD_179963 | JGI IMG/M metagenome (GOLD analysis project Ga0255763, IMG submission 179963) | Coastal salt marsh microbial communities from the Groves Creek Marsh, Skidaway Island, Georgia - 041406US metaG (version 2) | ecosystem: Environmental > Aquatic > Marine > Intertidal zone > Salt...
ACACATAAAAACTCTTTAGCAATAGGAACGAAGCGAGAGGTAGTTGGAAACAACGATGTCGACGTAGGTTGGGAAAGGTCAGAGCCCATTGTGTAGCAGTATAATAAACACCTACTTCCAATGTCTCGGCTGCAAGCATGACTCACATGAAGCGCATTTTTTTGAGACGACGGGGCCGTAACAGGTTCCGTCTGACTGAAACGATCTACATGAAACTTAAACATTATTACTTCGTAATAATGCATCTTCATATAATAAATCACTTCTATCACGCATAATTAAATACGAAGTAAGTAGTTTGAGCGTTAGCGAAAACTTAATTCGCAAAGCGAATTACATAAATATACTTAATAAACGTTTAGGATAACTGTGACAATGAACATTCATGAAATAATTACGGAAAAACAAGAAATAGATGAAGCACCTGTCGGCTTATTAAAACAAGTAGGTCGTAAACTAGGTGCTAAAGCAGCTGGTGCTATTGGCATGAAAGGTACTGCTGCTAAACTAGGTGGCGCTGCTGAAGTCGGTGATGAAGCAAGACAGCTAAAAGTAGCACTTCAAGGATATGCTGGCAAAACAGGTATTAATCTAAAACAAATGCAAGGACCGCAACTTGCAGCATTTTTAAAGTCTAAAGGTTATCCCAATATGCATCTTAAAAGTGTTCAAGGCATAATGACACCTAAACAGATTGATGCTGCAATAATGACAGCAGCGCAAGATGCTGCTAAAGCAGATGGAGACCCTTCAACAGGAACTAGCACTGCACCTGCGCAACCTAGCGCACCTGGTGGTGCTGGAGGACAAGGCGGAGCAGGCGGCGCCGCTGGCGCGGCTGGAGGACAAGGAACTAATGTTGCTGGAAAGCCAACTAGTCCGCAAGTTGATAAAAACAAAGACGGTAAAGATGATGCAACTGGCGAACCAATGGGTGCTGCTCCTAATGATGCTAACGGTGATGGCAAAGACGATACTACCGGTAAAGTTATTCCAATGCCTGTAAAAGGTAAACCCGCAGCAGGTGCAGCAGCTTCTATTCCACCCGAATTACAAAAACAACTTGACGCACTAACACCAACAGAGAAAAAAGTACTAGCAGGGGCCTTATAATGAAACTACAAGAAGTAACTGGATATAATTCACGTACAGCACAGATCTTAACTGAAGGTTATCAGGATCTTACTGAAACACAAATACTTTACTTAGGCAAATGGGAAAAAGAACTATGGCCACTAGTTGAACAGTACACAAAACTTGCTGAAGCAGAACTTACTAAAGATCAAATTATGGATATCTTTAGTGGTGCTGAACAAGTTGCAATGGACAGCGGAGATAATAAAACATTGGCAGGTAAAGCTGGCGCTGGCGCAGCAGCCGCAGCAAAACTTCCAGTTGAGATTGCTAAGAAAGTTGATGCTAAAATTAACGAACTTGGCAAAATGGCTAAAAATGCAGGCCCTGTTAAAAATGCTGACCAAAAGTTTAAAGATCTAAAACAGCAAATTATGGCAAACAAGCCTGACAGCAAAGTTGTTCAAGGCATTGTTAAAATTAGTGACTGGGCAAAGGCAAATCCAGGCAAGGCTTCACTAGCAGTTGGTATTTTAACAACTATGGCAGCGTTTGTAGGCGGTCCGGCAGGCGGCTTAGCAGCAGGTTTAATTCTACGTTCAACAAACGAATTGCTTAAAGGTGCAGACTTGTCAACAGCAATTGGTAAGTCAATTAAGACAGCAGCTTATGGTGCTCTTGCAGGATGGGCATTGGAAGGTATTGGAGATTGGTTAGAAGGATTACGTATTGATGCAATACCATATGACAAAGCACCTGGACTTACAACACTAGACGTTGGCTTTACAAAAACATTTGAAGTACCTGGATTCTCATCTATAAAAGATTTAGGATCTATGGTTATTCCTGAAGATCAAGTTGCAGAGTTTACTACTCTTCTTAACGGATTAAAGGATGCTACAGCAGCTACTGGTAGTACAACAGATCCAGGAGCACTTGATGCGTTTAATCAGCTATGGGATTTTGCAAAATCTTTTGATACAAAAGAATTCCTTGCAAACATGAATTTGCAAAATGAAGTTTCTAAAGCTATTGCAGTAGCAAACGATCAATTCTTAAGCAACTTAGAAATGGCCAACAGTGCTATTGCAGCCGTTGCACAAGGTAGTATTCAAGGTACAGGCGAAAAAGGTGCATTTAAAGTTGGCGGCGATGAAGTACAACCAGGTGACGTTGTAACAAGTGCAGCAGGAAACAAAAAAATTGCAGGAGTAGACAGTAAAGCAACAGCAGTAGATCCAAGCGATCTAAAAGGTCGAGCAGGCATAATGAAAGCCGCAGGCGAATCTATGTCGATGGAAGAACGCTACGAGTTATATCTTGCAGAAGCAGGATTTATGGACAAGCTAAAAGGTGCAGCTGGTAAAGCAGCAGGCGCAGTTGGCGGAGCAATAAAACAAACTGCTAAGAATATCGGAAACAAAGTTACTGCTGACAAATTGATGAAAATGTGGAAGAAAATGGGCGAACCTACCGACTCAGGTAGTATTGCTAATATTCTTCAAGATGCAGGACTATCAGACGATCAAATTAAATCTATTGGACAGACTAGTAAAGTAGCACTTGATCCTACACAAGAACCAGCAGCAGATGCATCAGGTACGGATACAGCACAAAAAGGTGCGGATTCGGAACAACCAACAGTAGATACAGATGGTGACGGCAAACCCGATGCACCAGCAGATAAGAAAGGTCCCGCAGTTAAAGACGGTCCAATTGAAAAAGGAACTGTACAAAACAAAGGCGGAAAAGATTATCGTTGGGAAGGCGCACTTTGGGTAGACGTTGAAACTAATAAAGCACTAGGTGTACAAGCATCATTTGATATGGGATTGCCTAATCCTAAGTTTACAGCAATTATTAATGCTGCTAAGAAAGATCCTAAACTTGCTGAACTTATTAAAGCACAACTAACTGCTAAAGGTGTAAAACCAGCAACAGCAGACGCTGCAAAAGCACAGCAAGCAGGTGTTAAAGGAACTGAAAAACTTAAAACTGCCTAGAAATAAGGCATTTGTGTTTTCTTAGTAATCTCAAAGTTTTCTTCTATTAACTTGGATATGATTTCTCTTTCATCGTATCCAAGATAGTATGCTTCGTCGTATCCAAGACTTCCTCGCATATGCCAACATAACTTAGATAGTTCAAATTTAAATTGTTTGCTTTCTTCTTCAAGGACCTTTACTTCTCTAAGGATCTCAGGCACGGTCCATGTCAAGATCCTTACCCGAAAAAATTTGATTGATCAAATGTAACTGGTATTTCATAAGTAGCCGGAACACCTTGTGCAATTTCTTCTTCAGTTGCTTCAGCTGTTAGCGGCTGTAATGAAAATTTATTTTTTTCATTTTCAAGATGAGTTCTAATGCTTTCAAAAAATGATTTATCGGCATTTTTCATAAAGTCTTCGATATGTTTTCTATCAGTAACAATAGTGTCGTCTACTTCTATACTGTATACATGATCTACCATCATACCAACAGTAATTTCTGTTAGTTTTGCAAAGCTATTTGTAAATGCTTGCAGTTTATCTTCATCCGAAATTTTCTCGTCATTTACAATGTTAAAAATTCTTTGTTGTTCAAAAGTTTTAAGTGCATTTTTTGTAAACTGTTTGTATGTTAATGGTTGTATACTCACGGTCATTTCGGGTAGTTGCAAAATACCTGAAAACTCTTTATTAGAAAACGTATCTAACAACTCTCTCAAATTAACTTGCATTTGTTTTTCTTCACCAGTAACTGGTGTTTTAACATTTAATGTCATGTCCTCGCCATAAGTTGCTAGTCTAATAGCAATAAGAATAGCATCTAGATCAACACTAGGCATTTGCCAAGGATCTTTAATAGCCGGAACACAACTCTTAATTACTTCAACAGTAGCTTGACCGTTTAGTAAAGCATCTGGAGTTTTCATTGTTAACTCGTCTTTTGCAGTCATAGAATAAATGGCATATTCACCATTCTCTGAGACTTCTAACGCATCAGGTGGGTAAAACTTACCGTTAGATGGCAAGGGGATATACAACTTAGGTTGGCGAAAATACTTACTAAGTGGATTCGCCTGTGATGTATTAATTTCTGACATGTTTTTCTCCGTATAAATACATTATATTGATATGTATCTCTTTTATTTATATACGTACATAACCAGGACTCTAAATAATGGCTGAAGAAGTTAAAATTGTTGATGTTGCTGGCGGTCCTGCCGCAGAAGCTACTTTACAAGAAATATTAAAAGTATTAAAAGGCGGCGGCGGTGGAGGCGGCGGCGGAGGTGCAGGCAGCACAAAAGCAGCAGCAAAAGCAAGTGACTTATATACTACAGCCGTTAGCCGCGGCACAACAGTACGTAAACAGAATACTAAATCAGTAAAAGACGCAACATCTGCTACAGAAAAGTTTTCTAATACACTAGGGTCAGTATTAGGCGGCATTGGATCTATAATAGGCGGAACTATAGGAATAGTTAAAAACTTTGGTGCCGCAATGACCGAAGCAACAACTATTGGTGGAGTTGTTGAAGCTATTCCGATATTTGGCAGCGTATTAGGACAAGCAACAAGTTATTTTGACAAAAGTTTATCCTCGTTTCAACAACTAAGTCAAGTTGGTGCAGGGTTTGGTAACGACATGATGGCTATGCGCAATGCCAGCGCACAAGCAGGGTTAACTTTAGAACAGTTTGCATCGGCAATTGGAAACAATTCAGAAAGACTACGTTTTTTAGGCGGTACTAGTTCCGAAGGTGCTATGAGATTCGGAAAATTATCAAAAGTATTAAGGTCGCAGGAAGCAGGACTAATGCGTCTAGGTTTTACTCAAGAAGAAGTTAACGAAGGCTTAATGGATTATATTGAAGGACAAGCATTGTCAGGTAATCTTAGAGGAAGATCCGATAGGTCACTTGCTGCTGGTGCTGAAAAATATATGAAAGAACTAGACTTACTTTCAAAAGTAACTGGTAAAAGTCGTAAAGAACTACAAGACGAAGCAAATGCTCGTAACCAAGCTGCAAACATTAACGTCTTAGCAGCAAGACTAAGTGGTGATGCACTAGATAACTTTAATAATAACATGGGGTTTGCTGCTAACATAATGAACGAAGACTTTGCTAATGCTATGGGAGATATGGCAGATGGTGTATCTCAAAGTCCGTTAGCACAATTCTTAGAATCAAATGTAGCAGGTTTAAAAGAACTGCAAGAAAAGAATGCTACAGGTGCTATTAGCCAGGCACAATATCAAAAAGAATTAATGGCAATGCTTCCTAAAATTCATGAACTTTCTGATAGCATGGGAGCTGCTGGTACTACTGCAATGTTAGGTGCAGAAGGCGCAGCTGAGTTTGCACAGATGACAGCAAGATCTCGTCAAGCAACCCAAACATATGCAGCTATGCAAGAGGAAGGCGCAGCGGCAGCAGCAGCAGCAGCAGAACAAGCAAGACGAGCTCCCCTTACAGAAACATTTGCTAATTTTACTCAAACAATACAAAATGTAAGAAGTGCTTTTGAAGATGCACTCATTGATAGTGGTATCTTAGACACAGTCGGAACACTAATGGGAGATTTAGGTACTGGAATGACCAGTTTGGCTACCGGCGGTGTTAAAGATTTAAAAGATTATTTAGGCAGCGAAGCTTTTAAATCAGATCTCAAAGCCTTCCAAGACTGGATACAAAAAACCAAAGACAAACTTGCAGTATTTTTAGGTGATGTTAAAGAAAAAGGTTTAGTAGAAACTATTAAAAGTATGTTTGGCGCTGGCGAAGAAGACGGCGGATTTGGTAAGATGATCGGCGACTGGATTTCCGAAGCAATTAGCTCAATGTTACCAAGTGCTGATACAATATTAATTGGTTTAGCAGCTGGTATTGCTACACTAATATTTGCTCCGTTCATAGGTGCATTTGGTGCAATTGGTATTGCTATTGCTGCTATGTTTGGCTGGAGTACAATTAAAGGTTGGGCAGAAGATGCCTGGAACGCAATTACTGGAATATTCACAGGTATTAAAACTTGGTGGGACGGGGTTGACTTTATGAAGCCATTAACTGATGCTTGGACTACTATTAAAGGATTCTTTACTTTTGGAGAAGAAGGATTTAGTATTTCAGCACTTGCAACTAAAGCCTGGGAAGTTGTTAAAGGTTGGTTTAGCTTACAAGCAGACATTATTGGCGGAATTGCATCATTAGCAACTGATGCTTGGAATACAGTAACCGGTTGGTTTGGTCTTGACGGAACTTCATTTAGCATTTCACAAATGGCAACAGATGCTTGGAATACTGTTAAAGGTTGGTTTACGTTTGGTGAAGGCGAGTCGTTTAGTATTAGTACTGTTGCTACAAATATGTGGAATACAGTAACTGGTTGGTTTACATTTGGTGAAGGAGAGAGTGGCTTTTCGTTATCAGGATTGGCTACCGGCGCCTGGGATACTGTTAAAGGTTGGTTTAGTTTCGAAGGCATGGAAATGCCAAGTATAAGCAGTTTATTTCAAGGTATTATTGATAAAGTAAAAGGTTTCTTTAGTTTTGATTTTGAATTACCTGATTTTACAGATTATCTACCAACTTGGTTAGGTGGTGAAGGTAAATCGCTACTTGGAGGTGATGAGCCGGGTACTACTGCAACATCGTCAGTATCTAGTGCAGAACCTATGCCAGATGTATCTGCACCTGGAAATCTTTCTAGCCTTTCAACACTAGATTATGGACATCAATTAGAACAAGCAAAATTATTAAAAGCAGAACTTGCAGATATTGGTTCTATGCAAACGTTTAATACAGAACTAGAAAGAATGCAAGCAGGACTTGACAATTCAGCTGTAGAAGCGTATAATAGTAGTATGGAAAAACTAGTTGCAACACTAGAACAATTAAATGACGTACTAGCAGAAGACAATAAAGGCATGATGGGCGGCGGAACAGGAGTTTCTGCTGCTAGTATGTTATCAAGTGGACAGTTAGGTGGTGGCGGCTCCGGGTCAGGCCTCGAAGATCAGCTATCTGTGTTAAATACGTTAGTTAAAGATCTAAAACTTCTTCAAGAAGAAGGAAATAGGAATACAAGAAACACTGTTGCAGCAATTTCTAATAATTTACAAGCAGGAATAGGATAGACATGAGTTGGAAAAAACACTTTACACCAGTAAAAACTGGTAATAACCCAGAAGGAAGTTATAGTCCGTTTACTCGAGCCGGTAGCGGTGGCGGCCAAGCCGGTCCAGCCAAATCAAACTACTCAAGTTACTTGCCTGATGTGTATGTAGGTTCACCAAACAGAGTTGAACGCTACGGACAATACAACACAATGGATTTAGATTCAGAAGTAAATGCTGCTCTTGATATCCTTGCTGAATTTACAACACAACAAAACAAACAAAATAAAACACCTTTCTTAATTGACTTTAAAACTAAAGCAACTAATTCAGAAATTACTATTATTCAGCAGTACTTGCAACAATGGTGTAAATTACAAAACTTTGAAACACGTATGTTCCGCTTGATGCGTAACGTGTTTAAGTATGGCGATCAATTCTTTATTAGAGATCCAGAAACTAAAAAATTATTCCATATTGATCCTGCAAAAGTTACAAAAATTATTGTTAATGAAAGTGAAGGTAAAACACCTGAGCAGTACGTAGTTAAAGACTTTAACTTAAACTTTGCTGAAATGGTAGCAACTACACCGTATCAAACTAACGGTAATGTTACTGGCGGTGGCGATGGCTTTATTCAAGGCGGTGTTCGCGGTATGGTTGGTAACACACAAACTAGTACAGGCGGCAGTCGTTTCCAAACAGGCGAAAACGAAATATCTGTAGATGCAGAACACGTTGTACATTTGAGCCTGTCAGAAGGACTAGACTTAAACTATCCATTTGGTAATTCATTACTTGAAACTATCTTCAAAGTATTCAAACAAAAAGAATTGCTCGAAGATGCGATTATTATATATCGTGTACAAAGAGCTCCAGAAAGAAGAGTATTCTACGTTGATGTGGGTAACATGCCTTCACACCTTGCTATGCAATTTGTGGAACGTGTTAAGACGGAAATACATCAAAGACGTATCCCATCGCAAACGGGGGGTGGCCAAAACGTTATAGACTCAGCTTACAATCCCCTATCAATCAACGAAGATTACTTCTTCCCACAAACTGCTGAAGGACGTGGCTCAAAAGTTGAAACACTACCAGGTGGTACAAACTTAGGAGAAATTGATGATCTTAGATATTTTACTAATAAGCTCGTACGCGGTTTACGAATCCCTTCCAGTTATCTTCCGACTGGGCCCGATGATGGAAACTCTCAATACAGTGATGGTAGAGTCGGAACAGCATACATACAAGAACTTAGGTTCAACACATATTGCGAACGATTACAGAACTTGGTTGTAGAAGAATTTAATCAAGAATTTAAACGTTTTCTACTTGAAAAAGGTGTTAACATTGATACAGCAATGTTTGATGTTAGATTCCAACCACCACAAAATTTTGCAAGCTACAGACAAAGTGAAATTGACAATGCTCGTGTACCAACATATACACAGATGAGTGCAATTCCATATATCTCAAATCGATTTGCTATGAAACGTTTCTTAGGTATGTCAGATGAAGAAATTGCAGAAAACGAACGTCTATGGCGTGAAGAAAATGACGAAAACTTAGAGCAACCTACTACAGACGCCGCAGGCGAAATGCGAGGCGCAGGTATTAGTTCAGCAGGTATTAGTTCAGACCTTGGATCTATTGAAGATACTACTGGTGAAGAACCCGATCCAACTATGGGCGGAGATGAGATGGCAGGCGCAACTCCAGAAGCAGGTGCAGAAGCAAGTGCGCCGCCAACAACGGATCAAACGATATAAATACTATACTATGATACTACGTGAATTATTTTATTACGATAAAGAAACTTTTGAACCTACAGAAGATGATCGCTACGAAGAGCGCGATGATCAGTCACCTCTTGAATACGACGATACACGTAAAACCCGGCTAACATTACGCCAAATTAATAAAGTTCGCAAAGCATCAGAGCTACATACAAAAGAGCAAAACCAAGAATTAGGTTTTGTTCGTCAAATGTATGGTGTAGCAGCTAATGCTGAAGCGGGCGTTTAATGGCAAAAATAGACAAATCTAAATATACTAAACAACAAATAAAAAAATTACTAGCCGAAAGAAAGCGTCAAAAAGAGTCTGAAAAATATCTCGAAGCTACTTCTCAGCCAAAAATTTTAAACGATCATACTGGAAAAGAATACGGGTTTGTTTTAGGTAACGGCACAAGTCGTAAAGAAATTGATCTTAATCATTTACAGCAGTATGGTAATATATATGGATGTAACGCAATTTATCGAGAATTTGATCCCGACTACTTAGTTGCAGTTGACGTTAAAATGATACTTGAAATAGACAAACACAAGTATCAAATGCGTAATCCAAACGTTTGGACAAATTCAAATAAATCATACAGATACATAGAAGGATTAAATTATTTTAAACCTTCTAGAGGATGGAGCTCAGGACCTACGGCATTGTATCTTGCTACTCAACACTTGCCTACATATAAAAATATATACATACTTGGGTTTGATTATAAAGGTCTAAAAGACGGAAAATTGATTAATAATTTATATGCTGGAACTCCAAATTACAAAAAAGTAACAGATAGTGCAACGTATTATGGAAATTGGCTTAAACAAACTGCTAGAGTAATTAAAGATAATCCGTTAATTACATTTCATAGAGTTATAACATATGATAACTATCAGCCACAAGAACTAAATAAATTTAGCAACTTTAAGAACATTTATGTCGAAGATTTTAAAAAAATATTCGATTTTCCGTAGTTGCCTTTCAAAACGGTTCGTTTTGAGCCGATATCTACGTACATTTTCATATAAATAGTAAATACAAATGACAGCCTTACCATAGGTAACTTTTTTATAGGAGAACAAAAAAATGGCAGATCGCAATAAATTTGAAGAAATGCTTGAGCGTCTTATCAATGAAGATAAAGCAGGCGCAGAAGAGCTATTTCACGAGATTGTCGTAGAGAAGTCGAGAGACATCTACGAAGGACTACTAGAAAATGATTTAGAAGAAGTAGCAGACGAAGAAGTTGATGAAACAACTGACGAAGAAGTTGAAGAGTCAGATGAAGATCTAGACGAAGCTACTGACGAAGACGACGACGACGAAGAAGAAGTTGACGAAGGTTTTGACCTAGACGAATTTGAAGTCGAAGCTGACCCAATGGATATGGGCGGCGATCCAGCTGATGACATGATGGGTGACATCGAAGCTGGCGACGACGAAGAAGGTGAAGAAGATGAAGGTGAAGAAGGCGATGTTGAAGATCGTGTTGAAGACCTAGAAGATGCACTAGACGACCTAAAAGCTGAATTTGAAAAAATGATGGCAGGTGGTGAAAGTGAAGAAGGATCCGACGACGAAGGCGACATGGATGACATGGGCGGCGACGAAGAAGGTGAAGACGAGACTGAAGAAGAGTCTCTATACTTTGGCGAAGCTGAAGACGAAGAAGTAGACGAAGCTACTGACGAAGACGACGACGACGAAGAAGAAGTTGAAGAGTCTAAGCAGCCTAAAACAGCAGGCGAGCAAATGCGCGAGTATGTTGAAAAAGTATCAGCTAAAATGGGCGACAATGGTGCAAACACTAAGTCTCCAGTAGCAGGTAAAAATGATATGGGCGGTACAACTGCAAACATCGCAAGCGGTGGTGACGGCGGTACAGGCGGTACACAAGGCGGACTAGCTAATCCTTCAGATAAAGAAGATAACCTAGGAAATGTTAATGTACCAGGCGGAAAAGCTTCTAAGTCAATGAAAGCACAGCCAAAAGGCCACGGCGCTGAGAAAAAAGGCGCAGGCGAAACTGCTGACAAAGGTGCAGGAAGCCCATTAAACGGCGCACCTAAGAGAGCAAAATAAGGAAGTTTGAATGAAAAACTTACGAGAGCATTTGACGTTTGACCAAGCGAATATGGTCGTTGAGTCTACTGAAAATCCCAACGGGGGCAAAGACCTTTTTATGAAAGGTATCTGCATACAAGGCGGAGTGCGTAATGCAAACCAGCGTGTATATCCTGTAAACGAGATTGGAAGGGCTGTCAAAACTCTCAATGATCAAATTAGTGGAGGATACAGTGTTCTCGGTGAAGTTGATCATCCAGAAGGCCTTAACATTAACTTAGATCGTGTAAGCCATATGATCACAGATATGTGGATGGATGGACCAAACGGTTATGGCAAGTTAAAAATTCTACCAACCCCTATGGGACAGTTAGTTAGCACTATGATTCAAGCAGGTGTTAAATTAGGTGTTTCCAGTAGGGGCTCTGGTAACGTATCAGAGGACGGCGGCAATGAAGTTTCCGACTTTGAAATTATTACGGTAGACGTTGTTGCACAACCAAGTGCTCCAGGCGCATACCCAACACCAATCTACGAGCATTTAATGAATGCACGTGGCGGCTACAAGGCATACGAACTAGCACAGGCAACAAAAGAAGACCCAAAGGCACAAAAGTATCTAAAGGAATCGCTGATTAATATAATCAGCAAACTCCAATAACGAGGAGAAAATAATATGTTGGATGCACTAAAAACACTTTTTGAAAATGATGTAGTTTCAGAATCAGTGCGCAACGAAATTCAAGAGGCTTGGGACACGAAGATCAAAGAAAATCGTACTCAAGTTACTGCTGAATTACGCGAAGAGTTTGCTCAAAAGTATGAGCATGACAAGTCAACAATGGTTGAAGCCATTGACACACTTGTTTCTGAGCGTTTAGCAGAAGAAATTGCTGAATTTGCTGAAGATCGTAAGCAGTTAGCAGAAGCCCGTGCAAAGTATGTAGTCAAAATGCGTGAAAATGCAGACCTACTAAAAGGTTTTGTAATGGAGTCACTTACTAAAGAAGTTAGTGAACTACATGAAGATCAAAAAGCAATGGCACAAAACTTCGGAAAACTTGAAGAATTTGTTGTTGAAGCACTTGCAAAAGAAATTGCAGAGTTCCATGAAGACAAAAAAGACTTAGCTGAAACAAAAGTACGTTTAGTACGTGAAGCTAAAACACACTTCGCTAAAGTTAAAACTAACTTTATCGAAAGAAGTGCTAAAGCAGTATCAGAAACAGTTGACAAAGCTCTTAAGGGAGAAATTGGCGCACTGAAAGAAGATATTGAAGAAGCACGTAGAAACGACTTCGGTCGCAAACTATTCGAAGCATTTGCTTCTGAATATGCTGGCTCTTACTTAAATGAGAAGTCAGAAACAGCCAAACTATTGAATGTTCTTAAAACTAAGGACAAGCAATTAGCAGAAGCAAAAACATTTGCAGCAAAAGCGAAACAACTTGCAGAAGCTCAGGCAACTGAGAAGAAGCGTTTAGTTGAAGCAGCAACTCGCAAAGACACGATTAATGAACTTATGTCTCCTTTAAGTAAGGATCAGAAGGAAATTATGATGGATTTACTGGAATCTGTACAAACGGCTAACTTACGTAAGTCATTTGACAAGTACCTACCGGCAGTTATTGACGGTAACACTCCAGCCAAAAAGGCGAAATTAACAGAAGGCAAAGAAATTACAGGCAATCGCGAACAATCGCAAACTAACGTTAGTAGACAAGCAGACGCAAAAGACAACTTGGTTGAATTTAAGCGTCTAGCTGGAATATAATTTTAAGGAGAATAAAATGTCAGAACTACTAGAAAGTCGCTGGCAGGAGACCAAAGGTGCCCTAGTTGAAGGACTAACAGGTAATAAAAAATCTGTTATGGAAGCAACTCTAGAAAATACTCGCAAGTATTTGTCTGAAAGTGCTACTGCAGGTGCTACTTCTGCCGGTAATGTTGCAACTCTAAACAGAGTTATCTTACCAGTTATTAGACGTGTAATGCCAACCGTTATTGCAAACGAGTTGGTAGGTGTACAGCCAATGACAGGACCAGTGGGTCAGATCCACACACTACGTGTTCGTTACGCAGATGCAGTAACTAACACTGCCGACAGCGCACAAACAACTACAGCAGGCGAAGAAGCTCTAAGCCCATTCAAAATTGCTGAACAGTACTCCGGTGCTGGTGCTGGTAAAGCAGATACAACTGCTTCACTAGAAGGTGCTGCTGGTAACAAACTAAGCATTCAGATCTTGAAACAGACTGTTGAAGCTAAGTCACGTAAGCTATCAGCACGTTGGACATTTGAGGCTGCGCAAGACGCACAGTCACAACATGGCATCGACGTTGAAGCTGAAATCATGGCTGCTTTGGCACAAGAGATTACTGCTGAAATCGACCAAGAAGTACTAGCTTCACTAACTGCACTTGCAGGGTCAAGCAACCAAGAAGCATACAACCAAGCAGGTGTTAGTGGTACTGCTACATTCGTTGGTGACGAACACGCTGCATTAGCTGTTCAAATCAACCGTGTTGCAAACACTATTGCACAACGCACACGTCGTGGCGCTGGTAACTGGGCTGTTGTGTCTCCACAGGCACTAACTGTTCTACAATCAGCAACTACTTCAGCGTTTGCAAGAACAACTGAAGGTTCGTTTGAAGCACCTACAAACACTAAGTTTGTTGGTACATTGAACAATGCTATGAAAATCTATGTAAACACATACAGTGCAGACGATTCAGCTGTACTAGTTGGTTACAAAGGTTCTTCAGAATCTGATGCTGCTGCATTCTACTGCCCATACATTCCATTGATGAGCAGCGGTGTAGTACTAGACCCAGATACATTTGAGCCAGTCGTATCATTCATGACACGTTATGGTTATGTTGAGCTAAACAACACTGCATCGTCACTAGGCAATGCAGCGGATTATCTAGGTACAGTAACAATGAGCAACGTAACGTTCTCATAATATTACCTAGGTAATAACAGTATTAAAGGGCGGCTTAGGTCGCCCTTTTTTATTGACTAAATTTTAATGATTTTACGTATGACTTTTGCTTCTAAATATGTTTAAATACTATTGTAGTACAATTTTTATTAACTTAATTTATGGAGTACACTATGTGGAAAACACCGACAGCAACAGAGATGAGATTCGGCTTCGAAGTAACAATGTATGTAATGAACAAGTAACAGAACCCCCTGAAGTTGATATGAGCAAGCTAATAGAAACATTAGACTGCGAATAATAAACAGCACCCTTCGGGGTGCTTTTTTAAGGAAACATATGAGTAAAGCCCCGCAACCTAGTCCTTGGGGACTTATATTTGTTATAGCCTTATTAGCATTTTTAATTTGGCTAGGACCAGTAAAATAAATTTAAAAAAGCCCAATGCTTAACTGTGTCGGGCTTTTTTCTCTTTTGATAAATACATATGTCAGATAGTGTGCCGCAAGGCGGACTTATGCTGTACCCACAGCGTAGCTCATAGAACGGGCATAGGACTACTTTTTATAGGAGAAAACAAATGGGAAGACCACTAAACAAAAGATATTTTGGACCACCGACAGCTGGTGGCGATGAAATTAAAGTTCAATTTCATAATGGTACAGCTTCAGTAAACGGTTGGATCGTTAAGCAACTAGGATCTAAAAAGTTCCGTTGCACAGACGGTACAGCAACAGAAGATTGTACACTAGTAGACAAAGCATCAGCAGCAGTAGCAGCAGGTGAAATGACTATTACAGTTCTTGACGATGCTGGCAATCCAAAGCAAGTAACTAAAATTGCAGGACGTAAAGTAACATTAGATACAGGCGAAAGCATTGCTTGGAACTTCAGCGATAGCACTACAGACGGTGCAGTTGAAATTGAAGAAGCAGGTGACGATGCAGTTATTGATAACGTAGACGGATCACCAGATGCAGACGACTTTGAGTCAGACGATCCAGTTGATTAATAAGTTGAGTAATATAGTAGGGGAGAAATCCCCTACTTACTTTTAGGAAATAATTAATGTCAAAGTATTTAAATGTTAGCGGCGATTATAAAATTACAGTAACCGAAGGTGGTGAAATTCGCTTGGATCCAGGTAATAGCGGTATTGTAAGAATTATAGGCGACTTGCAAGTTGATGGTGATACTACAACTATTAACAGTACAGAGCTCGTAGTAGACGACCCGTTTATTACAATTAATCAAGGTAATGCTAGCGGTGGCGTAATTGTAGATGATGTTGCTGGTATACAGATTGACAGAGGCGGCTCAGATGCATTTTGGATATTTGATGAAGGCATTAATACAGAAGCACCAGGTGATGGTGCATTTGTAGGAAGAATTGGCAATGCACAAAACGGTGCTATTGTTGGTATACGCACTACTAGTATTAATACTGGAGGTGCTGATTTAAATCTTATTAGTCAAGGTACAGGCGTTGTTACTGTACAAGGATGTAACGAGTATCATAAACAAATTTTTGAATATACAACTGATCCAGTAGATCCAACAAACGACATTGTGGACTTTGCTGCTAATCCAATTATTAAAGTAGGATATTCTGATGCACTAATAAATGCACAGGCGTTAGAAGATTATGTTGGCGGTTTCTTTGTTGGTAAGTATCAGCCTCGAATACAAAAAGACGATT
>Ga0255763_1002957_pt1 | contig 15636 bp, 12 predicted proteins | sample 041ome_2_FD_179963 | JGI IMG/M metagenome (GOLD analysis project Ga0255763, IMG submission 179963) | Coastal salt marsh microbial communities from the Groves Creek Marsh, Skidaway Island, Georgia - 041406US metaG (version 2) | ecosystem: Environmental > Aquatic > Marine > Intertidal zone > Salt...
GTCGTCGTCGTATCTCCAGGCTGTGTGCTGTGTGTGCGGGGCGTCTCGTTCGAGAAAGACGTGATGATGGATGCGACCCCGCTGGTGGTGGTGCTGGTGGTGCTGGTGCTGGTGGTGCTGGTGGTTGGTCGAGCGACACCCACCGACGCACAGACGGACATGGAACACGCGCGACGACGACGAGGAGAACACCGCACGTGCGCGTCGACGGCGTGGTGCGTGGCCACCATCGCATCGCTCGCGTCGAGCGCGTCGGTGGTGACGTGGATGGCGCACCACGATGACGATGACGATGGGACGAGCACGCATCGTCGTGGGCGATGGTACGAGGGAGATTTAGGGAGTATTGGAGCCATACAAGGCGCGACGTGTGCGTGTGCGATCGTAGCCATTGGGTTGATGTACGTCATGCACGTGAGTGATCCAGGGGTGGTGATTCCGAGCGAACGAGATGACGACGCGAGCGTCGTCGTGCGTCGGTTGGATGACGCCATCGCGCGCGCCATGGAGGTGAAAACGGCGACGACGACGACGACGACGACGACGACGACGACGACGGGCGTTGAGAATGAAGAATCACCCGAAAATGCGATGTCTTATGTCGCTAGGCTCGAGGCGTGCGTGACGACGTGCGTGGAGGCTGACGAAGACGCGCGCGCGCTCGGTTTGACGAGAGATTTCGGCGGGACGTGGACGCGGCTCGCGTCAATCGAGGATGAAGGCGGCGACGGCTCGCGTCGAATAAAATTCTGTTCGTCGTGTGCTTTGTGGCGACCTTTATGTGCGTCGCACTGCTCAATGTGTGGCGTATGCGTGCGTGGATTCGACCATCATTGCGGCGTGCTCGCAAACTGCGTCGGCGAGGCGAACCATCGGTTCTTTCTCCTTTTGCTCGTCACCGGCGCCGTGGCGGGTGTGTTGGTATTTATCCAATCTGTGTTTACGCTTTCAGCGATGCCAGAAGGTGAATGGCGCTCGTCAGCGTGGCCATACGTGCTCGTATTTTGCTCGCTTTCTGGCGCGCACGCTTTCGGTATGGTCATCTTCGCCTGGTCTCACGTCAATTTGTTCCTCCTCGGAATCACCACAAAGCAATACCTCACGCGCGAGAGAGAGGATACGATTTTTACACTGCGTCGTAAAATAAAGATGAAATCGGTTCGCGAACGATGTTGCGGCATACCCATGCGTTCGAAGCGCGCGGCGTTGGATGAGTTTCAATCCAAAAGACTCACCGTCAGCCGAAAAGAGCTCTTTGGCAACTTCGACGTCTAATTTGCCGTCGCGTAGCAGTAGCGGTACGAGTAGTAGGCTGCGGCACTTAAAAACGCCGAGAAAGGAAAAGCATAATAGTATTAGCAGGCTTGTAGCATAGTACAGTATCTTTTAGTTGGTTTTTGTGGGAAAATCGTGTCGTCGTGCGTAGCGTTACAAATGTTGTTTACGCGCCAGACGTAAACGCGGGCACCCAATACAAAGCCACCAAACCCGTGGCGATGAGCTTGGTGGTGACACCAACAGCGCCGGAGACGTACTCGGGCACGCCCGCCACTTGCTTCAATTGTGCACCGATGATGATGAACAATGTCGGCACTAACAATCCGAGCGTGTCGCCCGACATCGCCGGGTCCAGCGCCCACGTCACTAAATCATCCTTGTTCCCTGGTACGAGAATAATCCCATCACTACGCACGACCGAACCATTAATCACGCTCTGCGTCGACGGCTTCACTCTGAGCGGACTCACGTAGTTCTCTTGGCACTTTTGCAACTCTGGATGTTTACCGCACAATTGCGCAAAGCGTTCGCGTTGCGCATCCTTGGACAACTTGACGTCGGAATCGAATCCAGTTTGCGTCTCGCGGCGTTGGCGCGCAGCTTCAATAGCGCTCGGGAAATACCCATATTGGTTTGGCGCTTCAAATTCAGCCGCCTTCGTCATCGTCGTCGAAGGCGTCGTTTCCTTTACCGTCGTCGTCTTGCGCACCGTCGATGACGTCTTCTTCACCGCGCTCGGCCTCGTCGTCTTGGTCGTCTTGGTCGTCGTCGTCGTCGTCGTGGGCGTCGCCGTCACCGCGGATGCGCTCGTAATGTGCATGGTGAACGCGTCGTATGCGATTCGTGTCCTACGTCGTCGTCGTCGTCGTCGTCGTCGTCCTATGTCGTCCCATGGACGCACTCGCTCGAGCGACGACACCGTGGATAAAACACCACGACGACGACATAGGACGTCCCTCTGATTGGTTACCCATACCCATGATACCATCGATTGGGTGTGCGATGACCTTATTAGTGACTGACCAAAAAGCACGTGGACGATTGCGTGCACGCATGGATTACACGACGACACACGACGACGACGACGAGTAGTAGTAGTAGGTGCGACATCACACGTCACACGCATATACCACGACACATTTAACCCGTCGTCGTCGTCACGCACGCACGCGCACGGGTGGTGGTGGTGGTGGTGGTGCGCGACGTCGAGGACCCCATCCATGGTGGTGTCGTCGTCGGCGTCATCGGTCGTCGCCTCCGCCGCGCGTCGCGTGCGCGTGGTCGTGTGGGGAGGGTCTGGGTACGTCGGGTCAGCGATCGCGCGAGCGTTAGTGCGACACGGGGACGACGCGCCGTCGTCGACGTGCGTGAAACCCGAGGTGGATGTGGTGTGCGCGTCGAGGGGCGGGACGGCGCCGGCGTGGGCGACGCGCGACGACTGGAGCGCGCGCGTGACATGGGTCGCGGGTGATGCGTTAGATGCGCAGGCGTGCGAGCGAGTGAACGCAGGGGCGGATGTTGTCGTCACTGCGATTGGTGTGTTACCGTTTCCGTGGATGTCATCCGAGGATATTATCAAGTACAACGCGGAGACGAATGTGACGCCGGGACGGGCGGCGATGGCGACTGGAGCGTCTCGACTCGTCGTCGTCGGGGCGAGTATTCCACCGTTCGTGCCCGGGTTGGCGTCGTATGCAAAAGGTAAAGCAATCGTGGAAGCATTTGCGAGGGATGAATTTGCGTCCACGGTGTCGACGAATGGTGATGAAACACAGAATGGACAACGTCGGCGTCGAAGCGCCGTGGTGTTGAAACCAGCGGCGGTGAGCGGGACGCGACGCGCGGGAGCGCTGAGCATCCCGTTGTGGGCCGCACTCGATCCCGCGCGTAAGGTTTTAAGACTCGTTGGAAATTCAGCAATCATGGCGAACGCGCCAGTGCCTTTGGAAAATGTAGCGCGCGCCGCCGCTCGCGCGGCTCTGGAGGACGCCTACGGTGACGCGGGATTTACGATTATCGGCAACGAATCGCTCATCGAAGACTTTTCGTCATAGAAGTAGTTAAAGTAGCAGTGCAATGCATGTACCATTACTATACTCATTCGCGCAATTCAACTTTCTTTTATTAATGGATGATAATACTTGACGAAAACAACAACGGCAGCAACAGTAGCAACAACAACACGCATGGAAAAAACGGCTCGAAATCACGCGCGGGGCGGCGTTTCCCAATCGTCATCAATTGGCCCTTTATCGAAAATGATTTCTCGGTGACATGACCACACGAGACGGATGGCTTCGATGGTACCGATACCACCAGCCATGGGCGTGCCCGCGGGTCCGAACCAGTGATTTTGAGGCGCGCCCGTCGTGCGCGCGCGACGACCGGCGTACGTCGTACCGTTCACGGTTGATCCGAGTACTTTTTGTACAAACATTTCGTCCGAGGACACCACGGCGGCGGTGAGATGAGCATCCATCTTTTCACACGCCTCGAGAACGATCGGTAATTCATCGTCGGCGTATGACGTGAGGACTTGTAGAGGACCAAAGATTTCAGTCGTCGCGAGCTTGAAGTTTTCTTCACTCGCCATGATAGTTTTCAGAGGCACAAAAATCGCCGTCGGTTCAATCGCACCGTATTGCGACGGAATGGTGTGTTTGCCGTCGTTCAACTCCTTACCTCCGAACGCTATGCGTGCGCCAGGAAGCGCCGCGAGTTTTCGCGCGTGCGCCAACATCGTTTCAGTGGTGAGCGTCAACACTGGTCCGACGGTGAGATCCTCCAAGTTTCTTTTTGCCGCGAGAGCTTTGATCTTTTCTTCAAATCCGGCGGCGACCCAGTTGTCGTGCATGAACAAAATACTCTGCGCCGAGCACTTTTGACCGCTGCACGCGTAAGCGTCTTGATCGCTAACGTGCGCGACGTAATCGACGTCGCCGACGTCTGGACCGAGAATTTTCCAATCGAAACCGGCGTCTTCCAACTTGACGTTACCCTTGAGTTCGTCCGCCAAGACGTGAGCGACGCGCTGAGAACCCGTAAACAACGTCATCTTTGGTTGAGATTGCTTCAAAATTTCATGCATCGTGACCCCGTTGCAATGAATAAAGTCAAGATCCGTCGGCGGCGCGCCGCATTCGAGCAACAATCGAACAAATTGCTCGAGCACGACGGAGACTTTCGTGTCAGACTTGACCAGCACTTTATTCCCCATGTACAGCGCCCCCATGAGTTGCAACACTGGAATTTCAAGTGGGAAATTGAAAGGCGTGATCACCGTCACCGGTCCGTACGGCCATCGCAAGCCGGTCGACGTCTGGCCGAGATGGTCGCCGCTCACCGAAAAGCCGCGCGCGAGAAATCGCACGTTGTCTCCGGCGAAATTTTCAAGAAACTTGCGCGTCACGATGACTTCCGCCGCAGCTTGGGCGTATGACTTGGGTGCTACCCGTTGAATTAACGTCGCAAAGTATCGCTCGACTTCTGGTCGACGCATCGCTTCCGCTAACAGCGCGCTCACTTCGCCGTACTTGACGTACCGTTCGGGATGTTTGTACGGGTTGTGTAATCCCGATTTTGGGCACGACTTTAACGAATCCACAACCTCACGAATGTCCTCCACACTCGACGTCGTGGGAGCGATAAAAAACTCCTTGGTTTCTTGTGCGTTCATGGGATCCACGACGAATTCAACGTCGCCTCCAGACGCCGACGCCGCGCGCCACGAACCTCGAATGAGATTCGCCCCCACCGCGGCGCCGCCCGCGCGCGCGGACATCCCCCACGGATCCGCCGTGGCCCACGCCGGGAGCACTCGCGCGTGCGCACTCATCATCCTCATCTTCGTCTCACGTGTCGTCATCACTCGCGATCGTCCTCCAACGCCGTCGACCGACGCGAGTCCGCGCCCGATGACGCTGCGGCGCGCCAACGACCAACCACCACACGTGTCGTCCCGCATCGTCGTCGTCGTCACCGTCGTCACCGTCGTCGCATCGATCGCGCGTGATGCGTGCGATAGACGCGTCACCGCGCCTCGCGCCCGCATCGTCGCCCGCATCGTCGTCACGTCGTCGTCGTCGTCGTCGTCGTCGTCGTCGTGTGTCGCGTGCCCAGTGGCGTGATGTGTGTCGTCCGACCGCGTCGTCAACGACTTTGGTCGTCACACCCCGCCTCGAGCGAACACGACGCGCGCGACACACGACACACGACGCGCGTTGTGTATACATAGATACACATAGCGGCGCGTCGTGTTCGGTCTGCGCATGGCGCACCGCGTCGTCGCGCGCGCGTTCGCGAGGCGTGCGAGTGCCGATGCGATCGGGCGCACGACGATCGGTGGTGCGACGCCCGCGAGCGGTAGCGCGTTGACGACGTCGAGTGTGATGTGTGGTGATCGACGAATGATGTCGTCGTCGTCGTCGTCGTCGTCGTCGTCGAACGAACCCGCGGTGTTCGTGAACGCGTCGACGCGCGTGATTTGTCAAGGATTCACGGGCAAGAATGGCACTTTTCACTCAGAGCAAGCGATCGCGTACGGTACAAACATGGTGGGTGGGGTCACGCCTCGTAAGGGTGGCACCGAACACTTGGGATTACCAGTGTTTAACACCGTGGGTGAGGCCAAGGCGGCGACCGGGGCGAATGCGAGCGCGATTTACGTACCGCCGCCATTCGCGGCGAAAGCCATCATGGAAGCCATCGAGGCGGAGATGGAGCTCGTGGTGTGCATCACGGAGGGCATTCCTCAGCACGACATGATTCGCGTTAAACAAGCGTTGATGTCTCAAAACAAAACTCGTTTGATCGGGCCGAATTGTCCTGGGATCATTAAACCCGGTGAGTGTAAGATTGGAATCATGCCCGGGTATATTCACAAGCCTGGGCGCGTGGGCGTCGTCTCGCGCTCTGGAACGTTGACGTACGAGGCGGTGTATCAAACCACGGTGACTGGTTTAGGTCAAAGCACGTGCGTTGGTATCGGAGGTGATCCGTTTAATGGCACAAACTTTGTCGATTGCCTCGAAAAGTTTGTAAAGGACCCGCAAACGGAGGGGATTATTATGATTGGTGAAATCGGCGGCACCGCTGAGGAGGAAGCGGCTGAGTTTATTCGCTCGAGTGGTACTAATAAACCCATCGTGTCTTTCATCGCGGGTTTGACTGCTCCACCTGGTCGTCGTATGGGTCACGCTGGGGCGATTATTTCGGGCGGTAAGGGTGGCGCTCAAGACAAGATTGCCGCGCTCGAACGCGTCGGAGTGAAAGTCGTCCGGTCGCCGGCAAAGATGGGCGCCGCGATGTTTGACATGTTCAAGGAACGTCAAATGGTGTGATTCGCATGTATTTTCTTTTTTTCTACTTCTACTGCCGCTGCTGCTGCTGCCGCTGCCCGACTACTCTAGATTTGCAAACAAACGCACTAATGCTACGCGCTATCGTACCAACCGCCGTGATGCTCTCAACGCGGCTGAACGTGTTCGGGTGGAATCGACACCGACACGACGTGCTCACCGCGCAAGAACACTTGCTGAATGCGACGCGTTCGTTGTTCCAATTTCGGAACGCGCCTCACAAACGTCGTCGTCGTCGTGCCATCGCTATTGGTCTCTATCCGTTCAACGTCTCGCGTCCCGCGCACCGAATACGTCTCCTCGACGTCGGTGAGAATCAAATTCATAAACTTATCAAACGCTTCAACGTACGCCTCAGCGGTACCCCGCACACCACGCGCGTGTCGTGTCACTATACTCACACGCACACGTCGCTCACGTGCATCACGAATCACGCTCAATGGCCCGTCGCGCGCATTCTTTGTCGACGCCAACGCGTCCACGACGCGCATCCGCGTCGCGAACCGCGCGTCCTGCGCCTTGAATCTTTCCGCCCGCGCCTTAGCTTGCGCCTGCGCCGCGAACGACGCGGCATCCCGCACGACCACGGTGCGCCTGTCCACCGCACCGGGCGCCGCGCCGTCCACCCCGAGTCCACACATCGTCAACAACTTTTTACACTGTCGCACAGTATCCAAAGCGCGGACTTTGGGACGCGGCGGACGCGCGCCCGAGTCCGGTGCCAGCGCGCGTGCCGCGTCAAAGTGTGGCGAATAAAAGTCTCTCCACGGCGGTACGCGTTCGCTCGGCGACGACGTCGACGGCTCGTCGTCCTCGCGCGCCATGGCTGCCGGTGACGACGCTGCGTCGCCGAGTGACTACCCGCAGTGCGCGGCTCGTTGCGTTCAATCGCGCGTCATGTCGCGCACCGACGGGTCGAGTCGAGAACGACGCGATCGAGGGTGGTGCTGGCATCGGCGTCGCGACGCGTGCGCGCGTCCTCGGGCGCGGACGCGTCGCGCGGGCGCGGCGTGGGCGATTGTTTTTCATGTAATCTTTGTCGCGTTGATGATGGTCGCGTCCTCGGCGTCCGCCTCTGACGGCGTCGTGACGTCTACGAATGGGCGCTCATCGGTGCGCAACTTTAAGACGGTGTCCGACGAGCGCGTGTTGTTTGAAACCTTGGGCAAGCGCACGGCGGTGGTGGCGTTGTTAACGCCCGGGTGCGAGCTGTGCGCGCACTACGCGGAGGAGTTTAAATATGTTGCAGAGTTGTTCGAACAACACGACGACGAATTAGGTGTGGCGGGTGATAAACGCGTGATGTTTATTGAAGTTCCAGATGCTGCGTCGACGCCAAACATTACTGGGGTGTTTCGCGCCACCAACGCGCCGTTTGTCGCCGTGCTGAAACAACATCGATGGTACTACGTCACTCCGAGCGGTGAGACGGTGATTAGGAAACCCAAACGGTACCACGGAACATTGAACGCGAAAGAAACAATTGGTTGGCTCAACCGTGAGCTTGGGTTGAAGACCCCCGAACAGCGCGTAGATTTTCCAAACGTTGTGGACGATTTGACGCAAGACACCATCGATGCGTACGTGCAAGATGAAAACTATGACGTACTAGTCGAGTTTTACGCCAAGTGGTGTGGACATTGTCAGGCGTTCGAGAAAGATTACGAGCAAGTTGGGGCGCATTTCGCACTCAGGCGTCGAAAACAAGGTGGGCGCGTGAAAGTAGGACGCTTAGATGTCGACACCGCGCGGCCGTCGGCGCAAAAGTACAACATCACTGGCTTGCCCGCGGTCCAGTTTTTCCCTCGTGGGTACAAAACGCGTGGAATCGAGTTTAAGGGAACAAAGCGCACGACGCAGCGCGTGATTGATTTCGTCGAGTCTCCGCAAGTTAAAGTGGATGAGATGAGAATAAAGGATATCGGGCCGTGGGAATGTTTTGACAGTTTACGCGACGAAGGATTGATAGAGTTTGATGACGACCTCAAAACGATTAGAGGTGGAGGTTCGGTCGGCACAGATGCATACGAAACCATTGTGCATCACGTTTTCAATCAGGCCAAAGCGTTGGCGGATAGACAACAATGGCGGCAGGCGATGGTTATCATCATGTGCATGGAAGCGACGCCACAACTCAAGAATACACCTTCCGGAAACTCGGCGCAGGTGTGGAATTTTCTTGATAATGTCAAATTTCACGTCGAAAACCCAAACATCGAGGAGGAGGAGGAACTTCGCGCGAGTGAAGACGCAAAATTTCTCAATGAAGATGGCGAAATGGATTGGGCAGCGTTTAGAAGCGACCAAGCGGAGAAATGGCGCGCCATGCGTAAAGACATGGGTTACGCAAACGACGGCACGGATGACGTCGACGACATGTTCGATGACGAAGACTGGTTTGATTTCTATCATCCTGAAGATGGTGGCGCCGCTCGAATCGAAATTCCAGGCGAGCAGCGCGACGAATTGTAGACTGCCAGTGGCACAAACGAAATATTTATAATACACACAGCGCGCACATTCTAGACTATATGCGATACGCGCGCGCTTGCTGCTAATAATACGACGTTGGACAACAGCACACACATGATCTTCTGATGTCATTCAATCGCTGCGATGCTCCCCGGCGCGCGTCCCGCGTGCTGCACGACGGCTTGCAACTTGCTCACGAGGGAGGCAAGAATTTTGTTCTTAGCGTCTTCATCGCCTTCGTCAGCTGCGCTCTTCCCAGCCTCCGCATCTTGATCGGACGATGTTTTCAACTCGTTCGCACGCGCCCTGAACTGCGTGGCGCACGTCGAACATCTATACACCCTAAAACCGCCCAACGAAACATTTTGCCACGTCCACCTACCGCACGCAAAACACGGTTGTATCCAACCGTCGCTCGGCATCTCGGCGCGTTCGGATTCAATCTCTCGATCGCCATCGTCGGGACGATCGGCGTCAAATGCTTCGTTTGGCAGACGCAATCCTGGAAGCGAACGCCTGACGCGCAAACTCGATGTGCCCGCCGACTGCGTCCCTTGCGAGGATGTCATTTCCGAACACCCTTCGCCGTCCGCATCACCGTCGTCGTCCGCGTCGACCGATCGCGCGCCTAGAGGTACTGAATTTGACACCGCCCGTTCGCATAACGCACTAAGGAAATCATCAGCTGTCCAGCTCTTGGAGACGGTGGACGTGGTTGGAGAATTACCGCCGTCGCGCGCGTCAACTACCCTCAACGCCGTCGCTGCCGTGGAGGCTTGACCCGCTCGTGCGCGCACGCGTCGCGTTGCCGCCGTCCCCAAAACCGATCCATCGTCACTTTTGCGTCGCTTATGCGCCGCGCGTCGACGAGTGTTCGGTGGCATGTGATTCGAGCGAACGCTGAGTCGACGAATGAAGCCTTTCGTCGCGCACCCACTCACCGCAAGTGTTCGCGCACCGCCTCGCGCGCACTGCCGCCGCGCACGATTGATCCATGACATGGCACGACGATGTCCCACGCCCAGGTCTCCGTGACCAGGCGTACGGTCTCGGCATACTTTGCCTCGTCGACAACCATAATCTTTCGATAAAACGGCGCGTACACCTTGTCCATGCCAAATTTCCAAGCCTTCGTGCCGAGCGGTACGTCGATACCATCAATCGTGGCGCCACCAGGATAATTCCAAAACACATCCGTCACCATCAAACTCTTCGTGGGCTTGTGATAAAACACCACTTCGTTGAAGAATGGCTCGTCGATCACCGGCGCGCGTTCGCTGTCAAACCACGCGACTTCAAATTCCCCCAACCACGCCTCGGGCGCGACGTTCGACACTTCGCAATCGTACGGAATGTCGGGCTTTTTCGTCTTCAACCCCGGACAAGCATATAGCGTGGCATCAGGGTACGCCTGTTTCCATTGCGCGGCGTATTTCAGATGCTCGTAGTTTGGCGAAACGACGTGCGCCACTCGCCCGAGCGCATCCACGGCTTGGCGCGTGCGCGCGTCGAGCTCCACCGGCGAGTGCACCCAAACGTCGCCGTTGGCGAGTTTCACCACAGCCATGCGTCCACCGACGTCGATGGAGTTCCACACGAAAGGCCTCGCACACGCGAACAACGACGACGGGACGACAACATCCATGGCTGCGCCCGATGGATTACTCCACGTCTTTTCGTACGATGACGACGACGACGCAAAGCGCGTGACACAAGGGCGCCGACGCCGATGACGAAATTCGCGCGATGTATCTTTCATGCGATGCGGCACACGCGTCGTCGTCAACATCGTCGTCGTCATGGTTGTTTCGTTGAGAGAGAGAAAACAGTTGCGCCGCGTCGCGATGTGAAGCCTACGTACACTTTTAATACAACAGCATCTAGTACAATCTTTGGTCTACGGTTAACCGCGCGCGGGCGAATAACTCACGCGCACGCTCCATTTCGCGCTTCGCCTCGCCGCGCTGTCGCGGCGTGATCTTCTCGGCGTCGATCGCCGCGCGTCGACGCAGGCGCTCTTCGCGTTCACGGTCTCTCGCCTCTCTCGCTTCTCTCGCCTTGGCGACTTCAATCGAACGCACCGCGCGACGACGTTCGATTTCGCGTAACGTCGTTTCCATTTTCTCATTCATTTCCCTCAACAACGTGGCTTTACGCTCGAGTAGATACTTTGGCGTCGTCCCGTATCCGTCGCGACGCGCAGAGTTTCCCGCCACTCGCCTCGCCTCAACTCGCTTTTCCACCTCACGCACGCGTTGTGCACCCAACGCGCGCGCGCGTTCTAAATCCTCAAACACGCGCGGCGATGCGACGATATTTATCCTTGTCTTTGTCGTATCCGTCTTTGTCCTATCCGTCTTTGTCCTATTCGACGGCGTCGCGGTCAACGCCGCTTCGCCTCCTCCGCGCGCCGCGCTCCCCGTCCTCGACGCGTCATCGCGCGCACAACCACCCTCTCGACGCATCGCTCGCGTCCGCGCGCTCGCATCTCTTATCGCTCGCTTATTCTCCCGAACGAAATCAGTCGTTTTCGTCTTCGTCGTCGTTCGCCTGGCGCGCGCGTTCAACATCATCTTTTGCTTTTGCTTTGTCGTCTTCATCATCATCATCCGTGCGCCGCCGCCGACGCCGCTCTCGTCGTCGCCGTCACCGTCGTCACCGTCGCCCACCGTCGACGCGCGATACCTCGTCGTCGGCATCGATGCCTTTGAAAACATCAACACCGAAGTGTCGCGCGCACACGACGTCGTGCATGATTTTTATTTAAACATCGAATGCGACAGGTGCGTGCATGACAGCGCGGTGTTGATGTTTTCGCGGGCGTACGCGGCGACGTGCGCGGACGTGGACGAATCCCAGGCGTACGGCACACACGCGACGTTCGATGACGCACACGGCGCGGTGATCGCGCGGGCGCACGAGCGGTGCGTCGTGCGCGCCAACGTGCCCGTGGCGATGTTTTTACAGCGCTACGCGCAAGAGGTGCACGAGAAGGCGCCCGAGAGTGGGTTTCATGTGGTGCTCGGTCGTGCGTCGGCGAACGTGGTGATGCATGGACGCGAGGTGTACGATGAGGCGAGCGCGCGCGAGGTTCGAGGGGTTGGCGCGCGCGTGGTGGAGGTGTTGACGCGGTTTTGGGAGGCGGAGCGGAGCGCGCGGGCGTCAGAGTACGGGGAGACGTTAAAGGCGAGGAATCCCAATGCTGGTTTACGTCCAGTGAGTGGTGATGTTGAGTGTGGTGGTGCGGCGGCGTCGACGTCGATGTCGGCGTCGTTGACGAAGAAGCGCGGTGTCGCTGGGGCGACGGCGGCGGCGCAGACGCAAACGAGGACGAGGAATAAAAAGCCGCGCGAGCCTTGGGAGCCGCAGTATAAGACGGCGGCGTTTGCGTTATTGGTAACGTTGCATAAATTAGCACTAGAAGGTAAGGATGTGGTGAGTAAGCGCGAACTCGAGCTCGCGGCGGAAGATAGTGGATTGAGCGCGAATGGAATTTTGCCTCGAGCGCAAGTCGTGACGAGCGGTCGAGGACGAGGACGAGGACGAGGCGCGGCAGGCGCTGCGCAGTATCAATACTGTGGTTGGTCGGCGTTTAATTCGCACTTAAAGAACACTCCACGCGGGCACGACGCGCCCATGGTTCACACGTGGGGGAATCCAATGAGCATACGCTTGACGCCCGAAGGCGAGGCGCTGGGGAGAAAATTGCACGCTTTTGCAGAAATCCGAGGCGATTGTCGGTGCGGACGCATGACTGCGAAGGACATTGAAATGGTGATTCCATCTGAAAAGAATGGCAGCGATGCGATGGTCAATGGTGATGGTAATGGTAATGGCAACGACGACGACGACGACGACGACGAATTGGTCATCATTGAAGACGAAGTCGAAGACGCCGTGACGACGACAAACGTCGCGTCTACGTCCCAAAAAAGCACCCAGGAATCCGTGCCATCGACGTCGACTGTGCGAAAACAGCAACGCTCAGCTGCTGGGTCGTTTCGAAATGTCATCAGTGGAGCTTATTGTCCACCACGGGAGACCACGTACGTGCCTCAGTGCTCGTTGCGAGACACGCCCAAGGTGACATCTATTGTCGATGCGGAGACGCACGACTGGCGCTTACCGCCGCTCGATCCCGGTCAAACGTATGGCGAGGTCTACGAAACCGTGTTCGTGTTGGATTCTTGCGAACAAGCGACGAAGAATGGCGTACGCAAGCTCGAACAGATGGGTTTGCCGTGCTTGATTCACAAGCTTCCATACGGCGACGCTGCATGGATGGCTCGAAGACGCGGCGCCTCGCTCGCTGAATGTTACATGTTGGATTTCATCATTGAGCGTAAACGTTTGGATGATTTACTCGCGAGCATCATAGGTAATCGCTACGATGCGCAAAAGTTTCATTTGCATCGATGCGGGATTAAGAATCTGATGTATCTATTAGAGGGCAACGTGGAGGCTATTCCTGACGACGTCAGTCGTCGTCGCGTGCGCACGGCGCGCGTACAAACGGAGATCTTTGACGAATTCCGCGTCGTCAACACCGAGGGTACGAACGACACAATCGATTTCTTTGGCAACTTCACTCGAGCACTCGATGCTACTTACGCACCGCTCAAACGAAACGAAAAGACTCAAACGTTGCCTTCGTACCCAGAGTTCATCAAGACGTGCAGCGAGCTCGCGGACTCTGAAAAGACACTCCGCACGATTTGGGCGTCAATGATCGCCCAAGTTCCGGGCATCGGTCCAGGTGGAGCCGAAGCAATCGCCGCGCGATACCCCACACCTTCCCACTTGAAGCGTGCGATCGACGCAGACCGAGCGAGCGCCCAGTTTGACTTGGCTGAAGCCGTCGTCAACGCCCGAAAGCTCGGCCCGGCAGCCGCGAAACGCGTCTTCGATGCCTTTTTCCCATCCCATTAGAAGTAGATATAGTACAGTTGGTATAATATAGTAGCCATAGTAACGAGTACAAGATTCAAGCTACGCTACGTGACGTAAAAGCGCAACTTTGCGCTCGCGAAACGTCTTCATGAGGCTCACGTTGTACGGCGACACCTTTCTATCCCGCAACGCCTGTTCAATGCGGTCGGTGGTGGACTCCATGAAATCAATGACTTCTGCCGCTCGCGCGCGAATGGCTGCGATGGCCATATCTTCATCGCCACTCATTTCATTCAAGAGCATAATCAACGCCTCGTCGACAACGCCTTGAGCACCGAGGAACAACCCATCTGGCGCCACGCAGCGCCGCAAGCCATTCTTATCTGGGCGATAGACGCAGTATTTTTTCTCAAACGTCGCCACGATCCGTTTCTTCTCGCGATCCCAAACATCATCGAGTTCATCCACACCACACAACGCCTGATACCAATCGAGCGCGTGTTTGCCGTCGGAGAAGAGCCTGACTTTGTTGTGAGGATTCGGCTCGGGCACAAAGCCGTAGAACAACATAAAGTGTCGGTCACATTGACTGCCATAACTCAGTGTGAACTCTTCTCCGGCTTTGATATCTCGAACAGCGCTAATAACGAACGTTTCTCCGTTAGAACTCCAGTCGCAATTAGCATCGACGGATGAATGATTCAATAAATCCGCCCCAGGAATCATCGCTCGCCGCGTCGGTCGCCTGCCGTATTCATCCTCGATGCGAAACGTTCTCGAGTGCACCATAGCCATGGCCCAACGCCATTCATCCATCGTCAACGTGTCGTCCATCGCCGACTCCAACGCAAACGAACTCTCAATTTGCTTTGCAAACGTCAACATTTCCTCCTTGGCGTTTTTATCATCCCACGTCGCGCGCAGCGCCTCCACGCTCGCCTCGTCGTTGGCCAAACCAATAGTCTCTCGCTCCTTTGGCAAACACTCTACGTACGCTCGCATCAACGACGATAACGAAGACACATCTCGAGTCAATCGTATCAATCGCCGCCCGAGCTGCCTCGACCATCGCGCGTCCTCCCTCGGGTCATCCATCACCGCGTTCGCGCCATCCAACCCGCGTTCGAGCACCGTCTCCCCTTTCGCCACGTCACGCGTCGCGAACGCCCCGCGCACGCCATGCGCGTTAGTCCCGACGACGATTGGATACGCCACCGCCCCGCCGTCCGCGCGCGCGATTTCCTCCAGCACATCCCCCATCGGTGTCGATGTCGTCGTCAACGCCCCGACGACGCGGCAGCCACGACGCGTTTTCCCCGACACCGCCGTGGATGATGATGATGATGACGACGATGACGACGATGACGCCTTCGACGACGATGCGAACGCCGCGCTCACGCGTCGCGCGACGAGCGAAGACATCGCCATCGCCATCGCCGTCGAATGCATCCGCGCGACGCCGTGTGCGGGGCGCGCGACGCGTCGCCGATGGGTGGCTACACTCGGTCGGTCGCCATCACTGCAGGCCGCGTCGCCTGTGCTGTCGACCCGTCGTCGTCGTCGTCGTCGGTCACGCCGTCGGCGATGCGCGATGCGCGATGCGCGGTGCGTCGTCGTCGTCGTCGTCGTCGGTCGGTCG
>Ga0255763_1002971_pt1 | contig 15595 bp, 23 predicted proteins | sample 041ome_2_FD_179963 | JGI IMG/M metagenome (GOLD analysis project Ga0255763, IMG submission 179963) | Coastal salt marsh microbial communities from the Groves Creek Marsh, Skidaway Island, Georgia - 041406US metaG (version 2) | ecosystem: Environmental > Aquatic > Marine > Intertidal zone > Salt...
TGATGGTGAGGGTGTGGGTGTGGGTGTGGTCGGACACACTGGATGCCCCGGTTTTAAACTACAAAAGTTTTCTTTGTGTTTTTTTATTTCGTCGGATGACAGTAATTCATCCGTACACAAATTACGTGGATCCTCTGGAGTATAAAGTCCATAGTCAGCCTCTGGCGTGTTTTTAAAAAATTTAGAAAGTTTTCTCTTATTCGTACACGGCTTTTTTACTGCATCTCCTATATTTCCTCCACTGAGTCGTTTAAAACCCATTCTTATATACGTATTATATTATTTTTTGCTACAAATTTTTAAGATCCGATTTCCACATGTCTACGGGTTCGGTGTTCTCCAGCGCGTACAGATCCTTCTTCATCTGCTCCGACGATTTCACGAGATCGACGACGGCTTCTTCCGTGCACTGATTCAGCGTCACCTTCATCAGGTAATCGTACGAGCTGTCGACCGTTGGGAATTGGTGGTGCTGTAAATCCTGAACGATCAGCGCCTTCTTTCGACCCAACACCTCGAGCTCGCGATTGAGCACCATCTTCATGAAGACGGATTTGCATTCCAACATTCGCGACTCCCGACGCATCGATTTCACCATGTGATCCTTGCGCGACTTGTAAAATTTAAGTCGAGTCTTCATGAAATCCACCAGAATGTCCTCGGGTGTGGCGAACTTTTTGATTCCCGTGTCTGGGTGGAACAGGTGCATGTTGCTGACGGCGAAGGATTTTCGAAGACCGAAATCGGTGTATGGGTCGGAACCGGCGTACCCGTGAATCGTGAAAAGAACGTCATCGGTCGAGCTGTTGTTGGTGTAACTCGTGATCGTCTTATCGTCGATCATCGCATCGAGACTTTCCTTGAATTTTTGCGTCCAGACACCCGGTGGAAGTTCCAACACCCGACCGTCTTTCCAGATTCCCTCGGTCATCCACGTGTGCTCTCCACTCTTGAACACGCGACCCTTGAATCCTCGAAAGAATGGAACGAGCTCTTGGATGGAGTGACCACTCAGCGCGCGAAGGATGTTGTCTCGGATTTGTGTTGGATCGAATGATGGGATCTCACACGAATACCCCGTGCCCACGCCTCGAGCGCCGTTCACCAATACCGTCGGGAGGATGGGTGCGAAGAATTCCGGCTCGACCGATTTACCGTCGTCGAACATCGGAGTGAGCACGTCGTCGTCGCGTTTATCGAAAATCTTCCGCGTCATCGGGTTCAGTCGGGTGTAGATATATCTCGTCTGACTCGCATCCTTCCCTCCCATGAGACGGCTTCCGAATTGTCCGGACGGCATCAAGAGATTGATGTTGTTCGACCCGACGTAATCCTGTGCCATGGACACGATGGTCTCCGCCAAAGACTGTTCGCCGTGATGGTACGCCGTGGCTTCGGACACGTACGCCGCGAGCTGCGCCACCTTCATGTCCGAATTCAGATTTCGAAGGAAGCACGCGTGAAGCACCTTGCGCTGACTCGGTTTGAGACCGTCCATGAGACTCGGCACCGATCGTTTCAAGTCGGCGATCGAAAAGTTCACGAAATCCCTGTGTATGAATTCCGTGACATCGACCGTCTGCATGTTGCCGTATGGGAGCGGCGTCGGTGGCGTCGCGGTGTTGACCTGGATGAACACCTTGCGCTGATCCGCCAATTTCTTATCGAACGCGAGCGCGAGCGAGTTCGAGGCGTCGGCGTCAAAGTTGAATCGGATCGACAGTCGATCAATCTCTCGAAAGTATTCCTTCGCCTCTTGGGTGGACGACGTCCCCAAGCCCTTGTAATGCTTTATGTTCCACTGACCGGTCTTGGTCTTCTCCCAGTCTTGATACGTGATCTCGTTGAAGAACGTCTTGATGTCTTTCCCCTTCCACGCTTTTTTGATCGGCGTCACCATGCTCCACACGAATCCCAATTTCAACAGCGATGGCCAGTAGCACTCGATCATGTTCACCAACAGTGCTTTGATGTGTGATCCGTCGTGATCGGCGTCGGTGAGAATCAACAGTCGTCCGTACCGCAGATCTCGAAGATCCGTGTACACCTTCCCCTGCTGCAGACCGACTATTTTCTTGATGCACGCAAACTCTTCGTTTTTCTCGAGCATGGACACGGACGCGTCGCGAACGTTTCTGAACTTACCTCGCAGAGGGAACACCCCGTAGTGATCTCGACCGGTCACGGACAACCCCGCGATGGCGAAACTCTTCGCCGAGTCGCCTTCGGTGAGGATGAGACAGCACTTGTGCGAGTCCTTCGTGCCCGCTCGATTCGCGTCGTCGAGTTTGGGTATGCCCGATATCCGACTCTTCTTCGCCGACCCATCCGTCTTCTGTAACGCCCTCATGTCCTTGAACCGAGACAACGCGGTGAGCTCGTCGGCGACGCCGGTCTTGAGGACGTTTTTGAAAAAAGTCTTCGTGGTCGGCTCGAAGCGAGATCCAAAATCAGCCACCTTGCTCGTGCATTCACTCTTCACCTGACTGCTGAAGCTCGGATTCTCCAACGTCGCTCGCACGAACACGTGCAGACAATTCTTCACTTGCGTGGGTTTGAGTTGAATCTTGGTTTTCATCTCTTCGAGTATGCCTTGCGCGATGACGGCGACCACGTGGTCGACGTGCGAACCACCGTTCGTGGTGCAGATTCCATTCACAAAACTCACCTGCTGAAAGCCGTCCGCGCTCGGACCGACGGTGACCGACCATCGTTCCGTGTCCATCGTGCACACTTTCTCGACCCCGTGCATCGCCGCATACTTTTGCAGATTCAAACGTTCGAGCTTTTCTCCTTGCCATTTGAGTTTGCAACTGGCGGTCGTGCACACGGCGGCGTCCCAACACCTCTTCTGCACGATCTTCACAAAGTCCGCGTCGAGACCTGACATCCCGAATCGAGTCCAGTCGGGAATGAATGTGACCGACACCGATGACGTCGCCCCGGAAAAGCTTCGAATGGTCGGCACCATGCATTGTCTCATGTTTTCGGTCCAGTGTTGGTTGTACGTCTTCCTGTTCACGTGATCCTTGACTTTGATGGAAAATTGCCTCGAGTACACGTTACACAGTTTCGCCCCGTACCCGTTCCTTCCACCGACGATTCTCTTCACGGAATCGTCGTAGTTCGTGCTGGTCATCAAATGTCCGAAAATTAACTCTGGGTTGTAGACGCCATGTACCTCGTGCATCTCCACCGCGAGTCCGCCGAGTGGTCCGTTGTTCTCGACCGTGATGGCACCCGTGTCGTGGTCGACCGACACGGAGATCGTGTTGACGTCTTTCGGGTGCAGCGCGTTTCGATCGATCGCGTTCACGAGCAACTCATCGAAGATCTTCAGCAACGCGGGACTGTACGTCAAAACCTGTCTGTCCAGGGAGGTGCCCTCGGCGTTCACGACCCACGCCTCTTCGGTGACCTTGGACGTCGAACCCACGTACGTGTCCGGTCGAAGCAGGATGTGTTCGATGTGATCGAGTTTTCGCACGGTTTCCTTCATGATCGACCACGACGAAAGTTGTCGGACGATCGCAGTCCGTGAATGAAGCGTTCGCACATGTGCACCCACTCGCCGAGCTCGGCTTTCGTGTATCCTTCGGGTTGGGGACGTTTACGTCTCAACACACCGACCTCTATGTCTCGTATAATAGACGGATTACACACCAACTTGAGATTGAAACACGATTTACACGTGGGGTACACGTGCCCGCCTAATTTCTTATAGTAAAGCTTATTTTTGAGGAATCGCTCTTCACCCGGTACAAACTCCATACATAACTTCCATAAGTGCTCATCGTCGTCGAAATCGAAATCGACTTCCACATCGAGTGGACACTGACACAGGTAACACGTTTTTCTCCACTGCACGTATATCATTTTCTTACCTAGACCACGGGGGATGTGTTTAATTAAAGAGATGTCGAGAACGAATAGTAAGTAACGAACATCATGGCGGCGATCGCGACCAACCTCCAAAACTTTGCGACCGTTCTTCGCGAAAAGAATTACAAACCGTCGACGATCAATCTCTACCTGAGTAACCTCCAAAGCAGCGGTGTCGATCTCCAAGACCGCGGGACGGTGCACGAGGTGGTTCGGGGACACATTTTCGGCGACTTCAACGGTCACCGATACAGGAGCCTTCGTCTGTACGACCGATTCGTGAACAACCTACCAATCAAAACGATAGGTCCCACCAAACAACGCGCACGCATGACGTGTCAAGAGGCGTGTCTCAAGATGAAGACCCGATCACGCGTGAATCATGTGTGGTGGTTGATGCGACGTCGAGGCTACGCCCCGAGCACCGCGGTGTTCTACATGCATTCCGTAGACAAGCTCGATAAGAATAAGAACGGTCGACGCGCGAGGATGGCGCTTCAAGAGTACGAACCGATAGAAATCGATGACCCCGTCGTCTCTAGACACTACAGAAATTTATCTGTGTAATGTAACCGATGTTCCAGTACCTCTTACTCATCGCATGTGTAGCCTTTCTCATGTCCCAGAATGGGCGCAGGAACAGACGCAAGGAGATCGAGACCTTGATCAGACAGGCGGCTCGCTACAGCACCGCGGCGTTGCAAGACGAGAGTCCGATCATCGCACTTCTTCACGCGAACTACAGCGCCGCCTATTTCTACGCCCTTCGCGACATCGCGAGCGAAGACGAAATCCATAACGCGACGGGCATCGACGTCAAGAAGTTTAGGCGACACATCATGGCGTCGCAGGATGCAGTCACGAAAAAAGTTCATGAAATGTGTCCGACCGTTAAAGGAAAAGTTGACTTATACCTCGCAGCGATAGGAGGCGAGGCATAAATACAATCATGAATATCGACGATGTTAAACAAATGGAAGAACGACGACGCAAGTTTGAAAAGGCGGTGATTCGGGTGCGAGAGTCCTACGCTCGAATGAAGGCGAAACGTGATCAACTCACGACGAAAAAAATATGAACTGATTGTAATACTACATACAACACAATGTTCTTAGATCAAGAGCAACTTCGACCGGTCATTCTCGCGATGGCCATCTACTTGGTCGTCATGGCGTTGGTTCCCAAAATCGCGAAGAAGCCAACGGGGGTGAAGGTGATTGACGAGCTCGTCATGCACATTCTCGCCCAACGCGATCAGATGATGTCAGGCGCTATCTTCATTGGTCTTATCACTCTCGCCACCGAATACGCGCGTAACGAACTCATGTGAGATGCTCTCCATGGACACCATGTGCTTCGTGTGTGAATGATCCATGTACCTCAAGCGTTTCAGGTAGGCGTCTCGCATGAACGCTCTCAGCTGCGTTGGATTGGGTTTACCCCAGACCATACCCTTGAGGAACAAGAAATCGTCGTGTTGAATCTCCTGCGTGTCACATTCGATCAGGTATGGGGTTTTTATGTACTCCTTCGGGGCACCGAAATCCGTGATGATGACCGGTTTGTCGCGAACTGCCGCCTCGATCGCACCCATGCCAGCGCCTTCGCTGTTACTGAAATTCACATAACAATCACCGGAATCGTGAATCATGTCAATCTTTCCATCGCTCAACACGCCGTTGATGACCTCGACGTGTTTGTGCTTGATCGTGACGTCTTGGTTGCACGTCGCTTTTACGAGCAATTTCGTATCTGGAAACTCCAAATTTAGCTCAATGAACGCCCGAAGGATCTCGAGGAAATTCTTCCGGTGTTCATCCTTGACGTTCCCTATGTGGTAGAACACGTACGGGCGTTGAGGAATGTGCACGGGAAGGACGTAGAATTCCGTGTCCGGGAACTGTCTCGAGAAGACGTCTCGACAGAACTCGCTCGGCACCGCGCACCGATCGAAGTGTGCAAACATTTTCCCATAGTCCGGGTGCACGGTTTCGGTCTCGCACACGGTATACAGTTCGAGGCGTTTCACCTGAGTCTTGCAGTATTTGATGATGTTCTCAAATGGACCAGCCGGTATCAGGAAGATGAGCGCGCGTTCGCACTTTGGCAACGCCATGGGCGAGTCGCTGTACGAGTAGTATGTCGCATCTGGAAAGACTTCACAGTACTTGCGACAGTGCTGCCCGATACCGGAGCGCAGGGTGGGTCCGATGAATGCGTCGATCATGCTTTGTATTAAATTCTTTCCTTTATATTATACACTACAAGATGGACTCCCTCAAGGAAGAACTCGAACAGGAAATGGCTCGAAGCCGCGTGGACAAGACCACCCTCTACAACACCCTCCTCAAGATGGTCGAATTGATCGGTGAAGGTCCTGGTGCGGCGACTCAACCCGGACCGAAGGGACCGAAAGGTGATGCCGGTGTCCCTGGTCCGGTTGGACCCGCTGGACCGGCAGGTACGTGTCAGTGCAAGTGCGTTTCGGTCGCCGAGCCGGTCGCGTCCCCGCCCAAAAAGACCACCGCGACGCTGAAGAAGTCGTCCGCCGCGTCCACCTCCAAGAAGAGTGCTACGACGACTGCGTAAATAATTCATCTAACATCATCCAGAACAGGGCAATCTGATAGGAGAGGAAACACGCCAGCGTGACTCCGTAGTCGAAATGCCACGTGTGTGAATCATTCCACATCGCTTCGAAAACGCCACACCCAATGGGAAGTAGGAGGTGTTTCTGAAACGGTGACGACTCGATGTCATCGACGTGCGTGGACAGACCGTGGACGTACGCGAGGGCGGTGAACGTGCCGAGCACGGACGACACCGCGGGTTCCGTGCCCAAGGTCGCGTAGTACATACTCAACACCGTCCCAACACGACCGGTCTTGAGTTTGAGTTTTTGTTTAATCGATGGGTACGAGCTGCATCTCACGAGGAGCGCCATGTATATTTGATGCTCGTATGCTTTAATATTATCTTCATTCATGGTACATCACACCATCATGCCGCAACCTCAGAAGTTTACGTGCCCCATTTGTGCGAGAGAGTTTCCGGAGATGACCGCGTTCACGTGCCAGTCGTGTGATCGAACGATGTGCCAATACTGTCGCTTACCGGAGAATCACACGTGTGGACGTAATCGCCCGTAATTGACCCACGCGATGAACGCCAGGACCATGGCTGCGACGACGGCGTAGAGTGTGGTCGCCGGTCGCTTGCCCTTGTGTGTGGGTTTGTCGGGGAGACGTCGCACGTTGGAGTTCAGTTCGTCGATCTTGACGTTGAGTCGTTCGAGCGCGTTGAGGATCTGCGCTTCCTTGCTCTTGGGCTTTTGCCTGTGGTCCTGCGTGGTGATTTCCAAAATCATGTGGAATCGCGCGTCCGGCTGAAGCAAGCGATAGTCGCCGTCGTCTTGGAACTCGTACACCTTGAATCGCAGCTGACGCAGCGCGGTGGGCATGAAGAAATTCTGTACGCGCGGATGGGGTTTCCACTGCTTATCGCGGACGACGATCCCATTCGAACCACTGTAGTGTCGTTCCAATGGCACTCGCATGAAGATCATCCCATTTCTCGCGTCGTGGATCTGTGCCACGGATGGAATGTCGTCAGAGATCACGTCGACGAATTTAGCGACGTCCGTGTTCGACGCCGTGTTCGAGTTGTCACCGATCTGTGTGATGTAGAATTCCACACACTTGATCCCGATCACTTCGCTGAGATTTTCAACGTGAAGTTCGTTCAGGTCGACCGTGAACGTGTTATTCGTCGGGTAGTACTCCGAATCGATGTTCACGTACTGAACGCGACGAGGCACCTCGTCGGGCGAGACGAGTCGTTCGACCATTACAATTAAGAGGTCAAAATAATTTTAGTTTCTTCGACGCCTGACCTGTCGACCGAATAGCCTAGGGTTGTTCATAATAAATTCGATATCATTTTGAACTCGACTGCGCGTCGCCGGCTGAATCTTGTGAATGTAACGCAGACGCTCCAAGAGTTCGCCGTACGTCCATCCACCTTCCTCGTGCGCTCGAATCAACGCCTCACGTCGCATACCCGATGGCAGCATACGAATCGCAGTCGGTCTGTTCCCAGTCGCCGGTCCGCCGTACCCGAACGAACTCAGAATCGGGCGACTCGAACTGTTCGAGGGGGGTGGCGTCTGCTGCTGCTTTTGCCTTGCACGCAGCGCACACAACTCGTCGATCTTCTTGTCGAGTAAAATTGTACGCATACTAGTATAAGTGAACAAAATGTTTTGGGTATGGACATTCGTCCTCGTGACCGTACTCATGTACTTTTATGGCATGCTCGGCGCGGGACTGGTGAGCGCGCGTCGCGCCAAAGAATTGATCGCCACGAAACGCGTGCGCACGATCGTGGACGTGAGGACATCCATCGAGTTCAACATGGGACATTACCCAGGTGCAGTAAACATCCCCGTGAACAGAATCTCCGAAGCATCGGTGCGCAATTTGAATCGCGATGGCGTTCTCGTGTATTGCAATACGGGTCAGCGAGCAAGATTCGCATCGCAAAAACTGAGGGCACTTGGATTTGAAAACGTGTATTACATCGCGGGAACGTATCACTCGCTGACGCCATGAACGCGCGAAGGCACGCGTGGACGACGACGTCTGGAATCTTTGTACTGAACGACACTCGCGCATACATGACGTGGTGCTTTGCCTAGGAGTGTAATCAAATGTTCTTTTTGCTACTTGATCTCGTCGACATGCGACTTCCAGTGCTCACCCGACTCTCACCCGACACGGATCCTTCGGTGTCCGTCTCCGTCTCGTACTCGCCGTCGCACGAATCTTCGCGATAGACCGTGTGGAAGTCGTTCATGCTTTCGACGCTGTGTCGAACAGCCATCAGGTAGTGTCGACCGAGGGTCACCGTGTCGAGGAGAAGATCGAACATCCCAGAGAGCAGCGTCGGAAGATTCTCAACGACGCTGAACGGAACGATCCATGCCCAGTGCATATTGTTGCGGATCACCCGTTTGAACTTCGTGCGCGGACTTTGGTCCATCTGTTGCAAATATTCCGTCGAAATCGTGATCATCGGTGCGTCTTATCACATGTAACACGAATCTCTTTATGTGTCGCACGTCGTGCATTCGGACCAGTGAGACATGGAAAAAACAGTCTCATACCCATTTTTCCCGCCCACACGTCATTCTGTGACCCTACCCACGACATGCACCACCGCAACCCCGACGCGCGCTCCGCTGACTGGCATCTCTCATTCTTCCTCGAAGACGACATATCGTGCTACGACACGCTTTTCGAGTGCGCGTGGGGAACCAGGATAGGCGAATCATTCGTGACCGCGGTCGGGTACTACACGACGCATGTGCGCATTCAAACGGGGCATGCACTCATTCAACTCAGTCGCGACGTGTCCAGGGCTGAACTCGAGACCTACATAGGCGACCGACTCGGATCGTACTGTCTCTTCTCCGTCAAAGCGCAAGTCATGCCGGAGCAGCTCGTGAACAAGCTCGAGCGGTCGCATGGGACGTTCGCAACCTTTAGCGTGAAAGAATTGCATGCATGATGTTAGGATATGTTATTCAAAAAAGAAGACGTTGTACAAACAATCGCAACCATCGGAAATGCGATAGTCTTAATCGACTGGCTCGTTCATAAGTTCAGGACACGAATCTAAAATTTCTTTAAGTCTCTCGTCGAGACCCTCCTCGATTTTAAAATTTTCAACGGCTCTTTCAGTGAAGACGTCCCCATGGACTTGGCATGGCACACATTCGGTATCCGTCTCAAGAGGTGCATGCGTGTGTTCGGTAAGGATCTTCTTCTCTTTCGGCGGCTTGTTCTTAACGACCGGTTCCTCACTCGGCACCTTCTTCTTTCGTTCTTGACGCTCGATTGAATGCATGCGGCAAAACTCCGTGCCCTCCGCGCAGCCGTTACTGCATGGCTTTCCGGAGGCGGTGAATCCCTTACACGTCGGACCTTCCTTCCGCTTGCGTGTTGGACGAGAGGAGTTAATCGCGTCTTTCAACGCCTCGATCTCCGGCTTGATCGCCGCGACGACGCCGTTGATGATGTCTTGCAACGGGAGTTGGTCCGTCATGGTGTGACGTTCTGGCGGGAAAATTTGAATTCAAATTCATCGTGACGCGTATGAGACATATTTTTCCTTAGGGTTTAGTTACAAAAGGCTAGGATAGACCCATTGATGGGATGCCATCTCACTTTATTGTTCGGGTACGTATCGCGACACACGCGTCGCGGTAACCCGAAGGACGTGCACTTTGTACACTTGTAATACTTGCGTGAAATCGTCACACCTCCCATCTTGAGCTGCTTCCTCTCGCCGTAACATCGCCACTTATGCGTGTTCAAGGCGTTCAAGCCCACGTCGTCATTCGGTATCCTGTCGGCGAATATTCTACATGAATCACACCAGGTCGCTCCACAGTGCCCACACGGACCAGTATCCGGGAGATCCTCGAGGTGTACGTGCACCGTTGTCATTTGAAATGGGGCAACCCCAAGGGGTCGACGGACACTGACGTCGGCGACGGACCGAACGCGTGAACGGACCTCGTCACCCCCTGAGGCGAAGATTCGTTTTTATTCGACGACAGGTTGACGAATCTACTTAGGGCTATAGCACCCACAGTAGTGAGTCCATTGTCGATAAATGTATATATAAGAGACCTCGTTTTCACGAATAATTTGTGACTGTATTCGCAAATTGGGGTCCCTATACGATCTATCCTCGAACATCTTTGTGAGTAATACACGTACTCTGATGCATACAACACGGTGTACATGATGGCGAGAGGGGTCATGATGTGTGTGACGACATTACGACCGATCTGTGCGATGGCTTTTTTCGGGACTCGCAAAGACGGGTTCAACATGTGATCACATATGATTCATTTTTTAACCGACGACAGACGCGAGTGAAAGTACCGACAAAAATATTTGAGATCGGAGAGGATCTCACACCACTTGACCGCGTCTCGGTGGATGACTTGCGTGGACTGTCGCCCGTTGAAGTTCTCGACGAGACAACACGTGTGTACGGTGTCCCGTAGCAGTTCTAAATACACCCGACACTGCACTTCCTCGTACGGAACAAGACGATTGAACATTTTCTTCGTGCGCTTCTTCTTTTGAATCAATGTGTCGTCGACCACCTGACCGGGTACACCGACCAATTGGTATCGCGTGCCCTCGATCTGGCAGATGTTCTTGTTGTAAAAGTTAGGTCGACCCGCATCCTGACGAGCGAAATTCTTATTCAATTCACTCGTGAGGTGATCCTTCACCGGTCGAAGTTCTTCGGTGTCACACACAGCGGTGACCTCTTCGATCTTGTCCTTCAAATCGTCCACGGATATCGCTCGATGATTCGTGAATTTTCGCAACAGACTCTGCACGGGTTTGTGCGTCTGGGCAATCGTCTCCACCTTTTGCGTGCGAGTCATGTCCGTGAACGTGTGCGGCGCGTGTTTCTTCCACAACTCTCGCACCAATTCTTGTGGATCCTTGATCCCACACCCGACCGCGCTCGCCACGTCCGATGCGTTGATGTGTACGATCGGCACGCCGATGTCCGTCACGGGCAGCTCAATCGGGTTCGACCGCATGTACCAAAATAATTCACCACACGCTCGGGCGTCGAACAGCGCGTGATGCGCGTCGAACTCGCCACCGATGCATTCCTTGTAACAGTTGACCAACTTACCCGTCCGACAGAAATTGCGCTTTTTCCAAATCTGAAACGTGCAAAGGAACGTCCGCGAGCGGAACCACGCCAACTCGGTGTCGTACCCTCGACGAATGAATTCAGCACTCACCACGTTCTCGTCGAACGCGCTGTTGTGTGCGACCATGGGTCCGTCGCCGTGTATACGCACGAACGACGTGAACGCCGACATCACGTCTGCAAAAGGCTCCCCACTCGAGTGCGCCTCTTCTTCCGTGATGCCGTGGATCTCTGTTGCACCAACCTTGAACCCGTCGGGGCGGACGACCTTGTACATCGCGGCGACTTCTTTCCCGTCTTCGAATGCGACGGCGGCAATCGAAAGAAGACGGGCGTCTTCGTAGTTGTGGAGATTGAATTTCGTCGGCGAAACAAATTCCAAAGGTCGACCGGTAGTTTCGGTATCGAATGCCACATATTTCATGCTTTACATTATTATTATTGGCGACTCATCTCTAAATCTAAGTGGCTCGACACGCTGTCTTTCGAGTTTTCCGATTGTTCTCAATATGTTTCTATGCGATCGCCTGTACACACTCATCTGACGTTCGATCGCGTGCTTCATGTGAATCGCGTTCACGATGCGTTCCTCCCTATCGTGTTCCGACATCACGGGTCCGCTCTCCTCGGGTGGTCTCACCCGTTCCATGAATGGTGCTACGTGCAAACGCTCTCGAACGACGAGCATGGCGTTCATCATCTCACAGTACGTGTCGCTATCGAGCTCTGACTTGACGCGTTCGACCGACTCGTACATCACGTGTACGACGTCGTTGTTCGTGGCGGCGCGAAGAATGTCCAGGGTGCGCATGACGTCGTCCGAATCGCGGCGCGCGTCGAAATGAGGTTCGTCGGGTTTGAGACAAAAAAATCCCAGCTTAATTCAAACAAAACATGAGACCCGTGGGTATGGTCGCGTTCGAGGCGCTGGTGGTCGGTATCATAAATGCTGTAGTGTATTTAACATTAGACAAACTAAATTCGGGTGTGAGTACCAAGTGGCTTTTAGTTTTCACGGGTGCACTCATTCACTTTTTATTTGAATTTAGCCCATTTGGTAACATCAACGAGATTTGGTGTAAGAAGACATTTCCGTGAGCACGTGCTCTCGCGTGAACTGAAGCTCCTCGAGTTCTAACTCAAGAGCTGCCCTGGTATACGCAACCTTCTCGTTATGCTCGCGGAGACGAGCCTGGTAGAATGCGCGTCGGTCGCCCACGGGCACGCCCGCTTCTTCCAAGCCCTTCGCTCTCGGCACGCGGATGTGCTTGAGTCCGTACTTTTCAGCGGTCTCCAGGACAGCCTCCGTCACGAATTCGCGGTCGACGACCTCTTTCGGGTGAAGGGTCAGCAGTTTTGACCGAATATTTTGAATGCGGGCATTCAAATGGGACACGTACTGCACGAGCGCGCGCCGTCTGTACTCCGGGTCATGCATGGGCGCCGACGACGAGGAAGGGATCGACACGGGCGGGATCTTGATCTTCGGCGGGCGATGTCTCTCTAAGAGGCTGAGGTTCGAGAGGTCGGTCAGCGCGTTCTCCATGACGCGCGCGTATTTATGATTCAAACAGAAGATATTCGGACGCCAAAAAGAGGGGGTATGAGCTTGAGACTCTTTTGTCCCGAGGTCTCGGCATCTCGAGAATTATGATTTCTCCCACTTCATTGACGGCTTCTACCAGTTCCGTCTCTTCACTATGTGGAATCGGTGGCGAACAACTTCTAAAAAAGGACGTAAGATACTGTAGGGGTGTGAACATGCTTTCGCGTGCGCGCGCTGCTGCTTGTATTACAAAAGATATGTTTATCGCTTAAGCATGTTCATGATCTTCACGAACGATTCCTCCGCGGCGTGTCCATCGACCGAGTCGTCCACCGCGAACATGTTCCTCAAGAACTTCAGCATCGCGTCGACCATTCACACTGCGTCGCATAATGATGGGGTTTGTAGTCAAGTCCAACATGCATGGGTGTCACGTGGACGAAAATGAAAAATTGTAATTTCAATTTTCTTTAACAATGGATTGTGTATCGTCATTCACGTAAGGAAAACTAACATGACCCCACTGTCTAGATTCAACATGAAACTCAAATTATTTTTCGGTGATGATCTTTTTTTCAAGATGGTTGTGAAAATTTCATGAAGTTCATGAAGTTCATGAAGTCATGGGTCATGGAAGATGCATGATGCCTCTCATATTTAACAAACTTTTGTCCTAAAAAATTGACGATCTTTTTTTCTACATGGTTTCATGAATTCACTCGAGTTTTCATGAAAAACTTCATGGTGCTTGAACATTGAACATGAAACTCAAATTATTTTTCAGTGATGATCTTTTTTTCAAGATGGTTGTGAAAATTTCATGAAGTTCATGAAGTTCATGAAGTCATGGGTCATGGAAGATGCATGATGCCTCTCATATTTAACAAACTTTTGTCCTAAAAAATTGACGATCTTTTTTTCTACATGGTTTCATGAATTCACTCGAGTTTTCATGAAAAACTTCATGGTGCTTGAACATTGAACATGAAACTCAAATTATTTTTCGGTGATGATCTTTTTTTCAAGATGGTTGTGAAAATTTCATGAAGTTCACGTCACCTCACTGTCTAGATTCAACATGAAACTCAAATTATTTTTCGGTGATGATCTTTTTTTGGAGATGGTTGTGAGAATTTCATGAAGTTTTTTCACTACTTCACTAAAATTTGAAATTTCAAAAAATGTGTGTGTGATTATCCATACCAAACCCTAAGGACCCCCCACAACACGACGCATGCAAGAAGAATACGACGTGATCGACCTTACGCTCTCACCCATCAAGTGTGTGAGACGACAATTGGTATTTGACGATGACGAAGACTCTATCGCGGAAACAGATACCGAATCCATCGCACATACCGTCGAGTGGCTAGATACACCAACACACACAATAGGCTTTGAATTAGAACACGATGACGAGTCATCATTCAATGTACTCTCTCAAAGTTTCCTAGACGAGGAGGTTGAAAGCTACCTGTATGAAAGTCCTATACAATGTAAATAAAAATACCAATCAAATAAACTTTAATTACAATCCCATGGACATCGAAAGTATTTGATTGTTTGTATAAAGAAAAACTTGAAATTTCAAAACAAAACTAAACCTACTAGTCCGACAATCCACTCGGTGACCTCACAAAATGCCGCGCACGAAGGAGACTGCGCGACGCCTTCCACCTAAACCCTACGATCATACCAAACCGCGTCCGTGTTGTATCATGAGTGTCGATCGTAGTCAAATACGATTTATCAATGAGAAGCTTGATGTAATATTGGAAGTTTGTACCGATATTTTGACTGTAGCAGACGGACTTGAGCATGCAGACGCGTATGAAGTATTAAGGTACTCTAAGATCTTCAAGGCTATCAAATGTGTGCAAAAACTGGCAGAACACTCACGGTGTATGAGTGAAGTGCCCGATGAAATAGAAGATAGTAGTGTAGATAATTCATAATTATTGTTAGATTGAAAACCTCATGACCCCCCCTCACAATTCGACGGTGCCCAGTAGACTCCACAACTGCACGCGAGCATGAGTGCGTTTAAACCATATAAGGATTCGATTTCTATACGTGCGAGCCTTGACTTGGAGAACACGTACCTCAGGATCAACGAACACAAACTCCGGGACACCGTAGAGACCCTCATGTGTACACAGTCTGATCTTCTGGACGAGAATGAACAACTTCGGACCCTTATCCGGGCGTATCAGGTACTTCTATCAGACATGAGGCAAATCCGTCAAGAGAGAGATCATATGAGCGATTTGATCAAAACCTACCAGAGTCTGGTGAATGTTCATGGAGTCCGACTGTGCCCAGCAGACTCCGCGAACACGGGAGCCGAGTCAAGCCCCGAGAGTTCGAGTTCCGCCACCACAGGGGAAACCTAAACCCTAAACCCTAGCATACCCG
>Ga0255763_1002993_pt1 | contig 15513 bp, 9 predicted proteins | sample 041ome_2_FD_179963 | JGI IMG/M metagenome (GOLD analysis project Ga0255763, IMG submission 179963) | Coastal salt marsh microbial communities from the Groves Creek Marsh, Skidaway Island, Georgia - 041406US metaG (version 2) | ecosystem: Environmental > Aquatic > Marine > Intertidal zone > Salt...
GAAGAGCAGCGCCTGCGCGCAGAGGAAGAGCAGCGCCTGCGCGCAGAGGAAGAGCAGCGCCTGCGCGCAGAGGAAGAGCAGCGCCTGCGCGCAGAGGAAGAGCAGCGCCTGCGCGCAGAGGAAGAGCGACGATGGGCTATGGAAGCCGAGGCTGAGCGCGCGCGCATCGAAGAAATTGAAAAGGCCCGAGCTCATGAAGCCGAAGCTGCGCGTAGAGCCGTGGAAGATGAAGCCGTGGCGGCGGCGCAAATCGCTTCGATTGCACAGCAAGAACGTCAACAGCTGGCAGAAGAGGAAGCGATTAGAGCCGCTCAGGAAGAAGAGGAGCGACAGCGATTAGAAGATGAAAATCTTCGCACATCTGAACACGAGGCTCGATTGCAAGAGGAACGAGAACTTCAAGCCGAAGAGAACGCGAAGGCGGCTGCACGCGGCGACATTGATGTGTACGCTGAAGCAGTCATCACCGAGGGCGCGTCATCTGTCTTATTTTCGGACTCTGCTGACGACGTGACTGCGTTTGGTACACCGTCATCGCACAGCGACGACGCGTTCTACACTCCAGCCACTCGCGGGACGCGTTTCGCGGATTCGGTGCTTAAATCATCTCGCAATCGCGATTTGGAACACGAGATCGTGAGTATGTCCATTTGTGATATTCTCATTCACAGCACTGCGGAGGATTCGAGCTTCACTACCGCTCTTGGTCTTCAAGAACGAATTGCGAGCGTGCGCGCCACGCTCGGAGAGCGCGAGTCTCAACTCGAGTTCAACAGAATCACGGACGCTTTCGGTGTCGCGATTAAAGGGGCGATGCATAATCCAGCACGACTCGTGTTCTTATGTGCTCAGCTTATCGCGCTGCGAATTTGCGTGGCCACGATGGATGACTTGGACACGCGCGACGTGATCGAACTCGAAGTCTTGGCTCGAAACGCCGCGTTTGAGTCGCTCTGGAAGCACACTTGCAGTGCATTAGTAAACCCTGGCGAAGTGACGGAAACGCTCGCACACTTCATGAAATCCTTCTGTGGGCCTTCGCCGAATGGAGATGGTGAGAAGATAGGTCGCGCCTGGTCTGCAATGTTTCAGCTCGCCAAGACGCGACTCGACATCATCGGTGGCGACGCCGACGACGCCGGCTGCTCTTCGCAACTACTATTGACGCAGCTCCGACAAGGCATCTTGAAGGAGATTATTCTTGCACTTGACAAGTCTGTATTAGATGCATTGATTCATCCGTCTGGCGATGCCCTGGCAAACCCGATGATACCCGGTGGCGGCGCGTTGACGTTTTCAGCGGGTGCCGAATTGAAGCGAGCAATTTCTGTACTCGCCAGCGTCGCCAAAGATCTCAACGTTGGCACGAGTACTGAATCGATCATCCCGAAACTCAGAGCCGTCGCAGATGTGTGCATGATTCCGAAGGACGCATTGATTGACGTCAAGCTTCGCACGGATATCGTGTGCGGCAAACTCACGGACGAGGAACTTGCCAGCGTCGTCTCGCGATTCCGCCCTGACGATTTCGCGCCCCAACCCGTGGACCCGGACGTCATCTCCGCCGTCGTCGACGCGGCGACGAATGGAAAGGGTGACACGCCCCCCGCGATCGGACCTTACACCCCAATGAGCACGGAAGGCGCGCCGTGGATCGCCAACTTGGCCCGAGCGCTCGCCGCTTTCGACGGCGTTTTGCAGTCGCGAGCGCCCGGTCCCAGCGCGCACGCCACGCGTTGGTCCCTAGTCACCGACGCTCTGCCTTAAGAAAAGCGATGAAGCGTTGAACAAAGGCGCGTCATTCACCATAGCGACGCGTTATTCTTGCAATTCCACAGCACCATCGTACCATCGTCGGCGCCGTCCCGTCCGGGCCGCCGCCCCTGCCCGCCCGTCTCGGCCCTCTACGCGGCACACCGCGGCGCGGCCGTTCCTAGCGCCCATCATGAACGCCTACCCGAAGAAAAAATGGGAGCCAGAGCTCAAGCTGAAATCCGCCAAGGTCTCGCGCACGGGTGACTTCACGAACGACCAAAACTTGAAGATTCGGTGGTACTCGTGGGAAGTACCGAAACCCAAAGCTATAATCGTATTCGCGCACGGCCTGGGCGTGTACGGCTCGTTCGAGATGCTGGCGAGCATCCCGCCCGGCACTCCGCGCGTGCACTACGCGTCGTCTTGGCCCGAGCGCATGAATAAGTCGGACGTGAGCTTGTTTTGCATCGATCACCAGGGCCACGGGCGAAGCGACAGCGCGTCGCCCGGAAAGCGATGCTATTTCCATCGCTTGGATGATTTAGTGCGCGATTTCGCGCGGTTTTGTACTTTAATACGTGGAGATGTCCCCGGAGTTCCGCTGTTCGTGGTCGGCACCAGTCTCGGTGGGTTCGTGGCGACGAAGACGGCGATGGAGTTTCCAGACGTCGCCAACGGGTTGGTCACGTTGGCGCCGATGTTGAGCTTGGATCAGTTGTGCAAGCGGCCGCTGAATCGCGTGCTGTTGCCTTTCACGACGTTGTTGTCGATGTTTATTCCAACCGTGCCTCTGGCGAAGACGGTGCGGAACACAAAGTTTCCTCTGACGCAACAAGAGGTCGAACAAGACGCGCACACGTGGCCGAGCGGGGTGAACAACACGCGCGTGCGCGTCGCCGCCGAGGCGTACCTGAGCACGCTTAAACTGAAAAAGGCTGGGGAATTAGAAAAGATCACCATGCCAGTGATTTCATTTCACGGCAAGGACGACCCAATGACCGATCCGAGCTCGAGCACGATGCTCATCGAGCGCGCGAACACAGCGGACAAGCACCTCGAGTGGGTCGACGACGTCTTTCACGACCTCTGCCACGAAAAGCCCACGTCCGATCACATCTGCGAAGACATCATCGCCTGGTGTATCGCCCGCGTCAACGGTCCAGTACCCAAAAAATCCGGCGACAAGCGATCGCGAGAGACCACTTACAGGGAAAACGGCGTGAGCGACCGCGACGCCGCTCGAGGCGCGACGACCAAGCGCGTCCGCGCCGCCGCGACGAAGACATCGACTCGCGAAGCGCCCGGCCGCCGGCCGCGTCCGCGTCGCGAGTCGCGTTGAGTCCATTCATCTCGCGCGCCGCGTCTTTTCGCGCGCGTCGTAGCATTCTTTCTCGTCATTCATAACATCTTGTATTCTCTCCGTCTCGCCCAGTCACCCGCCCAGATGCGCCTCGCTCGCAACACCCCGCCAGGGCCAGATCGTCACCCCGAGCCGCGCCGACGCGTCGATCGCGCGCCGCGACGACCGTGAAGACGCCAACGAACGTCATGATCGCCCGAACCGTCGTCGTCGCCGCCGCGCTCGCGCTCGCGGCGTGCCCGACCCCGATCGTCGCCGTCAAGTTTGGCGAGGATTTCACCGACACGCTGAAAAAGAAACCGGAACCGCTGAAGGGACCGACGTACGCGCGCGATTTCGACGGCACGCAGATATTCGCGGATGATTTATCGACCATGTACATGCACGGATTGACGTGCGGGGCGTGCATGGCGGTGCTGAACGAGACGAAGACGCTGTACGATCGCACGGAGGAGACAAAATTTCATCACCCGGACGACGTCACGGGAGGTTTGATGTACGATTACATGCACGAAGCGACGGAACCCGAGGACTTCTGCGATGGGAACGTGCTGGGGGAGAAGTATGGGTTGAATAATATCACTGGACACGTGGCGGCGGCGGCGTGGTTGCGGTTGCGGGCGGTGAGCCAGTTGCGCTTGCACGGTCAATACGAAGGCACGGAGATGGGCAAGCGAGCGATGATGTCTTTGAATGAGTACCGATGGGCGATTGATCTTGGATTGTTGGGATATGATTTGTTCTCTTTGCTCGAGGAGGACGAGGAGCGATTCGATCCGATCAAGCTCGCGGAGGAAAACGCGGTCGAGGTCGACGAAGACGACGAAAAGTATGACCAAAAAGTTGATACTCGGGAATTCATCGTCCGTTCGCTCAAGACGCATCCTTATCGCATCCCAAGACAGAAGATGAAGCTCGAGCAAGTGTGTTACGACATCGTCAAGAGTCGACCTTACATTCAAGCGCTGCTCCACCAGAAATTGCGCCGCGATCGCCACTACGAGATTTGCCACGCGCTGAAAAAGTGTGTCTGGAAAACACCACAAGAAGTGCGAATCATCGAGCAAGCCCGCGAGGAAGCGCTCGAAGCTTACATGGAAGCACTCTTAGAAGAAGGTGAAGACCTGTTCGACGACGAAGGAGAAGGAAAAGAGAATGAAGACGAGGAAGGAAAGGAATTATAAAATGCTTTGCTCATTGTTTCAATCGGTACTGTATCAGCGTTGATGTGCGCATGTTTGTAACACCATCCGAATTTTGCCGCGATCGCCTACCTGTCTCTAAGATACCGCCAATAATGGTTCGTGTACTTGTGAATGTTGAGCACGATGCGATTTTTATTGGCGTACACCCTGTACGAACAGCGATCAACGATGACGTTCTTGTAGAGCTTGCGGATGAAGAAGCGATAAGCTTTTTGTTTACCAAGCGCCCACATCTCTAACGCTCGATCTTGAAAGCACACGTAAACATCGCGCGCAAGAATGGCCTCGGGAATTTTCAAACGAATCTCCGCCCTCATATCTTCTTCGTACATTTCGTAATTGTCCAACTCGACGCGCTCCATCGCGGCGCCAGCGATCAAGCTTTCAATATCAATCAAACCTTTGTCCGCGAGCTCAGGTGGGAGCTTTTTGAAGCGATCGAACGTTTCACCTCTATCCGGCGTTCGCTGTGCTTCACTGCTCGTTTCGGCGACTTGATACGGGTTCTTATTGCGCAATATCGCCGTCTCGTGTTTCTTCATTGCGTCGACGACTTGCTTCGCCGCCATTCGATGCCCCACGGGGAGGTCTGCCCCGGGACCTATGGTTAGCGAGGCGTACGCACCCAACACGTACATCGACGTTCCTGGCCATCGACAGCCTCCACCTCCGCCTGCAGCCGCGGTTTGTCCTTTGTCGTGCGCACATTCAATTTTTTCCTCCGCGAGCGCAGGGAAGCCTCGAGCGATTTCTACGGACGTTGTCTCCACGAGCGTGCGGAGCGCTGGATCTTTCGCCAGGTCCACGAATTCACCACACGCTAGCCATATCTCATCGTGTGTAGATGTGACTTCTTTTTCGAAAATGGCGAGCGCTGAACTATCGGGCTCGATTCCTTCGTCGCGATACCTTCTGTACATCGCCGACTCGAACTCCACTTTGGCTTCATCCGTAGGCGCCGATCGAACGCGCCATTTCTTTTCTCTGTCGCTCCACACGGCGCCATTCAACACGCGTTGCTCCAGAACTCGAAGATTATCAGTCTTTAAGGCTGCATCTCGCAAACGACGGTGCGTGTGCTCGTTCACGCTCGCCTTCGACTTGAAGGACTCGAGCTTGTTGGCGCGAATTTGCGCGTCGGCGCACGCGTGAAATTCGTACAGTCCTTTATTCCCAAAATACTTCACGTCGCATTCAAACTCACTCACGGTGATTTTCCTTCGGCACATCAGCGTCACTACCTTGGCGCCGCGCGTCTGCGCAGCGAGCGCGAGCGTCGCCGCCGTCGTTCCTCCGCCGACGACCAAGATGCACTTTCCTCGCGCGCAATCAGTGGCGCTCATATCCACGTCGGCTGCGTTCATGATTCCACAATCGATGCTTTGGCGGTCGTAAGACGCGTTGTACTTTGCGTACGACGCTTTCGCTTCCAGGACCCAGGACGGAACTAGCGGAAGGGAAAACTTCGGCGTCCACACGCATCGCGCGGCGAGAAACGTCTTTCCGGTGTCGAGCGTCAATAAAATCGCGCCGCACCGCATCATAGCCACCGCATCACGCTCGTCCTGGCCCACGCCAGCAGCGCCTTCGCTCTCGTCAATTGCTTTGAACGCGTCACGAACCTCTTCCGACGTCTCGTCGCACCACCGCACGTCCACGACGGTGCCTCGCTCCACGCGCACGCCACCGAATCGCTCCGCCACCGTCTTCGCGCAGTACTCCGCGAACACCCTCACACTCGGCACTCCCGCGAACCCACTACCCGTCCGCACCACATCGCGTTTCTTCCCCAACGTCTCTATGTACCGCTCGAGTCCACATGCGTTCTCAAACGGCACTTGCGTCGTCGTCGATCTCAAGTGCGTCGCCCCCAGCCTGAGTTGCGTCCTCGCGAACGAGTACAACCACGCCCCCGACGGGTCGATCACCACCGCTCGTTCGGCGCGATCTCTGCTCAGCCTCGACAAGACGCTCAAACACGCGCGTCCACTGCCGACGATCGCGAGCTCGCACCGCTCGCACGCCGTCGCCATGGCGAAAACGCCCGCCCCGTCCCGTCGAACCCCACGAAACCACCTCCTTCGCGATCGTTCGCGGTCGCGCGCGCCCGACCGCGCGTTCACACGACGTCTGCGCGCGCCGCCCGACGCAGCGCGATTCCGCGCGCGATTTTCGTCGCGCGTTCGGCGCCGCGCGTGCGAACCGCGCGTCGCGCTCTGCCGCGTCGCGTCGCTTTTTTCGAGCGTTTCATCGAGCGTTTTTCTATCGAAAAAGTCAACGAGGCGTGGATGTGCGATACGCCCGACGCGACGACGCACAACGACGCGCGCGACGACGCGTAACGAACCGGCGAGGGAACGAAATAAAATAAACAGGCGCGTGGCGCGATGCGAGACGACGCGCGCGCGAGGATGGATGCGGTGCCGCGTCGAGAGTCTCGATCTCGGATGCGCTTTTTCTCGACCGACGCGAGAGCGTCGAGAGCGTCGACTGACGCGGTGATCGCGCCGCGCGCAGACGAATGATGGTCGGGATGCGATTCGGCTCGACGGAGTTTCGACAAAAGTACGACTTCGTCGCGCAGTTGACGCCCGAGGACGGGGCGAAGATTTGCCGCCAGGTGAGCTTTTATTTCAGCGACTCCAACATCGGGCGAGACGACTATCTGCTTCGCGAAGTGGTCAAATCAAAGCGCGAGGGACACGATGGAGCGGTGGAATTGGCGACGATCGCGCGGTTTCAGAAGATGCGAGAGTTGCTTGCGCCGTATGGTGGGTACGACAATTTCTCGGCGATGATGCCAAAGGTGGCCGAAGCGCTCTCGCAGTCAGACATCGTGGAGGCGTGCGAAAACGGAACGCGGGTGAAGAGAAAATCTTTGACGATCGATGGGAAGGAGCCCGATTTTTCTACGGATGAAGGCATGCTTCAATACCGTCAAGCGATGATGGTTGAGCTCGATAAGCGATACGTTTTTGCGAGCCCGTTCTCGAGGCACGCGACGATGGATTCGATCCGAGCCTTCTTCGACGGCGTCGGCCAAGTCAAATCGATTCGCCTGCGACGACACACGGCTAGTAAAGATTTCCGTGGAAGCGTTTTCGTCGAGTTCGCGACGGAGGAAGAGGCGAGACACGTCGCCGCGCGCACTGATTTGGTGCACGAGGGCGCGAAAATTGAGCTCGCGATGAAGTCTGATTACCTCGAGAAGAAGAAGGCGGAGTCGCTCTTACAAAAGGAGAAGCGCCGGCAAGAAGCCATAGCGCGGGGCCAGGATCCGGAGAATATCCCGCCCGAACCCGAACCTGTTTACGTGGGCAAAGTTCCTGAAGGCTTCGTTCCCGGCCGAGGCGGCGGACGAGGCGGCGGACGAGGCGGTGGACGAGGCGGCGGACGAGGCGGCGGACGAGGCGGCGGACGAGGCGGCGGACGAGGCGGCGATCGAGGTGGCGATCGAGGTGGCGATTTCGGTCGCGATGGTCCCGGTCGGGGTCCTGGATTCGGGTACGGTGGTCCGGATCGCGGTGCGCCTCGCTTCGGATTCGGCGCTCCCGGTCCCCAACGACCCGGCCCTCCACAGCGATTCGGACGCCCATACTGAACGCGAATGAAATGACGCGAAATGTCGCTTGATGTCTGATTAATGTTTTGCCTAACGAAATGAAAGCTCATGTCTATGATATAATACCGCGCGTCGCCGCACCACCCGCCAAAAGAATCGATTACTTCATTCTCAACCCGAGGCCCGACATGACCTTGGAGTATTCGTTGAAGTCTCTCTTTTTGAGGTAGTTTTGCAGGCGGCTACGCTGACCCAAGAGCTTCTTCAACCCACGCTGCGTGGCGTAATCCTTCTTGTTCTTGATCAAGTGCGCGGTGAGCCCTTCGATGCGCTTGGTGAGGAGCGCGATTTGCACCCCCGAGCTCCCGGTGTCGCTCGCCGACTTTTGGAACTCAGCCATGTCCGCCACCGCCGGGCGCGTGCGCTTATCCGCGGCGACGACTTGCAACGCGCCGCGTTGGTGCGTTTGCGCCCGTCGCGGAGCGAACGAGCTCGAGGCGTTAGCCTTGGCAGCTGCGCGCGAGAGTCAATTTCGGGTCAGATAAGAGGGTTCTAGGGTCAAATGTACGCCCGCGCGCGACGCACGCGCCCACGCGCGGCCGCCGTCCTCGACGCGCGTCGCGAACGACGCCGACGTATTTCCACATCCAAATCCATCGCGCGCCGTCGCGCGCGCGCCGTCGCGCGTCGCGCATCACCGCGTCGCGCGCGTCGCATCGCCGCCTCGCCACGTCGCCATCGCCGATGCGCGCGCGTTCGATCTCGTCGCGCGCGCGCGTCCCGCGCGGCGCGTCCCGCGCGACGCGACGCGACGCTCGAATTTTCTCGCCGTCGAGACGCACCGATACGGGTCGTGGAGAGCGTGAACATCGCGCGTCGTGGTGTGCGGCGCGTCGCGTCGCGCCCCCGAGGGTCGGACGGCAGTCTCGAAATGTGAGTCACCACACGGAACACAAAAAACGCTCGCGAAAAGCGCCGAAAAGCGTCCCGCCGCCGCCACTCTTCGACGCGTCGCCATGCGCGCGTCGTCGCGCGCGCCCGCGACGCGTTGTCGCGCGCCGACGCGCCTCGCGACGACGCGACGCGCGACGACCGCGCGCGACGACCGCCGCGCGACGACGCGACGCGCGACGACGACCGCGGACGCGGACGAAGAAACCCAAGACGCGCAGGCTCGAAAGATGGCGATCGAATTCGCCGTCATCGCCGACGACACGCGCGCGGTCGAGGTGCAGGTGCTGTCGGTGGCGAAGAGCGTGTTCTACGCGCGATACGTCGTGCTGGCGACGGCGTTCAATCGACCGCAGATGAACGCGTGCTGCGCGAAGATGCGAGAACTGGCGAACGAGGCGTACGGGTTGACGGTGCCGAAGAGCGCGGCGCAGGTGGGGGATTGGGCGTGTTTGGACTGCGCGGACGTCGTCGTGCACGTGTTTTCGCCGAATTCGCGAACGCATTACGATTTGGACGGGTTGTATAAGGGCGCGGAGCGCGTTGAGTTGCCGTTCGTGACGGAGACGCGAGGGGGGAGCGAGACGGAGGACGAATTCGAGCCGTACGACGAAGAAGAAGACGAAGAAGACGACGAATTCGAAGTCTTCGAGTGAGCGTCGCACGCGATGTAGAGTAGACGTTAAGTAATATTGATTATCGCGCTTGTAAGTTCACGCGCGGTCGCGCGGGACGAGACGCGGCGCCGTCTCGCGCCGCGCGTCCGTAGACGTCGTCGCGCTCGCGCGCGCGCGCCGCACAGCGCGCCTCGCGCGTCGTCGTCGCCGTCGTCGTCGTCGTCGTCGTCGTCATGTCGATCGACCGCGAGCGCACCGTCGTCGCCGTCGTCGTCGCCGCGCTGTTCGCCGCGCACGCGCGCGTCGTCGGTCGCCTCAAATCTCGACTCGCCGCCGCCTCGACCGAAAAGCAGCGCTTGCAATCGATCCTGCGCGTCCGCGACGTCCCTAAGACCACGGGTATGTTCGCGCCGATCGCGCGCGCGCGCAGTGCGTTTTCTCGACGCAACGGCACGCCGCGACAGGGCGGCGCGCTCGTGCCTCGGGCGCGGTGCGAGGTAAAGATGGAGGCGCGCCTGCCGCGACACCTGCTGGAAGGCTTGGACGAGTACACGCACTGCTGGGTGATTTACGTGTTCCACGCGAACACGAATTTAGCGGGGACGAAGACGGGGGGTGCGGCGAAGGGAAAGGTGGCGGTGCCTCGATTGGACGGAAAGCGCGTCGGGGCGCTGGCGACGAGGACGCCGCACAGGCCGATTCCAGTCGGGCTGTCCGTCGGGACGGTGGAGAGCGTCGACGCCGAGCGAGGAGTGGTAGTGATAGGAGGGATTGATTTAGTGGATGGAACGCCGATTTTGGATATAAAGCCGTATGTGCCGTTTTGTGACTCGATCGCGAGCGCGAAGGCGCCGGATTGGGTCGGGAAGGAAGCGGTCGGGAAGGATGAACCGTTGAAAATTATTCGAGTCGACGTCGCGGAACGCGCCGAGGCGCCGTTGGCGAGTTCATACGCTCGAAGCGCGGCGGCGAAGACGCTGTATCCCGATGTCAGCGCGTTTGTTGAATTCTGCAAAGAAGTGTTGTCGTACGACATTCGTTCCATTCGCGAACGCAACGCAGACGTGGACAAGCGAAAGTTTGACACGTACAGGGTGATTTTGTGCGACGTGGAGATCGAGTACACCATTAGCGAGGAACGCAAAGTCGAAATTACTGGCGCCAAAGCGGTCCCTAGAGAGGTTTTTGATGATTGGGAGCGCGCGAAAGTCGAGCAGCAGGCTCGTGAGGCGTTGGGAGAGCATCCAAAGCCGAAGCATTAGCGAGATAGTCATAGCAGGGCGATTCTTTGTGACAACTTCTAGAGTAACATCGTCATCGGATCTTCTAAATAACACTTGAAGGATTGAAGCCACTGCGCCCCCACGGCTCCATCCACGACGCGATGATCGCAGCTCAAAGTCGCGCTCATTACCAAGACTTCCTCGTAGCCGCCCTCTGCGTTCTTGACGACTTCCTTTCTAGCTCCGCCGACGGCGAGGATCGCCGCTTGCGGCGGGTTTACGATCGCAGCGAAGTTCTTCACGCCGAACATGCCGAGGTTGCTAATGGTAAACGTGCCTCCAGTCATGTCCTGGGGCGTGAGAGAGCCGCTGCGCGCGCGGCCGGCGAGCGACTTGACTTCGGCGCTGATAGACTTCAACCCCAGGCAGCACGCAGATCGCACGATGGGCACCATCAGCCCGCGCTCGGTCTGCACCGCTACAGAAATATCAGCTTTTTTGTACTTGCGAATCTTATCGCCCAACCAGCTGGCGTTCACGTCCGGCACCGCGAGCAACGCCTTGGCGCTCGCCTTGACGATGAAATCGTTCACGCTAATCTTCGCCCCTTCCGCAGCCTTATCATCAGCGAGCTGCTTGTTCAACGTTTCACGAATCCCCATCATGTTATCCAAGCGCACGTCTACGGTGAGATAGAAATGCGGCACTTGCTGCTTGCTTTCCGTCAAGCGCTCCGCGGTGACGCGCTTGATGGCGCTCACGCTCACGTCTTCGAAATCCGGGAAAAACTTGGACAACGGATGTTCCGCCACAACCGTGTGCGTCACCGCCTCACTCGCGCTCGACGCGCGCGCCGTGAGCACGTCCTCGGCGATCACGCGCCCGTTCGGCCCACTCCCGCTCACGGTCTCCAATCGCACGCCTCGTTCCTCGGCCAACCGTCTCGCCAGCGGCGACGCGAACACCCGTTCCCCGCTCGCGCGCGCGCTCATCCGCGCCGTCGCGCGCGTCGACGCCCTCACCACCGGCATCGTCACCGCCGTCTCCACCGCGCTCTTCGCCGGTTCCGTCGTCACCGTCTCCGTCGCTTTATAATCCTTAAACGCCGCCACCGCGCTCGCCTCCTCGCACATCACGCACACCGGCGTCCCCACCTCCACGTCCGTCGCTCCCTCGGGCACCAGGATCGCCGCCAGGTACCCATCATCCGTCGCTTCCATCGCCATCGTCGCCTTATCCGTCTCCACGTCCGCGATCGCGTCGCCGGCTTTGATTTCATCGCCGATCGCGCGATGCCACCGCGCGATCCCACCGCGCTCCATCGTCGGCGACAGCGCCGGCATCGGCAGCACGACGTGCTCGGGGAGCGTCGACGACGACGACGCGAATCGCGCGCGCGCGGACGCGTCGAGCGCGGCGCGCGCGGCGCGCGCGCGCGAGGACGCGTCGACGGTCGCGCGCGCGAACGTCGAGGCGCGCGCGCGCGACGACGACGACGACGACGACGACGCCGGCGCGGGCGCGCGCGCGGCGGCGACGACGGCGCGAGCGAGCGCGCGACGCATCGCGCGCGCGTCGCGGCGAGCGTCGATCGGGCGACGCGCGAGGACGTGTGCGGACGACGCGTCGGGCGCGCGTCGCGTCGAGGGCTACTCCCGGGTGTTTCGGGCGCGCGCGTCGTCGCGCGCCGCGCGTCCGACGGCGCGGCGCGATGATCGATCGAATCTACGCGAGGAATACGCATCGCTAACTACGCTAGAGCTAATCTACGGTCGTCGCGAACGCGCGCGCGTCGCGCGACGATTCGGCGGCGGCGCGCGCCGCGAGCGCGCTACGCGTCGGCGACGGCGCGGCGACCCGGCGGTAACGCCGGTTTCTTCCGCACTATCGGCGGCGCCGGCGGGTCGTCGTTCGCGCGCGCGCCGTCGCCGTCGCCGTCGCGCGTCTCTCTCGGAGCCGCCGCCGCGGGCGCCGCGCGAAGCGTCGTCGCCGCCAACCGTCTCGCGACTTCGGACGCCGGCGTCGCCGCCGCGCCCACGCGCACCGTCACCGCCTCGCTCGGATCGAACTCCACGAATTTCGGCGCCCTCGCCGCGACGTCGGACGTCGACCGCGCGTCGAGGTCGACGCGCGCGTCCCGCGCCGCGCGTTCCCGCGTCCCGACCGCGTCGCCGCCGCCGCGCGCCGCCGCGCGCACCTCTCCCGCGTTCGCCAGCGCCACCCCACTCGTCGTCCGCGCCAGCGCCGCGCGCGCGACCGCGACCGTCGCGCCGCGCTCGACGTCCTCGATCGTCGCCACCCCGGTCCAGCGCTCGCGCTCGACGACGACGACCTCACCGTCGCCCGTCGCGAGCCGCAGTTTGAGCGTGCGACTCGCGCGCGCGTCCTCGCGCGCGCGCGCGCCGCGCGCGACGTCGCGCGCGTCCACGACGCGCAGCGCGACCTCGCCGTCGCCGTCGCCGTCGCCGTCGCCGCGCGCGACGCCCGACGGACGCATTGTGCGGTCGACCGACCGACCGACCGACGCGCGGGGCGTCACAACGCCGCGCGCGATGCCCGCGCGCGCGCCGGCGAGGACGCGCGCGCCGGCGACGAGCGCGGAGACGCGCGCGAAAAGCGCGACGCGCGCGCGCGGAGACGCGCGCGACGCGCGCGGCGCGGACGCGCGCGATGATGATTTAAACGAAAAAGATGACCGTTCGGACGACGACGACGACGACGACGACGACGACGCGTGCGACGACGCGTGGGGCGTCGCGCGCGGCGAGCGAGACGTGCGCGCGGGAATGATACGCGTGCGGAGCACGGTGCCGCTGATCGTGAGCACGCTGTGCGTGGTGGTGACGGCGCTCATCGCGGTGTGCGCGCAGAGCTGGCACGTGCGCGAGACGGCGATGCGGTTGGCGAGCGTGCGATTGAGCGCGACGAGCGTGAAGCTCGGACCGACGACGAGACGGTTGACAGCGCTCGAGGATGCGGTGAGGAGATTGGAGAGCGAGAAGGCGAGCGTGCGCGCGGTGGATGGGGTGAAGGCGACGGTGGAGGCGGAGCGCGCGGCGAACGCGGCGAACGCGGCGACGACGACGACGGACGCGAAGGTCGTCAAGACGGAGATGAAGGCGGAGTTGAAATCGGTTTTGGCGCAGATTGATGCGTTGAGTAAGCGACAAAATAGTTTCGTGACGACCGCGGAGCTTAAGAAGAGCAGTGGCGCTCTCAAGGCGGAGCTCGCGGAACTCGAAAAGACGGCCGCGGCGCTCGAAAAGAAGCAAGCGAACTTCGCGGCCAAGACGGAGCTCGCGTCGCTCGAGAAGACCACCGCGGCGCTCGACAAGGGACAAGCCAATTTCGTCACCAAAGCGCAGCTTCAAAAGGTGAACGTCGCGAACGATCTCGCACTGTCTGCTGAGCGCTTACGAATCGACGACGCCATCAAGGAGGCCAAGTCGCTTCGAGACGCCATCGACGCCGTATCCAAGAGCCAGGACGTCTTCATCACGAATACTACTCTCCGACGAGTGGAGTCACAAATCGAAGCGCTGAAGAAGATGCAAGCAAAGAAGGGATTCTTCTCAACACGGCCGAAAGGGCCGGTCGTTTCCGACGAGCAGATTGCGATGCTCGAGGCCACGGTTGCTACTTTTGCGACGCATTTGGCGGATTTGGAAAAGAACCAAGCCGACTTCGTGACCACAGCGCAACTGCAAAAGTTCGAGGGCGCTTCGGAGGAAATCAAGTCGCTCCAGAGGGAAATTCACGTTGTTTCCAAGAAGCAAGCCAACTACGTCAGCGTGGCGCAATTACAAAAGCTCGAAGTGGTGACGGATGAAATTAAATCGCTGCAGAGTGAGATTTCGGCGCTCGCTAAGACGCAAGACGAGTTTGCTATTCTCAGCGCGAGTCTTAAGGATGTTGAGAGTAAGATCGCGGCGTTGGCGGATGGTAAGAAGAAGACCGGGCTCCTCTCTAAGCTTTCGAAGAAGACAGACACCAAGGTCACCAACAAGCAACTTGTTGAGCTCGAGAACGCTGTCGCGACGTTGGAGAAGACTCAGACGAAATTCGCTTCGCTTGCGAGTTCACAGATCAGCACGTTGGAGTCTACTCTTGATGCGATTTCGCAGCAGCAATCCAGTGCGCTCACAGCTGCTGATTTGAAGAGTATTCAAAAGGCCATCACGGCGCTGGAGAAGAGTCAGGAAAGTTTCGCGACGACTGCACAGCTACAGAAAGTGGATGCATCTCGAGAGATCAAGGCTTTGGAAGAAGCTTTAGCGGAGATTCTACAGAGTCAGCATTCGTTTGCGAACTCGACTGCCGTCGAAGAGCTTGAGACGAAAGTCATGGCACTCGAAGCTCGACAAAACGAAAAGCGCGGTGGGATGTTCAAGCGAAGCGCGAGCACCGACACCTCTGTCACCAATAAGCAACTCAAGGCTTTAGAAGACACCATCGCGGCCCTGACGAAGAGTCAAGCGGACTTCGCCACGGTTACCCAGCTGAAAGAAAGTGCGCAGGCGCTTTCGCAACAGCAAGCCGGCGCGCTTACGGCGGCTGACTTGAAGGGCATTCAAAAAGCAGTCGCGTCGCTAGAAAAGAGTCAGAACGGTTTCGCGACGACGGCGCAATTACAAAAGCTCGAAGTGGTGACAGATGAAATTAAATCGCTGCAGAGTGAGATTTCGGCGCTCGCTAAGACGCAAGACGAGTTTGCTATTCTCAGCGCGAGTCTTAAGGATGTTGAGAGTAAGATCGCGGCGTTGGCGGATGGTAAGAAGAAGACCGGGCTCCTCTCTAAGCTTTCGAAGAAGACAGACACCAAGGTCACCAACAAGCAACT
>Ga0255763_1002998_pt1 | contig 15505 bp, 11 predicted proteins | sample 041ome_2_FD_179963 | JGI IMG/M metagenome (GOLD analysis project Ga0255763, IMG submission 179963) | Coastal salt marsh microbial communities from the Groves Creek Marsh, Skidaway Island, Georgia - 041406US metaG (version 2) | ecosystem: Environmental > Aquatic > Marine > Intertidal zone > Salt...
TTATACCACTCGTACTCGCAAGAACAAACCCGCGCTTTTGCAGATGAGTGGTGGTAGTGTTATTATGTGTAGTAGTAGTATTCGTGGTAAAGGGAGCATTCTCTTCGCGTAATCCTCCTCCAAATCGTCTTTCGTGTCGTCGTCGTCGTGATGAAAATTCGCCGCCGGGTGATGATGATGATGATGATGATGACGATGCGCTGCTCTTAATGCTCCTCCTCCTGTTCCTCAAAGCAGGAGGAGTCTTAGTGCGACCAGAAGAAAAAAAGGCACTCAAACTATCACTTGTGCTGCACAAAAGAGACGAACAAAAAGGAGCGCTCATCGTTCTTCTCATTAATACTCTTCTGCTCTAAATACGCACGCTTTCTCTGTGAAGCAATTCGAAGAAGCCTAAGGAGAGAAAAAAGTGAACTCTCTGCACAAAAATTAGGGTTGGGCACCCTAAATATAAAACTGCAGACGTTTTCCTCTTTTCTATGAAGGAAAACGTTACACTTTTGCGCAAAAGGCTTTCTGGCGTTGTTTACCACAGAGCTTCTTTCTGGCGTTGTTTACAGAGAAAGAAAGTTTGTGGTTTCGTATTTATTGTTGTTGTTTTATACATCACCTCATCAGTTAATAACTAAAGGGAAGAGATTGAGAGAGATTTTCATTCGTTCGTTCTCGGGGAAAGATGTCTCAGCAGCCGCGGGATGATGATGAAGATGATTCGATGAAGAACTCGACGCCTACGACTCCTACTCCTCCTGAAAAGAACAACGAGTCTTCGTTAGAATCAAAATACTCCGCGCAAAACAGACTCCCCGCTTTACTCTACACCGTCGGATACCTGACGTTCTCCACAATCACCGTGGTGTCGAACAAACATTTAATCAAAGACGCTGGATTTGGGAACCCGATATTCGTCTCCTCGTGCGGAACGATGTTCGCGTTCGCGCTCTCGACGATACTCGTCCACGGAAAATTCGTGTCTGTTTCAGAACCAAAGATGACGTTTAAAGAGTGGTTCAAAGTGTGCGTCCCGGTAGGTTTCTTTTCATCGATAACTTTAGCGTGTGCGAACATTGTATACGTGTACTTATCGTTATCGTTCGTACAAATGTTGAAAGCGTTCGTTCCCGTCGTCACGTATATAACGCACGTGTTCGTCGGGACGGATAAGTACAACTCGGATTTTACGGTGAGTTTACTCGCCATGGTTCTCGGTGGGATGATGTGCATGAACGTGAGCGGGAAAGCGACCGTGATTGGAGTGTGCGTGATGTTTGGGTCGCACTTCGCGGAAGCCATTAGAACCGTCGGCGCGCAGTGGCTGTTAGTGAATAGAAAGTTTGGCGTGATCGAGAGCATGTATTACTTCGCGCCGGCGACGGTGGTGTTTTTTATACCTTTAGTGGTGTATTTTGAAGGCAGTTCGTTGCAAGCGCCGGGAATTTCCTCCATTGCGAATAAGTACTGGTATTTATTCGTCGTGTCTTCCTCCTGGGGGTGTTTAGTCAACGCGTGCGGCCTCGGCGTGGTGAAGAACATCGGCGCCGTCTGGTTCAAAGGCATCAACAATATCAAGAACATCTTGTTACTGTTCTTCGGGATTTTAGTCTACGGCGACGTGGTCACCGTCTTGCAAGCGTTCGGATACGCGCTCTCCTTAGCCGGGTTTGGGAGGTACACGTACGTCAAGAATACGCAAATGCTTAGCGAGAGTAGTAGTAGTCATAGTAGTAAAAGCGGCGAACGCACCGACGAGGAGAATCCGCCTTTAGCATCATCATCGCGAACAGAAACGACAAAGACAAAAACAGCGTTTCCGGACGAGAGAGAACCGTTGCTTCAAAAATAATAACAACACACTCTTTGTAATGATATCATTGTAATCATCATCACGTCGTCGTCGTTGAAACTCTCACGCGTCGTGCGCTTTAGAGCAGAAGAAGAAAGAAGTCTTGAATTGTCCGCCAAAATCCGCACACACTCAACGCACTTTATCACGCACAAAAGAAGAAGTACACAACACCGATTATTAAACAACGAAAGACCCGCGAGAGAAAGCATCGCGCATCTGTTTTTTAACACCACCACCAGCATGTTTAAATCTGCCTCCTCTCCTCCATTCGCGCGTTTGCGAGACGACGAGGATTCCACGCCGACGGCACCTTTTTCCCGAGGCGAGGAAGAAGAAGATCTTCACGATCTCGAAAACGACGAAGCCGCCTCGGCGGTGTTCAACTACAGCCCTCGACCAAAAACAGACCGCACGTTCGCGAGCGTGTTCTTACTCATCACGAGCGCGTGTTTCCTTCTCGGCATTGTCGTGGTCTCGAACACGAACGCGAAAGCGTTTGCACAAAGAACGAGCGAAGATGTGCTGTTTAGCACCAACTGCGAAGCGTATCGCGCGTCGTCGTCATCACCAACATCGAGGCTGTTGTTATCGAACAAAGATGAGTTTAAGGATACCAACGACGATTTGGACGATGTGTTCGATGGTGATGATTTTTGGCAATCGTCGCACGCGTGGCTGTTGTTGGCGATCGTCTCGGCGGTTGCGCTCGGGGTGACGTTTTTGTACGGGTTTCAATATCACGCGAGTAAAGCAACCTGGGGGATTATTGGGTTTAAACTCCTTTCCAGCTTTTCCTTCTCTTTGTACATGTTTGCAGAAGGGTTTGTCTTTGGCGGGTGTTTGTTTCTCCTGGTGACTTTGATTTTAGCGCGCGTCTTTTATCTCTGGCGAGAGGAAATCGCGCTCGTCAATCGGCTTTTACAAACCGCGGCGACGGCGTTGAGCGATCAGAAACACACGCTGACGGCGACGATGGGGATTAACATGTTCGTTTCTATGTTTGTGTTCATCCCGTTTATCTTTTTCATGTCGTACGCGTGGATGCACGGGAAGATTGGCGCGAATCGGTTCGCGATGACGCACCCGAGCGACGGATCGAAGTGCATCGATCGAAGGTCGTACGACGACTACGTGGAATCCAGAGATGAAGGTGCGACGGGCGATATGAGTGCGTACGTTTATGAGGTTAATTGTTGCGAATGGCAGACGGATTCGTGGGTGAAACCGTTCGTCGGGTTGCTGTTTTTTTCCTTGCTCTGGACGTCCTCGGTTGCGGTGTGTTTACGATTGTTCACCATTGGTGGTTCAACCGCGCAGTGGTACTTTGCGCCCTCTGGAACGACCGCGTTCAAAGGTACGGTGAAACGATCGTTATCGCACGGCTTGAAATCGCAATTCGGCACCATCTGTTTTGGAGGTTTGATCATGTCAATCGTCGATATGGTTCGAAACATGTTTGAAAAAGCGCAAAGAGAACACAGAAACAACGCGGCGATGGCCGCGTTGATGTGTTGCGTGAACTTGTTGTGGCAATGTTTCGCCGAGATTATTGGATTTATTTCCAAGTTTGCCATCGTGTACGCCGCCATCTCCGGCGACGCCTTTTGCGACTCTGCGAGAAAAGTCACCACGATTTTACAAAACAACATGTTATCAACCTTTGCGGTGTGGTGGTTGCCTCCGATGATTCTCAGGACGACTGCGTTTATCGTCTCGGTCGTCTTTGGCGTCGTCTTTGGCCTCTCGTCCTCGAATTACTTCGACGACGAATCGCGAAGCGTCGAGGTAGTCTTCCTCGGTGTGTTCTGCTTCTTGATTTCTCTGACTATTCTGAACTTTTGCCTGACCGTTTTATTGGATGTCGTCGACGCGGTGTACTTGTGTTACGCCGTCGACAAAGATTTACAAATGTTGACGAAACCAGAGATTCACGACGTCATGGACGAAGTCGTCAAGAAGCAAACGAAGAACGCGGGGGGATTCAATACGAACAATAACGCGTTCAACATCGCGAATCCGTTCGCTGCCAATAATAGAAATAGTAACAACAACAACTCGAATAGCAACGAGATGAGCGCAATGGCTGGAGCGCCTCAACAACAACAACAACAACAACAGCAACAACAACAACAACAACAACAAGTCGTGATCGGCTATCCGCAGCAAAGATCTGGACAAGATCAGCGTCCGACGGGTGCCTCGCACGAGGATATCGACGCGGTGTAAAAACAAAACAAACGAACAAGCAAAAAGTTCTCTCTTTTATATAAATATATACTTTTATTACCATTTTACTAACTACACGCGCTGTGTGCTTTCAAACTTCTATTATATCTATCATCATCACACGTGTCTTTACTACTGAGCGCCTAACACGCGCGACTGCTTCTCTTCCAACGCGAGCTCGAAGAACCACTGGTTTTCGAACGATTTCAGCCACTCTTCGCATTTCGCGAGCGCGTCTTTACACGCTTCCGCTTTCGCACCTTTCTTGGACGAGCTTATACCTGAGCCCGAACACCCTCGCACGGTCTCCCCGAGATCGGTCCAATCGTACTCGCACGAGAACACGGACACGTTTTGGGGTTGGCCGTCCTCTTTCTTCGCTTTCGAGACGGACTCGTTGAATCGGACGAATTCAAATCCTCGACCGTCTTTCGTGTACTCGTTCGGCAACGTTTTCGATAAACTGTTAAAAAACTCAAACAGCGTTGCCGTCGGGTGTTTCTTCCCGTCGTGATATTGCTTTAAGAGCTTCTTAGCGTCTTGAAATCGAAGCGTCGCGTATTTGTTCACCGTTTGTAACTCCGCGTTTAATACCAACGCGGCGGCGTCTTTCGGCAACTGTCGTTTGTTCAATTTCTTCGTGTTTTCCGCGTTTCTAAACGAATGCATCCACTGGAGAAACCCGTCGTATCGGTCATCTTCTTCGTTTTCTTCGTATTCGTGTTCGTATTCTTTTATCTCGCTATGGTTGCTATTCTTCTTAGTAGTATCTTTGCGTCGTCCGTACTTTTCATACATTCGCTCGGCTAACCAAACGCCTAAACTCGCGTCTTCCGCGGCATATTTCACCTGCCCTTCTCTCAACGGCGAATTCTCCCAATTCGAAATCTGCACCGCTTTTGGCTTTTCCACGTCCAATCCGAAGTGATTGGCCATGCCTTTCATCCCCGGTCGTTCGTGTTTAAAGACCTCCGAAATCGTCGCCAAGTCGATGAAAGCGTTCACGTCGACGCTCTCTTTATCCTCGTTCCCGTAATGTTCCGTTTTCAGCTCTTTCAAATCGGTTTTAATCCCAAACCCGAGTAACACGTACTCTTTCTCTCTGAGTATCTTCGTCATCATTTCCGGCACTTCCCCATTCATCGAGGCCAGATGGATTAAACACGCCACATTTTTGCTCGCGAATTGCACCAAAGCAACTTTGTTCTTTTTCGCCACTTTACTAAACGTCGGTCGAGTTTCCGTGTCGAACCCGATCACGGCGTACCGATGTCTCGACTCCACGCTTCGCGTGATGTCTTTCTCTTTCAAAAGTTCCGAGAGGTGTTCGTTCGCCGTCGAAGGGTCGTAACTGACCAGGATTTTCGACGGGGAAACGAACGTCGAATTCTCTTTCGTCGTTTCCGTCATGATGTGTCGCACGAACAACGATGAAAGTAACGATCGCTGACGATGAGTACTACTCGTAGTAGTAGTAATAGTAGCAGCAGCAGTAGTAGTAATAACAGCCTGCCGACGGAAAAGCCGCCTCGCCGCCGAGCGCATGTATTATTTTATAAATAAATGTACAAAGCAGAGAAAAGAGTGAAGAAGTGTTTGTGTTCAAAGTTCGTTAGGACAACATTTTTTCCAAGCGCTCGCGCGCGCATCTATCATCTGCTGCCGCTGCTGCTCCCGAAATCACGCCTTCCTTTCTTCTCGGCTTTCTTTTTTCGCTCTTTCATTTTCTTCTTGATTTCGTTCTCGTAGGTGAAGTAAATGGAAAAGAGGAGGAAGAGCGAGGACGCGAGGAGCCCCGGCCATCCTTTTTGAAACGTGGCGCAACTCATCGCTAACATCGCTAACATCGCGTCAAACGTAGCTATCGTTTTTCTTATTTGAAGAGGAAACGGAGTGGTCATGTTTGCGCTTTGTGAAATGACGTTCGTGTTGATGAGCATGAACATCGCGTGGCCGAAAAAGAGCGCAATCGCGGGTCCGATCGACGCCGGCAACGAAAACAAAGCGCCGCTTCCGGGTACGAGCGAAGGCGACGCGGTTCTCAAACATCCAACCAAAGCGATCAAAGCGCCCAAAATCTCAAACGTTGACTTCATGTACACGTTCGTCAAAAACGTTTCCACGTTCCTCGTCTGCTCTATGCTTTCCACCGTCGTTTCTTTCGCGTATTTAATAGTCTTCAACACCGCGTTCGCCCTTCTAATTTGCCTCGTCGCCACCGCTTTAAAATCCATCAACAGTAATATCACAAAGCCTAAAATGCATAACTTCTCCGTCCAGAATCCGTTCGCGTTCGTCGTAAAGAACGTGAGGTCACCCTGTTTCGTCACCCACGCGAACAAAAACGCCAAAAAATTCATCCCGACGTCTCCGGCGAGTAAAGCGAATATCGAGAGTGAGAGCAAGGAATAGATTTTGCTCGTTGGCACATCATCATCTGTTGCATCTTTTCCAGACGACGACGACGACGAATCATCATCATCATCATCATCATCATCGCCGCTCTTTCTTTCTGACGACGATTTCGACGACGCGAACAACGACACGTCTGTTTTTCTTCTTCGTTTTAGGCTTGATTCTCCTCCGGAAATCATCAGCCTCATCTCCAACTGTTTGTTGTTGTTCTTGTTGTTTCCAATTCTGAACGTTTTCTCTCTTTGGTGTACACGTCGTCGTCGTTCGGAGGAGGCAAAAAGACCCTCGCGACGTTTACTACGAGATGAAGAAGACAACAAAGAAGACAAAGAAGAAGTTCGAAGGATTTCGAGAACGACGGGTGGTTTTGGTGACATTTTTTGTCGTCGTTTATTATGCGCGTTGTTTTTGTATCTAAAAAATTTAAGTGAAGAAGTAAAAAAATTCGAAGATGATGTCTTTCGTTTAATATAATAGAGATAAAGTTGATACCAATGAAAACGAACTCTTCAAAGTAATCTACTTATTTACCGATGCTGGTCAAAGCCTCCAAAGCCCCTTCGCCGTTGTTCAACGCTTGCTGCGCGACACCAAACATGGCAACCATTGCTAATCTTCCGTGCTTCAATTCCGCGGTTTTCAATCTGAACGTCTCTTCCGGGCTCTTCGAAGCGAAACCCAACGGGTCAAACGCGCCGCCCGGGTAGCATCTCTTCTCTTGGTCGAGTTCGGCGGATCTGTAAAATTCAAGAGTACCAACCAAAAGGACTTCGATGGCAGTCAACGCGGCCAAGTTGGACCCTTCGCCCCACAAGTTAAAGCCGAGGTATTGCGTTTGCTCCAACTCAACCTTACCGGCGTCTTGCCAGGCGACGCCCGTGCCGGCTTCGCCAAAGATCACGCCGACGAGGCCCAACATCGCCCATCTGGAGTGCAACAACTCGCACTCGCGGAATCGGTTAATGTCAAACGCTTCGTTAAACGGAACGATCGTTCTTTCCGTCGGCTTGTTGTCCGTCTTCTTCAACTTACCGATGACGTTCCCCGACGGGTTCTTCGCCGCCGAGCCGTCCAATCTGTCCAAGTCGAATTGCAAATATTCCGTCGGTTTGGACAATCCAAACGGATCGAAGCCTCTGTCACCGGGCATGGAGCCGTCCAACCATGCGGGCGCTTCCGCGTTCGGGTACCACAGGTCGCGTTCGCCCGATGGCGGGGTGAATTTCTTCTGCGTCGTTGGCTTCTTCGTCGCTGGCTTCTTCGCCGGCGGTGACTTCTTGATTGGTGCCTAGAAATATTGAGAGCGAAACGAGGAGAAAAGGTCAGTTTTTGAGCAAAATCTCGGCGTGGAAAAGATATCAAAAAGACATACGAGATGATGATGGCTTTCATCAAAATCATCATCATCACGCGCTTCTTAAAACCATTACACGCGAACGTTGCGAACGCGATCTGATTCCACGGATGCAAACACAGATACTACTTTCACGCGTTCATTTTTTTAAAGCGTTTGAAAAGAGGGAGCGCGCGTTTGCGCGTGCGTTTTTTCTCTCTCTCTCATTCATCGCGCGCAGGAGAAAATGTCGGTTGTGTTTTTTCCTTCTTTTTTGCTCTTTTTCTCCTCTTTTTCCGCCTAAAATGAGACGATGATGATGCGCTCGGATTTCGAACGAAACCGACGCCTCGCGAACGATGTGCATTCAAAAACGTACCTTCTTCGCCGGAGTGACCGTTTTCTTCGCCGGTGCGGCTTTTTTGAAAACGGCGTTGATTTGTAACTTCGTCGCGAATACCATTTTTATATATTATATTATGTGTTCTGTGATGATGTTGTGTGCGATAATGGCGAAAGTGTTTGTTCCTCTCTTTTGAGGCTGAAAAATTCCCCTTTAAAAATTTAAGGGAAAATCTCTCAAAAAGTATATCTCTTTTGCCTCTTCTGCTCCTCTGTTCTCTTTGTTTCGAGAGTTTGGTGCTTTTCCAGCTCTTCTTTTCCTCCTCCGAGTAAAGAACGCGAGGAGGAGCGTGGAAAACCAAACGAGGATACTGTGCACCACTCGAAGCAAAGCAAAAGCATCCAAAACCAACTTTGCGTGCGAGTAGATATCCACACTTTTCTGCAAATAGTTTTGTAGAGTAGTGCACACCAGAAAGACGAGCATCGTAAACATGTCGTGTTCTTCTTTCGCGAAGACGTCTGCCACTTTCCACCAAAACCATCGCGCGGGTTCTTCGTCTTCGTCGTCTTCGCGGGGGAAATTGTCCGCGAGAACGAGATTACATCCGAACCACCTACGTGGCAACCGAAAACAACGCGCGAATAATTTTGCGGCCAATAAGAATGCGACCGCATTAACCACGCGCGCGGGACCTGGAAACTCGAAAAACCAAAAGTTTGCCCTCTTGTTCGACTGCGACGGCGTCCTGGTGGAAACCGAAGAGTTGCACCGATTGGCGTACAACAAATCGTTCGAACATTTTGGATTACAAATCGAAACAGGAACGCAAATGGAATGGGTCCCGTCGTATTACGACGTCTTGGCGAATACCGTCGGCGGCGGGAAACCGAAAATGCGATGGCATTTCAAGGAGAACAAATGGCCCACGGTCACGAAGAGCGATAAATACGGCACAGGAGAGGTTTTAGAGACATCAATCCAAGACCAACTGATCGATGACTTGCAAGATAAGAAGACGGAGTTTTATAAAAAAATCGTCGAGGAAGTCGCGCAGGCCAGAGATGGAATTTTAGAGCTGATGGACGAAGCGATCGCGAGACCGGACGTGGCGGTTGGGATTTGCTCCGCGGCTACGAAAGCCGGGTTCGAGAAAGTCGTCAACTCCGTGGTCGGGAAGGAGAGATTGGATAAATTGGACGTCCTCATGGCCGGCGACGACGTGACGAAGAAGAAACCGGACCCGTTGATTTATAACTTAGCGAGAGAAAAAGTAGATTTACCCGCGGAGATGTGCGTGGTGATTGAAGATAGCATCGTTGGTTTACGAGCCGCTGAAGGCGCGGGAATGCCGTGCATTATCACCCCGTGCGGGAGCACTCTCGGGCAGGATTTCAAAGGCGAAGGCGCCAAATTCGTTTGCGCGACCACGGTGAAAGCGAGCGGCGTCACCTTGTCCAAGATTTTTCCAGACGGAAGTGAGAAACCAAACTTTGACTTTTAATATTATTAACTCTTTATGCTATACTATTGTTATTACTATTCGTAAATCGTTCGTTCGTTCGTTCGTTCGTTCGTTGTTCTTGATGTCGCATGTTTCACCACGCTTCGTCTGTGTAAAGAGATATTTTCCGTATCTAAAACACCACACTTTTAAAGCACGCGAAAATGACTTCTTCTTTTCCCATCGTTTGTTCGGCATTGGTGGTGGCGAACAGGAATAAGAACAAGGCGTTTTTCGCCTCCTTTTCTTCGTCTTCATCGCGTGAGAGAAGAAAAACATCGTCGTCAAAAGTGTTTCCCATCGGCGCTTCAAAGTCCTCGGGAAATTCGAATGCAACAACAACAACAAGACTAAAAACACCATCGAAGACGACGATTCAGACGAGAAGGAAAGGAACGACGAGAAGAAGAGCGAGCTCTGAAAATGACGTCTTTCAGGAGGAGGAGTTGGAGGAGGAGAAAGAAGAAGAAGAAGAATCGACTTTATTCTACCCCGCGCGGTTAGATGTCGTCCCTGCCTTTGTAGGTGGCCTCAACCCGGTGAACAGTTTCTTGTCTTATTTCTCAGGCGCGGTGTTGACGCAAGGGACGGTGAAGACGACGACGCAATGGACACTGTTTGTGGTTTTACCGATATTGTTTGTTATGTATTTGGTGAGGAAGTGGAGATATGAGGGTGATGTAGAGCGACGGATTTTGTTGTCGGCGTCGAGCGGCGACGACGGTAGGAATAGCGGTAGCAGCGGTAGCGGTAGTAGTAATGATGATAAAACGAGCAGCGGTGGTGGTGCGAATAACGCGAGAACAACACCCACGATGAAGATGATGTCGTATTCGCGGTCCATGCGAGGCAGGTGGTTGGACGTGCACGTGTGTTACGCGTTTTTGTTGCCGGCTGGGATTTCAGCCGGGGAGCACTCGTCGTATTGGTTGGTTTTAGCGCCGGCGTTTATGTTGTATCGGTTTTTGTGTCGCGAAGAGAGAGTGACAAAAAGTAGTGGGGAAGATTTTAACGCGACGACGACGACGACAAAGAGACCGTTGTTGTTCTCGTCGTCCTCGTCGTCGCCATTTTTTGCCTTCCTTTCGCCAGTTGGTCGCGGATGGAGCGCGTTGGCGTTGATCCTGCGACGCGCGCACAAATACGCGAAAATCGTCCTCGCCTCGTTGGCGCTAGCGCTCTTGGTCGCGTCCGGATCCGCGACGTTGCACCAATCGTTAACCGCGTTGAGCGGAGGTGGGATGGCTTTGCGCGTTTTGTTGAGTCCGTTTGCAATTGGCGTCGCTTTTCTCGGTTATTTCGCGCCGGCGGCTTTATTGCCTCGGTACATATCGCGCGTCTTTTCGAGAAAAGTCATCTCCGCCGACGAGGAAGAAGCGACGAGGAAAGCGCGGCTCACCAAAGAAGAACGCGTTGAGCTCGAAACCAAACGAGAAACCGAAAAGAAAAACCGAAAGTGGTGGCTACTCATCGGTTTCATTGCCATGGGCATTTCAGCGTTCACGGGTTCAGATTTACCCATCGTCCTCGCTTTCGCGGCGCAGTTACTGAAGGCGAATCCGGACGCTTTGCTCACCGCGATGGCGGAAAAAGGTGGCATGGTGGAGTTTGAAACCAAAATAGCGGACGCCTTCGACCGAGTCGTGCTTTCAAAGAAAGAACGTGAAAGGGAAAGAGACGAAAACGAAAACGAAAGCGAAAACGAAACCGGCGCTAAATAATAACACTAACAAATCTAACCCGCCGAAAGCAAGGGGAAGCGGAGCGCTCGCTCCTCTATTCATACATAGTATTTTCGCGTTGCACAAACTAGTCTAATCCCGCATCGGCGGCGTCTGCATCCTCTATTTCTCCTCCTCCTCCTCCTTCCGCTTTCGTCGCTACAACTTTTACCGCCGCCGTCGCCGCCAAGGCTGCTTCTGCTTTTCCTCCCACGTCGCCTTCATCCTCGTCACCGTCATCATCATTACCACCACCATCACCACCCTCCTTTTTCATCTTCATCTTCATCTTCATCTTCATCTTCTTCGCATTCCGTTTCTCTCTTTTCCTCTCGACCGCTTTCCTCTCCTTCTCTTCTCTCTCTCGTTTCCTCCGTTCAAACTTCGCCTTCACGTCTCTCTCTTCCTCTTCCTCGTCCATTTTTTCCAGCCGTTCGTATTCTCGTCTCCGCGAGTGTCTGTATTCGTGGAACGCTCCGGAACCCGCCCCGGCGGTCGATCCTTGCACGTTTTTCGATTCGTACGTGACGTTGTCGTTGATGTGTTTCAACTTTTCTTCCAATCGTTCCGCTTCCAATCTTCGCTCACTCATCATCGCTGTTTCCTCGTCAAAATCCACTCGGACGAGTTCTCCTCCAGCGGACATGTTTTTGCCCGTCGTGTCCCTGAAGTATCGAGGCTTTTCGCTTCTTTACGACGCTTTAAAGTAAAGATATCGTGCAAGTCTAATTAATGGAGAACATTGGAAGACGTTTGCCTCATTACTCCTCTTTGGTGCTCGCGCGCGTAAAAGAGAGTAAACAGCATCACGTCATGGTTCTCTCGCAAAGACCGAAACGGAAAAACGGCTTCTTCGTGTACCTCGACGCGCCGTCCTCGAATAATTTCGATGAAAATGAGAGCGATGAAGAGGAAACGACGAAGCGCGTAAAGTTCAGCGGGAACGTCCTTCAACTCCTCGGGATGAGTTTCTACCTGTTTGAGATTTTCGGATTCTACGCCGTGCAAGTGCCATCGATGACGTTTAAGAGAGAAAACGGGGGGAGCAAAAATAGGGTGATTTTGTGCGCACTGTACGGGTTTTTGGTGCTCGTATCTTTCGCGAGCGGGATGAACGCGTCTTTGTGCGATCCAGAGACGGATTTTGTTCCTCCTAAAGCGGAAACGAAGAAAATGTCAAAGGAAACGGAGAAAGAGGATGAAGACGATATCGAGACGGAGGGTAATAACTATAACCATCCAAAATGTCACATATGCCACAAGTACCAAAAGAACCCCTTAACGACAAAACATTGCGGCGCGTGCAACAAATGCATCGATGGATTCGACCACCACTGCGGGTGGCTGAACACGTGCGTCGGCGAGAAGAACTATCGAGCGTTTCTGGTGTTACTGGCGAGCGTCTCGATGCAGATTTGGGGGCAGTTTTCGGCGGGCGTTTGGTTATTAGTCGTGATTTGGGAGAAGTTGAGAAGGGTGGAGAGAAGTTTGAAAAGTTTGAACGACATTGGAGAGGATGGGTACGATCGGAGCGGGGAAATAGACGGACGGAGATGGTTGGATGCGAGGGAGAAGTTGTACGACGGATTCATGTCGCCGGTGAAGATGTTTTCGAACGATCACTATTATCCGACAACGACGGCTGACGATTATGAAAATATGGGTGTGAGTATTCAAACGGTGATTTCTGTGCTGGAAACCTTGCGGAACTGGACGTTGGCGTACGTTATTGTCGGCGCGATCTTAGCCTACGCGGTTTCCGAACTCGCGTGTTTCCACGTGGCGTTGAATATTAGGAAAGCGAGCACGTACGGGTACATCGTCGCGGAGAGGAAAAGAACGGAATTCGGGAAGAAAGTGAAAGCGTCGACGTGCAGATTATGTTGCATGGAAGATGGTTTGTTGAGGATGGACCACGAGAGTCAAGTTCGCCGCGACAAAAGCGGTTCTCAGCGTCACCATCTTTCCTACAACAAGGGGCCGTCGCACAAGGAAGGAGAAGTAGAAGTTGAAGTGGTAGAGAAAGAAGGAGACAAAGATAAAGAAGAAAAAGTAACAGAAGAAGATGTCGTGGTAGAAGACGCGGCGGTTGCGAAAGCGCGACAGAAAGAACAGCGACGCATCATGCTGGAAAAGGAACGCGAGATTGCAAAGCTTCGCGCGGAATTGAAGAGAGCGAAAATTGCAAAACTGAAGGAAGACGCCAAGCTCGGCGGTGACGGCGACGAATACCTCGCGAAAACGCTCGAGAAGAACTTTTCCAAAGTCGTATCAGGTAGCAAATACAATAATAATAGTAGTACTTAGTAGTAAAAATAGCTAAAAACAATACGTTTTCTCATTCCATTTTGCCTCCTCCTCCTCCTCCTCCTCCTCCTTCCTCGTCGTCGTCCGAATCTCCGCCTAACTCGTGGTGCCCGGCTGCTTCAGCTAATTCGTTATCCACCGCGCTCATCTCCTCTTCCGTCCAAAAAGAATCGTTCGCATCCACGCTCCCACTTTTATTCCCTACAAACTTCTCCGGTTCCATCGGTCGCCATAAAAAGCAAATGACCGCGGTCAAGGCGAAATTCAAGACGTGCCAAAACGCCGCGGTGATCCAATCGGCTTCCCACTTCTCGTTAAACGCGTCGGTGACTTTAAACCACATCTCGTACACCACCCACACGAACGATAAAACCACGGATAAAGCTAACGCGTTGGTGAAATATCGGTACAAACTCAACTTGGCCATTTGCCTTCTTTGTTGCAACTGCGCCAACGTTTTACTCAAACTCGTGAAAATCCACAAGATGAACGCGCCGTCTAACGCAGCCACGGGTAAAACCAAAAACACTCTCGCGCCAGACGTTAAATCATCGATAGCACCTACGTTCGCGACGACGTCTAAAGTCGCGCTGGCGATGAAATATGCCCCGGATAATGCGAGTACTTTTGGCGCGAATCCGCCTAAAGTCGGTCGAACGACGCCGTAGCCCATGGAGGCGACTAAGACCAACGCTCTGGAAACGGCTTTCCGGGCGGCCGATACGACGACTGCAAAAATAGTCACGAAATACGGACGAAATCCAGTCGTGTTGAAATTCGAGTAATCGTAATACCACACGCACGTTTCAATCATCCCTAAGGAGACGACAAACGTCATCGAGTGATGGATTTGCATCAGATACTTCCACTTGACGGCGCAGTTCACCGCCCAACAAATTCCGAGCGCTAAATACGCCAACGATAAGAACAAATAAAACGGCAAATTCGCCGCCATCATCCCGGGTAAATACCCGCTCGGATTTTTCCACGCCGTTTGTCCGTTCACCGTCGTCCCGGCCAACTTCGGGTCGCAAATCACAAACCACAAGTAATACATCCCCGTCTCTTCGATGCTCACCGCGTCGTCCACCGTCCTCGATTCCAACTCATTTTTGCCTTCAAAATACGCGTCCGTCACCCACGGCCAATCCACGTTTTCCACCTCCACCAGTTTCTTCTCCTTCGTGTCTTCATCGATTTGTTCTTGCATCTCCTTTTTCGGTCGCACGATGACTCTCCCCGGCGAACACCCGCTCGTTTTCGCCAACGCTTCGTCGCAGCAATACCGCCGTCCGCCGTCTTCGGTGACGTACCCGACCAAGTCTCGGTCGTTCACTTCGAACACCACCGCTTGCACTACCCCCGAATAGTTGTTGTTGTTCTCGTTGTTGTTCGTAGTATTCTCATCTTCCTCCTCCTGCTCCGAAACGTCTTCTAAACTCCTTCGAAAGGCGACTTTATTGAACCGAATGTAACTCTTCCCGTTGGCTAATCCCGCCGGTCGTTTCACGCCCCAATCTGAAAAGTCATACGTATCATCATCATCTTCGGACGATTTGAACAAGCCTTCTCGCCCGCCTCGGTATATGAACGCGTCGTTCACCGAGAAGAAGTACGAATCTTCGTACGCGTGTATCGCGGCATCGATTCTTGGAACGAGATCCAACGACAAGAGTAAGAGGGAGAAAAACGGACAAAAGAAAGCGATGATGCTTTTGATGCTCCTTTTCATTTTAAACGAGGAGGCCATATAGCAGCAGAAACGAAAAAGACCGAGAGAGAGAGAGATCTCAACGCTCTCTCTCTCTCT
>Ga0255763_1002999_pt1 | contig 15505 bp, 14 predicted proteins | sample 041ome_2_FD_179963 | JGI IMG/M metagenome (GOLD analysis project Ga0255763, IMG submission 179963) | Coastal salt marsh microbial communities from the Groves Creek Marsh, Skidaway Island, Georgia - 041406US metaG (version 2) | ecosystem: Environmental > Aquatic > Marine > Intertidal zone > Salt...
GGGTTCGATGTTTTCAATTTGTTTATCGTCATTCAACACCCAGCGGAACTCTTGACGATCCTCCATGACCAGCTCTACCCTGGCACGCCGCTCCCGCAAAACACGATACAGCTGATACAGAGCTTCAACGGCAGAAGTATGCATCACGGGATCTTCATTGTTACCCGACAGATAACGATCAACCGCGTAATAGCTAAGCTTGCCATGCGATTGAACAATCGCCTCTAGAAATTCAAAGGATGTAATCTCGCCATCGTTATTTATGTCGGCCTTCAAGACCAATGCAGGCCGCCGCTCACCCTCTGCTAACGCGCAAGTTTGCTGCGCCAGAGCCTCTGGCATCATCGGCACAACGTCCCCATGGAAGTAGACCGAGGTCGCGCGTTCGGCGATGGCAGCATCTAGCTTTGAGCCAAGCTCAACGTAATCAGAGGGATCTGCAATCGCGACATAGAGTGTCCAGCCTGCCGGGGTCGTTTCCGCGTAGAGGGCATCGTCAATGTCTTGCGTTTTAGCAGCGTCAATCGAAACGAAACCCAGCGAAGTCAAGTCAACACGGCCCTTTGTATCGAACCCACGCTCGATACTGGCTTGCGCTTCTTTTAGAACGGCCGGAGGCCACTCGTCAGACAGCCCATAACTCGCGATCGCATATTGGTTCTCGACACCGGGAGACGCATCGCTACCAAGCACTTTCAAGACTTTTGCTTGGGGTTTGCCATCCTTAATGGGATGCTTGAGAATCGCGCACCGAACATGATCGCCCGCTTTAGCCCCATTGCGGGCGTGCGGAGGCACAAACAGCCAGCGCGTCAGAGTGCCGCAGTCTGGTTGAATAAAAAACGCTTTGCCTTTGGTCAAGCAGGTTCCAACAAAGGAACCCAAGGGACTCGTGACAAGTTTTTCGATATCGGCGACCGGTTTTCCTTCGCGACCCGGGTGAACGCACACGCGTGCGCGGTCACCTGGTAGTACTTTTAGCATTTCTTCGGGCGGTATAAACACTTCCCGCCCGTCGTCTAGTACGGCAAAACCGTAACGAGATTGAGTGCCCTTAATCGTTGCCTCAACTCGTTCTTTTTCCGCCTCCATCTGCGATTTCAGGCCTTTTAAGCTGGCCAACGCATCTTTATCTAACATGGAGAGCTGATCACAAAAAAGAAAAAGCATAGCTGAAAAACAGCGCACTGTCAGTGCTTAAAAACCGGTTTTCGCAAATTCTTAAAAAAGCGATGCTTGCCGCTTGACAGGGTGGGACACAGGAAAGAGACTCGAACTAACGCTCATTCCAAAAGGAAGATCGCATGCCCAAAACGAACACGCTTCGTTCGACCCCCAACCCACTAAAGTCCGTCACCCGCAAAACCTACGTCCTAGACACCAACGTACTACTGCACGACCCCCATGCCATAACCGCATTTAATGAACACCAAGTCGTTATCCCAATGACCGTACTCGAAGAGCTTGATGATATTAAGGATCGGCGGGATAAAACCGTGAGTCGCGAAGCACGAATCGCCATCAACCTGATTGAGAAGATCGTGGAAGGGGCTACCCCGGCCGAACTTCAAGCGGGTGTCGACATCCCGGGAAGTTCGATCAGCGGACCTCTGGGGTCGCTCTCAGTGTATGCGGATCAGGCAATAGACGATGACGATAGCCTGCCATTCCTAAGTGTTAAAGAAGCGCACAGTAACGACAATCGAATTATTAATGTCGCATTGCGCCTTCAGGCTCAATCAAGCGATGCCCTTGTTTGCTTGGTCACGAAAGACATCAACATGCGCATCAAGGCGAAAGGCTCAGGCCTACTGCACGTTGAGGACTATCGTCGAGATAAGGTCTTAGACGATATCGACTTACTCGCACGTGGCTGGTCTAAAATTGAGGGGGACTTTTGGTCTGGCGTATCCGAAGTCGAGACGATACGCGAGTCAGACACGACGCTGTACCGAGTGCCGAAAGACGTCTTAGACGAACCCTACCCAAATCAATTTATCTTTGATGATCAAGAGTTCATTGCTTGCGTCAAACGTTTAGACAGCGACTACGCTTACTTGCGCGTTGAAGACCGCCACCATTTGATGAATCGACAGTTTTGGGGCCTATCCCCTCGTAACCTCGAACAGGCGATGGCCATGTCGCTGCTCGACGATCCCAATATTGATATGACTGTTCTGACCGGCCCAGCAGGCTCGGGTAAAACGCTGCTTGCATTAGCATATGGGCTGCACGCGATCCTTGAGGGGCGCAAATACAGCAAACTGATCGTTGCCCGCAATACTCCTCCCATGGCCGAGGATATTGGCTTTTTACCGGGCACAGAAGAGGAAAAAATGGCGCCGTGGCTTGCCGCCTTCGACGACAACCTGGAAATCTTACACGGTGCAGATGAATCGACCACCGGGTCGATCGAATACGTGAAAGAGCGTGCCAACATTCAGTTTAAGTCCCTGAACTTCATGCGCGGCCGATCCTTCAATAACGCCTACATCATAATCGATGAAGCGCAAGGCCTTACTCAATTCCAGCTCAAATCCATCATCTCTCGGGTCGGCGCGGACTCTAAGATTGTTGTGCTGGGGAACTTGGCACAAATTGATAACAAATACATTTCACCTTTGAGCTCGGGCCTCACCTACCTGGTTGAGAAAAGCAAAGCCTACCCGCACGCGGGGATTATGACGATTGGGGGCATAGTGCGGTCGCGCTTGGCCGCCTTTGCCGAAGAGCAACTCTAGGAAGACTTCTAAAAAAAGACAGCGGTAAGGGTAGGCGAGCTCAGCTCGCCGCTTTCATCTGCTCCAACACCCTTGCCATATTGGTTCGGACAACATCGATCGCCTTCATGGGGCGCACCATCACCTTGAAATCGACAATCTTGCCTTCGTCGTTCCAGCGAATCATATCCACGCCATTCACATGCAGGCCATCGAGTTCTAATTCAAACTCTAGGACCGCATCGCGATCTCCAACCACCTCGCGTATGTAGCGGAATGAATCGTTGGCCAGAACCTGAAACGCAGCCGCAAGGTAAGCGTGCGTGATTTGGCGCCCTCGCTGAGGGGTGTGAACCACAGGTGAATGAAAGACAACTTCGTCCGCCAACAGTGCGTGCAGCCCTTCTGAGCTGTGATTTTCCATGAGTTTATGCCATTCGTTTATCATATTTTAACCCCCGCAGAACTCTCTGGACTCACTTAGCAACGGTCGGGAAGCGGGCTGTGGCCGCAGGCTTTATCAACCGCATCAAAGCGCCCCAATTCGTTGTATCGAATCATCGATTGTATCTCGCTTACATACTCTGCGCCACGCGTTGAGTACGATGTCAAACCCTCTGCCAGCGCGACCCCTTTGGGCTCACTCAGTTTGGCACGTTGCCTTGCACGTATATCGCGCAAACCTTGATAGGCATCACCCGTATTCAAATTACGCACGTAAGCTTCTACAGAGGCAGAGACCGATCTAAAAGATCGAACCTCGTAAGTTTGCCCTGCAGGGCGACCCTTAGGCACCATCCCACAGCCCGGGGTAAAACACCACTGCCCAAAAAAGGCATTGCCCTCTCTCGCAAAGCGAGATCGGCCCCAGCTACTCTCATTTGCGGCTTGCGCTAACAGCAAGCTCACCGGCACCGCATCGACTCGGGAAAGTAAGCCCGCCACATCGGATGAATCAACTCCGTAGTCATTGGCCAAGCGCTTCAAAGTCCTTCTATCCCACCAACCAACATCGGAACCTTCAGCTTGTATGGCCAACAATCGCGCTCGGTCTTTCAGCACACTGGCATTCGCACGTTCAGCGAGCGGCCTAAGATAAGCAAAAAACGCTGCTTTTCGTTCGCGAACATCCTCAATGGCCGCAAAATCGGGTTTCGGGGGTTCAGCTGCTTGGCAAGCCGCCAAGCCGAACATGAGTAAAACCCATAGCCACCGCCGCTCAGCTTTTGAAGTAGTGTGCATGATTGTCATTCTCTTTATTTGGATCACTCGGGAGTCTAACCTCGCAAACAGCAAAATCAGAACAAAAATAATGCCACTTTTCATGTTACAGTCGGTCGGAGCCTCCACTTTATAGCTGGGAAGATACGCGCATTAATGGACACCAAACCAGATTTAAACGGCATCATCACTCTTGATACACACTATGTAAGCCAAGGTATCGCTGCCGCCTACCTCTTAGAAAGCAAGGGTAAATACGCCCTAATTGAAACTGGAACGGCCCCGCAAATAGGTCAGATGCTGGCTCAACTAAAGAGCGCAAACGTTGATTTGAGCGCCATTGAGCTAATTGTCCCTACGCACGTTCATCTGGATCACGCGGGTGCAGTGGGTCACTGGGCAAATTTGTTGCCGCATGCAAAAGTGTTTTGTCACCCAAGAGGACTCAAACATCTGCTGGACACAAGCGCACTAGAGTCATCGGCCAGAGCGGTTTATGGAGAAGCCTTTGACACCTTATACGGCACGCTGCGGCACGTTCCTGCAGATCAAATATGCGCGTTACACGATGGCGAATCGCTGGCACTCAATGGACGAGTATTGCTTGCCCGTCATGTGCGAGGACACGCCGACCATCACCTGTGCATTTGGGACGAGCAAAGTCGCAGCTGGTTCACTGGCGATGCTTTCGGCATAAGCTACGCTCATCTACGCAAAGGTACTTGGCCTTTCAGCCTGCCTGCAACCACACCAACGCAATTTGACCCGGAGCTTGCCAGCACTGCAATCGACGCCCTATGTTCAGTAAAACCAAAATGGATCTACCCAACGCACTTCGGGCGGATGCCCTTTGATTTGAGAACAGCAGAGACCTTGAAATCACAGTTAAATGCCTACGCTCGGTTGAGCGCTCCTGAAGACGCGTTAAAAGCAATACAGGAAATCACGCTTGAACATCTGCTCACCTGCATGAGGCGCGACACTGCAGAGCAATGCTTAACGGGCCTATCAGCCGATCTCGAACTCAACTCTCAAGGTGTGGTTTATCGCATTCAGAAACTCAGGCAGAAAAGAGCTCAAAATCACTCAGACGCGCTCACATAAGAGACCCAAAAACCGATATACTGGCGAAGCGGTATCGATTTCAAAGGCTAACTATGTCCAGCATATTCATTTTGATTCAACATCTGCTTCCACAGCATTTCCTATCACGACTGGTCGGCAGACTGGCTGAACTTAAACGGCCGCAGTGGCTAAAAAACAAGCTCATCACATTATTTGTTAAGCGCTACAAAGTGGACATGACAGAGGCCTTTGCGCCCTATCCCGAAGCCTACGCCAATTTCAATGAGTTTTTTACCCGCGAACTCAAGCCGGGCGCCCGCCCACTGGCCGATGCAGACGTATTAAGTCCAGCAGATGGCGCCATAAGTCAATTTGGAAATATCGAAGAAGACCAAATTTTCCAGGCCAAAGGTCGGCATTTTTCTGCGAAGGCTTTGCTCGGCAGCGAAGACTGGGCTGAGCAGTTTGAAAACGGAAGCTTCATGACCGTTTACTTAAGTCCTAAAGATTACCACCGCGTTCATATGCCACTGGATTCGACTTTGAAAGCAACCCGCTACATTCCCGGTGATCTCTTCTCTGTTAATAAAGTTACTGCGGAAAATGTCGACAACTTATTTGCCCGTAATGAGCGGCATGTTTGTTTGTTCGAAACCGAATTTGGCCCTATGGCCATGGTACTGGTCGGCGCCATGATCGTGGCGGGCATCGAAACCACTTGGGAAGGCCAAGTTGCGCCACCCGGGAATCAGGTTATCACCCGCCAATACCAAACGCCTAAAGACCAGATCACGCTTCAGCAAGGTCAGGAGATGGGTCGGTTTAAACTGGGATCTACTGTAATCCTGCTCTTTGGCCAAGACGCCATTGCGTGGGAGACATGGTGCCAAGCCGACGCCGAGGTCAGAATGGGCGAATGCATCGCGTCGCGGGGGTGAAATTTGACAGATTCTTGGCTTGCGATAATCGCAACACCTAATCACGAAAACGACTCAAGCAAACAAAGCCTCAGGTAATTGAACAATCAGGCTTTACTGAGGCTTGTCGGCGTCCAAGGTGTCGCACAAAATTTGATAGCTTTTAAATCGAGCCTCGGTTATCGCCCCTGCCTCTATTGCTTTGCGCAAGGCGCAGCCGGGTTCCTGCTCGTGCTTGCAGTCTCGAAATTTACAGTGCCCTAAAAACGGGCCAAACTCAATAAAACCGCGTTCGAGCTCACTGCGTTGCATGTGCCAGAGCCCAAACTCTCGAATCCCCGGGGAATCAATCAGTACACCCCCTTTACTCAGATGAAACAAGCGCGCGGTCGTGGTGGTGTGCTGCCCCTTTTGATTAAACTGGGACAACTCGCTGGTTCGCAAGGCCGCTTCGGGGAGCAAGGAATTAACCAGTGACGACTTGCCCACCCCCGATTGACCCACAAAAATACTCACTCTTTGATCTAGCTGCTGCACTAAATCACCTAAATCGGCTCGATTGGCACTGGTACGCAACACTCGATATCCCAGCACTTGATATGGCGCAATGAGTGCCTCAAGGGTTTCAGCCCGATCCGGGTCCGCTAGCAAGTCTATTTTGTTCAAAAGTAATATCGGCTCGATATCCGCCGTCTCGGCCGCGACCAAATAACGATCGATCAGATCGGCATAAGGTTCCGGCTCAGGCGCGATTACGATAATAACCTGGTCGATATTGGCAGCTACGGGCTTCAGACCTGTGTAGGGGTCTGGACGCTTTAGAATAGTGGTGCGATCCAAAAGAGACACTATGACGCCAGCATGCTCCCCCGCCCTGAACACCACGCGATCGCCAGTAACAAGAGCAGGCAGATTGGCTCGAACAAAACAGCGCTGACGGCTACGATCCGCCGACTCGACTTCAACTTGAACGCCAAAATGAGCGGTGACGAGACCTTCTTGCTCATATCCAAGCTCACCGCCTGTGAGCATTTCATCAGCCACATCGGCACGCCGTTTAGCGCGCTCGACTCGCTCGGATTGAATTTTCTGGATCCGCCAAGTCTGCTGCTTACTGAGTTTTCGCTTACCCAATGGCGACCTCGTTCGACATTAACGCTAGCACGTCAGCATCGTATCTCGATAGTAACGGAGTTCCGCTATCGATTCTCGAATGTCATCCAAGGCTAAGTGAGCTCCTTTTTTCGCAAAACCTGCGGCGATGTCGGGCGCCCAGCGCTGGGCCAGAATTTTGAGGGTACTGACATCCAAGTTGCGATAGTGAAAATAACACTCGAGCACTGGCATGTGGCGCGCCATAAACCGACGGTCTTGACAGATCGTATTGCCGCACATAGGCGATTTCCCCGCGGGAACCCAGTCCTTTAAAAACTCGATTGTCAGCTCACATGCTCGCATCTCATCGATCGGACTGGCCTGCACCCGGGCAACCAAGCCCGACTCGGTGTGATGGCTCGTATTCCACTCATCCATCGCAGCGAGCACTTCGGCAGGCTGATAAATAGCAATAACGGGGCCCTCGGCCAGCGTATTCAACTCCGAATCGGTAACGATGGTCGCAATCTCAATTACTCGATCGCTGTCGGGCTCCAAACCCGTCATCTCCATATCAACCCAAATCAGGTTGCTCTCAGACACTGTACTCATTCTTGGTTATCTCATATTCGTGACAGATCAGTAACCTCGACTACGATGAGGTCCAGGCTCGCTCGTATAAAGTGACAATTTCATCTTGGGTTGGAATCCTCGGGTTATTACCGGGAGAGCCTGAAGCAAGCGCCTGCTCAGCCATAAGTTCAAGGGAATTCACCCAGTGATCTCGATTAATACCGTAGGACTGCGGGCTCGGAACCGACAGTTCCTGACGCAATCGCTGCAGACCCTCTACCAAAGCTGAGCACGCCACTGAGTCTGTTGATGTGGAACCGGCAAAGCCCATATGCCTAGCCGCATGCGCATATTTAGCAGGCGCCCCATCGATCGACCACTCCGTGACGGTAGGTAGGAGCATCGCGTTGCTCATCCCATGAGGCACATGATAATGCGCACCGATAGGCCGACTCATTCCATGAATGAGCGTAACCGAGGCGTTAGCAAAGGCGACACCACCTTGATTCGCCGCGAGCATCATAGCTTCGCGTGCTTCGCGGTCATTGGGATCGGCACAAGCTCGCGGCAAGAATTGAACAACCCCGCGCATAGCATCAAGAGCGATAGGGTCCGTAAAGCCGTTGGCCTTGCGACTGACAAAAGCCTCAAGAGCATGGCATAAAGTATCCAGCCCGGTATCGGCGGTGAGGCGGTAAGGCATCTGCATGGTGAGCTCATAGTCAACCAGTGCAGCCACAGGCATCAGTGCCAAGCCCACCCACAGCATTTTCTCCTGCGTTTCCGTATCTGTTATTACAGCGAATCGCGTAGCTTCTGAACCCGTTCCCGCGGTTGTGGGTATGGCCACAATGGGTAACCCGCAGTCCAAGCTGTAGGGCACCTTATACTGCCGCATGGGCTCGGGAAGCCCTTGCATGGCCGCCATTGCTTTGGCGGTATCCATAGCGCTCCCGCCACCGATCGCAATCAGACCGTCGTATGGCGCGGCATCCAAATGCCGCAGACCCGCGCGCACGGAATCCGTGGTTGGATCTGGAACACACTCAGAAAAAATGGCGTCTTCAGAGATAAGGCCCGAAACCGACCCGCAGATCCGATCAAAGAATGCGCAACTTCGCACAAACGAATCGGTTACCACTAAGGGCCGTTTGATACCCAGTTGAGCTAAAACGAGCGGCAAATCGGAACTGGAGCCTCCGCCAATTCGAAGAATCCGAGGAAGATTTATAGTCGCGATCATGTTTAGCCGTTGCGCTTACTGAATATCAATCAAGTGTACTTCAAAAATCAGAGCTGTATTAGGGGGAATAACTCCGCCCGCTCCCTGCTCGCCATAGGCCAGGTGAGGTGGTGCAAAAACACGCCATTTGTCGCCAACAGACATAAGCTGTAAAGCTTCCGTCCAGGCGGGAATAACTTGCGTAACACCGAAGGTCGCCGGCTCGCCTCGCTGGATTGAGCTATCGAATACAGAGCCATCGATGAAGGTTCCGTGATAGTGCACAACAACGGTTGAATCACGTGTGGGGCTGTTTCCGTCCCCCGCTTCAAGCACTTCATACTGAAGCCCACTATCGGTCGTCGTCACCCCGTCTCGTGCTGCGTTTTGCGTCATGAATTGATCTGCCACGGCATTTTGGGCCGCACTTTGCTCAGCTTGCTTGGCTTGTTGCTTAGCTTGGATGGCTTGATAGGCGGGATTCAAATCCTCGTCCGATAAAGCACTTTCCCCTGTATTGAACCAGTCTCGGATACCCGCCACCACGGCGTCGATATCCATACCCTCAAATTGATTTTTTCGCAGCTGATCACCGAATTGCAAACCAAAACCGTAGCTGACTTTTTGTTCATCTGTGCTCAGCTGAGCCGCACTGCTCTCCGCCATGTTCTCTCTCCCAACGAATGAGCGGTCACCTTAGCAAGATCCGAGAATAATGGCGAGCCGTGCAACTCAATCGGGATCGAACAGCAAGACCTCCGCTTTTAATTGGACACCCGCTGTATTGCACTCACAGACTTCCGAGTTCCAAATGTAGCGGGGCTCAACTTCAAACCAAAGATAGTCACGCCAAAACGACCTCCGCCAAGTAAAACTCACCGTTTTCGTTGCGTCAGTTAAGGAAGGGGAACCCAAGCCAGCCAAACCCACAGACCATCGCCGACCGATTTCCCCGACACCATCACCTTGTATCGAACGCAACTGCAGCACACTTCGCCAGCGGGCCTCTTCGCGCCCAAGCGATGTATCTATACGGTTTCGCCAACGCAGCGAACTGGAATTTGTAAGCGTACGATCAATGGCGATATCCGTAACCGTATCCCAGCCTTCACTGTTGTAATCGAAACGATGGTAGCCTCTCAATGCTACGGATCGGGACAAAACAACCGAACGCCTGAACCGCACACCCGGGCGCACCCCTGAGTCTCTCCAGTGCGCTGTTAAATCCAGCTTCCATGCGTCATTGTCGATCCAATGCCACCGCAGAGCCACCTGGGTTTCGTTAAATCCCTCACCGAGAAGCGCTTTTGGATCTGATTCATCGGGCTGATCATCCTCGAACAAAAGCTCCAGCCGTTCGTTAAATCTAGGGAGATGAAGACTACCCCGAATTCTAAAGCTGGTTTGCGTTGCGCTCTCCGCATACCAAAGTGTACGACCTATCACTCTCATGTAATTGTGCGCTAAGGCATCAGGATCCGCTTGTGGATCACCAAAATATCCATCAAACCAGAGAGCAACAGCGTCTACTTTTTCCTGCGCAACGTGGCGCGCATTATCGAACCATTCATCTTGATTCGCTTGAACACTAGGGCATGCAAACACACAGACAGCCGCGCAAGCGGCGAAAACCGAAAGTCGCATCAGCCATTTTGCTCCTCTTCACACTCGGAAATACCATACCATTTTTTCAGAGATTTGCATGCCGCGCCCTGGTGCGACTGTTACAATGTGGACTTTGAAACGGAATCCGGTCATGCGCAAGCAACTCAACATCCAAGTGCTACTCACAGGCAATGAAGTTATGGCCGGCGACACGATCGATTCAAACTCAGCCTATATGGCTCAAGTACTCGCGGAGCATGGGCTGAAGCTCTCGCGCAAAGTCACCGTTAACGACGATGAAACCCAGCTCCTGAGCGAACTCGAGCACATGGCACAGACCGCGGATGTCATTCTCATGAACGGCGGGCTAGGGCCGACCGTTGATGACTTAACGGCGCAGGTGCTAGCCACACTTTCCGACCAACCACTCAGCATCAATGCCGATGCGAAAGCGCAGCTTGAAGCCTGGTGTAAACGCCGCGGCCAACCTTTGAACGAGGCCAATCGCAAGCAAATGCTCATGCCGGAGGGCTCAAGCATAATCCCAAATGCGACCGGCTCAGCCCCGGGCATTGATCTTCGCTTTAGACAAACACGGATTTTCGCGACCCCTGGGGTGCCAAGTGAAATGCGCGCTATGATGCCTCTAATATTGGAGCGAATTCAATCAGAGTGGAGGCTGACCTCGCAAACTCACGTACTCAGACTCCAGACCTTCGGTATAGGGGAATCCAACGCGCAGCAGCTAATAACCCATTCCCGTTTCGAGTGGCCCGGTTCCGTCGATTTGGGCTTTAGAGCAAGCGCACCACAGATGGAGGTCAAACTCACAATTCAGGATGCCCAATTCAAAAGCGACCAACTTGCCTGCGCTGATCAGATTCACAGCCTGTTTGGAGATCATGTTATCGGGGAAGGGGACAGCACGCTTGCTCAAACCGTAGTGCAACTGCTAGCCGCAAGAGGACAAAGCATCACCACAGCAGAATCGTGCACAGGCGGCATGATAGCCAGCCAAATAACCCAAGTTGCGGGGGCTTCACGCGTGTTTAAGGCCGGTTTCGTCACGTATTCAAATGACATGAAGAGTCGTATGATTGGAGTGGATCCAGTGGCGCTAGAACAACATGGCGCTGTGAGCGAACCCGTCGTTCGAGCCATGGCCGCCGGTGCTCTTGAGGTTAGCGGTGCCGACTACGCGATTGCGGTTAGCGGCATTGCTGGTCCCGATGGCGGCAGTCCCGAAAAGCCGGTGGGCACCGTTTGGATCGCTTACGGGACCGCGGCAGATCTGCGCTCCTTACAACTGGTTTGGCCCGTACCCCGGCAGCTATTCCAAACGATGATCACCGCCTGCACCTTAGACCTTATCCGACGCCAACTTTTGGACATTAAACAACACTGCCGTTATGTTGAGCAACGAAGCTCAAGCCCAACATCGATTGTGTAAGTGGACGCCATATTTGGTCGAAATCGGCACTGATCTGCGATTAGAGGCAGCAAAGCCCCGCTAGGGCTGCAATTGTTCAATACGCCAAGTCGGGGCACTCGCAGCCCCTTCGCGATAGTACCTAAAGCGATCATGCAATCGGTTCACGCCACCCTGCCAAAATTCGATCCGATCGGGCACGACCCTATACCCCCCCCAAAAATCGGGCACTGGAACGTCTCCGTGAGCGAACTTCTGTTTCATGGCATTGAGTTGCTGCTCTAATATTGTTCGAGCAGAGATCGGTCGGCTTTGCTGAGAGGCCCACGCGGCCAGCTGACTCTCTCTTGGCCTTGATAAAAAATACTCTGCTGTTTCACGCGCTGATATCTTTTCAGCCACGCCGCCGACGATCACCTGCCGATCCAGTTCATTCCATGGAAAATGGAGCGATACACGGGGCGAATAGTCTATCGCTTGAGCCTTTGCGCTCGAATAATTGGTGAAAAACACGAAGCTTTTGTCGGCAACCAGATCTTTGTTCTTCAATAAGACCATTCTTTGCCAAAGGTAGCCGGACTCATCATTGGTCGCCACCACCATCGCAGTTGGATCCGCCAGACCCGCCTCGACCGCCTGTTTTAACCAGCGCTCGAATTGCACCAGCGGATTTTCATGCAGGTCTTCACGCGACAAGCCACCTTTGGTGTAGTCGCGTCGATGATCTTGATAACTCATAACACCGTCCTTACTGAGCGCCCGCAACCCAGCCACCAGGGCGGCGCGTGTCTGTAGCGCCCAAAAACCAACCGTTTTGCAACATAATAGACTGTGTACGCCCGAGCGTTCGCACATTCTCCTCTACAGGATGGCCCATCGCCCTGAGTTTATCCACGGTGTCTCTGCTGATACCACTCTCAAGGCGCAAGGTATCGGGCATCCACTGGTGATGCACACGAGCGGAACCGGCCGCAGCGGCGATGTTCATATCGAAGGTCATTGCATTCAGTATGGTTTGCATGACGGTACTGATAATCAAGCTACCGCCAGGGCTTCCTGTGGCGAGCCACGGCCTACCGTCCTTGAAGACGAGAGTGGGGCTCATAGAGGACAAGGGGCGCTTCCCTGCCGCCACCTCGTTCGCTTGACTCTCGATTAAACCAAACGCGTTGGGCGTGCCGGGCTTAGACATGAAATCAGCCATTTCGTTATTAAGGAGTACACCGGTGCCTGGGGCCACAATGTGAGAACCAAAGCTGAAGTTCAACGTGTAGGTGTTAGCAACGACATTGCCCGCGGTATCCGCCACGGAAAAATGCGTTGTGTCGGTGCTCTCGTAATCATCAAAGGTACCGGACTGAATCTCCATCGCGGCTCGCGCTCGCTGCGGATTAATCTCGGCTCGTCGCATTGCCGCGTATTCTTTACTCAACAGATTGTCCACTGGAACCGGACTGAAATCGGGATCCCCCATATGTGCGGCTCTGTCTGCGTAAGCAATTTTCATCGCCTCTACCACATGATGAATGTAAGACGCAGAGTTGTGTCCCATGCTGGCTAAATCAAAACCTTCCAGAATATTGAGCATTTCGATGATATGAGTCCCGCCGGATGAGGGGGGTGGTGCCGAGACAATATCGTAGCCGTGGTAAGATCCTCGAACAGGCTCACGCTCGACGACGCGATAATCGCGCAAATCACTTTCGCTCATGATGCCGCCATTATCTTGCATTGCCTCGGCAATCGTTTTTGCTACCCAGCCCTCATAGAAACCCGAACGACCGTTATCGCGAATACTTTGTAGCACTCGCCCAAGGTCAGGCTGCACGAATGTGGCGCCTAAGCTAGGTGTTTCGCCCTCGATTAAGTAAGCCGCACTGGCGCCCGGATCTTGCAGCAAGCGATCTTTCCTACTGCCTATTGCAGAATGCAGCGCGTAAGTGACAGGAATACCTTTCAAAGCCAAATCAACCGCGGGCTGTAGCACCTGCCTTACCGTCATCGTCCCATAAGTTTCAAGGGCGTGGAGCAAACCCGCCACGGTACCCGGTACACCTGCAGAAAGGTAACTAAAGTAAAGTGATTGTCGGTCTACTTCACCCGCGTCGTCTAGGTACATATCGCGGTGCGCGCGACTGGGAGCCATCTCTCGGTAGTCAATGAAAACCTGTTTGTTGGGCTCGGCCAAGTGAATCAGCATAAAGCCACCGCCGCCCAAATTACCTGCTTGAGGATATGTCACGGCCAGTGCGAACCCGGTTGCAACGGCAGCGTCGATGGCATTGCCGCCTTGACGCAATATCTCTTGCCCAACTTCAGCGGCCAACCGCTCTGGGCCGACCACCATACCTTGGCTACCCACCTGAGGAAGAAATCTATTTTGGTAATCGATGATGGGCATCTGCTCGACGGGCAATTGTGCGAAAGTCGATGTCGCACAGATCAGCAGAACCAGGGAAAGACAGCGAATTATCATAGAAGTCGTCCGTGTTGAGAATGGGAACTGTACCGTTAACATGAAGTGGAGGATAATCGTTTGCTCTGGGTTGCGAAAGGGTATGGATTCAGAATGATGCACTCAAACCGGCTGCTTAACGAGATCGAACACCGCCTCGTTGAAATTTTGCAGCAACTCAAGGACGGGCAGGATTGTCCGCCTAGCGCCCAACTCCGATTAGAAGGTCTCATGGAAGCCGCCGTTATGCTCGGCCTATCCACCCGCTCTCTAGAGCAAGATCGATTCGAGGCAATCTTCGCAAGGATCAACAATACCAGCCCTTCCGACGCCCTCGGTAGCGACTGGCGGGCTTTTTTCGCCTTCCCGAGCCTTCCTCTATTCGCAAATAGGGCGCCCGTCATGCCCTCGACCTCAGACTGAGTACCCGCCCCCACAGAAACAGGGCTTCATTTAAGCTCGCACTTTTGCTGACTGCCGACTGATTGCCACAAGCTTACCGGTATTATCCCAAAACAAACCGTCTTCCTCTGTAATACCCTCGGTCAAGTAATTAGACCAGAGCGCCGCCTGAATTGGGCCGGGTGCGGGCTTCGCGCGAACCTGAACGGTCAACTCGATAGTAGGCACCCAACCCACAGCGCCGAACAAGGAAAATGCAGGCGGTGGAAACGCGTCGGCGAAAAACAATAAAGACAAAGCATCCGTGGGGCTCCCGTCACTGTGCCCTATCCAACCCTGAAACTCGCCTCTACCATCACCCTTACCGTCTTGTAAAAACGACTGACCTTGAGACAACCGAAGATCCATACGACTACCTAGCTCGATCGCCTTGTTAGGGGTTGAAGGCAAATCATCCCACTCCGGTATATCGGGTCGCGGCGTGCGGATCCACGTCGGGCCTGAAAGCCGATCAAGATCAGTGCAGGCACCGGTGACTTGAACCTTTAATTCATTGTTTTGAATCATCTTCACAACGGCTTGGCTGGTATTTTTCCCCAAGCGCAGGATTTCAACTTCACAGCGGATGGGCCCGACAAAAGCGGGAGCAAGGTAAAATGCATTGATCGACAGAGGATCAGATTGCGGCAAGGCCTCCCCCAACACGCGCCCGGCAATGGCAAGCAGATAGCCACCATTCATCATTTCACCAATACGCCAGCCCGGTACTAAGTTGGCCTCCCATGTTGTCTCACTTACACG
>Ga0255763_1003011_pt1 | contig 15480 bp, 19 predicted proteins | sample 041ome_2_FD_179963 | JGI IMG/M metagenome (GOLD analysis project Ga0255763, IMG submission 179963) | Coastal salt marsh microbial communities from the Groves Creek Marsh, Skidaway Island, Georgia - 041406US metaG (version 2) | ecosystem: Environmental > Aquatic > Marine > Intertidal zone > Salt...
ATGGCGGAGCGACAGTCTGCCATTTTTAAATCCACAGCAGTATTAAATATTCTATTTTTATCAATATTTATTGATGTTTTACTAGCATTTTAATCTTATCTGTTCTTGCTGGTTCCAGCTACATCCAGTACTTTTTAGGGGACAGTATAGGGGATAGATATGCCAAAGAGTTGAATTTAGAAAAAGTTGGCGCGCAGAAGGGTGAAAAAAATCAGCCTTCGGCAGAGTCCCAAATTCCCGATGAAATAGAAACACAAATCCAAGAGCGTATTGAAGCTGCCAAGTCCACAGCAAACGAAAGTGCTGAAAACCAAATACACTCTTATAATGAGCGTATATCTAACCTTGATTTCGAGGGTCACTTTTCCGAGTTACGACAAGCGGGTCCAATAGCGATAAGGGTCGTGTCAAAATTTCAACTTCTGACGCACGGCTCAAGGGTCACAAAATTCACATATGCTTGTCTTGATGTTCCGCAAACCCAATAAAACATTGACCTTTACAATGAGGGTGTGGAGGATTGGAAGATGTGGAGCTTTTTCTAAGGTCGAATATCGAAAGTAGTCTACATTCTAACCAATGCGGAATTTCATCATGAACTGGTCTGATTATCTAGAAAACAATAAAAGCCAATTTACCCGCGAATTACTCGAGTTTGTAAGTATTCCATCAATCTCTGCGCAAGATGAACATTTTGATGATGTAATGGATGCGGGTAACTGGGTCGTACGCAGATTGGTTGCAGCCGGTATTTCCAACGCAAGACTTTTGCCAACAAAAACACATCCAGTAGTTTATGCAGACTGGCTCCTGGCTGGTAAAGATAAGCCCACCATACTGATTTATGGTCATTTTGATGTACAGCCGGTCGATCCCCTAGATCTCTGGGACAGTCCACCGTTCGAACCCGAAATACGCGATAACTGTGTATTTGGCCGCGGGGCCTCTGACGACAAAGGCAATATGCTGGCTCCAATTATTGCAATTGAGGCGTATCTGAAAGCAAACGGTGCACTGCCCGTAAACGTGAAATTCTTCTATGAAGGACAAGAAGAAATTGGCTCCCCCACCTTGCCAGAATTTATAAAAGCAAATGGCGCGATGCTGTCCGCAGACATGATTTTTTCCTCGGATGGAGGTCAATGGGGTAAAGATCAACCGAGCTTAGTAATGGGTTTAAAAGGGCTCGTAGGATGTGAAGTAAAGGTAACCGGCGCAGGGAGAGATCTGCACTCAGGAATGCACGGGGGCGGTATTGCGAACCCAATACATGCATTGTCCCTCATAATATCTTCCATGAAAGATAAAGACGGCAAAATAACGGTGAATGGGTTTTATGATGATGTTGTAGATCTGACTGTAGAGGATCGACGCGAAATAGCAAAAGTCCCCTTCGACGAAGATGATTACTGTAAAAGCGTAGGAGCTCCAGAAGCATTTGGCGAAATTGGCTACTCAATACCCGAAAGCCGCTGGGCACGCCCCACACTTGAACTGAATGGGATATGGGGAGGTTATCAAGGAAAGGGTACCAAAACAGTTCTACCATCTGAAGCTTCAGCTAAGATCACCTGCCGTTTGGTTGCAGATCAAAAGCCTGCAAAAATTTATGAATTGTTAAAGGCACATATTGAAGCGAATGTTCCAAGAGGGGTTACCGTTTCAGTGAATCAATTGCCAGGAAATGCAAACCCATTCCAGGTTCCAAAGGGGCACAACTCAAGTGAAATCGTAAGATCAGTGCTTCAAAAGCTATATAAACAAAAGCCCTACGAGATAAGGGTCGGTGGCTCAATTCCTGTGATGTCTACACTCTTGGAGGAATTAGGTGTGCATGCAACAATGTTCGCTTTTGGTCTAGATGACGAACAGATACACGCTCCAAACGAGTTTTTTCGCCTAAAAAGCTTTGAGAAGGCGCAGAAAGCTTATTGTATGCTCATGGAAGAATTTGAAGCCCTTTGACTTCACAGCGTTGAACTTATGAAACGGACTTAACGGGTCGCAAGGTATAATAAAAAGATTCTTCGATGCTCAAAGTTTGATTCTGCTCTCAATGCCTGCTCAAAATCAAACAAATCCCTTTCGTCTAAGAAACTGGCCTTAATACATTCATTGTTAAATGTATTATCTTTGTTAACTTAGTAGCAGTTAATAGTGTTAATATCGTGCCCGGAAACGGTAATCGAGCGAATAATAAACCGTTGCATCGGTAGTTAATGGACATAAAAAGAAGGCGGAATGACTTTAATTGAATATATTCAAAATGTCGAAAAATCTCGTGCAAGAGTTGTAATCTTCCGCATTTTTGCAGTGCTCTGTGTTTGCACTCTTTTTGACGCTTTGGTTTATGATGCATTAACAGGTCGACCATCTACCAATGGCGCTCTAACAATGCTGACCGGATATCTAGCATGGATGGTGCACAAGGATAACTTTAGGCAAGTCTACATGTTTGCGGTCATTTGTTTTTTGTTCAATGCTGTATGTCTGTTGCTATTGTTTTTGTTGGCAAATGAGCATGGAACCAATTGGCTGAGATTCAAAGATGAGGCTTTGTTTCTCTATTCTGTCAGTCACCTCACAATTTTTAGGGCAGCAACATTTTCTTTTTATACAACTCTATCAGCAGTTTTTGTTGCTACTGCAGGATTTGGAATCCTCACAATTATGGCGAAGAGGTTCAGGGATGAGGCTGAAAACACCGTCTTAAGTGATAGCTATGCCCCGTCCACGCAGAGCAACGTAGACTACACTTCCCTCCAAGCGAAAAAAGATACAGCAAAAACTTCCAGTCGCATTGAAAGCGCTCAAAAGGCTGCGAACACTCATAAGCAAGAAGAATTGACCTCAAAAAATAAGGAATATCCGATCCAACAAAATAAAAAGGAAAATCGCAGCGAGGTCATGGATGATTTGGAAAAGCGCTACCGCAAAGGTCGTATAGCGATTCAGTATCGCGATGAGGCCAAGCAAGGCTGGCAAAAAATAAAGAAGATGCCGGTTAATTTACAATTGCAATATTTGGCCTGGTTATCAGATGATCCCAAGAGGGAAGTAGCCGAACTAGTTAAAAAATTAGAGTTGGAACACAGGCAACTCAACGCACCTTTTGAAGACCCTATTATGAACGAGTGCTATGCCGAATTGAAGCTAGTTTCAAAACAAGCTGCTGACGAATTTCGAGAAATTGCAGAGACACTTGGAGAAATGTTTGATCCCATTAAGACGAAAGATATTATAACCAATCGTTATGGCAAAATTGGAAAGATGTTGGTTGAAAACAAGTCATCTATCCAAACTAGTTTGCAAAACAGGTGGCTACCAAATAGAGCTTTCCAGCTGTGGTTTGCAGATGAGTTTGTAGAATTTAGAGAAAGTGAAAATCTCGGTGATATGGCAGATGCTGAAGCATGGTGTGTGTTCATAGAGGAATTATACGCAAGATGTGGCTGGGAGCCAGTTCGTGATTAGACTGGATCGAACAACGATAAATACTGTGATCATGTCTTTCCTCGAAACACCCAGCAAACTAGTTAGACCAGTTTTGAAAAAATCTCAGTAGCGAAATTAAGAGTTCAGTCAGAAGCATTACAAGGTTCGGGGTTATAAGATTCACTGATACTTCTAAGTGAAAGCTTAATTCGGAACTTATTGGCTGAAAAATCGCCTGTTTCAGATGCTCGGCACGCCCAATAAAGCGCTGCATTCTGATCTTGCTTCAAGCCCAGCCCTTCAAAATACATTATTGCTAGATGTAATTGAGCGTTCACGTCTCCATCATGAGCATGTGGCAAAATAATCTGCAAGGCTTCATTGTACCTTTTTTGCTCCTTGAGGATGAGGCCTTCAGATAGTTCTTGCGCAGCGACTGACGACGTCAAGAGATACGTGGCCATTAGCCACTTGGGTAGAGTTTTCATGCGATTTTCCTGCTTCAATTTTCCCTAGTCTTCGCCAGGTGGAATCGCAGGCTAGCACATGAATCGATTCCCTCAAAATTATTGACCAACATTCGGTGTCATGTTGTTCTAAACAAAAGTAGGAGCCTGCTGAAATGCCTCGGGAAAACCCGTATAGACCCTTTAATCCAAACTCTGCTCAGATGGACCTAATGCCTGAAATATCAGGTAATGAGATTAATGGATTGGGCGAGACGGAGGTACGAAACCCAGCTGTGGTTTATTGGGCAAAAAATCCTGAAGAAATACCACATGGGAAAATGCAAAGTTGGTTTTATACTGTCGACCCAGGCCTGCCAGAGTTTGCGGCTGAACGGAATAAGCGACAAGCTATTTTGGATCAAGATTTACCGAAAGTGGTAGGTCAAACTGCTTACTATCCTGAAGCGCAATGGCAAAAAAAACTTGAAAAATTCGTCCAAGATAATGATTGCGAAAAAATAGGTGTTACGGAACTTGATCCATCTTGGCTTTTCGAGGGTGAAAGAACAGAGTTCAAACACGTGATAATTGCTGCTGTCCATCATGACTATGAGCGTATTTCAAAAGCGCCTAACCCGATAGCTGGAGCGGAAGTCATGGTGCAGTATACAAGAGCTGCATCTGTAGCAAAAAAAATTGCTGCCTGGTTGCATCAAGAAGGTTGGGAGGCAGAACCTGTAACAGGTCCTATGGCTTCTAGGTTAGCTATGATACCTGCAGCGATTCAGGCGGGATTTGGAGAGCTGGGAAAACATGGTTCGCTTATCAATCCAGAATTTGGTTCATCGTTTCGTTTGTCTGCAGTTCTAACCAATGCACCTTTACCGTTGGATGAACCACAAACCCATGGCGTAGATGATTTTTGCTCTTCTTGTAAAATATGCGAAGATGCGTGCCCCCCGTTCGCAATTACTGCGGACAAACAGTTAGTTCGCGGTATTGAAAAATGGTATGTAGATTTTGACAGATGCCTGCCATTCTTTAATGAACATCAGGGCTGCGCCATTTGCATTGCTGAATGCCCTTGGTCGCGACCAGGCGTTGGTTTAAATCTAGCCAAAAAACTTGCGCGAAAATCTTTAAAAACAAATGATCAATGAACTACAAAATTTGTTCAGGGTTGTGATCTATGAGACTGCCAGACAATTGAGTTGCGCATCAAGACATTGCCCAATCCCAATATAAATCACGCACTTTTTTGGTTACTGAACCGATCTGAAATTGAAAATCTTCAAACGCAGTAACTGCGGTTACTTTGTTCATATTCCCAGACATAAAGATTTCATCTGCGGACTCAAAGTCGGCGTATGTGAGCACTATTTCGTGAACTTTAATCCCTGCAGCGTTCATGTTTGAAATATGCCTAGCACGAGTTATCCCAGATAAGAATGTTCCATTAGGTATTGGAGTGAAAACTTCGCCATCTTTCACCATGAAAATATTGGCGGTAGCTGTTTCTGCAACGTTACCCATAGCATCCGTAACCAGAGCGTTGCTGAAACCCTTCGATCTCGCTTCCACAAGCATTCGAGCATTATTTGGATACAGGCACCCAGCTTTGGCATTTACAACAGCATCCTCAAGCACAGGGCGTCTAAACTTAGTTTTGGTTAAGCTCACAGTTTTGCTTTCGGGGGCTAGTGGTATTTGCTCGAGACAAATGGCAAAACCAACAGACTCTTGATTTGGAACAATCGTTGTTAAATCACCATCAATCGCCCAATACATTGGACGAATATACACTGCTGCGTCTGCCTCATATTGCTTCAATCCTTCCCAAATGATTTCAACCATATCATTCGCTTCAACACTCGGCTTAAGCATTAAAGCTTTTGCGGAATTATTTACCCTTTGACAGTGAGCGAGTAGGTCTGGCGCGACGCCATTAAAATACCTGGCACCATCGAATACATTTGAACCAAGCCAAGCGCCGTGATCAGCAGCATTAATAATTGGAACGTTCCCTTTATGCCATGTGCCGTTAAAATATGTGAGAATATTATTTCCGGTTGCCATTAAACTTGTCCTTTTTCGGATGACATGGATCGCTCGGTTTCTTGGAAAATTTTAGCAAACCGAGATACCCAAGACTATCTTTCTAATTTCAAACGAAAGTCACAATATTTTGCTCCTTTCATTATTGTTTGTGTGCGCTCAAACTTAATCTCTGAATTATACCCTTTACAAAAATCTGCATCTCGACTGCAGCTCAGTAAATGACCAATATCTTTTAGCCCCATTTCTTCATACATTTCGGCATAACGACAGCGCGTAACATTGAAATTCATAACAGAAGCAGCTTCATCCAACACTTCTATTTCCAATGCTTCTTCTTTGGTCCAGTTGGGCAATATATCAGCAAAATCGCTCAAATCAGGTTTTTTCTCCAATACATCCGCCATCGCAACCCCATGAGCTATCGCAGAGTTTGAACATGCTTTACCAATAATTTCTTCCGCGGCTTTGATCCCAAATTTATTACTTATTTCATCAAAAACATTCTTCAAAATTGCAGCTTCGATATACCTGCGTGCAAAGATTGAAACGCTTGATATATCGGGGATTGTTTTTTTCTCAGTAGGCATTTCAACATCTCTTCTGATGGTCTCATTTTCACATATTTCACGATCTTAAACGATCTCGACAGATAGCGAAGAATTAATTATGCCCGAATATTTGCCATTCCAAGTTTGGCCAACGCGCAAGGGCTTTGCATCGGTCAAAGTACCAGTAGTGACTATGTCACCAGCCTTAACAGAAACTTCAGATGGTTCTGCAGAGATACCATCCAATAGATGCTTAAGTGCAGAAATGGGACCATCTAGGACATTACCACCGCTACCTTCTTCAACCACTTCATTATCACAGCATAAGGTTACTTTCTGATCGATTAATTTTGCTCGTAAGTCATTGGTATCTGTCACTTTTTCACCCAAAACTAATTGACCATGCAGGCCTCCTGCTGCGATCGTGTCGGGAATATTAAATTTCCAACTAGGATAAATTGAATCCACTATTTCAAACCCCGGCGCTACCCAAGCAATACTGTTCGCAATCTGCTCTTCCGTGGCGCGCAAAGAGGGAGTAGAAGCAAAACACACTACAATTTCTGGCTCAATCCTCGGCTCACAGTAATTGGAAAGTTTAATCGACGACATTCCATTTTTTGCGTAGCTGATCGAGTTCTTGCTCATCGAGCCCCACATTGGTTGATCAACCCCATAAATTGGCCAAATTGAACGGTTTGTGAAACCAATCTTACGGCCGTTTACTTGCCAACTTCTTAACTCACAAAGTTTTGTCGAAACTTTATAAGCATCGGAGCTGGATAACGACATATCACGATCGGTGAATGGAGTGATCTGCTCGCGATTCAAAATAGCTTTATGAATTTCAGCTGCAATTTGATCGATATTCATCTTTAACTCCCGATAACTAACAAATCTCAGATTAGTAAAATGCAGTTTGTTCAGACAAGAGTATTTTGGATACCGCTTATTTTTGGCAAATTATTCACATCATAGGTTTGTACTTTTGAATTTGCTCATCAAATAAGGTCCGGAGATTACTTCTTCGTAATCGGAACCTTGCATTGGTTTAATCACGGCATCCCAGTTTGGCTGATGAAAGTAGGCAATGCTTTTGCGCGCTGCCTGATCTGGTTTTGCTACTACTCTGTGAAGAGTAGAAACCCAACGCGCGCCAGTCCAAAGTTCCATTAGGTCACCAATGTTTATGACAAAACAATTTTTAGGTGCTGGCACATCAATCCATTCATCACCACGCTTGATCTGCAGACCAGCGGTCCCCTCTTGTGGGAGCAAGATCGTCAATGATCCGTAATCCGTATGCGCCCCAGCTCGCTGCTGTTTTTGTAATATGGATGATTTAGTTGCCGGGTAATGCAACGCCCTAAGTGCAGATATTGGATGATCAATGAAATTGTTGAAATACGAGTTTTCAAGCCCGAGAGCTTCAGCAAAGGCAGACATAACGCGTTGTGCTAACTTTTCCATTTCAGAATAATAGCTCTCCCAAACATCCTGAAAATCATCGACATCTGGCCACAACGTCGGCTGGTAACAAAAATCGTAAGCTGCCTGATCTTGGATTTGCTCTGGTACTACTAGCGGCCCACCGTTGAAGCTTTCCTTCAAATCTGGTGGAGTAGATTCACCCTTCGATGCAGCTAAAGCTTCTTGGTCAGGGCCAATCCAACCATAGGGATAACCACTGTAAGGTACTTTTACCTTTTCTTTGATGCTAGTTGGAGCAGCAAAGAAGTCATTAATTACGCTCCACTGCCGCTCGATCATCTCTTCAGGAACACCATGTCCCTCGAGGATCACAAAACCTGTTTCACTACACATGGTGTCCAAAGCCGCACTGAGCTGCTTTCGCTGTGCGCCAGTTGCACTTTCGAACTTGCTTAGATCAAATCTCGGAAATTCCACTGATAATACCTTAGTTACTCAGCTCGTATTTTAATACGCTCAAGCTTATTCGATTTGTATCGTTGGGGAAGTAAAATTATGTGTCACGAACATTCTAAGTGCCGAGCTACGCGCGCGTGAGGGACAGCTTCAAATTATTTTTAGGGGACAGAATTGGGGACAGAAATAGCCAATTCATTACAAGTTTCTGATAAATATAATATTAAAGAGGAATAGTGGCGGAGCGACAGTCCGTCATCTATTAATCCAGTAAAGTTCAAAGATATTTATTATTTTGTTTAATATTAGTATGTTATTTCCTTTCTTTGTCTAAGAAGTTCCAGTAAGATACAGCTAAATCCAAGACTCATTGGGGGGCCAATTGGGGGGCCATATGAAGCTGACCGCAAAGTTTGTTGAGAATGTAAGCGAAGCTGGAAAGTACTATGACCAGCATGGCCTCTTCCTCCATGTGCGCCCAAGCGGTGCGAAGAAATGGCTGCAGCGATACACCTTCCAAGGGCGCAGAAGAGAGATCGGTTTAGGCAGTGCAAAGATTGTATCAGTTGCCACCGCTCGCAAAAATGCTCACCAAAACTTAGTACTGGTCAGCGAAGGCATTGATCCAATCGAAGATAAGAAGCAGGACAGTGTAATTCCAAAGTTTGAGGTTGCTGCTCTTAAGGTCTACGAAGATAATCGCCCGACATGGCGCAATGCAAAACATGCAGCCCAGTTTATTACTACACTTGAGACTTATGCCTTTCCAGTCATTGGAAGCATGAGTGTGAAAGAGATTAACTCTAGTCACATTCTGAGAATACTATCGCCTATCTGGGTGACAAAAGCTGAAACCGCCAAACGTGTCAGGCAAAGGTTATCAACTGTATTCAAATATTGTGTTGCGCAGCAATGGCGGACCGATGATCCAGCTAATATCGCCATCGTCGAAGCGTTACCTAATCCAAAGAGAAAGGTGCAGCATAGAAAGAGTATCAGTTACAATGATGTTTCTGATTTTATCGAAACCGTTTCCAAATCATCTGCGGGGCTTAGCACTAAGCTTGGATTAGAATTCTTGATCCTGACAGCAACGCGCTCAGGGGAGGTCAGAAACGCCCGCTGGAATGAGGTTAACGGTTCTATATGGACAATCCCAGCTGAGCGCATGAAAGCGGGCGTAGCCCACCGCATCCCCCTGCCCTCTAGATGCATCGAAATACTCGAAGAGGCTCAGACTATTAGCCAAGGATCAGGCTTTATCTTTGAAGGAACGAAGCCGAATAAGCCGCTTTCTGAGAATACGTTTAATAAGCTGATGAAAGAACTGGGCCTTGAAGTCCATGCTCATGGATTCAGAACGTCATTCAGAACTTGGACTCAAGAAAAGACAAACTACCCACGCGAGATCGCGGAAGCCGCGCTAGCGCATTCGTTGCGCGACAAAGCAGAGGCGGCATACGCCCGATCTGATTTACTGGAAAAGCGAGCTGAGATGATGGAAGCATGGGCGCAATTTATCAGTGCTGACGCTCCTGAAGTTATCAATATCCGAGCGTAACCATGGATGATAATTTTCTAAAAGCTGTAGTGTACGCAAAGAATGAATTGAAGGGTTTCTATGATCGCGGCGGTAGTTTTTCTGCACTCAATCAAAAAGGGAGATCAGAAATTCTTGAGGTCTTTTCCGAAGACTTTGACTGGCGGTCTAGCTTAAAGAATGCCGCAGCTGATTATAGCTCATTTGACAGTCTAAAGCGGCACTGTGCGCATCTGATTAGAGCAGAGAAGCAAATGCCAGAGGAGCTAAAGCACTGGATCGCTGATGTTCTTGAGGGAATTGAGCCTACACTTAATCCTCCGCGCGGTGGAGTCGCGACAGGCCTAGAAAACAATATGCTTATTCCCCGCTTAGTTGAAAAAGTTGCCGTGTTTTTCCAACTAGACAGAACTCGAAATGACACTTCCGATCCAGTAAGTGCTTGCGATGCGGTGCAGCAAGCAATCGTTCAAACACCTGAAGCAGCAGATATTAATTCACTGCAATATCGCACCATTAAGAAGGCCTATATGGATGCCAAAGTTCGTGGGATTTTTGTGAACAATTAAATAGCGATTTACTTGTACATGATTGCCTGAAACCAGGTCATTACTTTTGGATCATGTTGAACCTATGAGGATACAAACATGATTAAGAAAATGTATCGGCTTCCAGAAGTCATGGATATGACTGGGCTATCACGTTCCAGCATATATCTTCGCGTTTCCACAGATGAATTTCCAAAACCAGTCAAGATCGGCCGCCGTGCCATCGGCTGGCCTGAGGAAAGCATCATTGCTTGGCAAGCTAAAATGATGGAGGCGCAAGATGAAAGTGCTTAGTGCTTCTGAAGTCGCGGCAAAGACTTCAATGTCAGTCTCGAATGTACGTCGCCTTGCTCGCAACAAGCAATTCCCTGAGCCATTCGCGTTAACTGAAAATCGCTACGGCTGGCTTGAGTCCGACGTCGATGAGTGGATCAGCGAATGCATTCGTAAGCATCATGCGGGAGGTAAATATGCGTAAGCGCGATACCTTTATGCACCCACCCCACGGCGATTGGTTGATCTGCATGGCTCTCACGATCAAGCACTGCGCCTATCACGGCATGACATACGAGGCGATGTTAGCACATGCATTCGATAGCCCACCGAAGAACGGCTGGGATACTGAGCAGAAATTGCTAATCAAATTGATGATCAAATACTTTATGCGAGTGGAACGCTATGACCTATCATGAACCATTTGGAACCGTAGCGAGCCTCAGAGATGTTTGTCCGTCAGTAATGACAGCGGCAGAATTAGTGTCTCTAGAGATTCCAGAGGTGAAATGGGTAATTCCAAAACTATTACCAGCAGGGCTAGCGTTACTCGCTGGCCCACCCAAAGTTGGGAAAAGTTATCTACAAGTGAAGCTTGGCAAGGACATTATCAATGGCGGTGGTAAAGTTTTCTACTATGCTGGTGAAGACTCTTACTATCTCTTACGAACGCGCTTGAAACAACTTGGCATGGAAGGCTGTAAAGACTTCTTTTTTCACTGTGGCCGCGAAGGTTTATTTGCAAAGCCCAACGAATTTTATGACAAAATTTCTAGCATGTTGAATGCAGTCCAACTGGATGCAATCTTTCTAGACAACATGGAATTGGTGCTTCCACCGAAAGCGCGTGGCGGTGATGACTACGCTTACTACTATCAACAACTTCCACAATGGGCATCGCTGGCGTCGAAGCATAATTGCGCCATAGTCATGACGCATCACACTCGAAAAGAAACTACTGATAATCCCTTTGACGCAATCTTGGGCAGCCAAGCCATTATGGGTACCAGTGACACTGTGATGGTAATGAAGAAAGCTAAGCGGGATCAAGAATATGACCTGCATGTTACGGGTAAGTATGTTCCTGATGAAACATTTAATCTTGTTCGCAATGGCGTGGAGTTTGAGATCGAGGGATTAGCAAAGGATGCCCAGCTTAGGATGAATCCAACCCAAAACGAGATTTATCAATTCATTGCGGCTAACCCAGATTGTCATCAGAAAACGATCGTCAATGCACTCACGCTAGATAAAGGCAACGTAAGTCGCGACATCGGAAAACTTATTACTGCTGAGTATATAAGTGGCGACGCAGTAAGGGGTTATGTCGTTAGAAGATATGGTGACAACCCTGACAACTGAAACAACTAGTTGTAAGAGTTGTCATAGTTGTCATGTGTTTACACAACTCAACTAATTTTGAGATTTTCAGACTCCAATTTTTTAAACGCTTCGTTATGGTGAAGCTATGTTTAATCCGCTGGTGAAAATCTTAGGCGTTATTGCCCTTGTTTTTACAACCGCAGTCAATGCGGAGGAAAAAGACCCCTTTGATATTACGGTCTATGGATCATTCTTACACACAGGCACCGTTCCTAACGCATTATTCTTCTTCAATGACATCGAGCAGTACGACAGTTTTGAGCTGCGTCGTGCCATCAGAAACCATGACATTGATATTGTAGTGCTGGCGAGTGACGGAGGGAGCGTTTGGGAAGGCCTTAACATGGCTGGTATCATTCATGACAAAGGTATCGCTACCTATGTCCCCAAGCTTCCTGAAAAACTGGGTTGCTATTCAGCTTGTTCGTTCATGTTTTTTGGCGGCAAGATTAGGCAAGCCGATGGAATACTAGCTGTACATCAGGCTGGCGCGTATGGATCAGAGCGCGATAAGGCCAGTGCAAAGGTGAGTGAAACACAGCAAAATACGCAGTTCACAGTCTCTGAAATTATTGGATTCCTGAACGAATTTGAAACACCCTCATGGGTTTTCGAGAAAATGTTTAGAAGTCGGGAGTTCTATTTCTTTAATGATGACGAAAAAGAAAGACTGGCGTCCCAAACAGAAGAAATAAGTTCTGAAAACCTTTACGAAATTAACGCTTTTGTCTCTAGATTTCTGAAATATATCGATAATTTATCCAAAGAAGAAAAAAAGGTAGACGAAGAAAAAGATCCTGAGATCAGTGACGATGAACAATTACGTTTAGTTGTTATTGAGATTCAAAAACTGCTTAATGCCGCAGGCTGTAAGGCTGGAACCGCAGATGGCATTTGGGGACGTCGCACTCAAGCCGCGGCAGTTTTATTTGCGAAGACGGCAAAACTACCAACACACAAAGATGATTTAATTAGCGAGGAATTCATAGAAAAACTTAAAGATGCTCCTTCAAATTTTTGTCCAAATCGCACCACCAAACAGGCAGAAAAACGCTTTATATCACTAGCTGGATTTTGGAATGGAGAAATATACTGCGAAGGCACTAAATATCCGATTTCAGGTTCGGTTACAAAAAAAACCAATACAACCTTCTCTTTCACAATGAAGACAGCGGACTTCACTTATGTTGGAACAATAATCACAACGAACAACGGAAAGAATTTTTCCATTGATGCCGTTGATCACACTCGGAGAGAGTTCAAAGGAAGGGGAATTATTTCTTCGAATGGAAGAAAACTAAATGGACAAACGATAGATCGGACATGTCCTTTTACGTTTAGTAAAAATTAATTCTAGCACGAATACAGTTCCTCATTTGGGGACTGACTGAATATTCCCAAAGCCTGACTAGTATCCCCACTCCAACTCACATTACCAACCACTCAGCTCAAAAACGCTTATGAAGATTGGAGCGATTGCTACTGGTGTAGCCAACCAAGGAACCAGCCTACTTTAATAATTATTCGAAGCATCCGAGTACTTTTGAGTAATATCCACCTTTTGACTCGCAAATATATTTTTCTTGCTCATGTTCTATTACAGATTTGCTTGCAGTTGCATCACTGTCTGTAATCTCTGATTTTTGGGGGTTAACGCTTGGGGCAGCGCAAGCTGTAAGTAACACTATAGCTAAGCATCCATAAATAATTCTGAGCATTAATTCATCCGAATTTGTTGTATTTTGAATTTAATAGGCGCAGTAATTCCCACGCCTATTTTAGCAGTTCTTCGATTAGCAAACTCACTAGTTGCGAACGAGATGCTACACCTGCTTTTCTGTATATCGCACTAGACTGGGTCTTTATGGTACTTTGCTTCGTCTGCCTAATCTCAGCAATCTCTGAAATTGTCATGCCCTTGATTGTTAAGAGCGCAATATCCTTTTCCGCTTCACTCAGGCCCCATTCTTCAAAATACCCATCAATCCCGCTCTGGAAAGCGCCCTTGGCCGCATCGAGTTGCTTCGCAAGGTAACGAGCATTACTGGCAGCAAGTCGATAAGATCGTGCGATGAAATACATTCCGACACACAAACCAACCAAGGTCATCAGCGTGAATATTTCGTGCAAAATCCACGGGAGCGCAGATAGAAGCTTCCAGCCCGTCACCTCAGATAAAAAGTCTACTGTAAATGCAAGTAGGGAAATGCAGTAAACAAGCAATCCGATGAGGGGAAGTTTCAGGTTCATTTCCTGAAACTCCATTGCTGATACATAGCTTCCCCAATATGCACTCCCATATTTTGCCTTCTTATCGTCATTCCCTAAAGTGAAAGCGCCTAATAGTGCATCAACTTTGACACCTGACATCATTGATTGTCTGAAGCATTGTTACTTGAGTTTAATAGCCTTTCGCGAATTTTTTCACGTACGTTGCTCCTAACAGTGTTCCGTTCATCGTTGCTTACTTGACCGTCACCATTGGCATCCATCTTTTCACGTATCTTTTCACGTACGTTGTTTCTAGCAGTGCTGCGTTCATCGTCACTTAGCTGGCCGTCACCATCTGTATCTATTTTTTCACGTATCTTATTTCTGGCATCATTCCTTTCTTCTGCGCTCAATTGTCCGTCGCTATCGACATCAAATATGCCAAAAATTTTGCTACCCCAGAAACTTTGCTTGAAAGTCTCTCGAATATTTTCTCGTAGAACCACGCCTGATTTGTTTATTACAAATTCGTGCTTTGAGCCATCTTTGTTTCCAACAATCAGAGTATTTCCAAACAAAGTCGTGGATGTTTCGATGTTTGTATATCCACGTACCTCCATGCGATTGATAACATCCGAAGCGTCAATGGCTAGAGCGGATGACGCCATAGATATTAATCCAGCGGCAAGGATATTTTTAGCGATTATATTTGTCATTCTTGTCTCCATAATTTCTAATCGCTCCGACTAACGCTCGTTTGAGTCATCTCAGCGATGAGATAAATGTTTGACGAAAAGTTACGAGTGACTATTGCACTCAGGCTGAAATATTTCGCAATAGTCCTAAGTTATTTTCAAATAGGCCAAAGTCATAAACAGCAGTTTCCTAAAATAGAAACGATGCTTAGCCTAACCACTCAAATCACATCGAACCTTTTTCAGAAAAAATGTGAGAGCGGTATAACTAGCAACTGAAGCGGTCGCGTTTTTTGCCCCCTACCCCTTATAACGCAGTGATCAAAAATGATTTCTCTAGCCGATTGAGGGGCCATTTGGGGGGCCGATAATTAAATTTTAACGTAAGTTATTGTTATGAATAAATTAATAAATATAAAGTGGCGGTGCTGTCAGACGAATGCGAACTCGTCT
>Ga0255763_1003025_pt1 | contig 15430 bp, 6 predicted proteins | sample 041ome_2_FD_179963 | JGI IMG/M metagenome (GOLD analysis project Ga0255763, IMG submission 179963) | Coastal salt marsh microbial communities from the Groves Creek Marsh, Skidaway Island, Georgia - 041406US metaG (version 2) | ecosystem: Environmental > Aquatic > Marine > Intertidal zone > Salt...
TCAGCAGCAGCATCCGGCGATGATGGATAATAATAATAATAATAATAAAAACCATAACGTCGTCGAAGCGGCGCTGGAGCTTCCACCACCACAAATACAACAACAACAGCAGCAGCAGCAGCAAATGTTTCATCAAACCGCGCACCCATCACAACAACAACAACAACAACAACAACAACAACATCATCAACATCATCAACAACAACAACAACAACAACAACAGCAGCAAATGATGATGTATACTAATCCTCACCAGCCAGCGCGGCACGGAACGTATCAGCAGCAGCAGCAGCAGCAACAACCAAACCACCTTCATCAAGGAAATCTAGGAGAAGCTCTTCCTCAAGCACCTGCGGCTGGACTTCACCGGGGAAATATTGGTACTGGAGGGAGGCACGAAAACAACATGGAATACACGGCGGCGCAACAGTTGTCGCAGTTACAAAACATCCACCCGAACGCGATCGACGCGCAATCGTTGCTAGCGTTGGCAATACAAAACCAAGAGGTAGAGTCGAACCTCGTCAGGCGTCAGACGCACAGACTCCCATCAGGGTGGAAGAAATCGGCCAACTGCGTCAAGTGCTCGAAACCGGCGCCGGTTGGTTTTCGGTACAAAGTCAAAGACTCTCCTGGGAATTTTTACTGCAAAACGTGTTACAACGCGCAAAATACAAAGATGAAGAGAGACACGTGCACGTCCTGTCACGTCACGAAAGATTCTTTGACGTGGTTTAAGTCGAAAAAGACGCCCGGGGGGGCGACGTTGTGTCAAAAGTGCTACACCTCGGAGATGAACGCGCGAGCGATTACGTGCAGTAACTGTCAAAGTGATAAAACGACGAACGCGTGGGTTCGCTCGAAGACAGATAAGAGGAAATACTTGTGTCAGCAGTGCTATCGCAAAGAGAAAGGAAAGAAAACGGTATCGAAATGTGGAGAGTGTAATTGCGATGTCGAGGTTGGTGGGTGTAGGAAATCCAAGTTGCAGAAAATGAAGCACTTGTGTGGCGCGTGCTTCGAGAACGAGCAATCTCTCATTAAGCAGAAGCCATGCACGGCTTGCGATGGGAAATTGGACCCGGACAATTTGAGGAAATCTAAGGTGGATAAATCAAATTATTTGTGCAATAAGTGTTATCTGAAAGAATTAAATTCGATGGTGAATAAACAGTGCGGGAAGTGCGGCACGAAAGAGTCGCCTGGGAGTTGGAGCAAATCTCGAACAAATCAAGGAGTGGATTACTGTTCGCAGTGTTTTTCCAAGGAGAGAGCAGAGTTAAAGAAAGCCCAAAAGCAAGAGGAAGTAAATAAAGCAGCGGCGGCGGCGGCGAACAATGCCACGGATGCGATGCAAGTAGGAGTTGAGGCGGGCGCGAGTACTCCCAATCGCAGCATCGAGCAGGCGGAGAATAGCACCCCCCCCTCGACGCGGGGCGGAAGGAATGCACGCAACAAGAAGTGATCATTAGAGAGCAAAAAAGCTAACAAACGCATATACAATTTAGAATCTCAATATTGGAAAATACGGATTTATATACGCGCTTAATTTTTACTACTCGTACACTGTTTTGGCTGCGATTTCTAAATCTTCACGCTACTTTCTCAACACTCGAATGCATTCTCCTTCGTCGGCGTCTAAATTTGAAGCAATTATTCTAAACTTATTACCAATGAGTTCTTGATCCATTCGCGCGACTTGAACAGGTTGCGTTTTCCACTCGTCGGCGTGACTTTTGTCGGAGAAGAAAAATACCACGTGATTCGCCGTAATCTCGAGCCCAGCATCCACGTCAATACGTAGCTTCTTCTTGTTGTCTTCTTCTCCTTCTTCTTCCTTTTCTTCTTCTTCTCTCTTCTTCTCATCTGCATCATCAACGAATAGCTCGCATGATTTCCACAGAAATATGGTTTGCTCTTCCTCAATCGTGGAATATCGATGACCAAGTTCATCTAACAAATCACATTTGAACGATTGATAGCAATATCCCGGGCTATTACTTTCCACTGACTTCGCACACAGGAGAACGTTTGCTTTTGTCAAATTTAAGCCGCAGACGTTATCACCTAAAGGCGCTCGCGAGCTCCAGAACTCGGATATATTTGCCAGAGCTATATGAAGCCATATCTTCTTCTCTCTGCACGTCTCTTGCTTTGTTTCTATCAAAGTTTCCTTCTGTTTTTTCATCGTCATCTCCTTCTTCTTCTCCTTTTCCTTATCCCCACAACCAGAAACCTTCACATCGAATGCCAAACAATCGTCTGCTATTCTTGCCTCTACTTGTATCGGTATTTCTTCTGACGCAGATAATGGAATCGGGCATTCTAGAGGCGCAATTACTTGGCGCCAATGTCTACGATAACTTTGCGCGGGGAAAGTATTCAATCTAAAGGCTCCTGAGCCATCCAAATCGCACTCCCAAAACATTGCGACGGCGTTAATCTCGAGACCTAACGATCGAAGACTACTACTACTACTACTACTACTGCTGCTGCTACAACAACAACAACAGCGCACTACTTCTGTCCGACCCCAATCCTTATCGTTCGTGAAATCAATCTCGAATACTTGGATGTGTTTTGAAATTGCTCTTATTCGCCCTCTCTTTTCGAGCGAGTCAAAGTGACATTGTACGTCCAAACGCGAAAATCCATCGGAGGTTATCGCTTCGCCGAACAAAGCAGCTCTTCCTTTTTTCACGTCAACATCGAGCATCGACTCCTCCGCGTGTAAAAGTTGAACCCATATTTTAGCGGAACTTGGAACGATACTGAAATGATCTCTCCTCAATAACTCCCTCGAGAACACGTCTTTCAAGACCATCAACCACCCTTCGCCGAGGAGCGCAGAATCGAGGAGTTCTGATATCAAAACGTCCAGTTCGTGCTTTGCTATCGCATCCACGTCTTCGCTCCTCGTATGAAACATCTGAATCGAACTCGTTTCAGGTATTTTCTTTTCTCTCACGTTATCTCTCACGACTCGCTCTCCTACGAGAAACATTGGTAAAAACATCTCACACGAATAAATTCTAACTTTAACTCCCGTTTTTGTTGCCGCTCTCGCGGCGAATAAAGAGAGCAACCCGGTGCCACTGCCGACGTCAAAAACATGCAAAACCACACCACCATTTGCCGCGTTGCGCTTCTTTACCGACGCTATCTTCTCCGTGCTGTTTTCAATCGCTCGTTGAAACATCGCGTTTCTTTTCGTATCGTTCAACATATCTAACCAAGTCGTTGAATCGGCCAACGTCTTCGCGATTTTCTTGACGTGTTGTTCGTTCTTCCTCCCGAAGAAGCCGCCATTTTCTCCTCCTTCCTCTTCTTTGTTCTCGTCGTCGCTCGCGGAGACGGCAACCCACTCGCCGTGTTTGTCGAGACAAAACTGCATGTCTGTATGTTTTTTATTTCTTCATTTTGTTTTTTCTATTATTTCTGTCGCATCTGCTCTTCTGGCAATCCTATTTGACTTGATTCATATGGATAAATAATCTTAAATACTTAAATGGTACGAGTAGCATAAGAACTAAGGTACTATAGTATCTAGTAGTAGTAAATTACAACGTATATGCGCATCTTGGCTAATGCTGCTTGATTCTTCTCTTCCTCGCAAAGGCCTCTCGACGTTGCTTTTCGAGGGTCAAGACGATACTGATTTGTAAATACATCAGAACGACAAAGACGAACTTAAAAAAGGAAGACCACGTATACCAGTTGCCGCTGAAGATGCCCAGATTTAACGAACCACTGTTTCCCTTACACGTCACGACTGAAGAATCACCACTGACGTCGATAATACCATATTCCTCTGTTCCAACGTACCATTCTAATGCTCGAGGTATGATGAAAGCGTTCGTCAATACAATCATAACCTCTCGTTCAAAACGAACCGACAAGAGCACCGCGCATAATCGAAACATGAGGACCACGACAAACTCTGGTGATTCTGCCACTTTCAGGGCTGGTGCCACGCTGGCTGATAATTTAAGAACAGCGACGAAGGACTCGCGACTGTGACAATAGACGCGAGGAAGAAAGATGGCGATTAGTGACGTTCCCACGAGCACTGATGAGGAGAACACTTTTAAAAGAAAAAGAGCGCTGACGCGCCTCTCATAACCTGTTATTCTCATGGTATCTTCGGTCACGTCACAGTTTGTAAACATAGATAACGCATACCAATCGAATGAATGACCCCATTTCAAATACTTACGATAAAGTTCAGATCCCCATATGAGATATAGATAGCCAAAGATGGCGATATCGTAAGGTCTTCGAAAATTTGAGTTTTCAAGGACGTACGCACCCTCGTCTCTCGGATTCGGAAACGCAAAGTAAGCCTTGGCATGCAAGGATTTTCTTTGCTCAGAAATGAACTTGAAAAACCGGTTGCGACGGTTGAGACTTTTATGACTGACATCATCTTCTTCGTCGCTATCGAAAGCTCCTACTTCTTCGCGAATATCTTTGATGAACTTTTCATCTTCCCCGGGCGGAAGCGGGGGCGACGTCATCCAACTTATCTTCATCCAATTGACGCCGTATTTCGCCGCAAACTTACGCCGAAATCGTGCTTCGACCAAGAATGAGACGACCAAATTCAAGCCTATCGATCCCATAGACAAAATTCTGTTGCACCCGTTTCTGTCCAAATCTTCAACCACGGTCGAGAATGTCAAATCTGCGGCTTGGCCCTCAAATATTTTAAGCATTCGAGCGAATGGAAAGAAGTAGTTCATCATTGTCACAAACGCGTGTCTTTCAAATCGACATCCATACACGCAAGCTGACGAACGCATGAACATTACCCTGGCAATTGACACCGGAGCTGTTTCGTTTGCAGAACGAAGCGACCACATTAATGGACTCATATATCGAACCAGCATGGTGATGCTTTCTCGGTGTCGCGTGTAAAATTTCGGATACACGAGGAGCGCAAAAATGGCTCCTGGAAACGTCAGCACGCCGATCATCCTCGAGATGTAAAAGCACAAACTCGACGATTCGCCCATGCGGAAGAAAGTGAACACGAAATCCGAAAATGTCCCGTCCGAAAATTTGATCCTTCGAGCGCAAATGACCGAAAATATGAGCAAAAACGCGACGAGATCGACGCGTTTTCGATAGAAGGAATTTTCAAGAACGTATGCTTTTTCAATCAACGGATCTTCAAAAGCAAGCATCGATTTGTACTTCAAAGAAGCGAGTGCATTACTCAACTTACCGAAAATTTTGCGGATCGATTGAGGGACGTAGCCTCGTCCCTGGCCACTATCATAACTTGACAACAGCTCCACGAAAAACGAATCCGCGCCAGACTGGATTGGCGAGTCGAAAGATTTGTCCATGCTGTCTGCGCCGTTATAACTTTCGAGCAATTTGCAGTCTCTCTCAATAGCTAACGAGAAAAGCTTCAAGAAGCACGCTTTGTGCTGCAGTAGCATGTTTGTTATTTCAAGCAACCGGACTGTGGCAACTTTTCGATCTTCTTCGAGCTCATTTTGTGAAACAGTTGTGCTGATTTCAGTCAGGCTTTCGAAAACCAAATCTGAAGCGCGAGCGAATATCGCTTGGCTCTGGTTTTCCAGCTCCTCAACGTGGTCGATTGCAGGTGCATGATCGGGAGCGGTATACGCCCCGCTCTTTACTTTGGACACGAATTCCTTCACTGCGAGGCATACTGCATTCGAGGCAATCAAGAGCGGATCGTCCAAAACTTTTGTGATGGCTTTCGAAAGATTCGAGCTTTGCGCCAAAACTGCGCAGTCTCTCGGCGAGAATCCGCTCGAGTTTCGCGACGTGAACCAAGATTCTATGGAGGATACTATGGACAAAAAATCAAGCACCATGTTCGTGTTCCCATTCATCGCGGCAATATGCAAAGCCGTATCTCTCGTCTCTTTGTTGCCGACGGTTGAAACCGTACCGAACAAGTTCTTTTCTCCGCCCAAGGCGATGACTTCGCGAACGATTTCCACTGAATCAGACAACGTCGCCGCGTACACATATGTTTTATACACTCCGTCCGCAGCTGCCAAAGACCGTGCATTTTCCAACATCTGAACTTGTGGTTTTAGCAATCGCTTAGAAAGCTTAGGGAATCCGTTTCTCAAAGCCCACAAAGTTATATCCTTTTGTACTAAGCAAAAATTTGGGTTCGTGAACGATCGCACGTCACCATCCTTGACTAGACACGCGCCGACGTATCGCTTAAAAGTGTAGCAAAATTCGGAGGACAGCGCATGCACTTCATCCATCGCTTCTTTCAGTTCTTGCGCGAGATCAACATCAGGCGTCAAGAGGATAATGATTGAATCACATAGTGCAGAACCTGCGAATTCGTGTCCTTCTGGCCACATCAGATTGATTGTCATCAGACCTTCCGCGTAATCGAGAGGTACCGATACGTACACGTAATTTGACTGTGAGTTTTGCAATACATCCGGCCGCTCCTGTTGCTGATTACTTTCGCTACTACTCTGATTCAAGCGCGTCGTTGTTTTTCTCGTCGATGCTTCCGTTACTGGAGAATTACCACCGAAACGAGCGATTACACTTCCTCTTTCCACTTGTCCGTTGATACGCACGACAGCTACGACGTCTGGAGGAACGCCGGTGACAATCAAAGTATTTTCATTCTCGCACGAATTTAAAATGTCCGGATTTGTACACATCACGTGTTTGGCCGAACGACAGTCGTGCTTTTTACGAATTTTAGTGCTCAATTCCCATTCGCCATTTCTTCGTCGCGTTCGCACCGCACCAATGATTACATCTATATCCACATCGTCCAAACCTCCATCGTCCGTATCGATGGCGTAACTGGCCAATTCTTTTGCAACTTCTTTGTCTGACGTTCCTCGTCGATTTCTCAAAAACGAATGGCGTGACGTCATTGGTGGGATCAGTGCATCCACGTTCAACTTCGTGCATCCTGGTTCCGCGGTGAATTCTAATCTCGCCGGCGGATGCCCAGATTTCTCTGCGAAATAATTTTTGACGCCTTCGCCGATGGAAGCGCTCAAATCGTGAGGTTGTTTGTTATGAATCTTAATTTCTGCAGCGAGCGTGATAAAAGCCTCGTTGTCGAGATGCATTAATCGATCGTAACCATCACTTCGCGTATACGACGCGTTGATTATCTCCCTTCTTCGTCTTTCCTCCGCATTTGTCGAAGGATCAAAATTTTCGGGCAGATGGTTCAGCAACATTTGCGCGCACTGTAAGCGTATAACTCTGAGCTGTGACACGCTGAGGGTTTTTTGATCTATTTGGGTTCCTTGTGATTGTTGCTGAACTTCTTCATTTCTTTCTTTGATTTTCATTCTTTCTTTCCTTTCTTTCTTCGTTGTGCCTTGATGCCAACTTGCACCGAGCAACGTGAGTGCATCGCGGATTCGCCGTTGACGAGTCAACTCATTCGAGGGAAGTACCGAAGAAACTTCGCGTTTATTATTATCAGTATTCGTTGCCGAATCGGAGTTTGCCCCTCCATTTGGCGCTGCTTCACCAGTTCCCGCTTGCGACATAATCATTCGATCGTACATGGCCAACGTATTTAATGCGCTCTCTTGCGCACTCGCCGGTACTCGCTTGAACGCCAATCTATTCAAGGAACGTAAACACGCTCTCCGACCTTCCTCGAAATTACCCACGTTGTGAAATTTCGTGCACTTTTGACAAAATCGACACAATTCGTTGTTAAACATCACTTCATCCGCTTTCAAATGAATCACGCACACCTTGACGCGAATTGAATACAAAGACAAGCACTCCTCATCGCACCCATTCACTTTGCAAAAAACTTTGTGCTTGATGACTCTATACTTTGTCCCACTCGCTGCCTCGCTTCTTAATTTGACCGGGACAAAACCGGTCGTTGCGAGTGCTGCTGCGGCGATGCTCGTTCTCGCGCCGTCGTCTGCGGTACCATCCGCCGAATCGGTCGTAAAGTTCTTTTCTTCTTTTCGTCGTTTTTCGAGATACTTATTCTTGTCTCCCTCTTTCTCTTCACTCGTTCTCACCATCGGTCGAAAGCGAGGCGAGTTGCGCAAGTCATTCACGTCCGCTTCTTCTTCTTCTTCTTCTTCTTCATCGTCGTCGTCGTCGTTGGAGCCATCTTCCGTCCCCATCGTTTGTTTCCTCTTCAAACCTCCTCCTCTTCCTCCGACTCGTTTTTTCCCAGTCTTTAGAGTTGTGAGTGTTGTTATTTTTTCCCCAATGGCTTTGTCCGAGTCCCATTTGAATTCTTCGAGCGCCCAAGCAGCATCTTTCTCGTTCTCGTTCAGCGGTAGTATTCTCTCTCGTTCTTCTTCTTCTTCTTCTTCTTTTGTGTTGTTAGTATTGTCATCGTTATTGAAGATGCTTTTGACGTTCGTATTTGTCGTCGTCGCCATCTTTTGTCTTCTTCTTCTTCAATAATACTACTACGAGTTAAACGTCGGAGCGCGAAGCGTTGTACGGAACAAAACTCAGACAAAACAGAGAAGATCCGTCCTCCGTCTTTTAAAAACCTTGTTGATTTTCTCTCTCTCTCTCTCTCTTTTGACACGGGGCGACGATTCAGACAAACCGATTCTTCAACCCGGCAGAAGAGCTTCTTTCACACTTCTTTCGATCTTTTGTTTGCGTCGTCGTGCTTTGTTGTTGTTGTTGTTGTTGTTGTTGTTGTTGTGTGTGCTCTCTTTTTCTCTCGAAGATGATGACGCGCGCGCAGAGGGTCGAAGAAAGAGCGGGTGTTTAGTATGCCGCAAAAGAAGGAAAAAGAGAGAAAAAAGAGAGAAAAAGAGAGGGAAACAAGATTTAATTGGCCAGAGAGCCCCTTCAAAACTGAGAGAAAGATTCCCTTCTTCTTGGAGGAGAAATCTTTTTTTTTCTCTTTTTTGTCCTCCGTTTTCTTTTTCTTGCCAGAACTCTTCGACGAACGAACTCTTCTTCTTCTCGAGAGAGAGTTTAGCATCATCGAAAGACCACAGAAGAAGAAGAGTCCACTCTCTCTCTCACACAACAGAAGAGAGAACACCTTGAACACCAGAAGAACAACAACAACAGAAGAGAGAGAGAGAGAAACGCATCACATGAACAACAACAACGACGACAGAAAAGAAGAAGAACAAAAAGAAGACAAAGCACCGTTCGACGAGGATTACGAACACTTACTGTTACGAAGAGAACAAAGAGGCGACGGAGCGGCATCGTCCAGCGACGAAGACGAGAAACAGAAGAGAAACGACGACGGCGACATTAGTAGCGACGAAGAGAGGAGTTCCGAGGATGACGACGACGACGAGGATACGGAGGAAGACGACAACGTAAACGACGCGTTACGACGGAAGAAGAAGGTATCGAAAGTGAGACGACGGAAAGATAAGGAGAACAACGTGTCGTTGACCTCGACGCCGACGCCGAGAAGACGAGGCGCAGAGGATACTACTACTACTACTACTAACAACAATAGTAATAACGAGAAGAAGATAATATCAAACAACACAAACAAAAACGACCTAGAAGAAGAAGAACAAGACGAAGGAGATGACCCGTACGAGTTGACAAAGTTTGTAGTCTGTGGAAATCTGTTCGAAGTGAAGAAGAAATACGTCCCGATTAAACCTATAGGCAAAGGCGCGTACGGCATCGTCTGTTCGGCGAAGGACGAAAAGCAAAACACAAAGGTGGCGATTAAGAAAATAACGAACGCGTTTGAGAACGTGGTGGACGCGAAACGAACGCTGAGAGAGATTAAACTTTTAAGGCATTTGAGGCACGAAAACGTCGTTCCCATTACTGATTGCATGCTTCCCTCGAAAGAAGAGGAGTATAATTTCAACGACGTGTACGTCATGTACGAGTTGATGGATACGGATTTACATCAAATCATTCGCTCGGACCAACCGTTAACGGACGACCACTGCCAATACTTCATTTACCAGTTATTAAGAGGATTGAAGTATATTCACAGCGCGGACGTCTTACACAGAGATTTGAAACCGTCTAACTTGTTGCTAAACGCCAACTGCGACTTGAAAATTTGCGATTTTGGTTTAGCGCGAACAAACACGCAAGATAAAAACCGAGATTTCATGACAGAATACGTCGTAACGAGATGGTATCGCGCGCCTGAATTGTTGTTATCGTGCGCAGAATATACCGTCGCCATTGATGTGTGGTCTTGCGGGTGCATTTTAGCTGAATTACTGGGTAGAAAACCGTTATTTCCGGGGAAAGATTACGTCCATCAGTTGAATCTGATTACCAAAGTCATCGGCACCCCGGACGAGCAGGATTTATATTTCGTGACTTCGGATAAAGCCAGACGATATTTACGTCAACTTCCGTATTCTAAACCGATGGATTTTAAACGATTATACCCGGAAGCGAACCCGTTAGCGTGCGATTTAATTGAAAAGATGCTCATCTTCAACCCGGAAAAGCGCATCAACGTCGAGGAGTGTTTAAAGCACCCGTATTTGGCGTCGTTACACGACACGAACGACGAACCAGTAGCGAACGCGCCGTTCACGTTCGCGTTCGAGCAACACAACGGAGGCGAAATGTCCGAGGAGACGGTGAGAAGACTCATCTTTCAAGAGTTGAAACAACTCGACGAGGAGATTAACTTTCCTCTGCTGCGCAATACGCACGCCGACGCTTTAGAGGAAAGATTGCAAACCATGAGAGTTTAATAATAATAAACTATTTCTACTACTACTAATAACGAGAAAGAGAGAGAAAGGTGTGTGTGTGAGAGAGAGAATGAGCGTGAAACTACTAATACTTTTCCTGCTACTTATAATACACTAATACTACTTAATTTGCGAACAAAAATTCTCTAACACCCCAAACACCTCCCAGACAAAAAAGGCCGCGCCACTTTCCGTTTCTGATTGATTTCCACTTCACTTCTCAAACGCACAAAAGATACAGTCGTCGTCAACACCCTCTGTATCTTCTCGAAGCAATAGTAGTAGTGTTGTTATTAATTCATCGCGATGAATCAATACGACGAAGGAGAGTCCGAGAGGCTCATCGTCCCTTCTTCCTCCTCCTCTTCGTCTTCATCTTCTTCAGCGGGGAAATTTTCATCGTCGATGATGAGAAAAGTCAGCATCGGCGCGTCTTTGGGCGCGCTCGCGCTGTTTGCGACCAGCGCGTCGTCGTCATCTGATGCCGTTTCACGTCATTCTCCCTTAAAACTCGGTGAAGGAGCGACAAATAGTGCTGCTGTGAATCATCAGCAAGGAGGAAAGAAAGTGTTCACGTTGCACACCTCCTGTTCACCTCTGTTGCAACAAAAGGACAACAACGCTTTGCCGTTCCCAATGCAAGATAACTGGAAATACATCGGCGCGAAGTTGATCACAAAGAGCATGAGCGAGGAATTCGATTTCGACCAGGCGAAGGAAATGCGAATGACGACGTGCGGGACCTTCGAGGTTGAACATGAACAGATGAAACCGAACGAACAGTTTGGGTTTTACTTGTACCCGAAACCGCGACCGACCAATGACGAGGAAGACGATGGGTCGCCGTCGTTAGGATACGATTCGTGGACTACGTTCCACTCGAGTGGTGAAACGGACTCGTTCGTAGGCCGTTTAGGCAACGAAGAGAAGGAAGAATTGTCCGCGGCGATTACGAAAAAGATCAACACGGGCAAGTATCGCGCGGTGTCCGAGTTGGCTTGCGAAAACGTGTCGCCGCACGAAGAAGACCAGTGCCCAGCTTCGAGAAAAGGAAAGATTGGCAAGATTGTTACTCTGGGTGACGATGAAAAGAATGATTCGAACGATGTCGCGAACGCATCCATGTCCAAATGCACCGGTCAATTCACGCACGGCATTTCGGAAAGGACCGGAGGAGTGAAGAACGTCCTGTACAACCGAGTATTCGACGGGAAGACGTTGAGTTACGTCTGGGGGTCGTGTGCGCACACGTGCGAGAACGCGGACCAGCCGCACCGCACGCAGGTCTCGGCTGGGTGCGACGTGCCGAAATTGTTCGCGGTAAAAGCGAAAATGTCCATTTCTGGTAACGGCATGACTGCGCAAAAGCTGCTCTCCAACGAAAAGCAAAACGCCGCTTTGAAATCAGCCATCGCCGATATTGTCCACGTTCGACCGCAAGACGTGGTCATTAAATCCTTGAAGGACGTCGCGATGTCAGAAGAAGCACTTTTGGGCGAAATGAAGCAGTCCCAAGACGAAGGTTTCGTGGACATTTCTCAATTCGCACAAAGAGTCGCCAAGCTCGAAAATCAACACTCGGAGGTGTACAAAGAAAATCAACAGTTGACGCAATTAAACGTTGAACTTGCGGAGAACAAGAAAGCTTTAGAGGATAAAATCAACAACTGGAAAGCCGAGAATGAAAAGTTGAGGAAAGCAATCGCGGAGAGACAAACGACGTTACACAGTACCAACGCAGATAGCGTGCTTGGTGAAGAAGAAGTCGCTGCCCCGGGCAAATCTATTTCTGCCACTGTCGCTGCTCCGTCGAAGTCTTCTTCTTCCAGTGCAGTTGAAGTTGGATTTGAAATCATCGTGCAAGAGAAAGAGGGAAATGCTGAGACTATTTTGAAGTCTTTGATGTCCACCGCTCCGGAGCGAATGTTGAAAGTGTTGAACAACAGTCGCGGAATTAACATGTTGAAACAAGTCACCTATCTTTCCGCGCCGAAAATTCGTGAAGTCTTGGCAACAGAGTCCACGATAAGTCTCGAAGCTATCCAACGAGTGCCAAAAACAGAGGAACAACTCGTGAAAGAAAAGAGGCAAATCGAAAACGCCAACGATGCGGTCAAAGCGGCGACTTCTGCGTCGCGAGTCGCTGAAATTGAAGCCGAAAGAAAAGTTTCCGAAGAAGTCGAGACGGCGAGAGAACTCGTCGCGCAAGAAAAGATTGGCGCTTCGAACGCGTTCAGAGAAGCGTTTAGAGCGAAAGAATCTGCACTCGCCGAAAAAGATGAGGATAAAAAAGAAGCGCTCGAGGAGGAAGCCGCCAAGCTCGAAGCGAGAGCGGTGAGAGCGCAAGAGGAAGCAGACGTCGCGCAAGACGTTTTGAACGAAGAAACGAAGAAATTACATCGCTCCGGTAACGTTGTCATCTCTTCCTCTTCATCTACTTCGTCTAAGAGCACGGCGGAAGCAAAAGTTGGTCTCCTCGATGCTGCTACTGACGACGACGACAACAATAAAGAATTCAAAGAAATTTTAGAAGAAGTTGAAGAACAAAAAGATGCGCTGGAGGAGAAGAATACCGCCGCAGGCAAGACAAAAGTCGCCTCGTGCAAAGGAAAATCGCCGAATTTTAAAGTGCAAGCCTCGGTTGCCATCTCTGGTGCTGGAATCACCTCTGCGAGTCAGATTTCAACGCATCCAGAGTTCGCGGACTCGTTCTCGAAGACCATCGTCACCCTCACAGGCGCCGACGAAGATCAACTCATGTGGTTAGATCTCTCGACTCGACCGGTAGAAGAAGAAGAAGGAGAGAAAGACAGCAAGAGCTCGAGATTAGGCGCTTGGTTCAGTTCCGTAGCGCTTGGACGTTTCGTTTCCGACGACAGTAACGAAGAACCGGTCGAAGTTACCTTTTCGCTTCTCTCGTGTTCTCGAAGCGGCGCCGAAGATCTCGCCGACAAGTTGTACGGCGTCACTCCGAAAAAGATGCTCGCCGCGGCGACAGAATACGGAGCGGCGATCGACGACATTCAATTCGTTTCTCCGCCGAAGGTTTTACCAGTCGATCAAGACTTTATCGAATCCTACAGCGGGCCGACGGTTGAAGGTAAATCGACTTCCGTGAACGTCAAGCCGCGAGTATTAAAGACGGCGTTGAAAATCGTCAACTCCGAGAAAGAGGCGGAGATGGAGGAAAAAGGCGAGCAATTCGAAGAAGAGGAAGAACGAGACGAAGAAAAGGAGGAGAAAAATAGTAATAGATCATCGTATGATGAGTCTGGCAACGGATCGTTATCGGAGCAGCTTGCGAGCATCCAACGCGATTCGTTGCAATCCATTCAAGCTCATCAAAAACGAGAGATGAGCGTCGCTGACGACGACGACGAAGCGTTTTGAACAAAGAAACGCATTCTGAGTATTTCTGTAGATTGTATTACTGTGTTTTTATGTTAAAATATGTCCATGTTAATTATATATCAAAATTATTTAAGCTTTGGCATTCATTTCTCGTTCCGTGCTGCTACTGTTCGCGCCGTCCTCGGATTTCGCGTCTATCTTTGGCATCGACATCGCCTTCTCTCGATCTTTATATTTGGAATAATTATAATAACACACCGCCACAAAACTAATCCCGTACCCAAAAAGTTGTAACTTTGTGATTGGCGCATCAAACAACGCTGAACTGATGAAAATCAGCAACCAATCTTTGACCACCCCGGCGACGTTCATCGTCAGCGCCGACGTCTTTCCGATTAACAAATACACCGCCATGTTCAACGCGAAAGCCGTGCACGCGTTTAAGAACAAAATGTGCGGTTGACTCGTATTCACTTCCGTGTTTGTGTCTAAATATCTCGGAACTTCTAAAAACGTAAACGGTATCAACAAAAATACAAAGCACGCCGGCGACACGTAATACAACGTCGTTATCGAATTCATCTTCAGCTTTTCCGAGTTTAATATTATTTGTACCAATCCCAATCTAAAGGCTTCCGCGCACACCGACGCCAACTGAATCAACACCCCTAACAAGTGGAAGTTCAACTCCCCGTAAGACGCAATGCACACTCCTAACGTAATCACGAACATGTTCGCCAACCTCGCGTACGTGAACTGTTCGATCCCCATCAAGCACCCGACGGTATACACGCTCGCCGGCATCAACGCTTTCAACATCTGAATAAACGCCACGGATAAGTACACGTACGCGGTGTTCGAGAGCCATAAACTCAGCGCAAACAACGCCCCGACTGGGACGATCTTTTGCACGTACGTCTGCCTGTCCAGATCGTTCGAATTTACCAGCTTAAACACTCGAATGATTAAAAACGCCATACACGAGCAAAAACACATGTGTATCATGGTTAAAGAAATCGGGAACGGGAACCCGAAAAACGATAAGATGTACTTGTTGAATAAAATCACTCCCGAGGAGAGACCGATCCAAGTGGCGACGTAGCCGTACGCGATTAACGCTTCGTTTATTAACGCGGAGCCTGCCATTGGGGCGATCGAAGAGGCGGCCGCTGCGGCTGCTGCTGGTACCACCATCTTTCCTTTTTAACTTTTTTTTTAGATTGCTTCAAGACGAGTTGTGTGGTTTCATTGTATTATTCCTTTCGTCTTTTTTACTCCTTTTCATTCTCTAAAATCAAACACATCAAACAAAGCTTCTTTTCTTTTTTTTTGCTTTCGAACTTTAAGAACAAGAACAACAAGAACGAGAACAACAAGAACTTTTAGAACAACAA
>Ga0255763_1003039_pt1 | contig 15370 bp, 9 predicted proteins | sample 041ome_2_FD_179963 | JGI IMG/M metagenome (GOLD analysis project Ga0255763, IMG submission 179963) | Coastal salt marsh microbial communities from the Groves Creek Marsh, Skidaway Island, Georgia - 041406US metaG (version 2) | ecosystem: Environmental > Aquatic > Marine > Intertidal zone > Salt...
CAAGCGACAAACGCGAGTCATCGAAACAATGTCATCTCTATTTGGGGATACGCCAGGGAAGCGTGTTGTTATTAGATTCGTTATTTATTGAAACGACGTGATGTTGAAAGTATGCGCGTTGCCTTATTTTATTCTTTTCTTTCGGATTTTTAGGTAACACCACAAACACCAAATCTTCTTCAGAAACACATGAAACGATGATAAACGCGGCATCTTTCCACCCTTTCTTTTTCAAAGTGAAAGCAAACGTCCAATCCTCGCCTTTATTCGCGAAAACTCTGATTTATTTCTCTTTGTTTTTCGCGTTACCCTTAAACGTTCTGCTCAAACTGGACGAGAAAACGTTGTTTTGTCCGTTCGATGTGTTCACTCGATTTCAGTGGTACAGAACGTTTAGTTCACTTTTATACGTGAACTCAGGTTTCATTGGCGCCTTGTTTAACGCGTACATCAGCTATCGATTCATATCGGATTTCGAACGCAGTTTAGGTTCGTTTCGATGCTTTTGGCAAATACTGTTCACTCTGGTGTGCATAAACTGTTGGACGTTCGTGTTTTCAGTCGTTTTCGCGCCGTTCTCAGGCGGGAAAGGACACTTACTCTCACCGTTGAACATTTCTGGACCGGGCGTTTTATCTGCCACGTACGCAATGTGCGTGGGGAATATCGCGAGGAACAGCAGTACGAATAGTCCAGACGCACAAACGACGATATTCGGGGGACTCGCTCGAGTGCCGAACAGTTGGCTGCCGTTTGTGTTTTTATTCTTTTGGTATGTGCTCGGGAACAACCTCGTCGAAGGCGCGAGCGCGACGTTCGTGGCGTTGAGATATTTGCCGAGAATGTGTGGGCCGAATGGTGTGCCGACTGCAGTGCAAGCGAAGAGGTTTGAATCAACGACGAGGTTTGGACGGTACGCGTTGGAAACGCACGGATACGTCGACATCGACGGGTTACAACGCGGGTTTAGTTTACCAGTCGTCGTCGGTAGCGGCGGGGGTGGATTTGACTCTAATAATAACAACACTAGTAGTAGAATCAGTCATCCAGAGCGAGCTTCATCGTCGTTTTCAGGAACATCGCAAAAAGTAGGAAGTAGTAGTACGAGCAACGGTAGTAATAATAGTAGTAGTAGTACGAATACGAGCGGCGTGCCGGCGCCTCGCGAAAACGTCCACGTAGTGCGAATGCGCGAAGAGCGCGAGCGCAAACAACAACAACAACAACAACAACAACAACAACAACGCGCTTCGGAGAACAAACGGTCAGAAGACGAGAAAAAGAAGGCAGAAGTATTGAAAACAAAGCCAGAAACGAGAGAGGAGCGCGCACGCGTCGTCGCCGAGGCTCTCGAAAAGCGTCTTCTCCTCGAGAAAGAAGAAAAAGAAAAGAATAAAGACGAAACGAACAACGCGAAAGAAGAACACAAAGAAGAAGAAGCGACGACGCCAACACCGCAACAAGAACAACAAAAGAAGAAGAAATCAAAGCTCCGGTCGCCGTTTCGAAGCAGAGAGAAGAAGAAGTAAGTTATGTCATATAATTTTTACGAGTTAGTAATACAAGTTAGATGTGAAAAGTTTGTTTTTCCGAAAGAAAAGGAAAAAAAAAAATATCTTTCTCCACATAAAAACAAGCATCTTTCTCTCTCTGCATCACACATCATCGAGGAGCGACTTTATCTCTCTTTCACGAAAAAGAAGTTAAAGAAGTTAAAGAAGAAGATTCAAAGGAGTTTATTGATGTTAGACGCGCGAGTGAAACTGCGTCAAAAAGCGCAGCTCGCCGAGTTATGTTCGCGTTGGGTCGGTACGAAATGTATTACCTTTTTTCTCTTTTTTTCCCTTCGTCGCGTGTGAAAAGTCAACGCGTTTTAGATATACATTTTTTATGATGAGATGCGCGCGCTTTGTGCGCTTTTGTTCTGCGATGTAACAAAAGACTCACCACTCTCTTATTACACACACACTCTCACCATCTTTAAAACAGACATGCGACAGATCATGAAAGAGTTAGTCGTGACCATCGACGAAGATCTAGACGTAAGGCGCATTAATATTATTCTTTTTTTTTCCTTTTTTTTCCCTTCTTCTTGTCTCGTCGTTCCTGACTTTAGATATTTCTTCTCAATGCCACGTGGCATTATTTATTTAAAAACAACGACTTTTCGTCCGCGTAAAAATAAAAACAGCCGCAAGAACGGAACATGCTCTCCGTCGCCTCGAAAAACGAAACGACCAGAAGACGACAACAGTGGGTGTGCGTGCAAACGAATATTGGGCAAATCAAGAGGGAAAATATGGGGGAGGATTTTTTGAACATCGCGCGGGAGTATCAAGAGAAAATCGAGGACGAATTGAAAGAGATTTGTAAAGAGACGATCGATTTGGTGGAAGGCGTGTTATTGCCGAGGTTGTTGGGTGGGACGGAACATTACGAACAACAACATCAAGAAGAGCAAAAACAAGGAGAACAAGGAGAACAAGGAGAACAAGGAGAACAAGGAGAACAAGAAGCACAACAACAACAACAACAACATCACGAGTCGCCAAAAACAGTCACCGCGTTACTCTCGGAAGCTTCAAAGGAACACTCGCCTCGATATAAATCAGACCAGAAAATTTTCTACTTGAAAATGATTGGAGATTATTATCGGTATCTAGCAGAGATTCAAAGAGGCGAGGCGAGGATTCCTCACGCGATGCGTTCGCAAGACGCGTACGAGAAGGCTTTGGAAATCGCTCGCGACCCGAAAGCCGGAGTGGCGACGACGCACCCGGTTCGTCTCGGCCTTTCTCTAAACTACTCCGTCTTTCACCACGAGATTCGCGAAGATACGAAATCGGCGTTGGAAATCGCGCAAACTGCGTTGGACGAAGGATTGGAGGATTTAGACGCCCTGACCGATAATGCGAGAGCGTACAAAGACGCCGCGTTGATTTTGAAGTTGATCAAAGATAACATTTCGATGTGGCAATCGTACACATCGTCCTCGGAGTCCTCTGGTGGTGGTAATAAAGAAGAAGAAAACAAGAAAGAGAAAGATGCGGGATTGGACGCAGCTCAGGAGCAGCTCTCGAAGACGCGCATCGAAGAGGATGACAAAGAAGACGCAGCAGTCACGAACAAAGAAAATAACAAGGAATAGAGGAAAAGAAAATCAGTGAAACGCAGCAGCACTACTAAAAACATACGCGCATACTGTACAAATATTCATTCCCCTTTCTCCCTTTCTCTCTCCTTTTCTATTGTTATAAACTTCTTAACCCGTCTAACATCTTCTTTAAACTTTCGTTGCCAATTTCTCTCATTCTCTCCACGTTCGCTTTCGGTATACTCTTCACGTCCGGATGCGACCGAACCGCTTCGGTCACGTCCTTCTCTCGCAATATGTGCAACAAAGGATACGGTGACTTATTCGTAAACGCTCCGGGATCTCCCAATTTCTCGCCGGCGAACACAAAGTCCGGATGAAACGCGACCACTTGCACTTTCCCTCTCAAATCGAGCTGGTCGAGAACCGACTCGCCTCTATAGTCGCCGTTTTGCAACGCCGCGTCGTCGATAACGTTCGCGAAATCGAGAAATGAATCAAAGTCGTTCACGAACTCGCACGTCGGAGAGATGACGAACAACACCGTCTTCGTTATCCCTTCCTCGTCCGAATCGTATTCAATCTCTTTTAACTCTCTCATGAAATCCTCCAAAACGTCTTCTATCTGTTCCCGCTCGGAGACGACTATTTTTATGCCCGTCTGTTTCTTCTTCTTCTTCTTCTTCGCCTCTAAAACTTCTTCTTCTTCTTCTTCTCCTTCTCCTCCTCGAACGTTTTTGGCGAACGGGCAGACGTTTTTCTCGATGATAAACTGGTCCAGCCATTTCAGCGTCGCTTTTTCGATCGATTTTAAAGAAGGCTTTTGAGGACGATGATGATGATGATGTCGTTGTTCTCGTTGTCGTCGTTGTTGTTGTTCTTCTTCTCCTCCTGACGAGGACGGCGAAATCGCAAAGTACCTCCGAGACCGCCTCAAAGAAGAAGAACAGAAAGAAGAAGTGCTGCTACTGCTGCTCGTAATAATAGTAGAAGACAAAGACCACCGTCCAAAAGCTCTTTGCGCGCAGTACCGGTACAACATGGAGCGTCTTCTCTTCTTTTGAAGCACGTGGACGACTCAACTTTTTCCCCTAAAAATAAAGAAGAACAAAAAGCTCCACTGTATTCGCGCGCGTAATACTCTACTACATAAAACAGAATCGCTCAAAATACGTTGTGATGCTCTCAAAGCCGACGGTGGTGGTTGCGAGGCGCTTTTTTTCATCGTCATCTGTGGTCTTTTCGCGGCGGCAAACTTTAACGCGCAGAGCATCAAAACCTGCTGCTTCGTGTACCAACTTTAGTAGGTATTCCCCAAAGACAACGAGAACTTTGAGAACGATGACGACGTCTGCGACGAATGGCGATGTGAACGACGAAGATGTTTTGACGCAATACATCATCCTGAGAAGAGACTTGTGGCGAGAAAAAGCGTGGCCGTTGGGGTCGATCGCCGCGCAAGTCGCGCACGCCTCCGTGGCGGCTTTGGAGACGTTCAAAACGAACGAAGATTCAATTAAGTACGTTGCAAAGGAGAAGTTATCGTCCATGACGAAAGTGGTTTTAGAGGTGAAAGGAGAAGCACAATTAATGACATTAAGCGAAAAGTTAACGGAGAACAACATCGACTATTACGCGTGGCGAGAACAACCGGAAGATTACGTGACGTGCGTGGCGCTGAGGCCGTATAGGAAAGAGGAGGTGCGAGAGCTTTTGAAGAAGTGTAATCTGGCGAGCGACGTACGAGGAGGATGAAGACGAGGGGATGCGTTATCGTTAGTTTTAGTAGAATAGAATTTCATTAGTATCGTCAACAGTATTATATAATAACTACCATAAACTGGAAAAGCTCGTGTACGCCGGTTTGGAAGAGGAAGTCTCTTTTGATTTGCGCTCTTGCGCGTACGCTTCGACTTCGTTCATTTTCGCTCCAGAGCCAAAGTTAAACGTGCGTTGCGTTTGTAACGCGGCTTTGTTTACTATCCGAGTCGTGATTCTTCGAAATCTTCCAGGGTACCATTCTCCGGCGTCTCGTAAGTTTGCAATAGCCACGTCTTGCCAGTGCTCGACCATACTCATTTGTTCCCCGCACGTGGCCAACATGCCGCGGAGTAAAAACACCCCTCGGATGGCAAAGAAGCCTTCGCGAGTGTTTTGCGTGATTTTATTCTTCGTGAACGGCGAATTTTCTAAATCCAGCATGTTCATTTCGGCTAACGCGGACGGTCTGGTGTCAAAGTACGCGTAGGATAACGCGACTAACGCTTCGTTGGTTGGTTTCTCCACGAGTACGGAACCGTGGGCGCGAACTTCCGAAGCGATGCCGTTGTAATCTTCCGTGGACATTCTCAACGCCAATCTACACATGTGCAAACGCTCCTTATCATCAACTCGTTTTGTTTGTCCCCAATCGAGAATGCACAACTTCCCATCGCCTCTCAAAATAAAATTCCCCGGGTGCGGATCGGAATGAAAATGACCACACGTGAGCATCATCTCCCCCCACGCTCGGAAAATGGAAAAGAAGACACCGTTCCAACCGTCGCCGCCGTAATACGAGTGCGTTCTAGAAACTTGTTGCGGACACCGCGGACGTTTCCCGTTTTGCCGCGCTCGATTGAAAATAGTCAACAATTTTGCGCCTCGAACGCGTCGCATGACTAAAACTTTTCTCGTCGACGCGACGACGCGAGGCGCGCACACCTTGTCACAAATCTCCGGCGTCTGCTCGAACAACTTACCGAAATAATCAATCTTCTCGTGCTCTATTTTGAAATTAAATTCTTCGTCGATGACGTCCAAATACGCCTCAAAAATCGTCGGTAAATCCATGCCGTTATCCAAACGTAATTTTTTCATCGTTCGCGCCGTTCGTAAAAGCGCTTTCAAATCGGCAATTACATTCTCGTAATTCGCCGTTTGTACTTTCACCGCGACTTCTCTTCCGTCTAATAAGCGTCCAAAGTGCACCTGCGCGATCGAAGCCGTCGCGCACGCGTTTCTCGAAAGTTCGGAGAAGTGACTGCCCAGCGGCCCTCCCAACTCAGTTTCTAAAATTTTCCGGACTATATAAAACGGCGTCGGCGGATTATCGTCCATCGTTTTCGAAAATTTCTCCACGTACGGTCTCGGCATCATTTGCGACGCCGTGCCGGCAATTTGGCCAACCTTTCTATAAAATCCTCCAAAATCGGCGATGATTTCTGTCATTTGTTCCGCGCCCCACTCGTGTTGTTGGTCCCAACTCAAAGCTCTTTTGCCCGGTTTGTCCGCGTAGAGAAGTTTGTGCTTTTGCTTGAGTAAAATATACGACGTCATCACCGGCGCAACGCGCAAAGAATACTCAATCGACCGTTTCTTCCTCGGAGCGACGAGTTTAAGAACCAGTCGCACGGCTAAAACCTGCGCGTGCGTAACAGCGAGATCCACGCACATTGGCTTCAACGACTTGTGCGCGTTGGCGACGACGTGTGATATCGATTTCAAACTCGGCAAGAACGGAACCCCCGATCCTCCTCCTCTTTTGCTACTAATACTACCATTGCTACTCGTGCCTTTTCCAGCTCCGGCGGCTGCTTTTCTCTTTCGCTGCCCCGCTTTCTTCAACGAAGAAGGAGACATCTTCTTCTTAATTCTCTTCCCTGCTCCCGTGAGCGCTTGCTGAATATCCTCCGCGTCTCTCATTTTCACCATCGCTAACGCGAAAACCATCACCCGCGCGCCTTCGTACGCGTATCTACCCATCCAACACCTCGCAAACGCGCACGCAATCGCGTGCACGGAAACCTTCCCGCACTGTCGAAAAAACACGAATACCATCTTCGCCGGTGATAACCGTAAAAATTTGCCCGTCTCTCGCGCCACGTGGTCGATCGTTTGCACCAGGAAAGAAAGCATCCGGTCGCCTTCGTTCCCGCGATACATCGCCATGGCTTCTTTCAACTTCTCTCTGCGAAACCGACTGAACGCGAGGATGCGCTTGTGCGGAGAATGTAATTTTCGTTTCTTCGCGTTCCCTCCCCCGGCTTGTAGCGAAACCACCTGCGAAGACGTCGCAGTTTGAGAGGAGGAGGAGGAGGAGGAAGCAGCGGTTGTTCTCGTTGGTGTTGTTCCAACACCATCACCATCACCATTCGCGGAAGACGAAGACGAAGATAAAGATAAAGAAGGAATCAAAACGGGCACGAAATCACCCCCATCATTACCACTTCCATCGACGGGGGAGGATAACGGCATCTGAGGAGAAGGAAACGGTGGTGGTGGAGGAGAAGACGCGCTGTTGTTGTTCTTGTTCTTGGTGTTGTTGTTTTCGCTCAAATCAAAACACAGACGAGACTTTGGGTGATGCTTCTTCGCAAAATCATCATCGCTTCTTCTTCTTCTTCTTTCCATGAAAAAAGGATGGTTCTTAAAACTTTCGTTCTTCCTGTTCTCGTTCTTTTCGTTCGTCGTCGGAGTCGTTCCAAAACTCCTCATCTTTTGCGCGAATACAAACCACTTTTATTATAAAGTATTTGTTGTGTGATGATTTTAAAAAATGAATCCACGATGTGATTCCTTCGTCGAAAAAGAACCCCCACACATTGAAAAAACAAAAAAAACTGTTGTGAAAAAGGAGAAAAAAAAGTCAAAATTTTTCAAAATTATTTCCTCCTCTGCTCTTTTTCTCTCTCTCTCTCCATTTTTACAATCTTTCTCTCTTTAGATTCAGCGTTTGAAGAAGCTGCTACTCTCTTCTCGCGGTCGTTGTCAGTCTCTTTATGGCGTATTTTGAGCACAGAAGAAGAGAGAGCGAGAGAGTGGGTTCTTTTTTTGACAGAAACGAGATTATTCACCTACCTTTTGGGATGAAGGACGACGACAAAGAAGAAGAGATTTTTCTCTCATCTGTTTGAAGAAGATGAGTGAACGAGGAAAAGGAAAAGGACTGGCGACGTTTGCGCTCTCCTCCTCTTCTTCTTCTTCTTCTTCTTCTTCTCCTGAATCTTCTCTTCTCGACCACCACCTTTTGGGAGATGAAAGGGAAGAAGAAAGGCTGGAACGACGGCGGTATGACTACCAGTATTATTCAGGTGATGATGATGGTGATGAGGATGCGCTCTTATCAGACTTTGACGAACTCGAATACGACGACAAAACCATTTTCGACATCGAAGGAGAAGAAGAAGAAGAAGAAGAAGAAGAAGAAGAAGAAGAGCGCGACGTTGCGAGGACGACTTTGGACAGAAACGCGTTGGTATGGCTACGTCCTGATGTTATCGATGGGAACGACAAAAGTACCGGCGCGAGGAACAAGAGCGGACGTGTTGAAGAAAAAGAAAACGAGTTGCTCGCGTGGGATGCCGTGCGTGAGGACGAGAACAGATTTACGCTTTTGATGCCTTCGTCGTTTTATTCTGCGAGCGCGCGGCGTTCCGCGGTGGATTTCGACTTCCTGTACGAGCGCGCGTTCATCGGCGCGAAAGATTTTAATTTTAACAGCGGCAAGCATGGAAACGCCACGAAATGCATTTGCGCAGACGAGTCGAATTTAGTGACGATGTGTATCCGCGCCGTCATGGGAGACGTATCTTCGAGACGCTTACTGAGAGCTATATCGTTGGATTCTCTCGACGACAGCGGAAGCCTTTCCGTGCGTTTTCGCGGGGCGAGCGTTGGAGCGACCAAAAACGTACTGTCGCAGTTTTACGAAACGTCTCGTCTGCAAAACCGCGCGCGTGCGTTTGCGACAAAACAAATGGAAAACGAGAGCGGCGATTCGACTGCAAATGCATTTCAAAAGTGCGTTTTGAGAATACTCCAGGCTATAGATGCGTCATTGAGCGCGTTCGCGGAAGCGTGCATTCAACGCAGAGCCGACGAGGGGGAAGAATACGAGAATGAAGATGAACACGAACGAAATGCAAATCGAAACGATGCATCAACGACGCTTCTCGAGTTTGCATTCCACACGCGGGATATACGGAAACAGATTGCCTCGTTGGCGGCTTTGGTCGACAAGGTACAAAAACGGTGGCGCGCGATGAAGCACCGCAAGTCTCGCGCTCTTTTGTTGCCATCGGTATCGCCTCATCGGTATCGTCAAAATGGTAATAAAAGTACTGCTTCTCACTATTCCTACGGCAGCGTAGCTCTAGATGTGCTCTCTCGGGAGATTCAAGATTTACACTACAACGACTACGTAGACATCGAGCTCGAGCAAAGGAGCGTACTGAAGCTCTTTGAAATTTTATTCATTTCCACGGCAAAACCTGTGCTAGTTGAAGGCATCGTCAACGCGTGCTTTTCGTCGAATAATTCTTCGTTATCTAATGACGGTGAATGCTTAAAGAAGGCGTGCGATGTGTTGCTTCAGAATAAATCCGATGCGATTCGAAAACTGAGAAGCATAAAAAATTCCACGCGGGATATTCACCGAGAGCAGAAGCTTGCTCAATTTAGTGCGGGCATGCGCGCGTGTAAATTGCTGCTCTTCTCATCGACGTCCAATATGGCGAATATCGATTCAGATGCAACTTCTATCGTTCACTTCTTCACCAAAGAAATGGGTGTCGCTCGAGAAGAAATCTTTCGAGAAGTTTCTCGAACGTTGGATGAAGCTATTGATACGACGGATACTCTTCGCACGCAAGAAAAAGACTCAATCGAATTTGAGCACAGAGAACGCGTGCGCGTACAACGGGAGATATTTGAGGCGCGCGTGCGCAAACACGAGCTCGAGCGAGAAGAAATTCGTCAGAAAGCCAAGGCCAAGAAGAAAGAATTAGGGGATGCCAGACGCTTGGAAATGTTTGAACGCGCAGAGAGGAAAAAAGAGGCAAAAGTGAACGAGTTGACTGAAGATTTAGAAAGATTAGGGACGTTTAGCGGAAGTGCTGTGAAAAAGCGTGTGCGACTGTTGGAAAGTCAAATGAATCGAACCGGGGAAGAGGACACGACAACGGACCCAAATGCAGATACAACTGGGGATGTTTTCCTCGACGTTGTTGTCGCGGTTGAAGAAAATCACGAAGCAGCAGCAGCAGCAGAAGAAGAAGACTCGAAAGACGCGGAGAAGTTGGCAGAGAAGACCATCTTGGCTGCCGACGACACGATGGAAACGGATCTGCCACCGCGTGCTTCATCGGTGACTTATTCATCCCTTCCCTCACGCGTCGTCATGTGTAAACGATCGCTCGTGGACGTCACCGCGAGTAACCTTTGGGCGTTTCTCGATTTTCTTCACGAAAAAGTTTCTAGAGTGCACGTTTCGTATCTTCTCAAAGATCATGAAGTTGCGAGTCACGCGAAATATATCGCCGAAATCATCTTCGGCTTGAGTGGCGATGTCATAGAAACGCTGTGCGAGAGGAGAGATGATGATTCGTATGATGATGCTTTCGTCTCTTCTTCTTTTGAAATCACCTACTTCACGAACGATGAGTTGCGAGATGCGTTAGAACGCGCAAATATTTCTTCGAATGTCGTTAAAGATCGATTTAGAATCGTCTACTCGAACGAGAGCACGTCGTCAAGGAATACGAAATCTATCAAGTGTCTGTCGTACGCGCTTCCGGAACAACTGAAGCGTTCGAATCTGTTTGGTATCGACTTTGAAGAAAAAATTGAAGCGGTTTCGGAGTTTGTTTTGAGATTGAAATCCATTCGCGCGATGCTCCAAAATTTACGAAAAATTTCGAACGATCTCGACCGCGCCACGTACGTTCACGATAACGCACAGAAATTAGACCACGCTTCGAAGGAAGCGACCGTTTTGAGAAGACGATTACGAAGTTTCCAAGAGCAGTTGTTTGAGTTGGAGCGGTTCGCGACGCATCTTGAAAGATCGTGCGGAGAAAATATCCGGCACGCGACGGACGTATTGATTTCGTCAATGAACGCGTTGTCCACTGAAATCGATGCAAACGATGCAAAGGCAATGCTTGCAAAGTGGTTAAATGCGTGTGTGGCGGCTTCGTTCTCGTCGAAGGATTTTGCCAGGGCGAGAAAGGTCATAGAACAGGGTTTTCGAAATATTCATTTGTTTGCTCAGCAAACGTTCAACGCGTATAACGATGCAGATCCGAATGCGCTTTTACTTAACGCGATGTTTATCAGCACGACAAACGGTTTGCGAGGTGAGTTCATCGGGAGTGTCGTCCGGGTATTTCCGTTTTAGTTATTACTTAGTTTAGTTAGAGCTCTTTTCGTGAAAATGTATTATTACACAAGGCGTTTAGTTTAAAATCACACGTAGCTCTCGTGCTTGACAATATCCTTATCTCGTCCACTTTGGTGTCTCATGTCGCCATATCCGTGCTCCATTAAGCTCGCTAAGTCCTCCCCACTTAACTTTGTCAACTTATCCAACAAATCCTGCGTCGAAATCTCCACCTCTAAATCGTCGTCCTCGAGAAGTTCGCTGAGAAATGGAATGGCTTCGGGAAGCAAGACTAAGTATTCTTCTTGGGTATTCTCGATAATTTTAGCGAGCGTGGCAATAACGAGAAGCTTTGCTCTGGAATGTTCGTAATTTCTGGAAACATTCAGGATGTTTCGGTGTAACGTTTTCCACAACGCTTCGTCGGGCGCAGCGGCGAAAAGAGCGGCACAACAGCCGACACACTCGGCGCCGAGATTGAATTTTACTCCGACGGAGTCGTTTTCATTCAAGTCCTTTGCTCCATCGTCACCTTCGTCCAGTAGTTCATCCAGGGTGCTCATTGCGTATTCTCGACTCTTCTTTGGCGGTTCTTTAGACAAGTGCTTCGCAACTAAAGGCGCAAACTGGTTAAATCGTTCTTGCGTGAGAAAATTGACCGAATCGTATGCGAAACACCGACGCAAAGCGGCGAGCGCGAACGCCTTCATCCGCCACTCGTCCATCACATCGTCGTTGTTTTTGTTGCTCTTCTCACCATCCGTCTTCTTTTTCTTCTTTTTCTTGTTCGATTCTAACATATCCAAGGCTTCGTCGTCTAAGCATGCCGCTGTCAAGTCCAGAACATGTCTGTAAAACGGCACAAAAACAGCTCTCAACTGGTCCGCCAAAGCACTCGTCAATCGAAACAACGCCGATAATCGCCATCTCGCGGCATCTTTCTCTCCAGCTCTCGCTTTAGCCCACTCCACGCATTTCGCGTAAAACGGCGTGAACTCTTTCTCGGTACATTTTACTGCTAAATTCGCCACCGCGTTCACGGCTAACGTTTCTACTTCTTCCATCTCCGAAACGCTCGCGTCGTCTTCCTCCGCGAACTGTCGTCGTACGTCCATGGCTTCCAAAGCAATCGAAAACAGCGAAGCTCTGTGCGCAGACGTAGCATCCTTACGATCGGCTACCTTGTTTGAAACTTCCAAAAATGCCAGTCTCGAACGCAATGCCTCGTTTGCCGTGCGTGCGGATTCGCTCTCACGAATGAACGTTACCCAACACTCTTCCAGAGGAGGCATGAGCACACGGCATTCGAACGAGGTCGCTAAGCGTTCCGAGCGTAATTCGGCAGCAGCTTCTTTGGCGGCTATGAGAGATGTAAGATTTGTTTTTACGCTATCTCTGCTCTTCTTTTTCTTCTTTTTACCAGACACACCTTCGTCGTCTCTGTCCTCTTCCTCCTCTTCATCGTCTGTCTCTGTCTTTGCGCACAACGCCGGATGCGTCGCGACGGTCAAAATGTCCAAGAGGTATGGACTCATAAACTTCGCTAGCTGGTCTTCACAAAACGCGTCGATCGCGGAAAGCGTTGCTGATAAAACAACCAAAGCGTTCTCTGGTGTTTCGCCATTTCTCGCGGCAGCGCTTTTAGAGCATATTTGAGTGGCCAGTTTGGCGATTCGAGTCATTGCCGGCGCGGCGAGCGCCAACGCGCCGATGAACTTCGGCCCTGTGGCTCGAGCAATTTGCGCGAGACACAAAGAGGCTGAACCGAGCACGTTCGACGTGGTCGAATTAATAGCTTTCAGCGCATTTTCCTCTTCCGTGTCTTTTGCAAAACAACATTTTTCTGCAACCTGTTTCGCGGCGTTCACCAACGCATTCGCGTAATGCGTGGCGTCTTCATCGCGACCAAACCGCATGGCTGCGGCTTCAAGCGCGACAAGAGCCGCTTGACGAGCGTTTGGAGTACCATCTCTGACGGCAAGAGTTGCGAGTTCGTCGATGAGTTTCAAACCTGCAATCTTAATGCTCTCGTTGGATTCTTTCTGTTGCTTCTTGACGGAAATCGTCAAATCCCTCAGCGCGTTCTCGTTGTTTTGCAAACGATCCGTGAGGAGATTCAACGCCGCTTTACGCACCGAGGTTTCTTCACAAGATAGCAATGGCGTCAACGTTTCAAGAAACTTGCCTGGGTGCAAAACGGCATCCAACGCAGAGAATAAATCTCTACCCGCTTTAGAGGCGGAAGGACCACTCGCGCATGACGCCTTCGTATCTAGCAACGTCAACGCTCTCTCAGCTAACGAGGAAAACGCGGTTTGTAACACGTTCGAGTTTGCCACAGAATGTGCGCTATATTTCTTCTGCGCGAGAAGAAAAGATCGAGTTGATATGAATCGCGACGCGGCGTTCGCGACGACGACGACACCTCTACTCGCTTCCGAGCCTCTCGAGGCAGCAATCTGTTGTGTTGTAAAAAGAAAGGCAAAGAAGTACACGTGAGCGTCTTGAAAAGAGGAAGAGGAACAAAAGAAGAAAGAGAGGTTTTCTATCGTCGTCGTAGACAGTACATTTCTCAGAAGGAAAGCAGCAGATCGTTTGAAGTTCTCATCACGAAAAATCAGAATCCTGACACATATACGAATTCTTCACCGAAACATACGCAACGAACGAACGAGTTTAAAAAGTCACGCGCGAAAAACGAGAAAAAAGGAGAAAAAAGTCGTACCTTCATTGCATCTACCAGCGTTACGACCGCGTTGACTGGTTTCTCGTGACCTAGCAAAGTCATAACCAAAGATTTGACCCACGTGTTCGACTTTGTTTTGTTGTTGTTTTCTTCGTCTTCGAGCTCGTCGTCCTCGTCGTCAACATCATCATCAACATCCGCGTTGTTATCGTCGAGGTCCATCAAATCTAAATTCCCACCCGTCTTCTTCTTCGCATCATTTTGATACAGCATCGCGTACATCTTCTTTTTGTGCGCTTCGGCGGACTTTTCCAAACTGTTTCTATTCTCAAGTACTTGTAAAATCAACTCAGACAAACCTTTCGAGCCTTCAGGACAGGCGCGAATGAGCGCGGCACACAATGGCGCGCGTCTTCGTTCCGGCGCTCTCGTCGACGCCTCTACGATTGTCCAAATGACTTCCTTCACGTCAGCTTTACCTGAGGAAAGCCACACGGGTACGACAGATTTCAAAGCATTTTCTAAAGCTCTCTGTAACGTAACGTCGTCGTTTTCGCCGGCAATTCTCGAGAGCGTCGTGGCAACGTCCACAACTTTCTTCACAACCATTTCTGGCTTGATCTTTGCCATCTCCGAGAGAAGCTCTAGAGCTGCCGCGCGAGAACTCCCTTCAGAAGCTTTAGACGCAGAAACACAAATGAGATCGATGTCCCAACTATTGACGGTCTGACCACAAAGCTCAGCTAACTTTGTTAAAGTTTGCAAACTTAACGTCAACGCGTACGAACGCTCAGCGATTTGTTCGTTGAGCTTTTTCGTTTCGGAATCATTCTTGTTGTTATCGTCGTCATCACTTTCGCTCATTCTTTCATCGCCATCGCTATTATCATCGCTCGACGACGACGATGAATTATCTTCCGCGCCGTAGAAGCGTTTCTTTTTCTTTTTGGAATTGTTTGCCGCGTTTTGTTCTTTGAGAGCTTGGCGACGAGCGTCTTCCTCGACGTCGATTTCGTTTTGCGCAAAGAGGGCTCTGCAGAGATTTTGGCAAGGGTGAATCAACGCATCGCGATTGACTGCTGTATCGGAACGCCAAGAAAACACTTCCATAGCCGCGACCGCGTTCGCTAACGAATCACCTTTCGTGAGACCAACGACGATATCCTTATCTCCAAATTTACACGCTCCGGTAATGGCGACTACGGCATCTTTACAATCCAAGGGGACCGACGCGATTGCAGCTCTCGCAGCGCCACGCGCGGTCTTATCGCCGTCGCTTTTATTCGCGTGGAACAAAACGTCCAAAACCTTTGCGCGCGAAGCTGGTGGTATTTTCATGAGCGGATAGCTCCCGCTCGCTATTTGCTCAAAACAGGCGATGCGCACGGAAACCGAAATTTGAGACTTCATGGCGTTCAAAAACGAGTCGAAAGCAAACTTACCGGACGTC
>Ga0255763_1003043_pt1 | contig 15356 bp, 25 predicted proteins | sample 041ome_2_FD_179963 | JGI IMG/M metagenome (GOLD analysis project Ga0255763, IMG submission 179963) | Coastal salt marsh microbial communities from the Groves Creek Marsh, Skidaway Island, Georgia - 041406US metaG (version 2) | ecosystem: Environmental > Aquatic > Marine > Intertidal zone > Salt...
TGGTTGGTATTCAAAGGTTGATGTAGCAACAGGCGAAGTGGAAGAAAAGAAATATCGTATTAAGGATACTTATAACAAAGAGTTTTGGTTGCCTATTCTAAAAGACGAAAGTTTCTTGGCATGGATCAACAAACGATACGCTATTTCAAGCGTTGACGGGATAATGCGTGATGAAGTTACTGAACAAGATATCGAAGAAGCTTACGGGCAAATCCAAGAAGCCTGAAGGAGTATGTGATCGCTGTCAAATAACTATTTGGCAGGGTGACGCAGCCATCTGTTTTCACACAGAAAACGAGGATTTGTTTATCTGTGAAAACTGTATCGAAAATATATATGGTGAAAAAGCCAAAGAGTGGATTGATTAAATGAAAAAATACCATCTATTAGCGATACAAATGGTCGCATACTTGTCAATGATACCTATGATAGTGTACGGTTCGCTAAACGAATGGTTGATACTTTTACTTATGTATTTTCTCATGTTCAGCTTGGGTAGCACAATATGTTATCACAGATACCTTACTCACAGATCATTTAAATGCTCAAAAATAACAGAACTAATACTTTTATTTTTTGGACATATCAATTTAGCAGGTTCGGCAGTAGCCTGGGTTGCAATGCACCGTGAACATCATAGGTTTTCTGACACAGAAAAGGATCCACATTCTCCTGTACATAAAGGTTATCTGAGAACTCAGTTTTTTCATACACTGTATGAAATGGATATGAAGTATGTTAGAGATCTCGTTAGGAACAAACCTGTAGTTATAGAACATAAACATTATTGGAAACTAACATTTTTGTGGCTTGTAATACTACTGTTGATAGATCCTTTTTCTGTCGTTTACGCTTGGTTAGCCCCAGCCGGTTTGTCTAGATTGGCTATAGGTATGATAATATCATATTCCCATCGAAATGGATATGCTCATAATGATGAATGGTTAGGTTGGTTGACTTTCGGTGAAGGCTGGCACGGTAATCATCATAAAGATCCTGGCAATCCATCCTGTCATCCGACAAAAGATATTAGTGGTTGGATTATTAAACTTATACGAACAGATTAAATTTATGATAGTGTTGGTGTGTGGTTTGCCCGGTTCGGGTAAAACTTGGTTGTCAGAAAAACTTTGTGAGGGACAAGAAGATTTTGTACATCTCAATGCAGACTTTGTGAGAGAGGCAGTACAAGATTGGGACTTTGACTATGATTCCCGTCTAAAACAGGCCATGCGTATGCGTGGTCTTGCGTATACAGAAGCAGTATTTGGTAAAATAGCTATAGCAGACTTTGTTTGTCCTTTACATGAGACCCGTAAGATATTTGATCCGGACTACACTATATTCCTTGACACTATAGACATAAGTCGTTATAATAATACTAATAAAATGTTTGTGAAACCAACAAGTGCTGATTTAACTATTAGAGAAAATCTACAAGAAAATTCAATTCATATTATTAGAAAAAGGATAAGAAATGCAAGACAGGTTGGAAAATATAATTTTAAGTACCCTTCTTACTGATGATAATTATTTTAGAAAAGTTATTCCTTTTCTAAAAACAGAATACTTTTCAGGTGAACACAGAACACTGTTGAGAAAAATTCAACAGCACGCTGATAAATATAACAAGTCTCCTACAAAACAAGCACTTGCTATTTCTATTGAAGAAGATAGAACAGTATCAGAAGGTGAACTACCCGCTCTAAGTGAATGGCTGAAACAAGAGAATGAGCAAACGATAGATTACGAGTGGTTACTTGATGAAACTGAGAAGTATTGTAAGGATAAAGCAATCTACAATGCTATAATGGATGGAATTCAGGTTATTGACGGCAGAGATAAGGAGAGAGGTCCTGACGCTTTGCCTGATATGTTATCAAAAGCATTACAAGTAGGATTTGATAATAACGTAGGACATGACTATATTGAAAACGCAATACAGCGTTATGAGTTTTATCATAGGTTAGAAGAAAAAATTCCTTTTGACTTAGCAATGCTCAATGAGATTACAGAAGGCGGACTTGCTAATAAAACTCTGAATGTATGTCTTGCAGGAACAGGTGTTGGTAAATCTCTTTTCATGTGTCATCTTGCAGCTAATAACATTTCACAGGGTAAAAATGTTTTATATATTACACTTGAGATGTCTGAAGAAAGAATAGCAGAAAGGATTGATGCCAATCTAATGAATTTGCCTATAGGTCAGTTAAAAGATCTATCAAAGCAAATGTTTGAAGATAGGATACAAAAGATAAATGAAAAAATCCAAGGCAGGCTTATCGTCAAAGAATACCCGACGGCCTCAGCACACGCGGGACACTTCAAAGCCCTACTCAACGAAATCAAACTTAAAAGAAATTTTGTACCTGATATTATATATATTGACTACCTTAACATATGTAGTAGCAGTAGGTTCCGTGCTGGTTCCTCAGCAAACTCCTACACAATCATCAAGTCCATTGCAGAAGAACTTAGAGGACTAGCAGTTGAACATGATGTTCCTCTTGTAACTGCTACACAGACTACAAGGAGTGGATACAATAGTAGTGATGTTGAATTGACTGATACCTCAGAATCATTTGGCCTTCCTGCTACAGCAGACTTGATGTTTGCGCTCATCAGCACAGAGGAAATAGAAAAGTTAGGTCAAGTTATGGTTAAACAGTTGAAGAATAGATATTCGGACCCCACTAGGAACAAAAGGTTTATGTTGGGTGTAGACAGATCAAGAATGAAACTGTTTGATGTAGAGGGTGATCCTCAGGAAGGATTACAAGATGCAGGTAATGATGATACTCCTGTATTTGATAATTCAGCGTTTGGCAAGAAAATAAGTAGCTTTGAGGGTTTTAAATTTTAAACTTTATAAATAACAAGATACCCATAACAAATATAATATAGGGGATTCTCATGGCAGATGATAAGAAATTCCACGATGCTGACGTAAATGGCGACGGCATTGTAGATGATGAAGAAAAAGCAATGTACCTCGAATTCAAGCGCAAGCGTTTGGAGGATGAGGACGCAATGCGAGACGCCCAGCGCAATATGGCCTGGTTCGCACTTTACGGTATGTTGTTATATCCGTTCGCTGTAGTTGCATCTACATTCTTTGGCCTCGAGTCAGGCGCGTCGGTTTTGGGTGATATGGCGCCAACCTATTTTGTTTCAGTCGCTGCTATAGTCGCCGCATTTTACGGCAAAAGCGCTTTAGAGAAAAAAGACTAAATGAGCACATTCTTATTCGGTGATGATTGGAGAGTACAACTTGCGAGAGGTAAACTCCGCAATGCTCTTCACATCCACAAATTTGCCGCAAACAATTCTCCGGCAAATGGCGTAGAAGAAACTGTTTGGGACGGTTCTACTTTATATCCGTGGGCTACTACATGGGATCTCGGTGCCGCAAATGTACATCTCAAATCAGATGATGCAGATGATGCGGGCATTACAGTCTTTATTCAGGGTCTTGATGCAGACTTCAATGTACAATCAGAGACAGTCACCCTTGACGCTACTGACCCAACAACAACCGCTGTAGCATCTCAAAACACTTATATTAGATTGTTTAGAATGTACAACACTTCTTCACAGCAAGAAGTAGGAGATATTTCAGCACATTACGGTACCTCTTCTGGCATTAAAATCGCTCAGATTAGTGCGGGTGAGGGGCAGACACTTATGGGTGTCTATACTGTTCCAGCAGGATACCTAGGGCTAGTGATGCATTATGAATTCGCTGGTAGTGCTAACTCTCCTATCAAATCTAGATTGCTCATGCGAGAACCAAATGGTGTATTCAGAACAATGCACAAGGGCGCAACATATGGCGGTCAGTATGAATATATCTTTGGTGTCCCAGTCACACTCGCGGAGAAGACTGATGTTGACCTAAGAGTTACTGCTGGTACTGGTGCGGCGGTTATCACTGGCACATTTAACCTTGTTTTAGTCAAAGAAAACGAGTTTAATCAGTGGTCCGAAGGGTACTAATACCCAGAGTACCCTAGTCAGCACAGCCCCTTACAGACCCTTGTAGGGCTTACCTAACTCATTGATTATTAAAGCATTTTTAATGCTTGACAAGTGAACCTACAGATAGTAATATAAGCATATAAGTTGTTGATTTCATTAGGCCAAATAATTGGAAAAAAGTGAAAAAAATGCTTGACATTTCCTCAGATTCGTGTATAATAAGCATTATAAAATGAAAAAACGGTTGTGAGGACTGTAATATGAAACTAGTAATTTGTACCCAATTCCGCGAAAACTATGGTTCCCATGATTGGGACGGCAAGGGTACTTGCCCGCAGTATTGGAAAAACAAAGGTGGTGACACCTTTGTGGTTGAGGTTTCCCTCGCCGAGGCGCAGGACCCTGCGTTTTATGCGGCCGTGGAGAAGTGCATTGAGCATTCCTCCGATTACTCCGAGGAGTATATTATCGGCCAGCACCTGGTTGACGATTGCGATTTCGATCCGTCAACCTTGGTTGAGGAATGGGAAACCGTCACTTATGCTCGTTTGAGCATTGATGGTCACCTCAACTGCGAGAAGGATGTTAGGTCCTACGATATGTCCAACAGGGTCGTAGGACAGCGTTCTTGGAAACAAGACGAGAACGGCCAGCGTGAATGTTCCCTCATTCGTTTTGAGGAGGCAGCGTAATGGTAGATAAAAGACATGGCGGTCCTTATGACCGTGGTTCTGCAGATAGTTATTATCAACGTGGTGAAGACCCGCATTATTATGTAGGCGCCAACTACAACTCCGAAAATAAGGTTGACATCACTGATAGAACTAGTGTAGAATATAAAGAATATATGCTCGGTTATGAAGATAACGAGCGTATTGGTTCCCATAAAAAGTGGGATTAACTTTGATGATGAAAGGAGACATTTATGTCTAAAACAGCTACAACCCAGAACCAGAAGGTTCTTAACTTCCTCCGTTCCGGCCAGTCACTGTCTGTCAAGCAGGCTCAGGGTCTGTTCGGTGTTGCTTCTCTTGGCAAGCGTGTAAGCGAGCTCCGTGCAAACGGTCATGCTATTTACACTAACACTGCTAAGAACGGTACTACTGTATATCGTCTGGGTACTCCTAGCCGTGCTATGATTGCAGCTGCTTATCAGGCTGTTGGTTCCTCAGTATTTGAGTAATCATTTGTAATGAGGTATGGGCTCCACCTTAACGGGCCCACCTTATTATTGTATTCGGAGATACTAAATGGCAAATCATGTAGATAATAATCTTAAGGTCACTGGCAACCATGCTTGCATGAATGCTTTTGATCGCATATTTTCTAAACTTTTTGATGAATCAGGATTAGAACACGCACATTTCCTACCTGACTGGGATCGTGATGATTATCCTTCATATGAATGGATGAGCGACTATGTAGGGCCTAAGTGGGCTCATGCTGATTACTACGAGGAAGGCAATGATTTTGTCAGTATCACCAGTGCTTGGTGTAGTATATTTCCGTTTACAAAAGCTCTTGCTCGATATCTTGAGGAGCTTGATCCCAAGGTTCGTGTTGAACTTACATATATAGATGAGTTTATTAATTTTGCCGGTTGTGCTGTTTGGGCCAACGGTGATTGGGACGTTGAAGAAGCAGATCATAACTTCTTTGAACAAATTTGGTTGGCAGAAGGCGGTACGCCTTTTGACAGCGAGGACTATGACACTTGGGAATACCGCGACATGGTACAAGAAAAAATTATGTCGTGGTCTAATGATATGGCCTGTTGGATGGAGAATATGCAAGATGATGAAAATGAATAACGAAATTGTTAGTGTAGTAACCTCTGTAGGTGAGTTTGTCGGTAAATTTATAGCAGACTCTCCTGAAGGAATTACTATTGAAGATCCTAGAATGATTGTACACAATCAACAGGGCATGGGTTTTGCTAAAGGTGTTAGTATGGCAGGAGTGGAAGAACCTAAGAAGGTTACTTTTAACAACGCTCAGATAGTAGTGGTGTCAGAAGTCAATCCTGCAGTAGAAAAGGCATGGCGACAGTTTACATCGGGAATAGTATTATGAGTAAAATTGGGTTTACCTGTTCCACTTTTGATTTACTTCACGCTGGGCATATCACAATGCTCAAAGAAGCAAGAAACCAGTGTGACTGGTTGATTTGTGGACTACAAACGGACCCTACTATTGATAGGCCAAATAGCAAGAACAAGCCGATTCAGTCTCTTGTAGAACGCTACATTCAGCTTGAGGCTGTGAAGTATGTAGATGAAATTGTTGTGTATCAGACTGAAAAGGATCTTGAGGATCTATTGCTTACACTTGATATAGATGTTCGCATTGTAGGTGAAGAATATAGAAATGCAAAATTCACTGGACAAGACATCTGCAAGCAACGTGGTATAGAATTATACTTTAATAAACGTGAACACAGTTTTTCTACTACTGAACTACGGGAGCGTATCCATGCCGTTAAATCTAAGAGTATTAAAGCTGTATCTTGAGGATTGGGAATTTAATATGAGTGAATCAGATATAAAAAGTAAGATTGCTAAAGTAGTCATAGCTAGTCGTAGAACTTTAGATCCTAGCTTCAGGGCATACTGGAAGGACGCTGCCAAAAAAATGGCAACTAAATATAATGTAAGTCTAACAGAAATTGAAAAATGCCCGGAGTATTACTATGAATCTAAAACTAGTCGCTATCACTAAAATATATAAAAATATAGGATCTGAAGATCTGCCTATGTGGCGTCATGTTGACGGCCATGAATATATCATAGCTTTCTTTGATAAAGAACCAGCCTGGCAAGAGGTAGGTGAAGAAATTAATAAATTCCAACACATACTGGAAGGTAAAATTGAAGTAGATGTAAAAGAATTGTATGTTGGTTTTGAACTATTTTCCTCAGACAGCTTGACACATTCGGAATCTTTTCAGTTACAAACAGGTGGGACTATAGACTTTCCTGCACAAGATGTAACAAAAATAGATGTGACGGAATTACTGGATGGACTCAATACCTAAGATAACACTAGGCTATACGTATTACAATGAACCGGAACTGTTAAAAAAACAAATAAGACTTTGGAAAAAGTATCCTACTAATGTTGAAATTTTTTTAGTGGATGATGGTTCAGAAATATATCCCGCATATGATTTGGTGAAGCGTCTTCGCCTACCAAATTTTCAACTATATCGTGTTACTGAAGATATAGGATTTAATAGTCACGGTTGTAGAAATCTTATTGCAACCGTAGCATCTTCAAGCAATATTATGTTTTTGGATATAGACGCGCATCTGGCGGTTAAGGATGCGTTTTCTATTAGTGAAATGGAAGTTAAAGATAATTTTGTTTATAAAATGGCTATGTCTGTAGGAAGAAAACAATATTCGTTTCCTGGGCACCATAATATTTTTGTAATTAATAAAGATACTTTTTGGCGCTCCGGCGGTTATGATGAATCGTTTACAGGTTATCACAAAGGTGATCGAGAATTTCTTTCTAGGTTGGATAGAATATCTAAATGTGTTGAAATACCTGATGTTGTTATCAAATTAATAAGAGGCGGCAGAGAATCTATTGTTGATACAAGCGTCAAAATAACTACATATGATGATAAAAACATGATACTACGGATACCTAAAAGAACTCCTAGTGACAAAGAATTAAAAGGCAAAGTTAATGGTAATTTAAACTTCCATTACCAAAAGATTTTATAAATACTGATATGCTTACATTAAAAAGATTCCTCACTGAGGCCACAGACGAAGATAAATTGACTCACCTTGAACACGTTGAGGACCATGCTGTCCACGGTGGTTCCAAGGGATTCGCTCATGCCTTTCATACACTAAACGGTGTACATGATACATTAATGGGCAAACAGGGTGGCACTAAGGTTACAATGAAGTATGATGGTAGCCCCTCTGTAGTTTTCGGTCACCACCCTGAGACAGGTAAGTTTTTCGTAGGTACTAAGGGTACATTCAACAAAAAACCTAAGATAGCACACACTCCTGAAGATGTAGAAAAACACTACAAACACTCTGAAGGCCTAAAGCAAAAAATGCACGCTGCTTTAGAACACTTACCTAAAATTATGCCTGACAAAGGGATTTATCAAGCAGACATTATGCACACACCTAATGACCTTAAACACGAAGGTCATAGAATATCACATAAGACACAGCTTATCACATACCATCACAAACCTAACTCAGAGGAAGCACGAAAGGCTATGAACTCTCAGATAGGTGTTGCTGTACACACAGCCTATGACGGTAAGACTATGCAGGATATGAAAGTCAGACAGGCACACGTACCTGAAATGAAAGACCATGAACACGTACATCAGTTTCCTATGTTTCATCAAATGGAACACGTATCATTTACACAGGCACAACAGCAAGAATATAAAAAGCACATGGCAAACGCTATGGAAGGCTACAAGAAGGCACCTAAAGAAGCATTTGACCACATACAGGAACACGAAACTAAACACGGAAAAAAAGGTGCAGCAGTATCAGCATATCTAAATAAAACTGTAAGGGACGGTAGCACACCCTCACACGAAGGTATGACTGACCACTTGACAGCACACTATGCTAAGAAAGCAGCAGGTGTAAAAACTGAAGTTGCTCAACAGAGGCATTTAGATGCTGGCAAGAAACACGTTGCTGGACTTAATAAAGAACATCTAACACACGTATTAGGTGTACACGGACACTTACAAAAAGCAAAGAACGTATTGACTGACGCATTTAACTCACACCACATACACGGGCATGAGTTTGATGGTGAACCTACAAACCCTGAAGGTTATGTTGTTCATCACAACGGCCGTCCTTCTAAGTTTGTGTTAAGACATGAGTTTAGCAAAATGAACTTTGCAGCAAACGAAATGAGGAAGAAAGGTGGCTAAGGATCATATTGTATTTACATTTGGAAGAATGAATCCTCCTACTACAGGTCATAGTAAACTGATTGACGCTGTACACAACCATGCCAAAGAGAATGGACATGACCATCAAGTTATTGTCAGTCATTCACAGGATAAGCATAAGAATCCTCTACACTCTGACCATAAACTAGAATATTTAAATCATATTCATCCTAATACACACTTTGAGGCATCTACAAAAGAACATCCTCACTTCCTTGCACAATTAAAAAAGTTTCATCAGCAAGGATACAAACACGCTACTATGTTTGTGGGTTCGGATCGTGTAAAAGAAATGAAAGAACTCGCACACAAATACAACGGACCTGATAGTGAATACCATTTTGATAGTTTACATATCAAGTCAGCAGGTAAACGAGACCCTGATGCTGAAGGTGTTGCAGGCATGAGCGGTACTAAAATGAGAAGTCACGCAGGAGATAATGACTTTGATAAGTTTAGAGAAGGTTTACATGGATCTGCTTCAGATCATCACGCTCGCAAATTATTCAATGCAACCCGTAATGGAATGGGCCTTAAAGAAGAAGCTACAAGATTAACTTTCGGAGCTTTTTTGAATGAGGAACTGGTAAAACATAATGACAGTTTGGGCTTACGGAGATAGTTGGACAGCGGGAGATCAAGACAGCCCTCAGAATTCAACCTCATATTTACAAATATTAGAAAATGAACGATATAAAATAAGTTATGTTGCTCATTTTGCTAAATCTATAAATGCTACTCTTAAAAATAAAGCATATCCCGGTTCTGGGAATTTTCCACAATTAGATTTATTACTATTCGATTTACATAGAGAAAAAATCAAGAAAAATGACATCATAATTTTTGGTGTAACTGCAGCTAATAGAGACAGAGCTAATATAGCTTTTGATGGACAGTATCCTATAGGCGACCATATCAAAGGTGGACCTAGTACGTTAAGTAAAGAATTATTTGCAGAAAACATATGGCTTAACGATCATTTTATGACTTTAGCTACATTGGATAAAATTAAATCCGTATACGGTATTAGGTTATATTCAGTTTATGCTTTTAGTCGTCCAACCGACGAGCATGATAAATACTTTGAAACCTTAATAAGTGATCTTTCACTTATGGATGTTTTATGTGGGGAAAAATATCTTTCCAACAATCATCCGGGACATATATTATCAGCTATACCACAGGAGTTTAGGCATCTTTTTACGGACAGAGGACATCCCTCACCTGTTGGACACAGACATTTAGGAGATTGGTTATATAATGTCCATAAGAAATATGAAAAAAGCTTTCATATCTAAAAAGTATGATGAACTCGTATCTAAAAAGATTCGTACTGATCGTGAAATTTTAGAAAAAGATAACTCTAAAAAATCAAAAGAGGATAGATATACTTACATTCACTTAGAGAAAGATTGGGGTGTAGGATTAGGTACCACTATTTGTTTTCTTTCTGTTCTTTGGGAAACAAAATTTAGAAAAAGCCTAGACAAAATTTACCTGATAATTAATGGTGAAAATGATTTTGTCCCAACATTTCAATTTTTTATAGAATTATACAATTTAGATTTTATTTACATTATATCGTATCCGGCGGGCGAACAAGAAAAAATGCTGGAGTTATATGGCAGCTCTCGTCCGTTTTCGGATTTTGCTCACATCTTTGGCTCATACCTTAAACCAACTACACCTATCTACAGAACCTACCGAGCCAAATACCCACCGAATTATAAATTTATAGGTATATCAATTACCGCTTTTATGGATGAAATTTATAGTGAAAAAGATACTCGTATTGATAAAACAGCTTATCCACATTGTAAATATCAACCCATAGAATACTTTGCAAGATTGATAACACATCTAAAAATGATGGGTTGGGATATTATTAATATTGATAACAGAGACATCATAATAGAAGATAAAGTAGATTTGTTAATCAATCATTGTCAGGCTGTAATAGGATACGAGGGAGGTATTGCACATCTTTGTCATACACTAGGCATACCTTATATAATGACACCCTGGAATAAGGAGGCATCACATCCTTTGTTTTGTGATATTATGCACCCTACTCTGAACTGTTGGTTTTTAAGAGACGCTGAAGAAATATTTGCTTGGGATAAAAAAGTGTTTAATACTATAATAAAAGACCTATATAGGGGGAGGGGAAATAATTATTTAGCTAGAGATATTAGATTACAGTATTCCACAAGTAAGGGTGTACTTACCCCCGTACTACACAAAAAATCTCAGCTACCTGATTTACCTGAAGGCTCCGTCCCTTTTAAGTGGCACAGTAAAGAAGAAAGGGAATATCTGAATGACTTATATGGTTTTGAAAATGATAAAGATTATATTTTAGAAAATGTTATGCCGGATGTAAATTCAGATATTATAAATACTATAGTTAGAACATAGGAAAAGACCATGAATAGAGAAGCAGTTTACAACCAATTAAAAGAAGATGAAGGAGTCCGCTATGACATCTACAACGATCACCTCGGATATCCGACCTTTGGAGTCGGTCACCTTATCACAGAAAATGACGAGGAATTCGGAAGGCCAGTTGGAACAGCAGTCTCTGAAGAAAGAGTCCGGTCGTGTTTCGAGCGAGACCTTGAAACTGCAATCGGAGAATGTCACAATTTATACGGAGAAGGGAGCTTTGGAGACCTACCAGACGAGGTCCAGCAGATCCTGGTTAACATGATGTTCAACATGGGGCGCCCTAGACTCTCTGGTTTTAAAAAGTTTAACGCTGCTATTCAAGCAGGCGATTGGAAAGAAGCAGCAAAAGAGGGAAGAGATTCACGTTGGTACAACCAGGTAACCAACAGAGCAGAACGATTAATGACTAGATTAGAAAATATATAATAAGGAGATTAAAGTGATAAGCAATGAATTTTACCATCACGCTTGTATTTCAAGACTGGCATATAAGGACCTAGACAAAGAAGTACGGCGGGAATGGAAATCTCTTGGCTTTACTTCTGTTAAGTTTATTAGTATTGAAGGTGCCCAAGCATATGTTCTTGGTAACAAGGATAGAATCACTGTAGCATTTCGTGGCACGGAACCAAAAGAAAAAAGTGATGTGTTTGCTGATTTGGAGGCAACCCACGAAAAAGGATTCCACCAAGGTTTTTACGAGGAATACGAAAAGTTAGAACTAGATGTACATAGTGAAGTAGCGAAACTTTTGGGAAGAAAAAAACGACCAGTGTATGTGACAGGACATAGTTTGGGAGCAGCCATTGCTTCTATTTTTTGCTTTCATTATCCTGAAGCAGTTGCATTGTACACTTATGGGTGCCCTAGAAATGCTACACCGTCTAAGTGTAAAGAATTAACTGTTCCTCATTATCGCTGTGTAAATAATAACGATATTGTTCCTAAAATGCCGCCTTCTTTTTTATGGTACAAGCATCACGGGGAACTACGATACATTAACTATTACGGCAATGTTCGTCAAATGTCTTGGTGGCAGAGAGTTAAAGATGGTTTCCGAGGTCGTAAACGTGCCTGGCAAAAGGGACAAGTATTCGATGGTGTATACGATCACTTGATGGATGCGTATTGCTCTCATTTAGAGGATAACGAGTAATGTGGTTTTTTGCTGTACCTATACTGAGGGCCTGTGTCTCTGGTGTCATAGGCTCTAGTTTCGGTAAATGGTTTAGCACGACCAAAGCTGGTATCTGGTTTCAAAAGAAACTCGATCAATTTATGGAGTATTTGTCTTATAAATACGACATAGACATAGCGAAAAAAGAAGCAAAGTGGGTTAAACATTACCCTTTGCTTGCTATCAAAATACAAGAATTAGAAGATAGAGTAAGCGAGTTGGAAAATGCAAACATTCAAAGAGTGGCTGGTAGAAGAAAGTCTAAACGAAGATAAAGGCATGGAAGGCATGACCGTCAAGGGCGGTCATAAAAAACCAGTTAGTCAGGGTGCAGGGCTAACCAAAAAAGGTGTTGAGAAATACCGCAGACAGAACCCTGGTAGCAAACTACAGACTGCTGTTACTACACCTCCTAGCAAACTAAAGCCTGGCAGTAAAGCAGCTAATAGACGCAAATCATTCTGTGCAAGATCACGTAGCTGGACAGGCGAACGAGGTAAGGCAGCCCGTAGAAGGTGGAACTGTTAATGTCAAAGATTTTGTTGATTGTTGTTTTAGTAATGGGTGGTTTGGGATACTGGTATTATAAAGATTCCCAAGCAACAATAGCTGCCCTTACACAGAATAATGCTACATTAAGAGCAAATCAGGCGCAGTTAGAAGAAGCAATAAGAACGAGTAATGAAACTATAGCAAGACAACAAGCAGATGCTGCACAGTTTGAACAGGCGAATAATGATCTTAGATCTAGATTAAATGAAGCAGAGGTATATCAAGACGAGTTGGCAAGTAGGTTAGCAAGACATGACTTAACAAGACTTACACTTCAGCGTCCTGGTTTAATTGAAACAAGGGTAAATAATGCAACAGAAAGATTATTTAGGGAAATGGAAGGCCTTACTGGCGCTCCCAATCCTGTTACTACTGAGTAGCTGTACAAGTTTTAGTTTGTTTGGTAAAAAGGAACCAGTGGTTCCTGAACCTATTGTTGTTACCCAAACAGAATATCTTTACAGGAATGTTCCTTTACAGCCTCGGCCTAAACCTGTAACCTTGTATGATTTAGAATTTTATGCTGTAACTGAGGAAAACCTAGACGAATTTTTAGAAAGGTTTGGTGAAGAAAATGGCGCAGTAGTATTTTTTGCAATTAGTGTACCTGATTATGAAAACATAGCCCTTAACATGGGTGAACTAAGAAGATTTATAGAACAACAGAGTGCTATTATTCTGTATTACGAAGAAAATATAAACGTACAGGAACAGTCAGATGAGCAAACTGAAACAAATCCTTGAGATTAAAAAACGATTAGATCCCAAATGTTGGGATGGATATAAAAAACAAGGAACCAAAAAGAAAGGTGACACTGTTGTTAATAACTGTGTCAAGGAAACTGAATCTTTGGGTGTAATGATTGCACGTATGCAACAAAAACAAACAGCAAAAGATTGGAATAAACTTACTCCAGCAGAAAAAACTGCTAAGTTGAAAAAAGATATGGAAGATACAAAGAAAAGAATGGCAGAAGGCAAGAACCATACTTGGAAGTCTGAAGGTCACTACACAAAAGACGGTAAAGAATGGAAAGGTCCACAGCACGCACATGACGGTCAGGTAATGACCGGCGAGAAGCACAATGCTGACAGTCAGAACTTATATCACTTCAAGGAACTATCACCTGAAGTGAAGAAAAAGGTATTAGAGAAAATAAAAATGGACGAGGGCATTGTTGATACCATACTGAAGTCCAAGACACTGAATAAAAAGAATTACACAATAGCTGCTAAAGAACTGGATAAGAAAATGAAAAAAGAACCTTCAAAGACAAAGGTTGCCCACGCACATGACGTAGCAAGATACGTAAAAAATATTGATGCACGGAAACTTGCTGCTGAAAATGCAGACAGGATTGCCATGATTAAAGCCGCAGTAAAAAAGAGAGAAGCTGAAAAGAGAAAAGCTGCAGCTGAAAAACCAGCGGAAAAAGAAAAACCCACTCGGCATTTAAAAAATATGCAAAAGAAAGAGAGGGAAAATATAGATTATTACAAAAAACACACCCCTGGTAAAAAACTTAACCCAATGCACAACATTGGTAGACACGATGGACAGAAAGCCCAGAAGAACGCTAGTAAAAGTTATGCTAACCCGCGAACGGCAGCATATCTTGCCAGACATGACTATGCTGAAGTTGAAATGACAGGATGTCCTCTTTTAGAAAAACTAAGCCCTAATATGGGTATTGGCAAGTACATTAGGGACTTTGGTAAGTCGGATGCCCCACAGTTTAAAGGTGCATCAGCATCCAAGCGTAGAAAGATGGCAGTTGCCGCCTACTTGGGTGCCAAGAGAAAAAATGAAAAAATTTAAGGAATACATACAGTATAACCCTGATAAACATCAGTGGGGTACTCCTGAGGGTACTGATCAGATGAAATCCCTTACGCCAGGTCAACATAACCCGAAACAAGATTCTATTAAACCTGTAGATGTACCTGTAAAAGAGTCAAAAGAAATGGGCAAAAAAGATCCTGTAGCTAGAAACTTAAATACGTTTAATAAGCCCGTTACTCATAAAGACCGTAAGAATGATTACAGTCGAAAGGATAAACACAAGAGTAAAGTTTATGAAGAAGGTCCGGCCGCCGAAACTAAAGCGGAATATCGTGCTGCCAATGCTGAATATCAGGAACTGTTTTTAGGGCCTGACGATATTGAAGCATTAGAACAGGAAATAGAATACATTACAGATTCAGATATAATTGATATTTTAGACTATGGTGCTGATTTAGAATTTG
>Ga0255763_1003045_pt1 | contig 15353 bp, 18 predicted proteins | sample 041ome_2_FD_179963 | JGI IMG/M metagenome (GOLD analysis project Ga0255763, IMG submission 179963) | Coastal salt marsh microbial communities from the Groves Creek Marsh, Skidaway Island, Georgia - 041406US metaG (version 2) | ecosystem: Environmental > Aquatic > Marine > Intertidal zone > Salt...
CTCAATGTCGCTTACATTGATGTTGGTTTTTCTTTTAGATTTTGGCTGAATTCTTTGAAGGGCTCCAACTTCATCAATCACGTCAATTGCCTTATCAGGAAGTCTTCTATCACTCATGTATCTGTGAGATAACTCAACAGCAGATACTAAAGCAGCTTTGGAATATTTAACACTGTGATGATCTTGGTAATGTTTTTTAAGCCCATTAAGTATCTTAATAGCATCGTCTACAGAAGGCTCTTCAATATCAATCTTTTGAAAACGTCTTGTTAATGCATGATCCTTCTCGAATACCTTTCTATACTCATCATATGTAGTCGAACCAATGCACTTCAAAGATCCATCCGCAAGTGCAGGTTTTAGCAGATTAGATGCATCTAGAGATCCACCCGAGACACTTCCTGCGCCAATTAACGTATGGATCTCATCAATGAATAAAATCCCATTCTCAACTTTCTTGAGATCATCCAGAACTGCATTAAGTCTTTTTTCAAAATCTCCTCGATACTTCGTACCTGCGATTAGAACCCCAATATCTAATGAAAATATTTTTGCGCTTTCTAATACTTCAGGAACATCGCCATCAACAATTTTCTTCGCTATACCTTCTGCAATTGCGGTTTTGCCAACTCCAGCTTGACCAACAAATAACGGATTATTCTTTCTTCTTCTGGAGAGGATTTGAATCGTTCTTAAGACTTCATCTTCTCTGCCTAATAATGGATCAATTTTTCCATCAGCAGCTTTTTGGCAGAGGTTTACAGTAAATTTCTTAAGATTACTTCCTGAGGTGTTTTGATTTTCGGCCTGAGGTATTTCACTTTCTTCATGAATCTCAGGCACATTGTTTGAAATATGCTCCATGACATCCAATCTAGAAATATCATTTAATTTCAAAAGGTAAACAGCGTGTGATTCTTTCTCTGAAAAAATACTTACCAAAACATTTAAGGAAGTAACCGAAGTCTTTTGAGATGATTGGGCTTGATAGACGCTTCTTTGAAGAACTCTCTGGAAGCCAACTGTTGGAACAATGTCAATATCAGTGTCATCTGCAATTGTTGGGGTATTAGAGTCAATATATTGAAGTAATTCGCTCCTGAGGTTTTCAATATTGATATTTCTTCTATTAAAGAAAACTATAACATCAGAAATGTTTAGAAGTGCTAAAAGTAAATGCTCAACTGTAACAAATTCAAGCCTTCTCTCTCTTGCAGAGGACATCACTTGATTAATTTCTTTTTGTAAAGTTGGTTCAATCATAAATTTATTATAGCAAAATACTATTTAATCAGACAATTCTCTAATAATACACATTAGAGGCTGTTCATTTTCTCGAGAAAACTCTATAACTTGTGTGACTTTAGTTTGTGCAACATCATGAGAGTAGACGCCACAGACAGCCTCACCCTCAATATGTATCTTCAACATTAGGGCATTAGCTGCTTCCTGAGATTTAGAGAAAAACTTCATTAACACGACCACTACGAATTCCATCGTTGTGTAGTCATCATTTAGCAAAATTACCTGGAATCTATTAGGTTTTTTTATCTTTTTTTTGGTTTTTACGGTCTCAAGATTCGACATTTCTGAAATATTTTTTAAGTAATAAAATTCCTAAAGCTAGAAAAAAGATTAAAGTTATTGATGATGAAAAAAATATACTTAAATTAAGTTTTGTAGACAAAACTGAAATTATTTTTGAAAACATGTGAAATGAAATTGCCACCATAACCCCAACAAACAATTTCTTATGAATATCTGAAGTTCTTGATATTTTAAAAGAAAGAGGAATAGCAATAATTAACATAGGCAATATGGAAAAGATTTTAAAAAACCTGTTGTAGAGCTCAACTTCTAAATTTTTAGTGTTAATATACCCATTAAAATGCATAATTTTCTCAATTAAACCAAAGATTGATAAATGTTTTAAACCATCTTCAGACTTTATTTTACTTAGGTCGAATTCAACTTTAATAGGATAACTTGCACTACTGAGATTTTTGATCTGGTAGAAAATATTGTTTCTCAAAATTTCTCTAATTTTTGCATCTTTGAGGGTAATTTGACTACTACTAAAATAACCCCTATCAGATAAAACTATTTGATTTAACTCAGAATCTTCAATATTGAATATCTTCACTCCTTTAAAATTTTCATCTGGTAATTTGTCCTCAAAGAAAAATATATTTTTGCCATCTTTCAGCCATATATTTTCTTCCTTGTTGATAATATTTTGGCCATTGAGAGAGATATTTTTATATTCTTCAGCCTGAGTTGAAATTTGCGGAGAGATTGTTTCAAGCAAAAAGAAAAAAATTATTGACAATAAAAATCCAAACTTTAACAATATAAGCAAAATATTCTTTAGCGAAATTGTTCCAATTTGAAGTATAGTTAGCTCATTATTTGCATTTAAATACCCAGAAGTCAAAATTGAGCCAATAAGAATAGATACTGGAAAAATTTTGGATACAAAATCTGGAATACTAAATAAGGTATATATAGCTGCAGAACCAAAAGTATAATTTAAATCGTTAATATCTGAAGCTTCATCAATAAGTTTAAATAGAGCCATTATTAATGCTAATACAAGCGTAACAATCAGAACATTCTTAACTAAAATTTTTAATATGTGTTTATTAACAATACTCATATAAACAGTATAAATTGTTTCAACCATGATAAATACTCATCAAGACAAAATACTCATACTTGATTTTGGATCACAATACACTCAACTCATTGCAAGAAGAATTAGAGAAATAGGGGTATTTTCTGAATTAGTGCCGTTTGATGTTGATCTGGATTATATTAAAAATTTGTCCCCCAAAGGAATTATATTATCTGGAGGTCCGGATAGCGTTATAAATATCGACTCTGCAAGAGTCGACCCGAAAATTTTTGGATTAAACATTCCAATACTTGGAATCTGTTATGGCATGCAAACTATGTCTGTGCAACTTGGAGGTGGTGCCAAATCTGCAATGAGACATGAATATGGATTTGCAAGTGTCAATGTTGAAAAATCTGATAGTAGACTTCTTGGACATATTGTTAAAAAAGATAACTGTAATTCTCTTGATGTATGGATGAGTCATGGAATCGAAGTTTCAAGAATTCCAGATGGTTTTAATTTGACAGCTTCAAGTAAAAACTGTGCAATTGCAGCAATAGAAAATAGCGAAAAGAATTTTTTTGGCTTGCAGTTTCATCCTGAGGTCACTCATACTGCAAAGGGAAAAGAAATTCTTGAGAGATTTGTAGACATTTGCGACTGCCAGAAAGAGTGGACTGTTAAAAATATTGTCAAAAATACTATTTCTAACCTAAAGGATACAATAGGCGATAAGAAAGTACTTTTGGGATTGTCAGGCGGGGTTGATTCTTCAGTTGTTGCCGCATTACTTCACAGGTCTGTCGGAGATCAGTTAACTTGTATTTTTGTTGATAATGGCCTTCTTAGACTTAATGAAGGTGATCAAGTGATGGAAACTTTTTCAAAAAATATGGGTGTGAAAGTAATTAGAGCGAATGCCCAACAAAAATTCTACTCAGCTTTATCTGAAGAATCAGACCCTGAAACAAAAAGAAAAATTATTGGAAGGTGCTTTATTGAGGTCTTCGATGATGAGGCAAAAAAACTTAAGGATATTAATTTTTTAGCCCAAGGAACTATATATCCAGATGTAATTGAATCTGCCGGATCAAAAACTGGAAAAGCTAAGGTAATTAAATCTCACCATAATGTCGGTGGACTTCCTGAAGATTTAAATTTTGAATTGATAGAGCCTTTAAGAGATCTTTTTAAAGACGAAGTAAGAAATATAGGTATTGAATTAGGTATTCCATATGAAATGCTATATCGACACCCATTTCCAGGTCCTGGGCTCGGTGTGCGTATCTTAGGTCATGTGAAAAAGGAATATGCTGATATTTTAAGACTTGCAGATAACATCTTTATGGAAGAGTTATACAAATCAGACCTATATCATCAGGTTAACCAGGCATTCGCTGTATTTCTTCCAGTTAAGTCTGTTGGTGTCACGGGCGATGAAAGACGATACGACTTTGTTATCTCCTTAAGAGCTGTGGAAACTATTGACTTTATGACTGCAAGATGGGCTAGGCTACCTTATGATTTTCTGGATACAGTCTCAAATAGGATAATCAACGAAATTAATAGAGTTTCCAGGGTTGTCTATGACATTTCTGGCAAACCACCGGCAACTATTGAGTGGGAGTGAAGCGTGTTAGAGATGAAATCAGAGTGCGAGATTTGCAATAAGGTTTTACCCAACTCTTCAGATGCGATGATATGCTCATTTGAATGCACGTATTGTATTGATTGTGCAAAAAATCTAAATAAAATTTGTAAGAACTGTAATGGTGAATTGACAATTCGTCCAAAGAGAGAAGTTAGAAAGTAGTTAGAAACTAAAAAATAATATGTTAAAAGTCAATAATTTAAATATTTGCTACAGTTGAGTGGGAGTAACTATCCTATTGTGTCTGAAACCAATATGCATGACTTCTGGATGCAAAAAGCATTAGAAGAAGCCGAAAATTCTTTGTTAAAAAATGAGGTGCCAGTAGGCGCTGTGATTGTTCTTGATGGTGAAATTATTGGAAGAGGACACAATCAACCAATATTAAAAAAAGATCCTACATCACATGCTGAGATTGAGGCAATTAGGAATGCTTCAGAAGCAATCAAAAATTATAGATTAATAGGTGCTGATTTGTACGTAACTTTGGAACCCTGTGCTATGTGCTACGGTGCTATAGTCCATTCAAGAATTTCAAATATCTTTTTTGGAGCGAGTGATCAAAAGTCAGGTGTTTGTGGCTCCTGTGAAGATCTAAGTGAAAAAAAATACTTTAATCATAAACCACATATAACAGGGCAAATTATGAATAAAGAATGCTCAAAAATTTTGAAAGATTTCTTTAAAGCAAAAAGAACTTAGACAGTATACATTCCACCATTAACATGAAGAGTTTGGGCTGTGATATAAGCCCCAGAATCTCCTGCTAAAAATAAAACAGATTCTGCAATTTCTTCAACTGTTCCAAGTCTGCCAAGTGGAATTTGATTAGCAAGGAATTCTTTTTGTTCTTCTGGTAACGCATCAGTCATATCAGTTTTAATAAAACCTGGGGCAATGGCATTTACTGTAATACCTCTTGGTCCGACTTCTCTAGCAAGAGACTTGGTAAAACCCATAATTCCGGCCTTTGCAGCGGAGTAATTAGTTTGACCAGCATTTCCCATTGCACCGACTACGGAAGCTATGGAGATTATTCGTCCACTTTTTTTCTTCATCATGCCACGAAGCACAGCTTTAGACATTTTGTATACCGATGCCAAGTTGGTATTCATAATGTCATCCCACTCATCATCTTTCATTCTCATTAAAAGATTATCTCTGGTGATACCAGCATTGTTTACGAGGATGTCGACAGATCCAAATTCATCAGAGATAGATTTCATTAAATTTTCAATCTGATTATTCTCGGTTACATTTAAGGCAAACCCCTTACCAGAGACACTATTTTCTTGAAACGTTTTAGATATCGCATCAGCACCAGATTCACTGGTAGCAGTTCCAATGACAGTTGCTCCATTTTTTCCAAGAATTAGTGAAATTGCCTGTCCTATCCCCCTGCTTGCACCCGTAATTAGAGCAACCTTTCCTGATAAATCTGCCATTATGAAATCTCCTTAATTGTTTCCTCTAAAGAACTCTTGTCAATTATAGCGTTTGCTGAAAGACTTTTATCTATTCTGCGAGTAAGGCCAGCTAAAACTTTTCCAGGACCACACTCAATAATTTTTTCTACTCCATGCTTCGACATGTTGGAAATGGTTTGGGTCCACAGAACAGGTTTCTTGATTTGATCAATTAAATTTTGCTTAATTTGATCAATATTATTTGACGATAAGGCATCTACATTATGAATAACAGATATATTGGGTAACTGAATATTGGTTTCATTGATAAATTCTGCGAATTCATCTGAGGCGCTATTCATGAGTGAACAGTGAGAAGGAACACTCACTTGGAGGGGCACTGCTCTTTTTGCTCCAGCCTCTTTCATTAGTTCGCATATGTCATCAACTGCCTCTTTACTTCCTGCCACTACAACTTGCCCAGGAGAATTAAAATTGACTGGTTCAACCACGCCGTCTCCTTTGAAGTTCGAACAAACATTAATGACTTCCTCATCAGATAAACCCAAGATTGCAGCCATACCTCCAATACCAGAGGGCACTGCATCTTGCATCAATTCAGCTCTTTTTCTGACCAATTTAATAACATCAGAAAATTCAATTGAATCAGCGGCAGCAAGAGCTGTATATTCTCCTAGGCTATGGCCTGCAAATGATTGGGAATTTAGATCAATTTCTCCCTTTAATACTTTAAAAGTAGAATATCCTGCCGCTAACATTGCTGGCTGAGTATTAATTGTTTGATTAAGGGAGTCACCATCTGCCTGACACATTTTCCAAAGATCAACGTTTAGTGTATCGCTTGCCTCTTGAAAAACTTCTTTAACAACTTTGAAATTTTCTGCAAGTTCACTCAACATTCCAACGGATTGTGAGCCTTGTCCAGGAAAAACAATTGAATATGACATTTAACTCTCCTCTAAAAAAAAAGCGCCAAAAGGGCGCTTTTCATAAAAAATATGTATTGAAACTTAAACAGTTTCGATAGAAATATATTGTCTGTTAAATTTACCCTTCTTAGTAAATACAACCTTACCATCAGCAGTCGCAAAAAGTGTGTCATCTTTTCCTTTACGAACATTTGTTCCTGGATGGAATTTTGTTCCTCTTTGTCTGACCAGGATATTTCCAGCTAAAACACTTTGACCGCCATAACGTTTCACTCCAAGTCTTTTGGAAACCGAATCTCTGCCATTATTAGTACTACCACCTGCTTTTTTGTGAGCCATTCTATTCCCCTAAATTAAGCTTTAATTTTGCCGATTTCAATTTCAGTAAAAAGTTGTCTGTGACCTTGCCTTTTAAGATGGTGTTTTCTGCGACGAAACTTTATGATGTTAACTTTCTTGCCCTTGCCTTGAGCAACAATTTTTGCCTCTACTGAGGCTTTTTCAACAAGAGGTGTTCCAATCGTTACTTTATCACCTTTCCCAACCATCATCACTTCATTAAAGGTGTGCTTTTTACCAACTTCTGTTTCAAGCTTTTCAACTTTAAGCTTGTCACCCTCTTGGACTCTGTATTGTTTGCCACCAGTTTTAATTACTGCGTACATATCGGTCAAAATTTTTAAAAAGAGCGAATTATACTTGAAAGACAATGATAGTGGAAGTCTGTTTTTAATCAAAAAAAAGTATAATTGTCAATTTTGACTATTCACAAAACCAACTATGATTACATTAAAAACTAACTATGGCGACATTCAAATTGAGCTTGATAATGAGAAGGCTCCAATTACCTCAAAAAATTTTATTGAATATGTAGAACAGGGTTTTTATGATGGAACTATTTTTCATAGAGTTATTAAGGGTTTTATGATTCAGGGAGGTGGCTTTACTCCTGATATGTCGCAAAAAAGCACAAATCCAGAAATTGAAAATGAGGCGGCTAATGGTTTAAAGAATTCTAAATATTCTATTGCTATGGCAAGAACGATGGCTCCCCACTCTGCTAGTTCGCAGTTTTTTATTAATGTGGCTGATAACCCGTTTCTTGATTATCCTGGCCAAGATGGTTGGGGTTATTGTGTTTTTGGAAAAGTTGTCGATGGTTTAGACGTGGTGGATACTATTGGCCAAGTTCAGACTGGAAATGCTGCTGGGCATGCAGATGTTCCAAATGATCCAGTAATCATCGAAAAAGCTACAATGAGTTAATGCCTGAAAAGACACTCATTTTCTCAGATAGTCATCTTATTGCTGGAGATAATCCAACTGCAAAGATTTTTAAAAAATTCTGTACTGACATAGCCCCAAAGTATGACCAGGTTTTCATTCTTGGCGACTTATTTAATTCCTGGTTAGGAGATGATGTATCCATCCATGCGCATAAAGATTTAACAAATGATTTAAAAAATCTTAGTTCAAAAACCAACGTGTATATTCTTCATGGCAACAGAGATTTCTTAATAGGAGGTGGGTTTGAGCAAAATACAGGGGTAAAAATAGTCTATGGTCCATACTTACTTGAGACCAATTCCAAGCAGTATGTTTTAGTGCACGGTGATGAGCTTTGTACCGACGATGTCGGGTACCAAAGACTTAAACTTATTCTGCAGAATCCCTTAACAAAGTTTATCTTTCAGAAACTTTCCAAGAAAATGCGTCTTAAGTTAAGTGGGCAATTAAGAGAAAAAAGTATCAAAGCCCAGACTTATAAATCAAGAGAGATCATGGATGTAAATCCAAAGTCTGTTCAGGAATTAATGAAAAAATACCCAGGCGCTAATCTAATCCACGGACACACTCATCGATTGAACACCCATCGAGAGAAAAATTTTACTCGTTATGTATTGGGAGATTGGCATGAAAAAGGGAACGCTATTTCGATTATAAATTCAGTTAGAAGGATAGAAATAGAATAGATTTGAATTACTCAGAATCAACAACTTCTTGATAATCGTTAGAATTTAGAAGTTCTCCCAAATCATCAGACTTAAACTTCACTAACCAACCATCATCATAACAACTTGAATTGACTAATTCAGGCTCTTCCTCAAGAGACTCATTCACCTCAACCACTTCAAGATCAGATGGGGCATAGACGCCACTCGCTGCTTTGACAGATTCAACAACACAAAATTCACTTTCAGCTGAAATTTCATCTCCTGATGCTGGAAGTTCAACAAAAACCATATCGCCAAGTAGCTCCTGAGCATGGTCAGTAATACCCAAAATGAATGTACCATCTCCGTTATCCATTACCCATTCATGGGTTTTGGTATATTGTCTGTCGTCTCTAATATCACTCATTTCTGATAGTACTCCGATGAAAATTAAACAAGAATTTTTCCATTTCTAACAAATGGAGGTTTCACTATTTTAGCTGAAAGTAACTTATTTCTTACTTCAATATTGCACTCACCAGAACTCTCTCTAGGTAGGCGAGCCAGAGCGATAGATTTTCCTATAGTTGGAGAAAAGCTTCCTGAGGTTACTTCACCCTCACCTTGATTAGTTATGACTTTTTGATGATCTCTTATAACACCCTTGTCATTGAGAATTAACCCAGAGACAGTATATTTTGTTCCAGTCGATTTAAGACTTTCTAGAGCATCTTTGCCTATAAATTTTCTGTCTTTATCATTGAGATCAACAGTCCAACTCAAATTACACTCAAGAGGTGAAACAGAGTCATCCATTTCAGAGCCATATAAACTCATTCCCGCCTCAAGTCTGAGAGTATCTCTAGCTCCAAGTCCACAAGGTTTTACGCCTGAATCTATCAGCATCTTCCAAGTAAATTCAGCGGATTTTTCAGGAAGAATAATTTCAAACCCATCTTCTCCAGTGTATCCAGTTCTTGCTATAAACAAGGAACCTACTGATACAGCACTGAAAGGTTTTAATTCTTTACAAATTTCCTCAGTTCCAGGAATTGCTTGATAAGTTTTAGAAATAGCATTTGGTCCTTGGACAGCAATCATTGCGAGATCTGTTCTATGATTAATTGATACATCAAATTCTTCACTTTGTTTTGATATCCAATCTAAATCTTTATCAGTGGTACCTGCATTAACAACTAGGCGATAGGAATCATCATCTAGGTAATATGCAATAAGATCATCAATTACGCCCCCACTTTCATTGAGCATACAACTATATAAAGCTTGACCTCTAGAAGCTAATTTCTTGACATCATTTGCAATTAAAAACCTAAGAAAATCCTGCGAAGACTTACCCTTGATATCAACAACACACATATGGGAGACATCAAACATGCCTGCTTCATTCCGAACAAAATGGTGTTCATCAATTTGTGAGCCATAGTTTAGTGGCATTTCCCAGCCACCAAAATCGACCATTTTCCCGCCAAGTTCAATATGTAGTGAGTTAAGACAGGTCTTATTCATTATTTTTAGGTTTTATGAATTTTGAGATCATCAATACAGTAATTATTAATAGTAGAAAAGTTAAACCTAATGTACCAAAAAGTTTAAAGTTTACCCATGCATCTTCAGTTTGTTGAGCAATAAAACACGCATCAGAATAAGGGGATATCGAGCAATTAACCTCCTGAAGTTCTATTTCTCCAGAAATATTTGCAGTACTAAAAAAATTACTTCTAGCCACTAATGCTGAATTCACATAAATTGCATTAACAGCGGCAATAACTAAGAAACCGATACCCCACAACCAGGTCAAAGTTTTCCAGGTATTTTGTGGAACATTTATTTCTTTACCGAGCATTCTCTGAAGTAGGGTCTTTTCTCCAATAAAAACTGACCCGACTAAGACTAGAGCAAAAATTATATAAAGAACACTCACCTTCCACATGATGAATGCAGGATCATTGAATACCAAGGTTATGCCGCCAAAAATAACCAAAAGAGCAAAGGTAATTAAGTGAGATTTTTCATACTTACCTGTTGAGATCTTGGTGTAAAAAATTTGAATTGCTGTTGCGGCAATCATTGAATAAATAGCAGGATAGATACCATAGTTTTTGTAAACAACAAAGAAAAGAACAATAGGTAAAAAATCAATAATGAATTTAAGCATTTTTTGAATGATCCAGGCTACAGAAGTATTTATTGTTGACCTTAATCGCAGAAGCTATAGGAACATGCGTTTTGCAATAACTACAAGGAATAATCTTTTCATTTAATCTCTCATCATTTTTATTTTTTTCTCTAGACTTAAAAACTGAATATACTTTAAAAGCAACCCAAATAAGTATAGCTATGATAAGTACTTTAGTGATTCCCATCTTCTTCTAGAAATAAGAGTTTTAGGAATTTTACCAACCTATCGTATATAATTCACACTGTTTAAAAAAGAGCACTCACTAGCCCGGGTGGTGAAATTGGTAGACACACAGGACTTAAAATCCTGCGGAGGTTAAACTCCGTGCCGGTTCGATTCCGGCTCCGGGCACCAAATAATACTCTTGTTTTTCCTTTATTTATTTCTCTAAGATTTATAATCTAGTTCAACTTAATATAATATAAGTGCATGAAAAACAAAATTAATACCGATCTTGCACCAAGTGCCATAGGAACATACTCACAAGCAATCTCAGTCAGTGATGGTTTGACTGTTTATTTGTCTGGTCAAATTCCACTTTTACCTTCTACCATGGAAATGATTAGTGATAATATTGATGACCAAATTAAACAAGTCTTTGAGAATCTTAAATCAGTTTGCAAAGCCTCTAATGGAGACCTAAATGATATTGTTAAACTTAATGTGTTTTTAACAGATTTGTCTAACTTTTCAAAAGTCAATGATATTATGGCAGGCTATTTTGATGAGCCCTATCCTGCAAGAGCTGCAGTTGGCATTAAAGAACTTCCCAGAGGGGCATTAGTTGAAATGGATGCGGTAATGGTTATAAGTTAATCAACTTTATGTCTTCCTTACAGGATCCAATTTTATCGCTTCATGGGGTTGGGTCAAAGTCTCAAGCAAGATTAAATCAGTTAGGAATATACTCGCTTGAAGATTTTCTTTATCATCTGCCCATTAAATACCAAGACAAGACAAAATTTCATTCATTAGACAACTCACAGGTTGCAGAGGAAGTCCTAATTGAAGGTGAGATATTAAAAATTGAGGAGTCTTTCTCAACTAATAAGCATTTAATTGTCTCTTTAAGAAATGACTCAAAACATGAATTAATTCTGAGATTTTTTCATTTATCTTACTATCAAAAAAAACAACTCTCGAGGGGGGATATCATTCAATGCTTTGGTGAATTGAAGCTCGGTAAATATGGATTGGAGATGCATCATCCAGAATATCGAAATATAACCAAAGGTCAAAAAACACTCGTTAGTAAATCGTATACTCCTATCTATCCATTGACTAATGGAATTTATCAAAACCAAATGCGAGATTGGATATTCGAGATTTTAAGTAAACTAAAAAAATACCCTCTTGCAGATTATCAAGAAAGTCTATTTGGTCTTCCAAATCTAAATGATGCTCTTGAAATCATTCACAGACCAGAAACAGTTGTTGATATCGAGCAAATAATTCAGGAAATTCATCCTGCTATTTTGAAATTAAAAATTGATGAATTAGCTGCTAACCATTTGGGATTGAGAAGAATAAAAGAGAATAGAAAAACAATCCTATCCAAACCAATCAAGATAAAAAATTATCTTCGATCCAAACTTATCTCCTCACTTAACTTTGAATTAACTAAAGCCCAGAGTAGAGTGATTAAAGAAATACTCCAAGATCTCACAGGTAGTAAGCCAATGTTTAGGCTTCTACAAGGAGATGTTGGTTCAGGAAAGACCATAGTTGCGGTAAATGCAATTCTTGAAGTAATAGAGAATGGATATCAGGTTGCTCTGATGGCTCCAACTGAGATTCTCGCAACTCAGCATTTTCAATCACTACAAAAATACCTCTCTCCATTTAAAATTAAAATAGGTTTTTTAACAGGCTCACAGAATCGCAAAGAAAAAGAAACTGAGCTTAAAAATTTATCATGGGGAAAATCCCAAGTAATTATTGGAACCCACGCTTTGTTTCAAGATGGAGTCAATTTCAAAAATCTAAATTTAATAATTATTGATGAGCAGCATAAATTTGGAGTTCACCAAAGATTAGAACTTGCGAAAAAATCCAAAACCATTCCTCATCAATTAGTCATGACAGCGACTCCAATTCCAAGATCGTTAACCATGAGCATCTACTCTGATCTTGATACGTCAATCATTGATGAGCTTCCATCCAATAGAAAACCAATTGAAACAATTGCTATATCATCTGAAAGAAAAGATGAGATTATCAAAAAAATTGAAAATGTTTGCAAACAAGGTAAACAAGTATATTGGGTGTGCACTCTAATAGAGGAATCAGATAATTTCAATGCTGAATCTGCAATTGAAAGTTTTAGTTACTTAAATGAAAATCTACCTCAATACTCCATAGAGTTAATTCACAGCAAAATAGATAAATCTAATAAATCTCAAATCATGGAAAAGTTTTCCAATGGTGAGATTGATATTTTAGTTTCAACAACGGTCATAGAAGTGGGAGTCGATGTTCCTAAGTCAACCCTAATGGTCATTGAAAATGCTGAGAGACTTGGCTTGGCACAACTGCATCAATTAAGAGGAAGAGTAGGAAGAGGATCTGATCAAAGCTATTGTGTGCTGATGTATCAATCACCACTGAGTAATAATGCTTTTGAAAGGCTTGATATTTTAAGAAAAAATAATGATGGATTTGCCATTGCCGAAAAAGACCTCGAGCTCAGAGGTCCAGGAGAAATTTTAGGTACTCAGCAATCAGGAATCGTAAATATGAAAATTGCCAATATAGTCAAAGATTCTAATTTACTTCCTAAGGTTCATTCTTTGATAGATGAACTACTAAAATTACCCGAAGATCAGCAAAATAATTTTATCGCTCGTTGGATTAAGAGCGATAAAAGTCAGTATGGAGTATTGTAATTTTCTTATGATGGATTTGTCTAAATTAAATTGGCATGATATTAATTACTTTGATGATATTCCAGAGAAAGTCCTTTTTTGGATTAGAGATGATCAGTCCTTAACTCAGAAACTTAAAAAAAGATATCCTGATTTTAGAGTTGAAGTCCATAAGCAGGAAGAATCAGTTATTTACAATCATGAAATCAATCAAATTGGAAATGAAGAAAGCTTCATTATTAGAGAAGTATCTTTATATGGGGACAATCAGCCAGTTGTTTTTGCAAGATCAGTCATACCGAAAAATACTAAAACTGATTCAATTATGAAAATTGGCAATAAACCTCTTGGTGAAATTTTATTTACCGATCCCAATATATTAAGAGAACCTATAGAGATAACATTTCAGAATAATATTTGGGGAAGAAGGTCAGTCTTTGTTATGAATAACAGTCGAATCTTAGTCAGTGAATTTTTTCTAGAGAAAATCTATGCGTGACGAAATATACAAAGACAAAGTGGATATCTCAAAATTTACCTTTGATCAAAAAGTGGTTGATGTTTTTGATGATATGGTCTTAAGATCAGTTCCGGGCTACAAGCAGATGATTGAACTCATTGGCCTAGCTGGAAGGACGTACCCTGCTGTAAATTCGAATGTTTATGATCTTGGATGTTCCACTGGTGCGGTCACTCTGTCTATTGCATCGAACCTAAAATCAGCATCTGTCAAAATTTTCTCAATAGATAACTCCAAAGAGATGATCGAACAATGCAGTAAAAATTTATCCGGTACTGAAGCTAATATCCAATATATTTGCGATGATATCGAAAAAATTCAACTTGATAATGCCAGTCTAATTGTCCTAAACTTAACACTTCAATTTATTAATCCACAGTATAGATCAGATCTTATCAAAAGAATATTTAAGAGTCTTCTTCCAGGAGGTGCTTTAATCATTAGTGAAAAAATCATAAATGAAAATGAAGAAATAAATAAAAGCCTTATCAGTCTTCACGAATCTTTCAAAAGAGAGAATGGTTATAGTGAAACTGAAATCGCACAAAAAAGAAAAGCAATAGAGGATGTACTCATTCCAGAGTCAATAGAACAACATCTAAAAAGACTTAGTGATGCTGGATTTAAAAAACCTTTGGTTCAAATGCAGTGCATAAATTTCGCATCTTTTTTAGCGGTAAAATGAGCGCTTATGCTTTTGATGATAGACAATTACGATTCTTTTACATATAACTTAGTGCAGTACTTTGGTGAATTAGGTCAAGAAGTAAAAACCGTACGTAATGATGAGATTTCTATAAAAGAGATTGAAGAGATCTCTCCTGAATTTATTGTCATATCTCCAGGGCCATGTACTCCGAACGAAGCGGGTATTTCGCTGGAGGTTATCAAATACTTTACGGGAAAAATTCCCATTTTAGGAGTTTGTCTGGGATTTCAATCGCTAGTTCAAGCTTTTGGCGGAAAGATTATTGGCGCAAAAAAAATTATGCATGGGAAGGTCTCAGAGGTTATACATAAAGATATTGGTGTATTCAAAAATTTAAAATCACCTCTCAATGCAACACGTTATCACTCATTGGTTGCTGAGCAAAATTCTCTGCCAGAGTGTTTCGAGATAACTTCTTGGACTGAAGATAATACAAATCAACTGGATGAGATCATGGGTGTAAGGCATAAGGAATATGCTCTAGAAGGCGTTCAATTTCACC
>Ga0255763_1003046_pt1 | contig 15351 bp, 16 predicted proteins | sample 041ome_2_FD_179963 | JGI IMG/M metagenome (GOLD analysis project Ga0255763, IMG submission 179963) | Coastal salt marsh microbial communities from the Groves Creek Marsh, Skidaway Island, Georgia - 041406US metaG (version 2) | ecosystem: Environmental > Aquatic > Marine > Intertidal zone > Salt...
AAAATAAGAGAAATATGGTCTGAAATCCCTTTTTTTAGCAAAGAAATCGATGAACAAGTTGAAATCAATGCTCATTATAGAGGATATTTAAAAAAACAAAAAGCTGATATTTTAGCATTTAAAAGAGATGAAAATTTAATTATCCCAGATAAAATTAATTATGATTTACTTTCGGGTTTGTCTAATGAGGTAAAGGCTAAATTTAAAGAAATAAAGCCGAAAACAATGGGACAAGCTCTTAGAATTGATGGAATTACACCTGCAGCCGTATATATTTTGTTGTCACACGTTAAAAGAAAGTCTATTAAGCAAATAGCTTAATGGACCAAGAAATTTTAAATTCATACTCAAAACTTAATAATCTAAATGTTTCACGTGAAACATTTTCAGATTTTGAAAACTATATATCCATGATTCTCGAGAAAAATAAAAAAATAAATATAATTAGTCAAAATACAGCATCTAAAAAGGCTATAATTGACCGTCATATAATTGATTCAGCGCAAATTATTGATTTTGTTGATTTAAATAGTAATACAACCATAGATTTAGGTTCTGGAGCAGGAATGCCAGGAATTATAGTAGCAATAATATTAAAAAACATCAAAAATAATATGAGTGTTCACCTTTATGAAAAAAGCTATCACAAAAGCCATTTTTTAAGGGAAGTTTCAGAAAAATTAAATTTAAACACAAAGGTTTTTCAAAAAAATATTTTTGAAATAAAAAATTTGGAAACAGGAACGATCATGTCTCGAGCATTTAAACCAATGCCAGTTGTTTTAGATTTAGTATACGGAAATTTTTCTAAATATAAAAATTTAATTTTTTTTATGGGGAAGAGTGGAAAAAAAGTTTTTGAAAATTCTAAAAAAAAATGGGAGGTAGAATACGTAGAAAAACAAAGCTTAACAAATAAAGATTCTTTTTTAGTAAATATTAAAAAAAAAAAAAAAAAAAATTAAATGGAAATTGTTTCTGTTATAAATCAAAAGGGTGGGGTGGGAAAAACAACAACAGCAATAAATCTTGCGGCTGGACTTTCCCAGTTAAAAAAAAAGATTTTAGTAATTGATTTAGATCCACAAGGAAACGCAACGACAGGTCTAGGGCTATCTAATCTAGATAACTCAAGTGATACCATCTATGGGGTATTAAATGGATCTAAAGAAATTTCTCAAGTAATCAAAAAAACTAAATTCGATGATTTAGATATAATTGCTTCAAATGTTGATTTATCAGGATTAGAGATAGAAACGGCAGATGATACTAATAGAGCCTTTATTTTAAAAGCTAAATTAGCCTCATATTTAAACGATTCTGGAAGATCTTACGACTATGTCTTTATTGATTGTCCTCCGTCTCTAAGCTTATTAACTGTAATGGCATTAGTTAGCTCTAGCTCTCTATTAGTACCTCTTCAGACAGAATTTTTTGCTCTTGAAGGGTTGACACAATTAATGAAAACAATTGATAGAATAAAAATTAACTTAAATCCTGACTTAAAAATCAGAGGTATACTTTTAACAATGTATGACAAAAGAAATAAGCTTTCTTCTCAAGTTGAAAAAGAAGCTAGAGATTATTTTAGTGAAAAAGTTTATTTAACTGTGATACCTAGAAACGTCAGATTGTCAGAAGCGCCCTCACATGGGATGCCAGTTTTAATTTATGATAAAACTTGTCCTGGTAGTAAATCATATTTTAACTTTGCAGATGAATTTTTAGATCAAGAAAAAAAAATGGGTAGTGCTGCTTAATGGATAAAATTAAAAAAGGACTAGGAAGAGGCCTATCTTCACTAATAGGAGAAGCTAAAGCCGAACCACAAAAAAATAAATTACCTATAGGTGATTTGATTCCGAATAGATATCAGCCTAGAAAAATATTTGATGAAAGAAATCTGGAGGATCTTACTAGTTCTATTAAAGAGAGAGGAATTATTCAACCTATCATAGTAAGAAATTCAAATAATGATAAATCAAAGTTTGAAATTATTGCGGGCGAAAGGAGATGGCTTGCTGCTCAAAGAGCTGGTTTACACAATGTTCCTGTGATAGTTGCAGAAGCAGACGATTTAAAATCTCTAGAAATTGCAATTATAGAAAATGTGCAAAGACATGATTTGAATCCACTAGAGGAGGCCCAGGGCTACAAACGTTTGATTGACGAATTCGCTTATGATCAAGAAAAAGTATCTAAATTTATTGGCAAAAGCAGAAGTCACGTAACAAATTCTTTAAGACTTTTATCATTACCGAATGACATAATTAAATTAATTGAAACCCAAAAATTAACAACTGGTCATGCAAAAATATTAGTAGGGCTTGAAAACGCTAGCTTTGTAGCCTTAAAAATTATTGAAAAAAAACTTTCTGTTCGTCAGGCAGAAAATTTTGTTAAAATTTTTAAAAAAAAAAAACTAACTGTAAAAAAAGATCCAAATATTAAGCACCTCGAAAATTCTTTGTCAGAAAAAATTGGTTTAAATGTTTCAATAAAAAACAACAAAAGAAATAAAGGCAGTATTACATTTGACTTCAAGGAAATTGATCAATTAAATAAAATAATTGAAATAATTAAATTATATTACTAGTTTGATTTAAGAGCAGTTTTCATAATAAAGTTATTTAAAATGATATTTGAAAAAATAGAATTTTTCTTTGTCAAAAATTCTATTTTATTTACTTCTTTAATCAAAATGTTTATCTCTTTCAGGGATAATAAATTTAATTGTTTTTTAATTATGTCTTTGTCTTTCCAGAAAATAGTTGGTTTAAAAGATGAAATTACTAAATCTTGATTTTTCAAAATCTCTATATTTTTTTTTAGATTTTTTAATCTTTTAAGTTTAAATAAAAAAGATTTTATAATCAAAATATTTTCTTCAACAGAAGACGTGTTTTCATTTAAAATATTAATCGTTTTAAATTTATTTTTAGAAAGACAATTATCTGTTAATTCTGAAATTTTGTAATTTTCAGCTGAGTTTACTATTTTAACAATATCCTCATGTTTAATCGAAAATTTTTCTAGAGCATAACTTTTTATCTTTTCTAGTTCATTTTTAAGAGTTGTTCTGTTGCCCCTTGATTTTTCTAAAATAAAATTAATATCTAGTGTTGAGATTTTAATTTTATTTTCTTGAAAAAATTTTTGTGCGAGCAAATAAAGTGTTTGATGGTTATCCTCATAAAAGGGTACGCAAATTGTATTTTTACCTTTTTCAAAAAAATTTCTTAGTTTTGATTTTTTTTCTAGATCAGATGAAATTACTAAAACAATAATTTCATTATTTTTGATTTGATGTATTTCCTCTATTACATTCAAAATTTTATTCGTCGCATTATTAATTATAATTAACTTTTCATTTTCAAAGAATGACTTGTTTATAATTGTTTCAATAAGTATTTTTTTATCCGCCAATACTTCAGTTTCAGAGTAACTATAATAATCTTTATTATTATTTTTAAAAAATTTTTTTGAGGTTTCTTCAATAAGTCCGCTATTTGGTCCGTAAAATAAGAAATATTTAATACTTGAGCCGTCTAATTTTGTTTTTAAATCAGTATATTTAATGATCATTCAAGCTTTAAATATAAATTTATTTCATCTGCAATAGTGTTAATCATATTTTTTTTAATATTATTTTGATATTGCAGTAACTCAAAGTTATTGTCTCTTTTTCCATAACTAGAGCTTTGAAAAAACTCTTTTTGTTTAAGATTTATGTTACCTTTTTTTGTTAATAAATTTAAAGTTAAAGTTGTTCTAAAGGTTGAAGCTTTCCCCAAGGTGTCTTTAGAGGTTTGTTCGACAATATAATTAGAATTTATTATTAGTTCGTTTAAATCATTTTGTGTCTTATTTTCTTTTAATGGCAACAAATTTAAAATTTGATTTCCAATCATTTTGTCGCCTTCAAGTGTTATCTTTGAATATTGATAAGCAACATTAGAGTCTTCATTGGCCACATAAATTGGTTGATAACCACATCCAGATAAAGTTATTATAATTAATATTTTTATTAATACTTTCATATTTATTTTAAGATAAAATTTATTAATCTATCTTTTATGTAAATAATTTTAACAATTATTTTTTTTTCAAAATAATTTTCTAACAATTTCTTATCTTTAATATAATTAACTAGTTTTTCTTCTCCCATATTTTTTGCAAATTCTAGAACACTTCTTTTTTTTCCATTAATTTGGATTACTATATTGGCATTTTCATTTTTGATAAATTCTTTATTTACAGAAGGCCATTGATATTCGTTTTGATTATATAATTTGCTTAAACACTCATTAATTAGATGAGGTATTACCGGCATCATTATTATTAATATCTTTTTATAGTTTTCTTTCAAATTTTCATAATTTTTTTTATCAAGAGTTAAATTTTTAAAAAAAGAAAAAGCCTCATGAAAAACTGCAATAACGACATTGTATCTAAATTTTTCTAGAGCTTGATTAACTTTCTCTATTGTTTGATTAGTAAAAACTTCAATCTTTTTATTAAATTCACTATTATTTTTGATTTTAGTAATTTTAATTATTTCCTCATTTAATGACCAAAGTTTTTGAATAAACTTATATGCAGACAAGATACCCTCATCAGACCACTGCACATCTCTTTCTGGCGGACTGTCTGCAATTATAAAAAATCTAACGGCATCTGATCCGTATTGATCTATAATAGTTTGGGGATCGACAGTATTTTTTTTTGATTTTGACATAGACTCTGAAGCCCCAACATAAACTTTTACAGATGGATTTTTTTTTAAAAAATATTTATTATCTTTAAATTCTACTTCATCTGGATTAACCCAATTATTATTCTCATCTTTATAAGTCTCATGACAAACCATTCCTTGAGTAAATAATCCTTTAAAGGGTTCTTTGATATTTATATTTTGATTTTTTAAACTTATTGCTCTCATAAAAAATCTTGAGTACAAAAGATGCAGGATTGCATGCTCGACACCACCAATATATTGATCTACTGGCATCCAGTAATTTAGATCAGATTTATCAAATGGCTTTAGAATATTATTTGCTGAACAAAATCTCAAAAAATACCATGATGAGTCAACAAATGTATCTAAGGTATCAGTTTCCCTTGAACATTTTTTGTCATTGATATTAATGTGCTTCCAATTAGGGTGTGTGTCCAGTGGGTTACCGTTACTTTTAAGGTTAATATCCAAAGGTAATCTTACTGGTAAATCTTTTTCTGGTATTTTAATTATGTCATTATTTTCATCGTAAGCGATAGGTATTGGGCAACCCCAATATCTTTGTCTTGAAATACCCCAATCTTTTAACCTATAATTAATCTTTTTTTTTCCTAAGTTTTTTTTTTCAAGTAATTCAATAGTTCGATTTATAGATTCTTGTGGGACTTTAAGTCCATTTAGAAATTCTGAATTAATAATTACTCCATCACCCGCATATGGTTCGGAAGAAACCTTAAAATTATCATTTTCATCATCTGGTCTTACAACTGTTATTATTTTAAGATTATATTTTTTAGCAAAATCAAAATCTCTTTGATCATGAGCTGGACAACCAAATACAGCTCCTAATCCATAGTCCATCAATACAAAATTAGCAAAGTAAACTGGAACCTTGTTATTATTTAAGGGGTTTAAAGCTACTAAATTAGTTTTAAATCCTATTTTTTTAGCCTGAGCTATCGCTTCCTCAGTTGTACCGGTTTTTGAACATTCTTTTTTAAATTTAATAAATTCGTTATCATTTTCATAATATTTAGATATTGGGTGGTCAACTGACAAAGCTATAAAGGAAAGTCCAAATAATGTATCAGGTCTAGTTGTATAACACTTTATATTTTTAATTTCTTCAGAATTATCAACTTTAAAATCAATTTCACATCCATAAGATTTTCCAATCCAATTTTGCTGCATGATTTTAACTTTATCAGGCCATTCATTCAAATTATCCAAATCTTTAAGCAATTCCTCTGAAAAATGAGAAATTTTGAAAAACCATTGATTAAGTTTTTTTCTTTCTACCAAAGCTCCAGATCGCCATCCCTTGCCATCAATAACTTGTTCATTTGCCAAAACTGTTTTATCTACAGGATCCCAATTGACATAACTTTCTTTTCTATAAACTAACCCCTTATCATACAAATCTAAAAAAATTTTTTGTTGATGTTTGTAGTAATCATCAGAGCATGTAGAAATTTCTCTATCCCAATCAATTGACAGTCCTAGCTGCTTTAACTGCCTCTTCATAGTAGCAATATTTTTTTCAGTCCACTCTTTTGGACTTAGATCATTTTGTTTGGCTGCATTTTCAGCAGGCATACCAAAAGAATCCCAGCCCATTGGATGCAAAACATTAAAACCATTCAATGCTTTATATCGCGATAAAACATCTCCAATAGTATAATTTCTCACATGACCCATATGAATTTTTCCAGAAGGATAAGGAAACATCTCTAAACAATAGAATTTTTTTTTATTAGTATTTATTTCTGCTTTGTAAGATTTATTTTTATCCCAAAAACTTTGCCATTTATTTTCAACAAATTTGAAATTGTATCTTGTCAAATTATTATAAATTATATAGTTTTATTACTTATTCAGTTTTCTTTTTATCATCTGAAAGTTTTAATTGGGCAGCTTTTTTTAGAATAGCCAATTTTATCTCTTTATTTAAATCTGATTCTAAAAGCTCGGTAACACAATTTTGTTTGTTGTCACAAAATTTTTTATAAATTTTAATATCAAGCCCATCTGCACGAATTTCGTTTGATAAAAATTTTACCATAACTTTTAATGAGTCTTTAGAGTTTAAATTATCTGAATACCAATCTGTAATTATAATTCCACCACTATAATCTGCAGTTAAAAGAGGCACAAAATCTAAAACATCAAATGTTGCTCTCCACATCTCATTTGATGATGCAAAATCAAAAACTCCAGTATTTTTCTTTCCACCAAAACTTATACCTTTTCCTTCCTCAATGTTTTTTGCTCTTTTATCCGCATCGTTAATGGGATTTTCTCGAACATCAGTTTTTTTATATAAACCGCAAGCGCTGATAAAAAAAAGTGCAAAAATTAAAAATATTTGAAGTGCGTGGGATTTGATTTTTTCATTCATAAGGAGAAGTTTATATATTAAACTATTTTAAATTAAATTTTTATAAACCTCTTATTTAACAATGTGTGTGGTAGAAATAGTTTTTAGTTTAAATAAGTGTTGTAAATTTATCACAATAAATAACTAAAAAGCCAGTTTATTAATAAAATTAACGATTTATTTAAAATTTCTAATATTAATTCATCATTCATATTATTAATAATATAAAAAAAAAGGAGACAATATGAAAAACTTAAAAAAACTAGGTCTTTCTGCTCTTGCTGGATCACTAGTAGCATTCTCTGCTAACGCGGTAGAAATGTCAGTGTCTGGTACAGCTGAAGTGACTTATTCAACTTCTGGCGGAAATGCTGGTGGTCACACTGGTAACCCCTTTGGTTCAAACACTTCAATTAAATTTTCTGGATCAGGTGATGTAGGATTTGGTGAAGCAACAATTGTTAGAACAATGAATGACAGAATGGCTTCTTATTTGTCAGCATGGCAAACACTAGATATGGGATCAATGGGAACACTTTCATTTGATGCTATCGGTGGTAGCTTAGCTGGTATTGCACCTTGGGATGATGTACTTCCAACTGCATACGAAGAAGTATGGAATGGAGTTGCAGCAACTGCAGGTGTAAATACTGTTGCATCAAGTAACGATACAATTGGTTACACTAACTCATTTGGTGGTGTTACAGTTTCATTAGCAAGAACAAGTGGTGGTACTGCTGGTACTTCTGATGGTGCTGATGAAGGCACTGCTACAGACACTAGAACAACAGACATTATGCTTGTTGTAAGTGGAGATGCAATTGGGTTAGATGGCCTTGAGGTTGGTGTTGGTAACTCAACAGCAAAAGATCCAAGAGCACCTATAGCAGGTGACGATAACGGTGATAGCCAAACTACACTTGGACACATTAAATATTCAACAGGACCAGTTTCTGTTGGTTACAGAATGGCAGAAGACCAAAGTGGTGATGCGGGTGCTAACGGTGTTGTAACAGATGCATACGCAATCGCATTTGCTGTAAACGAAAACATGTCAATTTCTTATGCTTCTCAAGATAGTGAATTTGACAGACCTTCAACTACAAATATCACAGAAAAGACTGACGCGATTAATGCTTCATACACAATGGGTGCAGCATCATTCAGAGCAACAATTTCTGATACATCAAACGCTGCTGGTGTAGTAGGTGATAAAGACGAATATATGGAGCTAAGCGTAGTTCTTGCGTTCTAATTTATAGTTCTAAGTTATTAAATAAGACGGCCCCGTATAGGGGCCGTTTTTTTTTAAAGATTTTCTAATTCTTTAAAATATTCTTCTAAATAAGTCTGATAATTATCATAGGATTTTATTGAGTCTTGATATATGGGGCTTCTAGCCTGAACTGAACTAACAGTTTTAATTGCTCTTTTGTTTTTGTAAAATTCTAAACACTGATCTTCCCAATCTAGATTACAAAAATCTAGGATTTTATTTGTAATTATTTTAGTATCTAAAATTAATTCTTCATAACTAACGTCTAATATGAAATTGGGAATTTTTTTGTTCCAGTATTTCATCAATTCAATATAATTTTTACTGAATTGAAGTAGATTATTTTTATCATAAGTCCAATTTAAGTTTCCATCAAACATATTTTTATAAAGTGAAAGATAATTATCTTTTAAATTTCTTTTTATATTAATAATTTTAGCATTTGGAAAAAGCAATTTTATAAAACCAACCCATAAAAAATTCATCGGATTTTTATCGATTAAGTATTTTTCATTAATAGTTTCTTTCCTGCTATATTTAAAATATAACTTTCTAATATTATCCAGAATATCATTATTAAAAATATGATTAAATTTTACTTGATCTATTTTTTTATTTTTAAAAAATTCTTTTTTTAAGATATTTTCTAAGTAGGGCAACTCACCACCACCAAAAACATTACTATGAGATGAAATAATTTGTTCAGTAAGACTTGTACCAGATCTGGGCAATCCTATTATGAAAATAAAATTTTCATCATTAAAACTGGTATATTTGAATTTGCTAAAATCTATATCTTTAAAATTTTCCTTTAGTGATACAAAAAGATTTTTATCATTGTCAAAATCATAATTAATAATTTTATTAATTATTTTATTACCTTGCTCATAATGATAAAATGATCTTTCATAATCTTTGATGTCTTCATAAGCTTTACCTAACGCAAATGAAATATCAGGCTTTAATGACTCTAATGTGCTATTGTCCAATAGCCTTTTTTCCATTTGGTCGATAATTTTATCTTTAGGATTAAATTTTTTTATTCTACTTAAAATTTTATATGCTTTAGTAAAGTTTGGGTTGATCTCTAAAACTTCATTTAGTGTTTTTTCTGCTTCATTAAATTTGCCTAGACCTTGATAAACTAGACCCAAATTATATAGTATAGTAAAATTTTTTGGGTCAATTATAAGTGCTTTTTTATATGTCATTAAAGCACTTTCATAATCATGTAACTCAAATTTAAGGTTAGCTAAATTTTGTAAGCAGAGAGAAAAATTTGGATTTATATTAAGTGCTTTTAAATAAATCTCTTCGGCTTTTTCATAATCATCAATAAGCTTTAATGTATTGCCCAAATTATTCATTGCATCAAAATTTTTTGGGTTAATTGCAATATTATCCTCAAAAATTTTTATTGCCTTTTCATACTCTCCTATTTTTTGAAAGCAGGAGCCAATTAAATTCATTAAAAATCCATTGGTAGGAAATTTTCTTAATATTATCCCTGCTTCACGAATTACATGTAAATAATTACCAGAGTTGTAATGATTAACTAATTTTTGAATTTTTATTTTTGCTTGTTCAATATTCATGTTTTTTAAAAAAGGTAATTGCAGCTAACCCTTTGCATCTAATTAAATTTAATTTTTTCAAATTATTCTTTCTTATACCACCCAATGCAATAATTTCTTTTGAAAAAAACTTTGAAAGTGTATTAAATCGATATATATCCAGATATTTTTCATTTTTAAGACTTTGAAATATTGGTGATAAAAAAATAGTTTTAATGCCTTGTTTTTTTTTAAAATTTATTTCTTTAAAATTATGAGCTGAACCTAAAATTTCAAAATTTTTTTTATTAAAATTTAAAATATTCAATTTTTTATTAAATGAAGGAATGTAGACACCATCTAATTTTAAATTATATGCCAGGTTAATATCGTTAGCTAAAAAGAGCTTTCTATTTGTTTTTTTACAAAATGTTTTTATCTTGTTAATAGTATCAATTTGATATTTGGATTTATAATTTCTATAAATAATATTAATTTTTTTATTTAAATTTTTAATTTCATTAATTTCAAATTTATCTATAAAGTAATATAACTTGTAATTAAGATGATCCATTCTGTTGTTGATAATCTAAAATTCGTTCAAAATGAAGTTTTTTCAAAATCAACTAAATGTGAAATTATTGTCGTAACAAAAACTCATCAAATTGAGCAAATCAAGCCGTTGTTAGAAATTGGTCACGAGCACTTTGGTGAAAACAAAGTTCAAGAAGCAATAGATAAATGGACTTTAATAAAGCAAAATCACAAAAATTTACAGTTACATATGATAGGAAAATTACAAACAAATAAGGTCAAATATGTAATACCTTTATTTGATTATATTCATTCTTTGGATAATTTAAAATTAGCTGAAAAAATCTCCACAGAGCAAAAAAAAATTAACAAACAATTGAAAATTTTTATTCAAGTCAATATAGGCAATGAGGCGCAAAAAAATGGAATTAAGATAGAAGACCTAAAAAATTTTTATTCTAAATGTTTAAATGATCTTGGATTAAATATTATTGGTCTCATGTGTATCCCGCCTATATCAAACAATGCTGAACTATATTTTAGTAAAATGCTTGAATTAAAGAAATTAACCAACTCTAGAGAATTAAGCATGGGGATGTCAGCTGATTATATGGAAGCTATAAGATATGGATCAAGTTTTGTAAGAATTGGTTCTAAAATCTTTGGTTCAAGGATTTAAAGAATTTTTATTTTAGAATTTTTTTTAATTAACCTAAGCATAATTAAAAAATCCTTTTCTTTTAAAGCAACACATCCCGCAGTAGGTTGATAATCTTTGGTTAGGTGTATAAAGATGCAGCTGCCTAAACCAGTGGTAGGTTTGTTAAAGTTATATTTTATTGGAATTATATAATCATATTTGTAGTCTTTTCTTCTCAACTTTTCATGTTTAATTTTTTTTTCAATTTTAATAAGTTTGTTATATTTTTTTGCAAAACGGACATCATTGCACCAACCCATATTGTTTTTAATTTCGATACATTTAAGCAAAGTTGAAGGTTTATCCTTGCGATCTTTTCTAAAATATAAATTTTCTATACCAAATGTTCCTTTAGGTGTTTTTTTATCCCCCTCTCTTTTATATTTTGTAGAGCCCTTTTTTCCAATACAGCATCTAAATTTAAAATCATCTACCTGCAGAGTATATTTGTTTTTTATCAAAATTGTCATATTCTATATTTATAATATGCAGAATTTAATAATATATAATTGTAGATCATTATACGATATTCTTGAAGAAATTAGTTCTGATTTAAATTTTAAGATTAATTTTGTAAACGAAGAGAGAAGTTTAAATAAGAAAATAAAAGAGCTTAAAAATTGTTTAATTATTTCGTATAAAAAATATCTTGATGTCGATAATATTTTTGTTTTGTATGATTTACCAATCAAAGTTTCTAGACTTATTGAAAAAATAAATAGTGAATTTTTAAAACTACAATATAGCAATCAATCTGAGATAAAACTGAACAGTTACATTATAAATTTAAATTCAAGAGAAATAATTGCAAAAGATGCAAAAATTAAACTAACTGAAAAAGAAATTCGTACAATTATTTATTTATCAAAAGCACAAAAACCAGTTGATATTAGTGAATTGCAAAAAAAAGTTTGGAGCTATCAAAATGAAATCGAAACTCATACGGTAGAAACCCATATTTATCGATTAAGAAAAAAAATTTTAGATACCTTCAATGATAACAAATTCATTGTTAGCGAAAAAAACGGTTATCAAATCAAATAAAAGAATTTATAAAATTAATTTGATTTAAATACATTAAAGAATTTTTAATAAAAAACCTTTTTCAAAGTCTTGCCCCAATTTGTTGTATTATTCTTGATGACATTTCAGTACCTTTTTCGAGACAATCTTTTAATGATAATTTGATAATGTGGCCGTGTAAAAATCCTGCAGCAAAAAGATCACCAGCGCCTGTAAGATCAACAATTTTTAGATTTTTTTTTATGCCTGTTTCTATAATTTTTTGATCCTCGATTGCAATTGCCCCTTTATCACCTCTAGTTATAACTACTAATTTGTTTATTTGTTTAGAAAAATTTACTACTTCTTCAAAATTTTTTGCATCTATTAATGAGGTAATTTCTTGTTCATTGGCAAAGGTTATATCTATTTTATTTTTGACCAGATCTAGAAAATGATTTTTGTGTCTGTCCACACAAAACTGATCCGAAAGAGACATTGCAACTTTGTTTGCACATTTAATAGCTTTATCAAATGCTTTTTTGGGCTCTCCTTCATCCCATAAGTAGCCTTCTAAAAAAATTATTTCACTTTTTTTAATGATATCAGCGTTGATATCTCTTTCATTAATTTTTCCAGCTGTTCCAAGAAACGTGCACATTGTTCTTTCAGAGTCAGGTGTTACTAATATCAAGCAAGTACCTGTCGGCAATTCTTCTTTTTTTTTTGAATAGAGATATTTTACCTTTTCTGATTTTAAGCCATCTTCGTATTTACTCCCAAATTCATCATCAGAAATTTTGCCTATGAAACCAACGGAGTTGCCTAGTTGAGCTAAACCAACTATTGAATTAGCTATCGAACCTCCAGAAACAGTTTTTTCAATTTTAAGACTAGTCAATAATTTTTTAAATTCATGCTCATCAAAAAATAGCTTCATAGTACTTTTTGTGAGATTATTTTTTAATATAAATTCATCATCAACTTTACAGATTACATCTACGATTGCGTTTCCTATTCCTAAGATTTTCATATTAAGCTTTTTTGACAATAACAGGTCTTTTTCTATTTGGATAGCAAGTAGTGCATATTTTGCAGACTAAGCCATAGCAATCTCGGGCTTTACAATATTCTCTTCCATAAAAAATTATTTGCAAATGTAGTTTAGACCAAATTTTCTTTGGAAATATTCTTTTTAAATCCTTTTCAGTTTGAACAACACTTTTTCCATTTGTTAAGCCCCACCTTTGTGCAAGTCTGTGAATATGAGTATCAACCGCAAAAGCTGGGTATCCAAAACCTTGTGAAATCACCACACTTGCTGTTTTATGGCCAACACCAGGTAATTTTTCAAGTTCTTCAAAAGTTTTAGGCACTTTGCCGTTATGCTTTTCTAAAATTTGTTTTGACATTAAGTAAATACTTTTTGCTTTAACTCTAAAAATACCAATTTTTCTAATGAGTTTTTCAATTTTTTTTCTCCCAAGTTTTACAAAGTGTTCTGGTTTATAATATTTTGGATATATATCTTTAGTTACATTATTAACACTTACATCTGTGCATTGAGCAGAAAGAAGAACAGAAATTAATAATGTAAAAGTATTTTTACTTTTTAGAGGAGCTGGAGTCTTAGGATAAATTTTATTTAAAATTTTAATTATAATTTTAGCTTTTTGTTTTTCATTCATTATGAAAAACTTAGCAAATCTCTCATAGAGTATAGACCTGGTTTTTTTTTCATCAACCATATTGAGGCGGTCAAAGCTCCATCAGAGTAAAGTGCTCTATCAAATGCCTCATGATTTAATGTGATTATTTCTTTCCCATTTGAGAATTTTACCTCGTGTTCTCCAATAATTTCACCTTTTCTTATTGAGTTAAAATTAATCTTTTTTCCATAAGGAAAAGATTTTTTATTTAAAAATTTATTACCAATTAAATTATATAAATTTTTGCTTTTTCCATCTGCAATTCCCTTCCCAAGCATTAATGCAGTACCAGATGGGTAGTCCTTTTTATGTTTATGATGTACTTCAAATATTTTGCTCAAGTATTCATCATTCAGTGACTTTGATGCAATCTCGGTTAAATACATTAATAAATTTACACCTAAGCTCATATTGCCAGCTTTTAGAATGGGTATTTTTTTTGAATATTTTTTAATTTGATTTTCTTGGCTTCTCGTAAATCCAGTAGTACCAATCACTACTCTTTTTTTTAATCTTGATGCTATTTTGAGTATATCAAGAGTGCAGTTTGGTACTGTAAAATCAATAATGACATCAGTTTTTTTGAAAGCTTTTTCAGAATTTAATTCAGGTTGAATTTTATTAAATTTTTTATTTACAAGTCTATTTTCAGTAAGCGCAACTAATTTAAAATTTTTATTTTTATTTGAGGATTTGATGAGTTGTTGGCCCATTCTACCCATGCAGCCTGAAATTGCTAAATTAATCTTTCCCATTAAAGAAATTTATAACTATCTTTTGTCTTAATTAAAGCTTAGTTTTTCCAAAAACTTTTAGCTTTTTTGAAAAATTGCTTGATACTAGGGTTAGATTTTTCATTTTCAATTTCTCTAAATTTTTCTAATAATTCTTTTTGTTCTCTATTTAAAGAAATTGGAACTTCAGTATTAATTTGTACATACAAATCACCTGTTCCACTTCCCCTCATGTAAGGCATGCCTTTGCCTTTCAATCTAAATTGTTTTCCAGACTGAGTTCCATCTGGTATTCTAATCTTGGCTTTGCCACCATCAATTGTTGGTATCTCAATTGTAGTTCCAAGTGCTGCGTCAGCAATAGAAATTGGAAATTCAAAAAATAAATTTTCATCAGATCTTTTAAATAACTCATGAGATTTAACATTAATAAATAAGTACAAATCACCATTAGCCCCACCTCTAGATCCAGCTTCACCTTTGCCAGCCAATCTAATTCGTGTTCCATCATCAACACCCTTTGGAATGGTAACGCTAATTTTTTTAGAAGTTTGTTTTACCCCATTTCCCCCACAATCAGAGCATGGATTTGTAATTTCTTCACCACTTCCTGAGCACTGAGGACAAGTTTGCTGAACTGTAAAAAAACCTTGATTGGATCTTACTTTACCATTCCCTCCACAATATGTGCATCTATCTGCAGAGAAACCAGGTTTTGAACCATTTCC
>Ga0255763_1003048_pt1 | contig 15338 bp, 6 predicted proteins | sample 041ome_2_FD_179963 | JGI IMG/M metagenome (GOLD analysis project Ga0255763, IMG submission 179963) | Coastal salt marsh microbial communities from the Groves Creek Marsh, Skidaway Island, Georgia - 041406US metaG (version 2) | ecosystem: Environmental > Aquatic > Marine > Intertidal zone > Salt...
ACAACGCACAAACACACACGGTGCGTGTATATAAAGACAGCTTTCTTTGTGTTCTCCGCGCGAGAAGAGAGGGAGAGACAAAAGACGGAGAAAAGAAATAAATGACTTTTGTTGCAGCCGCGACGAATACGAACGTGTTCTTGAGGAGGAGGCAAACGACGACGACGACGAAAAGAAGACATTTTTTTACCAATACGACGATGATGATGACGACGACGACGACGACGGCGAGACGACATTTAAGCCGCCGAAACAGTTTTAAGGGGTGGTGGTTTCCTTCTTGCGGGTGTTTTTCTTCGCCCGCGATTACGTCGTCGTGTACGAATACGTCGTCGTGTACGACGTCGTCGTCTGCTTTAAATTCGACGCCCGTCGTCCCGGCGGCGAAACCAATTCCTTCGGTTTCTTCGTTTTTCAGCGCGTCGTCGACTATTAGGGAGAATGAAAACAGGAAAACGGGTGGTGGTTTTTGTGGTGGTGGTGGTAAACGTTTCTTCTTTACCCAAACGTCGTTTACGTCGTTTACGTCGTCGGTCGTTACCCGCAGCAGCAGCAGCAGCAGCGCGGCGACGTCAGGTGATGTCGCCGACGCGATTGCAAAACAAGGCGATTTGATTAAAGCTTTGAAAGCGTCCGGGAAAACGAACCAGGACGAGGACGTGAAAGCAGCCGTGGCGGTGTTGAAGGAACTGAAAGCGAAAGCGGATCCGTCGGCCGGAGAAGCGAAAAAAAATAAAGAAGAGAATAGCAGCGATAAAAAGAAGAAGAACGACGGCGGCGGTAAAGGAGGGAAAGAGGCGGAAGCGCAAGTGACGCCGCGCTCGGAAGACTTCTCCAAGTGGTACCTGGACGTCATTCGAGAGTGCGAACTGGCCGATTACGGACCGGCGAGAGGGACTATGGTTATTCGCCCGTACGGGTTTGCCATGTGGGAGACGACGCAGACGATTTTGAACGAACAATTTGGAATGCGAGGGGTGGAGAATTGTTATTTTCCGCAGTTGATTCCGTATTCGTTCATTACGAAGGAGGCGTCGCACGTGGAAGGATTCGCTCCAGAATTGGCCGTAGTCACGCAAGGAGGTGGGAAAACGTTGGAGGAACCGTTAGTGGTGAGACCGACGTCGGAGACTATCGTGAACCACATGCTTTCGCAGTGGATTCAAAGTTATCGAGATTTGCCGATTAAATTGAACCAGTGGTGTAACGTGCACCGATGGGAGATGCGAACGAGGCCATTTATTCGAACGTTAGAGTTTTTGTGGCAAGAAGGACACACGGCGCACGCAACCGCGGAAGAAGCGAACGCGATGGCCATGGAAATGATTAAAGTGTATTCAGAATTCGCGGAGAAGACGCTCGCGATGCCTGTCATCGTTGGAAAGAAATCCAGCATTGAAAGTTTCGCGGGCGCGAAGGCGACGTTTACCATGGAGGCGATGATGGGTGATAAGAAAGCGTTACAAGCCGGAACTTCGCACGATTTAGGCGATAACTTTGCAAAAGCTTTCGAGACGACGTTTTTAGATACCGACGGGAAAGCAAAGAACGTGTATCAAAGCTCCTGGGGCGTGAGTACGCGAATGATGGGTGGCGTGATTATGACGCACGGCGACGATAAGGGATTGACGTTGCCGCCGAAATTAGCACCGGTGCAAGTCATCGTGACGCCGATTTGGCAAAAGAATAAAGATAAGGAATCGGTGATGGCGTCGTGCGATGCGATTACGAAGATATTGAAAGAAGCGGGCATTCGCGTGAAGATTGATGCAGACGATACGAAATCGCCCGGATGGAAGTTCAACTTTTGGGAGATGAAAGGCGTGCCGATTCGTATTGAAATCGGTCCCAGAGACGTCGAGAAGAACGCGTGCGTTGTGGCCAGAAGAGACGTGCCGGGTAAAGAAGGCAAAGAGTTTGGCGTTTCCGCGGAAAAAGCGTCGTTAGTGGAGAAAATCAACGTGATTTTGGACGAGATCCAAGACGCGATGTTGGAAAAAGCGAGAAAGTTTCGAGACGAAAACATCGTCGATTGCGCGACGATGGCGGATTTAGAAAAAACGATCGAGGACGGGAAGTGGGCGAGGTGCGCTTGGGAAGGTTCGGACGAGGAAGAGAAGGAGATCAAGGAGAAAACGGGGGCGACCATCCGATGCTTCCCTTTTGAACAACCGAGCTCGGTTGGAAACTGCATCCAAACTGGAAAGCCAGCGAAAGAGGTATGCATATTCGCCAAGAGTTATTAAGAGAATGATTAGCTTTTTGTAATTTTGACCATGATTGGCATGCATGTAGTTTGTCTATTTCCTAGTACCAACTGGTACGTAATTTTGGCGCTTATTGTGTTTTTTATTGCTTTTTATTGCTATTTGCTATTAATACATCTGGTGCACCTGAGCGAGTGTTTTCGCATCTTTCTCCAGTTGGTTTCGATGCGAATCAATCGCGATTCTCAAAGCACCTGATATGTGTTTCTTTTTATTTGAGAACGCGTCGTCATCGAGCGCAATTTGAACCGCGTGGAAAGCATCCATGGGAAGCCAAACGGCGTTATGTTTAACGCGTTTCATCGCACTCGCGCGCGAATAAAGCTCCAACTCTTTCAGAGCCACCCGAGCGGCGCACGCCGGACGATTCGCCTTCAAATACAGCGAAATGAGCTTATCGCAATGCACGTTTTCTGTGAGAAATAAAGGTAACTCGAGATCTGGGTTCACGCTTAAGGCGCCTAAACACGCGGAATGAGCAATCATCCCATTCGTTTCCACGTTTTCAAACTTGTCCACGATTTTTCTCGACGCCACCCACGGGTTCTCATTGGCGAGGGTATTTGAGCTGTTCGATAACGAGCTCGAAACTTTCACACATTTAAAACCAATCGGTAACTTTGCCGAATGATGACTCTCGCTCGAATGCTGAATCGTTTCTGCCGCAAACGCACCGGCGCAACATGATATTTGACTCGCGACGTCGCGCAACTCGTGGTTTGAAAACCACAAAGAAACCAAATCCGAACAGTCATCGAAGAATCCGCGCTTTAACAAACTCTCGCACACAACTTTTACCGCGCTCTCATCGAATAAGGAAGCTATGTTGGTGAACTTCTGCTTTTCAATCGCGAGCTCTTCTAAATAGGCATCATTTTTTAAAAGAAGAAGACGCGCTTTTGTGAGCGCGACCATTCTCGCCATCGCCGCAAGAGGCGAACCAACGCCAATCTCGTCGTCTCCCGTTGGAGGATGGAGCTTTTTGTGTCGTTTCGGTTTTGGTGGAGGCGCGCGGTCGTTCGGTGGTTCTTGATTCTGACGTGCAACATCGTTGCCTTCGTCGTTGTCGTCATTATGAATGCGAAGTTTTTCAAATACGATCTCTTCTTGCGAGGACTCTGAGGATCCTTTTTCGACGTGCATTTCATCGTCCGTGCTTTCTTCTCCAAAATCGTCGTGCGTCGGTGCAAAGAACACTTCGCCGTCGGTACCGCACCTCTCGTCGCTTCTTGTCGCGGTCAACGCGGCTAAAGACTTTTCTAAACCGTGCAAATGACGTTGAACTGACTCGATGGCATCGTCTCGAAGTTGCGCGTTTTGCGGGTCTTTCGCGGCTTCGCAAACTTTTCGTCGAGCTTCGTCGCCGAAGCGGACGGCGTCTTGGGCAGCGACTAACGCGGCGTCCTTCAACTCCCAACGATCGACGAGCATGGAATATAAAATCTCCGACGGAGAAACGATTGTAGCAGTTCCTTGGTCTTTGTCGTCTTGAGACTGGTGATTCAACTTGTGCGTTCGAGATTTTCTTTCAAGCGTTTCTCTCGCCGCGTAAATCGCCTCTCCAAACGGCAACGATTTAATCACTCGACCAATATCCGCCGTCGCACCACAGTTCACGCCCATTGCGTCGCATGCCGATTCGACAAGTGCACGTACACCTGAAAAGTTCGAATGTCTCGCCGCCGCCGGGGAATTGTACATGAAAAGTGTAGAAACGAACGCAGAAACGAAATCGTTTTCGTCGCAAGCGCGTCGCAGAGACGCGTGCCAAAGTCTTTCTTTAGCGTCGATGAGCCTAGCTGCATCTTCCTGCGATTCAAATTCAGTGACGAGCTCGGCTTCAGAGATTGCCGCCATTGTGAATTTCAAAGAGGCGTGAGAAAGACGCGAGGAGAAGACGCGTTCAAACGCTAACGCGACCGTTTCGTGATGCTCAAGCGCATCGTACGTGCGCGGATCTTGCGCTCCTCTTCCTCGATCTTGCGCGTTCTTGGCATCGTCGTCATCGTCACCAAGTATCGAAGTGCGAATCGTTCTTGCCGTTTCCGCTAGGATTTTATTCTCGCTGTCGTCAACTTTCTCTAAACGCAAAGCCGCTTGGAAAAACAATCTCGAAGCTTCTTCGTCCGAGTGACTCGTTTGTGCAGCTCTTCTCGCCAACATTGCCAACGCACGCGCGAAGGCTAACGCCGGTCGCTCGCCTTCGTAGCACAACAGACTTTCATCCTCTTCACTTTTCTTCTCGTAATCACCCGGAATGGCGCTGCCTAAAAATGCCAGCGCAATCTTCTCTGAAGCTTCGATTTCGCCTCGACGAAAAAGATCAACTACCACCATCGCCGGATCGCCTCTTTGTTTCGCGAATGCTTGGATAGCAATCGTATCTGGATCCAACGCACAGACGGAGGAAAGCGCGGAAGAAAGCGCAAAAACTAAGAGAACACGCGGTAACAAAGTAAATGCATCGTTCGAAACCTTTTTTGGCGTTGAACAGGCGCTGCCTTTTGAGGCTAATCGGAGCAACATGGCAAACCCGAACGCTTTGTGTGCTAGCATGCGCAGCTTCTTCGCCGACGTGAAGGAAGAGGATGAAGAAGACGCAATATCATGAACGCTCTGAGATAAAGCTGCTTCAATACTTTGTGCGCACGCCGCCAAATCTTTATCGTTTACAATCAGCGACTCCCACGCTTTTCGAACAGTCAAAATCGTTTGGCGTTGGAGCAAGCGTCTTTGGTCCCTGAACAACGCATCGTGCGCACTGCTCGAGGAGCTTCTACCAGTCATACTAAGGCCACCAGTACCAGTCGCTTCACACGTGGCAAGGTCGAGCCAATCGACAGCTTCGCGATTCTCGAGACCGCAGAAGTTACACCCGAGCAACTTTGCCATGCGTTCGACAGAATTCCCCGCCGCTCGAGAAAGTAACGAGGTCGCATTTTCAACCGCGTCGTTTTGGAACCGCATGTGCGCTCCAGACGATGAAGCGTTCTTTCCACTCGTCGCGAGTGCGCTGATACCACTTTTTCTCAAGAATAATAGTTCTTCTTTTTCCGCGCCCGTGGACGATTTCACAACGGAAAAAGCAACCCCGAGGTTCCCTAGTTTCCATTCAGCGACGTATCGTTTCACGAACTCTCCCCAATTCTGAACAAGATCATCGACTGTTTCCGAGGATGAAGCTAAAGTCGCGGCTATAGCATCAACAATCGACGTTCCATCGCTTTCAAAGTCCTTGCCAAGTGCTCGACGAAATCCTGCCGCGCTCACCCCTCTATCTAGACCAATCTCTGAAATCTCCGAGGCTAAAATCTTTGCAAACGTGTGCATCTCGCTTTTATCGACTCCAACATCATTCAAATCTCCGAAAAACGATATTCTCAAAGCGCTTAAAGCAGCTTCGGAACCTACACCGTTGATGGCCCACGATTCAAACTTGGCTAAATCAGATTCTAAAGTTTCAACGACCCTCAACGAATCCGCTACGGACCATTTCGAAACGCAGTTACTCGAAAAGAAGACGAAGATCTCCCCACTCTCGGAGTCGAAATACACGTCTCGAACGCTATCAGCACTATCAGTGATAGTAAACGTAGCCATGCGTCGGATTTCGTTCGTGCTCACAAACGTATACGCGGTAACGTGTTCCCTACCTAAATCTTCGTTTCCAAAGACCACTAAATTGCCGCCAGCTGTCGCCCGCGCTCCCGTAACGAACCAGTTTTGGGGAGCCGAATTCGTTGTGTCATTTTCGCGACATGAAGAAGTGATCAACGCATCACTTTTCAAAGCTCCTTTTGGTAACATCATTCGAAACAATACGCGTCTGTTTGCTTGCGAGTTTGAGCCAAACGCCCCCTTCGTATTCGCTGTCGACGAAGTAACGCACGTCACCGCCCCATCCCCGGTGACTATCACTGTCACCATCGACCCATCTAACTCTATCAGTCTGGGCGATACGTGCACTACTGGCGGCATGGTTCCTTTTGCACCGAGGCTAATCCCAAACTTTCCCAACAACGAACTCCCAATAGCCGCAGCCGAGGAAGACGATATCGATTGGCTCCCAACCGCAATCTCCGAAAGCGCTTCGCCGGATAAAACGTCCACGAAAACGACTTTTCGCCCGTCCGTACCACCAACACACACGATCGGCGACCGTTCGTCCGCACCGCTCACCAATCCTGCGCACGTCACCGAGTCTCCCACCCCCGCCGTTTCCAATTTCACCGCTTTCTTCGCCACCGCGCCTCCTTTCAATCGCAACGACGATTTATCCGCAGACTCCTCCACGGTAGCCACGTACATTTCCAAAACTTTCCCGTTAGTCTGCACCGTTCGACTACACGCGATCACGCGAAACAACGACGCGCCGTCGTCGTTCACAGATGTCGGCGCCAAAACGACGCTTTTCGCGCACAGCTCGTTTTTGGTGTCAGTTGGAAACGTGATTTCAATCGTCTTCACCGCTCTGCTCGCAGCATTCTCTCTTCGTTCCCCATCGCGCTCTTCCCGCCACAAGACGATTTCGACCGCATTCTTTCCGCTCGTCGTTCGCCAGGACAGTAAACTCCCATCTCGCAATCGAACGATATCGCCGGAGCCGGAGGAAAAGTCATTCTGTTGTTTCTTTTCAATTCGCGTTCGATCTTCTTCTTCTTCTTCTTCGTTGTTTTTAAAATGAGCAGTAATGTTTCGAGTGCTCGCATCTTCCGCGCGTCCTCTTTCGTTCGCGAAAAGAGCCTCGTCGTCGTTTAAAACGAACAGCGGCGTTTCTTGCGCCGCGAATAACATCCCCCTTTTTTCCTTTGCGCCTGCTTTAATCTGAAGAAATTTGAAACAGAAAACAAACGTTCGTTAAAAAAGAGAAACAAGTGACTTGTGAGAATCTGATGAGAAATCAACAAAACGCGAGGAGGAAAGCGCGCGACGAGAGGAGAGAGTATGTTTTTATACTACGCGCGAATGAATGAATGATGATGATAAATCGTGATAAAAGTCAAAGTTTGCAAATTAAAACATGTTGCTATCTCGTCTATGTAATAATATTGTGTCTCTTAAAAATGTAATAACGTCTCTTTCGCGAGAGGAAATTTTCTTTCCTTTTCGCTTTCGGCTACGGCGCATATATAATACTCTAATTCATCCAAGTACACATACTTATTCCTTGCCAGCCTTCTTTGCCTTGGACGGGTCTTCCCCGATGTAGACGTCCAAGTCCCAGTCGGAATCGGTGGTCAAATCTTGGCCGGCGGCTAACTTGATCGCGCGAGACTTGGCCTTGGCCTTGATATCTTTTCTAGACAACTTCTTCTTCGGGCCCTTGACCTTGACGGTGTTACCCATCGCGTCGATGGTGTCCTCTTGCGGTCCATCCCAGTCCGTCTTTTCAGCCTTACCCTTTTTACCTTGGCCCCACCTGTTACCGCTGATGATGACTTCACCGGTACCCGGAACGTCCCAAGTTTCCTCCTTTAACGCGTCCGCGAATTCGCAGTTGTGCGTGATGAGCAAAACGCCGCCGCCGAATTCCTTGACCGCGCACGCCAAGGCGCCTAACGCATCTCTGTCCAAATAGTTGGTCGGTTCGTCCATGACGACGATGTGCGGTTGCTGCCACATGGCGGCACCGAGAACCAACTTAACCTTTTGGCCGCCAGACAAACCCTTGATTCTGTTGTGCGTACCAAATTCAGCTTCGAGACCAAAGTCAATCAAGTGCTTTTCGACGTTGGCGGTGGTTAGCGGGCGCGCGTACAAGCCAGCGCGCGCGGCTTCTCTTTCGTCGACGCGTTGGATCAACTTGGTGAAACCACACTTTTCGAGCTTCTCCTTTTCCATCCACGTCGTTTGGTCCATGGACAAGTTCTCCCACTTGACTTCGTACTCGTACTTGTTCTTCTTTTGGCGACGAGAGATGATCTTTTCGACAACCAACTTCATGACCGTGCCATCTTCTTTGGTGACGTTGATCTTTTCCTTCATCAATTTTTCTTCTTCCGGCGTGTATTGCATGGTGACCTTGGTCAAGTTTTCCTTATCTTCGCCGGTTTGAAATCGCCATCTGATGTACTCGTTCGGCGTCTTCTCCAAGTGCTGTTCGACGTGGTGGAACGCGTGCTGCGCGACGTACGCGTAACGCATGTTCGGGTGTCTCCAAACCGTACCTTGGTCCGGTTCAGCTTCACCAGTAAGCAACTTGATGAACGTGGACTTACCGGCACCGTTCGGGCCTAAGCACGCGACTCTGGAAGACAAAGAAAGTTGGATCGAGGCGCCTTGGATGATTTGCCTCTCCGTGTTCGGGTACTTGAACCAACAGTTGGTCGCCTTGACGATGGCTTTATCCTTGTTCTTTACGCCTTCTAAGAAACCAGGCGCCGGGAAGATGAACTTCAGTTCGTCGTTGGACAACTCGGTGTACTTCTTCGCGGCTGGGCACTGACGGATGAATTCAGTCAAGTTACCCTTGTACGTAACAAGCTTTCTCGTTTCGTAGTGGATGATGTGCGTGCACACTCTGTCCAAGAAACCGGCATCGTGCGAGACAATCATGGAAGAAATAGTCGTTTGAGAGATCAAATACTCCTCCAACCACGCGACGTTCTTAACGTCCAAGTGGTTAGTTGGTTCGTCCAAAAGCAAAATGTCCGCCTTCATCAAAATCGCTCTCGCCAAGGCGAGTTTCATCTTCCATCCACCAGACAACGCGGTGACGGCACCTTCTTGCATCGTTTCCGTAAATTGGAAAGTCGTCAAAACCTTCTTGACTTCATCTCTGCTGGTTCCGTGCTCCTTGATGACATCATTGGCAGAGATGAAGTCGACGACGTTCATGTCCCCGACATCGCCTTGGATGTCGTGTTCAACGTACACCGTTCTCAACTCTTCCGGTGGCGGGAAACCGTCCACTTGACCGTTGTTGATGGCCTTCATGAGCGTCGACTTACCGCAACCGTTCGGGCCGCACAAACCGTATCTTTTACCCTTCTTCATGTGCAAAGTGGCGTTGTTGAGCAAAATGAGCGCACCGTACGCCAAGGAAAAGTCGCACTTGCACAAGTCTTCGCCTTCTTCGTCTTCAACTACGAAGACTTTCTTCGTGGACAAGTACAACTCTTCGGCCTTGGAAACCAAAGTTGCCGTCAAGGCATCCGCGTCGGCGTAAAACACTTTCATGTACGGCGTCGCGCACGACTTGGTCCACTGGTCCTTGTCAAAGTTCTTTTGCAAGAGCGCGTTGACGGACAAGGCGCAAATGTGATTAAAGATCGGCGCAACCGCCGGATCTTCGACAAACTTCGCAACGTCCGCGTCCGAGGCACCAGTTGCGGTGACCATGAGCGCTTGTAACTCTTTCGAAACCATGGATTCATCGTAGTGAGTAGAGGCATCTTCGGCTTCCGCGGCGGCGGATTCCGCGGTTTCGCCGGCGGCGTTCAACAACGTCTTGTACGCTCTCGTACAAACCGTTCTGCATTCCGGATCGGCAACTTCGTCCATCGCTCTCTTCAACAACGGCAATAACTTCGGGACAAACGGTTTGGCATCCATCGGATCTTCGACCAACTTACACATGTTGTCGATGATAACCGCGGATTTACGCTTAATCGCAGTCATTTGCGAGTGCGATAAACCTCTCATCAAAAGCGGACCGAGAATGGACAAGGTCGGCGACTCGACTTGTTGAACAAACGTCGTCGCGGCGAGCTTGTGCACGCACTCCGGCACTTCGTCAATCTTGACGATGCACTCAATCAACGTCGGTACGAACGGCTCAATGTCCAAGTTACCAATCGTCGACGCCGCCTTGGCCATCGTATCCGAAGACTTCTCCTTGACTTCATCTCTCATGTCAACCATGACTTGCGCAATTTCCGGAACCAATTCCGGCAACGCCGCGGCGACCGACTTCGGTGCAGCTCCGACGAAAAAGTCAATGACTCTCAACGCAGCCATCTTGGATTGCCAAAACGGACTGGCAAAACCGGCGAAAATAGCTTTTTGGCACGCTCTGATGGCAAACGGCGACAACTTGGACAAGATGGCATCCACCGCCGGGTCCGCCGCTTCTCTCACGTCTTTGGACTTGTTATCCCCGGCCAAGATAATAGCCACTTCTAACAACTCAATCATGAACGGTTCCTCTTGAGCGCCCGATTTCGTGGCCAACTCCCCGATTTTCTTCGCCGCGTTCGCTCTCGTTTCCGGCTCTTTCTTGTTCGTGGCGTCTTTTTGCAAAGACGCCACGACTTCCGCGGTCACCACGGAGGACGGTTTCGGTACGGTGCACTTCGCGGGAGCCATTGTGTATTAAATAGTTCTGTTGTTATGCGTGAAGAAGAATAAGCGAAGAAGTCGTCGGTTAGTAGTGAACACAAAGAAAAGAAATCAAATTGGAAAGAAGAAGAAGATAAAACGTGTCTGGCCGACAAAGTTCCAAAAAGCGTTCACACGGAAAAAATGTTCCATCATCTGGTCCGGAAACCGAACGAAAAGAGCACCGAAACATCCACGCATTACGAGTTAAGATTTAAATCTACTCGCAACGAAAACATCTCGACGACATTTTCGCTCCTTTCGCTCCAAAAATCGCTCGCAACGGGGTAAAAAGCGCGCGGATGTTCCGTGAGGGTGTGGCGGCATAAAATGCTTCCTCTTTCTTCAGCCGCCTAAAATTTTTCCCTTTTCCAATCGCGCGCGAAGAACCAACGATGAGAGACGCGAATCGAAACTTGCGAGAACGACGTTCGAGAATCGTTCGCGAATATGTTCTGCGTGCGAAAAGAGAGTCAGTCACTTTTGCGCGCAGTTTGCGTACCTTTTGAAAAGATAGATGTGTGGTAGTGCGATGTGTGCGTTTGTGTGAAGAACTTTTCTAAAGTTTGATGAGCTTCGTTTCTGGCCGTCGGTTTCCATCTCGCTTACGAAATCAAGGGGCTTACGAAATCAAAGGGGAGAGCAAAAAAAAGAACAATTCTGCTGCGAAAAAAGAGAAGAGCAAAGTTCTCTTTTTGCAGAGAGAGAAATTTCTTGTCGCCTACTTGACTCAAAATTCGGGAAACCTCGCTCCACACACACAAAAGTTGTCCCTCTTTAATATACCAAAAACGGACAAAACACATTTATATGGCGAGCAAGAAGAGAGCGATCGAACGCGCGTTTCGCGCGATCATCAGTAGGAGTAGTAGTAATAGTAGTAGCAGCACGACGTCGTCTTTGAGATCTTCTTCTGCGTCTCCATCATCACTCTTTACTATCACGAGGCGGAATGTGTCCTCGACATCATCATCGACATCGTCGACGACAGCAACGGCTTCTGAATCATCGTCTTCCCCATTGGTGAAGAATTTCGACGTCTACCGGTGGTCTCCGGAAGCTCCGAAAGACTCGAAAGACTCCAAACCGCACTATCAATCGTACTCGGTCGATTTGAACGACTGTGGGCCGATGATGCTCGACGTTCTCTTGAAAATTAAAGACGAACAAGACCACTCGTTGAGTTTCCGCAGATCGTGCCGAGAAGGCATCTGTGGATCGTGCGCGATGAACATCAACGGCGTGAACACGTTAGCGTGCTTATCTAAAGTGGAGAAATCAACCGCCGCGGAGACGACGAAAGTCGCGCCGTTACCGCACATGTTTGTCGTCCGAGATTTAGTCGTAGACATGAGCAACTTTTACGCGCAGTATAAATCGATCAAGCCGTGGTTGATTCGAGACGACGAGGAGGAAACCAAAGCGAGCGGCCGAGAAAATTTACAATCGAAAGAAGATCGCGAAAAATTGGACGGTTTGTACGAGTGCATTTTATGCGCGTGTTGTTCGACGTCCTGCCCATCCTACTGGTGGAATTCGGACAAATATTTAGGCCCGGCGGTGTTGTTGCAAGCGTATCGATGGATCATCGATTCGCGCGACGGGAAAAAGAAGGACCGGTTGATTCAAGTCAACGACGCGTTCAAGTTGTACAGATGTCACACGATTATGAATTGCACCAAGGTGTGCCCGAAAGGCTTGAATCCGGCCAAGGCGATCGCGAAGATTAAGACGATGGTGAAGTAGTTGTAGGTTGCCGCCGCTCTAAGAAGAAAGAGTATAGCGATGGTATTCGTTCGTTTTTATCATCAGAGATTGAAGAAAGCCGTTCTTGCAGAGTTAACGAGAGAGCGAGAGAGAAGAAGAGAGAAAGAATAGAAGAGAGAGAGTTATTTTTGTACATTTCAAAACACAGTCAAATCATACACACTATTACTTACTAAGGGAAAATCCTAAAAATACACACAACACGGGAAAAATATGTTCAAGAAGCTGTGCAGTTCGATCGCGACGCCGCCGACGACGACGACGACGACAAGGAGCAGCAGCGGTGGCGGCGGCGCCGTCTCTTCTCAAAAGCTTACGCGCGAGAGTACTCAGAAACCTCCTCTTCTAAAAGCAGCACCAGCAGCAGCGATAAAGGCAGAAAAAGCTCCTGCAGAAGTTTTTGACCCGAACCCGAACAACGTTTCCATACACCCGAAAACACCCATCCGAAACTTCGAGCTGGGCCCAATCATAGGCACCGGGTCGTTCGGGATCGTTCCGATTGCCAAACACCGAGACTCGGGCTTAGTCGTGGCGATTAAAATCTTATCTAAAGCGCACGTCGCCAAGACGAAACAGATCGCGCACATCGTTCAGGAGAAAAAAATACTCGAGAGGTGTTCCAAGAGCGAGTTTATCGTGCGATTGTTTTCGTACGCGCAAACGAGGGAGGAAATCCATTTAGTGATGGAGTTTGTTCCAGGAGGAGAATTGTTTAATCAGTTGAGAATCTATCGACGATTGAAAAATGACATCGCGCGATTTTACGTCGTTGAAATCGCGCTCGCGTTCGAGTACTTGCACGAGATGTGCGCGAAGCCGTGTCGGGTGGCGTATAGAGATTTGAAACCAGAGAATGTTTTGTTAGACGGATACGGGTACGTGAAGTTGGCGGATTTCGGATTTGCGAAGCAATTGGGGCCGAAAAGTATCGGTAAGAGGAAAGATGGCGGCGGCGGCGGCGGTAGTGGTGGTTGCGGTGGTGCTATGGAAGAGTTGCGCCAGAAGGTTGGATTTATTGAAAACGAAAAGGCGTACACGTTGTGCGGGACGCCGGACTATTTAGCGCCGGAAGTTATTTTGAACGGAGGTCACGACGAGTCCGTAGATTGGTGGGCGCTTGGAGTTTTGCTCTATGAACTCGTGAGAGGTATACCGCCGTTTCAAAGCGAAGAACCGTGGGCGACGTATCAGAAAATTTTGAAGAGAGAGTTTACGTTTGGGCCGAAAGAACCGAAGAAAGCGAAGAAGACGAAGCATAAGAGCGGTAAAAAAGAGACATCGACGACGACAACGAGTGGGAGTAAGAAGAAAAAAGTCAAAACAGACGAAGGCAATGGAAACCAAAACGACAAAGAAGGAGAGGATGAAGAAGAAGAAGAAGAAGAAGAAGAAGAAACTGAAAACGCGTTCGGATTTACGAAAGAAAGCCGAGACTTGATACGTAAACTCTTAACCGTCGAAAGCGCGAATCGTCTCGGCTCGACGTATGGCTCGATTGAAATCAAAAACCATCCTTGGTTTCGCTCGGTCGACTGGAAGCTGGCGAGTGAACGCAAATGGAGGAAACCTCCGATTGTTCCACAGTGTCCTCGATCGGAGAAGGAGTTATACGCCATGTTGCAGAAAATCGCCGAGGAGGAAGGTTTCGACGAAGAGAGCAGCGCGAGAAACGATACAAACTTTGTCGAACTTTCTCAAGAGGACGAGGCGGCGTTCCAAGCGCTTGAAGACGACTACGAGGGCGCGAACGATAAAAATGAAAACGAAATCGATAATATTATCACCGTCGAAACGTAACGTGTCGACGATGTGCACTTCTATAATAATTATTTATGTATGCGAGAGCGCGCTAAACCGCAAACAATACATCTCTCTCTCTGAACTTTTTTAAAGTCTAAACGCTATGAAAGCTACCTACTTTTTAGAATATAAATACTATCTGCATCACGTGCTCTTCTTTCTCTTCTTTCTTCTCCACGCGAAATCGTCGTTTTCGTCCGAATCATCGTCGTCGCTACTCTCGTCCTTCTCTTCGCCTTTCCGCCAGTTCACTTTCTTCGCGCCGTCTTCTTTATTCTTCTTCTTCTTCATCATCAAAATCTCCATCGCCTTCTCCCGCAAGGCGTCCACCTTATCAAACCCAGCCACGGTATCCGCTATGACCTCGTCCGCCAACTCTTTCGCATGCATGGCCGCCTCTTCCTCTTCTCGTTTCATTCGCTCCTCCTCTTCTTTTTGTTTCAAGTATTCTTGCCCGCTCGTCTCGTCCGCAACGGTTTTTTGTGTGTTGTCAATACTCCTCGTCGTCGTCGTCGCCACGCCTCCCTTCTTCTCCTCCTCCTCTTTCCTCTTCTCGCGTTCCTCGTCCTTCGCATCACGCGCCGTCGCGTGCTCGTCGAAAAAACCCGCCGGCAAAGAAGAAGAAGATGGTACTACTTTCTTCTCCTCGCCTTCTTCCCTCCGACGGCGCATCATCTTCTCGTTCGAAATCGCATTCATTTTCGTCGTCCCCGAAGCGCCTCCTCTTCCCTCTGGCGCTTCATCCTCTCCGTGAATCGTTCTTTGCGTCTGTATCTTCTTCTTCGTCTCGTTCACTCGATCCACTTTCGCTCGAAACGCCGCTTGGAATTTGTTGACGTTATTATTATTGGTTGTTGACATTTTCCCAAAGAGAGGAGAGAAAAATCTGCCGTTTTTGGCTTCTGTTTTCGTCGAATTTTGAGCAAAAAAAAATGTCGAGCAAAAAATTTGAAAACCCCCAACACTGCCCAAGAGAGAAAAAAAGAACCGAAGTCGAGAGTCTCTCTTCTCTCTCTTCATAAAAATCACAAATCTTTTATTATATTCTCGGAAAAAGAAGAAGTTAAGAAGACCATGGGGTACGCGTCCACGATCAACGAGTGCTACGAAAAGCTCGAAAAGATCGGGCAAGGGACGTACGGGAAGGTGTACAAAGCCCGCGAACGCGCGACTGGGAGATTG
>Ga0255763_1003054_pt1 | contig 15331 bp, 7 predicted proteins | sample 041ome_2_FD_179963 | JGI IMG/M metagenome (GOLD analysis project Ga0255763, IMG submission 179963) | Coastal salt marsh microbial communities from the Groves Creek Marsh, Skidaway Island, Georgia - 041406US metaG (version 2) | ecosystem: Environmental > Aquatic > Marine > Intertidal zone > Salt...
CGTTTCCGTCCTCGTCTCGATGCCAAAGTTCGTATATATATATATATATGCGTGCGCGAAACTCTCACGAAGAGCATTCGTCCGTGTGTCTGTTCTTTTTCCCCTAAAAGTCGTTACAACGAAAGGGGGATTTCACTCTTTCACTCTCACTCTCTCGACCACGACCGGCGCTTTCGCGAACGTACCTTTCTCTCCTCCGCGTCTGTCTCTCGCTCTGCGCGCGAGCTGCTCTAAAAAACAGTCGAAAGCGTCAAAACTCGTCTTCTTCGTAAAGAGAGAACGCGTGATAAAAAGCAAAACAAAAATGGCGAACAACGCACCGGGGAGGAGAACCACCCGAGCGCAATCATCCGCGGGGAAGAAGACGAGCAAAACGCCTCCTAAGAGTCCTCCTGTGAGTACGAATGCGAAGAATACGACGAAGAGAAAGAAGAAAGAGGAAAAGGAGGACCTGTTACAAGTGGAGGAAATCGCGAAGAGAGTGAAACGAGCGTCGATTGAGACAAAGGAGGAGGAAAAGGAAGGAGAGAAAACAAAGGAGAAAGAGGAGACCAACGAGGAGGAGTACGCGTACGCGGAGATCAACTCCGTCTTGAAACGGCTACACTTTGAAGCGAGAGAGCGAAGGCGGACGAGCATGAGTCCTTGATGAGAAGATAACAGAATGATATGAACGAGAATGATACTGATAACGATACCATTCGCGACATTATATGAACGCACGTAGAAATAGCAATGTAGGTGTAGAGTTGATGTAGGAATACGTTTTAAATAAAGCGGCGGTGTTTATAAAAATACATATTATTACGCGCCATTCGTTTAGCTTTTAAACGCTTTGCGGTAAAGCGTCGTCGTAGACTTGGTCGATGTCTTGTATCCTGGGCGAGATGGGAGGTTTCCGTCCCATGCCGTTCGCTTTGATGGAAATCTTACCGAGGTTCGGTTGGACGAAATCACCAAACGCGGCGCGCGGGGAGCGCTGGGTTGACTGTTCGTTGTTCTTTGTCGTCGCGCTACTCGTCATTTCGTCTTTACTTTTGGATTTGCCGAGGTTCGCCAAGGCATTCGCGCTTATTGTCGTTTTGATGCGAGACATGACGGATTTCCCGCCACCACCACTACTCGTGTTCGTAACATCCGTTTTAGACGGAGGACTGCTTTTCTCCATGGCTAAACCGGCGGTGTTGACTTTGCCCCCGACGTACGCGCTGTCATCGGTAGCGGCGTTGGAGTTTTTCTTGGACGAAGTTCTTCGGACGCGATGCGGGGAAGCTTCGTTCGATCGCCTACCGCTTCTGCGACGGTGTTGTTGTTGGTGGTGGTCGTCGTCGTTGGAATCGTCGGAGTCGGAGCGATTAGAATCATCGTCAGAGCTCGATGCGTATTCGCTATCTTTTGGAACAAACATTGGATCGATGTTACTCTCACCAGTACCGACGTTACCTATGTAGTTCCCATGCTCGTCAAACATATCGATTTGTGAATCAAGCGCTTGGGAATTTTCCGAACCGAATCGAAGGTGCGAGGGCAAATTCCCTTCCGATTGGTTCGAAAGCATCGAGCGCGTGTCCGCTTGAGAGTGTTTGTCTAGGTCAAAGTCGTGTTGGCGCATCTTCTTGTACGCTTTAATCGCCGCACGTTGCGCAAAGACATCGGAAACTGGCGCGTAGGCGTTCGGTTTGCTACTACCGCTCACGGTGCGGTAGTTATCGTGCCCGCCGCCACCGCCACCGCCACCACCACCAACTCCGCCAGCATGTGAAGACCCATCGGGCTGTTGATACACTCGACCGTCCGTTTGGAACGAGTGCATGATTTCGCGCCCGTATACAGATCCTGGCTGCGACTGTACCGTGCCTAAAGCAGTTTGACCGCCTCTCGATTTCGGCGCCGAAGAAGAAGCGCTCGCTTTATCTACCGCTCGTTGTTGTTTCGATTTATTCGACGATTTAACCGCGCCTATTTGTAACAACAAGTCGTCTTCTCCGTCGTCTACCGACGATGGCGCGTTGACGATGACACCTTCTAAAGGAACATCTAAATCCACGCGCGCCGCCGCGGATTTCTTCTTGCGCAACGCCTCCTCTTCCTTCGCTCTTTGCGAGGCTAACAAACCTTGCTTCTCCTCTCCGCTCGCTTTCGGAGGGCGCATGCGTAAATGCTTCTTCAAATTTTTCAAATTCATTTTTTTCTTCGTCACCGCGGTCACCCCATCTCGTTTGATGTCGTGTTTAATGATTGAAAACTGCTTCAAAATGTTCACCGTGGCGGTGCTCGAAATCAAACCAGCGAATCCGATGCACAACAACATCACCACGGAGGTGAAGTAAAACTCGCTAAACGTTTCTTCGACCGTCCAGGCGATGATTTTGACGCAATTCCACCACGCGGTGCACGAAACTGCCGTCTCGAAAACTGCCACCGCGAACGGCGTGGTCGATTCATCCTTATCGCCTCGGAAGGTTTTCCTCAGCGGTAAAGTCAATCCAACAAAACATCCAGCAAATTTCGCCGGTAAAGTCGCTAAATTAGCCAAGAACGCGAACGCAAAGTTCGTCAAGAATCTATTCTTCTCGCCCGGTAACGGTGGCGTCGCTTTCAAAGCGAACGCAAGATCGAACAGTCTTTCCGAAAGACACGGCAAGATGTACACCAACCAAATCAAAACGTTCGCGTTGACATTACCTCCGACGTAAGCGGCGTTGCCGAGCCAAATTTCTTTGAGAAATGCCGTCGGTAAGACTAATAAACACCAAAAAGACAACAGAGTACTCAACACTTGGTGCGTTAACCCATGAAACGCGGCGTACTTCTTCGCCGCTTTCTTTCGCGCGCTGGTTGCGACGTCGTTTGTTTCATTCTCGTCGATACCCGGCATCATCGCGCCGCTACTCATATTCACGCCACTTCTTGATGCTACTGATCTTTGAGCATCGTTCGTAACGACCCAATTGGCTTCTAATAAACAATTTACGGCGTGTTTGTGCGTCAAACTCGCGTAATTTCGATGTTCGTAGTATGTCTTGGCACAATAGTTTGCGAAATTACCGGGCACACGAACCGATAACACTTCTCGTCGCGAAGCAGACGGTGACGATTTTGAGCTTAGCGGTAGCGCAACTTTCAGACCGTGCAACCACACGCGCATACCGGCATCTGCTACAGGTACGGCGCCGTTCACGCGAGTATCCCAGCCGCCGATTGTTTTCAGCGCGCTCGAAGCGAACGCCGTTCCCGGAATGGCGTTGGACAACGCGCATCCAGATTTTTCCGCACATATCGTAGTCATTGACGTTTGTTTCGAGCATCTAGCCCGAACACCAAACCACGTGTTGGTTTGTAAGTTACTATTCTCAAATCTCGCGTTCGGCACGACGCACGCGATGCGCAAATCTCTCGTTTGTAAATAACCGCCCGCGGAACCTCCGTACTTCTTCTTCATCGAATTCGACGCCGCGGAAGAGGACGTATTTCGCACGTAAAACGACGGGATAATGTGCTCTAAATACTCCGGGTCTGGCAAATAATCTTTCGTAAAGGGTACGATAATTTCGGCGCGCGTTTTCAATCGTCCTTTTTCCAGCGCGTTGCCAAAGCTGACGATTTTGTGCGACCTCTCTTCTCGTCCGCTCGAGGACGCCGTTCCACTTTCACCTTGTTCTATATCGTTCCTTTTATTGTTACTATTATTATTAATATTATTACTGCTATTACTGTTATTGCGCGTCATCTCATTCGCTTTCAAATTCCCGCTCGGCGTCCGAAACAAAGACCCGCCGCTCGCACTACTCGTCTCGAACTCGCTCACGTTGAACACGTCGCACATGACGCCGCGTTCTCTCCATCTCGCCGCACACTTCACCGCCGCGTTCTCAAACGTACTCATCCCCGCGGTAGAGGTGGTCGTGTTATTACTGCTCTCATCCATCGTTCTCACCGAGCTTAAATCGAGCACGTGCACTTCGAGTAAATCTCTCGGCCAATGGACGAAACACAACGAATCGATGGATTCGGTCACCTGATCGTTGGAGTCGTTGGCCCCGTCTATGACTAATTGCAAACACACGGACGGGAACACGTGCGGGAGCATCGGTCTTTCCGGGTATAAATAAGCATTTTCATCATCCTCTTCATCTTCATCTTCCTCTTTCTCTTCTTCTTCCGTCTGCTCTGCGATGATGTCGTCGTTATTCTTCCGCTCCAATTCCGTTGCGTTTCCCCGAATTCTGCTCTTCCCCCGTTGTTGTGATGATCTTCTTTTTATAACGCCTCGCGTCACCAACGCCTCCCTCGCGGCTTCAAAACGCATGAGACCGTTCTTAAACCATACGACGTACAAACAAAACAACGGGAAATGGGTAAACGCGACGAGGAATGTAAAGGTAACGCCGGAAAAGAACGTCATGATGATGTGATTTTTTGGTCCCCAAAAGAGAGGGGCAAAGCCTCGTTCTGAGGGAAATGTCGCACAAAAATACTCGTAAATATCGCTCGCGGTGAAGCCTTGAAGGACTCTCGCATAAGAGCGCGCTTCGAGGTCGTCGCTTCTGAACGAACGCGTAAGTGTAAAGAGGGGAGAGATCTGTTTTATCTTCCTCGGTGATCCCGAGATTTGCTTTTAAAACGTATTTAATTCCTCTTTTATGAGGCCTGTGTCTGTAACTTTATATCTTCTCGTTTGCTCTTCACAACACGATTGGATCCTTCGCGGATGCACCGGGGGGCGCGCTCCCAGGAGGGGCGAACTCGGCGAGCATGATGCGCACGCCTCGATTAACCACCTCCAATTTCGGTGGTTCTTGATACTCGTTCTGATCCTCTTTTGGAATATTAAACAGCGGACCTTGTCTTTCGTTCAAAAGCTCGGCTCTGCCGGTGGGTATGCCGCCGATTTGGAATTCGACGCGTCCTTTACATTTCTTCTTCGCAGAAAGGAAGCCGTCAACTTTCCAAGCGACGAGGTCGTTGAAGTGCCCCAGGGGCAATCTGAACATGTCGAAATCGTACTCATCTTCGACCTCCTCTGGAGGTTCGGAGAAATATAACAAAGCCAATTCTTTCGTGTTCTGAAGGCGCGGCGGAAACTTTGAGCGACGAGTCTGGATTGCATGACCTGGGTTGATGTTTAGACGCTTAAGCATAGGATACGTATCTTCCCCTCGATCAATTTCGGGAGTAAAAACCTTGCGCCCAGCTTTACACGCGAGCAATAGCTTGTCCATCTGTGTGGCCTCAAAATATTCGTACTTATCACACTCATCACCATCACCGTAGTAGGAGCGAATGAAAGACTGCGGTTCATCTGATTTTCTCTTTTTCGTCCACATGCGACGCGTTTCTTCGTTATCGTCCCATTTCAGGCCTGGAACAGCGATCGAGTAGCCTCTTCTAACATACTTCAAGAGACGTTGCACGTAAGCCGGCGTTCGCTTCTCTTCCACCATTACGTTGCATCGGGTTCGCAACGCCAATGCGGCACGAACCGTACACTTCACGGTTTTCCCGTTGTAGTAAAATCCACAACAGTCTACATCAAAACACTGTACCACTTGCGGCGCGTCGTCGTGGAGACGCAAAATGACAGAGACATTTCGATGAGGAAACGCAAAAACAAACGTCACCGTGTGTTGCGTTCTCAAGACGCACGGTTTCGTCGAGGGCGATTTGCACCCTTTTTGATTCTTGGCGATTTCAAAGAGACGCTTGATCTTCTCTCGCGCTTGCGCGTCGGACAAACCATACAAGAACAGATCTATGTCCGCGTTTTGGTTAGACAGCGGGTGTAAATTGGGCGTCAAGGCGTGTAATACCGCACCCCCTTTGAGAACGAGAAGAAGCAGTCAAAGGTCAGTCACATCAAATAAAGAGAAAAAACGCTCGATGTACCTGCAACGACGACGCCTTGCCAATCGAGCTCGGTAAAACCTTCGAAAAATCCGCTGGAGATTTCGTTAAAGCGACGTATGAAGTCTGTCTTGCTCGGGACGACGAGTCCATGAACGACTGGTACGGTTGGCTTGTCCTAAAGAAAACGTATCAGCTCGTATTTTTGTATCTAAGAAAAAAATATCGCTCACGTCTTCAAACAAAAACGAAAGCTGATCCCTAGCGACGTCTCTCTTTTGAAAGACGTGCTGATTTTTCACGTCGTAGACGTCCAGTATGACGTCGCCGGCCTGTTTGAGCGCGTTTTGCTCGTCTTTTTCTGCTTGTGCGTTCATCTTTATTTCTCTAAAGCTGTGCGTGTGTGCTCTTCTTTTTGAAGTCGTTTGTTTTATTACATGAAGCTATTTTCTCGGCTATTCCCTGGGAGGGCCCAGTTTAGAGGGAAAGGGATTTTTCGATTTCTTTCTTTTTCTTCCTCCTCCTTTGTCTTGTTCCTCCTTTGTCTCGCTCCTCGAATGACTCTGTGAGTATCACATCCTTCTCCTCGTCAAAGACGGCGCCGAGAGTTTTCAACATTCGGAGAATCCTTTCCGCTCTTCCGTCGATGAACAGTTTCTTCTTTTTCGATACTTCTTTCATTGTCTTGCTTTGTTTTTCATGTTCGAGGTGAGCACAACGAGCGACGTTGCCGAGCGCGTATCCGTCCAAATACGGCCTCTCGAGGAGGAGCGATTGAAACTCTGGAATATCGCGGAGGTTTTGCTCCTCACTTTTGTCGTCAACTTTGTCTTCTTTTCCTTCTTCTTCGTCGTCGACGTCGTTGTTTTCTTTGGTCGTTGTTGTTTGCTCCACTGCGGTAATCACAGCCGTCCATGGTAACAGAAACTTGAAATGTTTCCGCGTGAACATTTTCTTCGGGAACCTTTTTCTTTCTGCAGAGTAGTTTTCGACGAGTTTTCGTTTGCAATATTGGCGGTATGCCACCGCCGCGGGGACGAGCATTTCCTCGAACCGAAACTGGTCGTCGTCCCAAACAAAACCAAGCAATGCTAACGTTTCTAATCTTTGCGGTTGGTGCAAAATGTACGTTCCTTTCGCGCGCATGTCGTTGACTTTCACGCCGAGCGGGAAATCTTTCAAATAAGGTTTGCGTAACGCCTCGTTCTCGCTGCTCTCCACATCCACTCCATCCACGCAGTATTTGTGCGGCACGTTCAAATGACCAAACTTCTCCTTGAACAAAACTAATCCGGGCACAATCTGCTTCTCAAAAACGAACTCGTCATTGTCCCAAACAAACCTCTCCCCGGTCTCCGCGCCGACCGCGTCCAACGCCTTCAATTGCGCTTCGGTTAAACTCGCTCGACCGCGTCGAACTCGGAAATTGTGCACCGCGCGACCAAATGAACGCGGCGTCTGCTCTTCCTCCTCCTCCTCCTTTTTCTCCTCCTCCTCCACCTCCCCGTCTTTACTAAACTCGTAACCTTTTGGCACGTTTAAATGTTTGAACTCGGCGTAAAATCGTCGCAATCCCGGGACGAGGACGTTCGATATGAATTCGTCCTCCTTCAGTTGTCTCTTTGTCTTCCTCTTTGGTTTTACAGTCGTTTCAGCCGTCGTCGTTGCATCATCGAGCTGCTCTCGCTGCTGTTCTTGCTCAGCTGCTGCTGCTGCTGCTCCTCTTCCTCTGGCAAGAAAGGTGCACGTCGAAAAGCAAAATCGATTTCTCGAGGTATTGCCGAGCTGCTCACGTCGAAGACGTCCCCCTCCTTCTCCTCTTCCTCTCGTTTCGTAACTCGTCGACGGTATCGTCGATCCATATCCTCGTCGTCGCGTTCGTCGCGCCTCCTCCTCCTCCTCCTCATTCGTCCTGGAGAAAAAGTGTGAATTTCCCCTAATACTACTAGAAGACGAAAAACTCCCCGCGTTGATGATGTTGCGGCTACCGTTTAAAAGGAAAAGACGTGATGATGATGATGATGATGATGATACGAGATGCCCCCCGATGATGCGCAGAAGCGCGGCACGATTTGAATAATGCATCTGTTATATTTCTCGCGTGTATACGCGAGAGAAAGTTTTGACGAATTTTTGACATCAGCGGAGCGAAAGAAAAGCAGATTTGTATATTCCGGACGCGCGTGGAGGATGGCAAGAACTTTTAAATAATCTCTACTTTAAACTAGTAAGCTATACGCTGCAAGAAGCGTTCTTCATTTTCGACCTCGCTCTAATTCGCGCGTTCACAACGCATGTCTATGTGTACATATGCATCATCGTACTCTTTACGCGGGGTAAATCTGTCTAGGCATTTCCGGCGGCATCGGTCCTCGATCGGTCGGGTACCCGACCGCTCTCTGATACCACCGACTCCCGTCGAGTTCCACGTCCACGTTCAAATGCGAGTGACCAAACACGTGGATGTGCTTGATCGTGCTGTTGTAATCGAATCTGCCTTTTTTAAACCGAGCTGCTGGGCTGCTTCGACCGCTCCCGGGGGTGGATTTACAATCGCACTCGTCTCTTAACGCGAGGATGTCCTCGCCTAAACTTTCGCTGCCGACGACTTTTTCGATGAAGGGCGTGCCGTTGAATAAATCGGGGAGAGGAACAAAATGGCCAAACGTCGCTAAAAACGCAACCTCGTTACCGCAATCGACGGCATTTACGTCGTCCTCGTTGTTGTTACGAGTAGTATTCGATACTCTCAACGACTTCGGTAAGAAACTTTCTAAACTCATTTTCCCTAACCGTCTCCAAAACTCGTCCAACGTCGCCGGGTGCGAATTTCTTTTATCCTTCGGATCTCCGATAGCCGGTGGCCAAATGCACGCCCCGTCAAAGTGCACCTCCATCTGCGTAAACGGCCTAGTTCCACCTTTAAACGTCTCCGTGTACCAACTCAACATCGGTACCACCAATATCCGTTTCGTTTGTCGCATGCCTAACTCGTTCACCCCCTGGTGCGTAAACACCGTCGGCGTGCACCGAACGCCGATGCTCGTCACCGCGTCCATGATGACCACAAACTTATCCACCGAATCTCCCATCTCCCCTCTCCCCGGCGACCATAACTCGTGGTTCCCCACGCAATAAAAAACCTCCTGATATCGCATCTTAAACAGTTTCAAAGCGTCGATGACTTTTTGCACGTCCGTCGCCACGTCGCCGGCGACGAGTAAAACAGTCCCCGGTTCCGGGTGCGAGCAATTTTGACAAAATCGAACGACCCAATCTTTATTCGCTTGCATGTCCGCGTGCACGTCAGACGTGGCAAATATTCGCCAATACCTCGAACCTTCTTCTTGGGAGTCATCATTTTGCCTAAACTGCTGCTGCTGCTTGTCACCGCCATTCGTATAATAATACTCATCATCATTCGTCCTCAAAGTCACCACGTTCGCTTTATTATTATTATTATTATTACTATTATTATTATTATTATGATGATGATGATGATGATTTAGCGTCGTCGCGTTGTTCGTATTCCTACTCGATGATGATGCGCAGTTGTTCCCGGTGTCGGTCAACCGTTCTCGTTCTTCTTCCACAAAAGACAAAGACGATGATGATTTCCCTCGTAAAGAAGAAGAAGAAGAAAAAGCGTCGTGGTTTCGTTTCAGCGCGGAAAACGCGTACTCCAAAACCTCCTCTTTTGTCCGGTTATCCTCGTACGGCACGTTTGGTTTCAAGTACGGCATTTAGTAAATCAGTAGTAGTATTCTCTCTCTGATGATGAGGTAGGAGTAACAGGTGTAGTAGTGAGTGATTTCTGCGGAGACAAAAAAAAGAATAAAATGTAAAAAACCGCTTTTTTTTCGAGCGTTTTTTTCGCTCAAAACACACACGTCCTCGTCAGAAAAAGGGATATATTATATACATCTAATAAGGAAATATATACGCTTCATCGTCGGAAGAAGAAAGCGAGTGAGAAAGAAAGCGAGAGCAGCGCGAAGAGGGTTTTGTTCGTTTTAAGTAGTGTTTGCTTTTTCTCTCCTTCTTCTTTTTTATTCGTAGTAAACGAAGAAGCGATTTTAAAGCGGGCGCACGATGCGCGAGTGTATATCTACGACTGGGTGCCTCCTCCTCCCGATGCTCCTCCTCCTCCTCTGTGTCCTTCCTGACCTGCGAATGGTGCTGATGGTGCGAGGAGCGCCAGTCGTCGTCGTTTGCGAGCAGCGATTTCATGCCGGGCAAACGTCGAAGTGCGCGTACACCGGGGTGACGAGTGCAGGGGCGGAAATTCGATTCATAAACGATGAGGAAGACGACGAGACGGTAAAGGCGACACCGGTCGAAGTGGTGGAAAACGGCGTTGGCGTGGTGGAAGTAGAAGTGCCGTTGCTGGCGCAGGAGTACGTTTTGGGGATGTACGACGGGAAAGCGAAGACGTACAAATCTAAGACGAAAGTGACGGTGGTTTCAGACGAGGATGGAGAGAGTCTAGACGATGTCGCTTCGACGAGGAGTTTGGTACGAGTGGAAACGGATAAACCGTTGTACGCGCCGGGGCAGAAAATCAAAATCCGAACGCTCGTCGCCGATATCGAGAATACGGCGTTGATTAAACAAAAAGATGGAGCGACGGTGGCGAGTGTCGAGGTGAAGGACGCGCTGGAGAGAACGATTTTTAAGAAAGCGGACTGCGCAGTGGATGTTTTTGGCGTGGCAACGGCAGAGGTGGCGATAGCGAAAGAGCAACCGCCGTTCGGTTGGTGGACCGTGAAAGCGGAAGTGGAAATAGACGACGACGGGTCGAAAGTTGTAGGCGAGACTGGATTTAACGTGGAAGAGTACGTGTTACCGTCGTTTGACGTTACTTTCGACGCGTCGAGCATGCCTTTGTACGTGTTAGCGTCGAAAAGCGCGAATGAGTTCTCCGGAAAGGTAGAAAGCGCATACACCTACGGGAAAGCGGTGGAAGGAAAAGCGAAAGTTATCATCAAAAGGCCGAGCACTTCGAATTATTACTACGGTGGCGCAGTTGGTGGTGATGTTGGTGGTGGTGATTTTGTGGCAGTCGAAGAACCCGCGTTTAAGCCGCCGGATGAATGGGATTCGAGCGGTAGTAGCAGCGGTAGCAGTGGTTATCCGAATGAAGTTTCAGACATTCTGTACGAGTCGAGCTGGATGACTTTATACGAGGGATCTGCAACTTTTGTGGCGTCAATTTCAAAATCAATGCTAGATCAGCAATGGTCGCGAAATTTGGAAGCATACGCTATGGTTGAAGAAGCAGCCACGAGAGAGATTCGAAACTCGACGGTATTGATTGTCCCAATCGTCCGCGAGGCGTTTACGCAACAAACGTCGATGATTTACCAGTCGCCAGCTTTAAAACCAGGGTTACCGATGAAGCACACGATTCAACTCGCTTCGGATATCCCTGGTGCGTTCAGTGATACAGAAGATCTTGGAACCTTGGACTTTACGCTGAATATAAACAAAATGAATTCGTACTCGTATTCTGGTGATTCGAACGCGCAAACAATTTCCACGCGAGTCTCTTCCTCCGGCGCTCTCGATATCGAATTCGACGCCCCCGCGAACGATCTCTCGTGTTGTGCATCTTACGAGGACGAAACAAACTACTTTTATGGATCCTCGCAAAAGTGTTGTTTGCAAGGGGCGAACGTGCAGCTGGTCAAGAACGCGGCGTCGAGAGATGTCGTGAAGAAGATACTCGCATCCGCGAGCGACGATATGTCTACGACGGAACTCGACGCGCTCGTGCCTTACTTATCGGTGTACTTTGCGAGAGATACTTCCAGTGCGAAGGCTTCGGTTGAAGTCGTTGTTATCAATACGAGCTGTGAGAGCGCTGAGGCGTGTCAGTTCACGCTCGCGTCTTCGAGAAGTGATGTCGCATTCGCGTACGCCGTCGTCGACTCGGAAGGCCTAGGACGCGGTGTTTTAGAAGCGGGCACAACTACTCTCTCTTCCACTGAAACCGAAAAAACAGTGACAATGACGTATGGCAACATCGCATCCACTTTGAGCGCGGCTGTTTCAATCGCCGTATGGTCACTGAGCGGAAGCGTGTATAGTGAAACGTATCTCGCCGGGACAACTTCGGATGTTTTCTTGGTCCCCGGAACGAGCGTCTCCGTGGAAAGCGAAAGCGAAATCGCGTTTCCGTATGACATCACCATGAACACTAACGTTTCGGAAACGAACGTCGTTGCAACGGGCACAGACATTACATTCACTATTATCGGCGCGCCTGATGGCGCGCGCTCGTACATTCTCGCCATCGACGAAGCTGTCGTGATACAAAGCGGCGGGAACACGTCTGCTTTAAAAGCGACGACGTTTTTGTCAAGCGTGTACGATGCTAAAACGAACACTTTGGATGCGAGCTCGAATACGTGGCCATGTGATGCAACGTATAACGATAACGATATCAAACTTGATCGCGTAACGATTATATCCACTGCTGAGATTGCGAGTTATTGTGACCCGTCGTCGTCGAGTAACGGAGGATTTGGAGTCGGAATGCCGGAAATTGCGTTTGGTGCCGATATAGCCATGGACGACGGTGCCGCTGGTCAGGAAAGTACAACCAACAAAGCGGCAACAGATGTGGATTCAGCTTCATCCTCGCCTACGGTGCGCACACTTTTCCCGGAAACTTGGCTTTGGGAATCGTCTGATTCAGGTTCGTTCGAATCAACCGCGCCTGATTCGATTACAACGTGGAGCATAACCGCGTTTACCTCGCACCCGACGCAGGGTATTTCCATTTTGAAAACCGCCTCGAAAATGACAGTGTTTCGCGAATTTTTCATCTCGCCGAAAATGCCGTACTCCATCTCGCGAGGTGAAACCGTCGAGATTGTTCTCGCAGTTTTTAATTACTTGAAAGACCAAGATATGTCGGTATCAGTTTCCGCCGAAGACGTGACATCGGGTGAGGCTGTACAAATTGGCGATTCGAAAACGATCAACGTTTCAAAGAACAGCGCCGACTCTATATCTTTCGAAATTTCTCCCACGGTACTCGGAAGTATTAAACTCCGATTTTCCGCCATAGGAACCACGACGACGAGCACAGATTCAGATTCGAAAGAATATACAGATGCGGTCGAGAAGAGTATTGTCGTGAACCCGGAAGGAGTGTTCAAAACGACGACTGTTTCGAAAGTTTTTCGTCGAAGTGCGGAAGATGCGTCGGAAACATTTACTTTGAACGCATTTCCGAATGGTTTGAGTGCAAACGCGATTGTAGATACGTATTCGAGTTTCATTACCGTCGTTGGCGATATCATGGGTCCATCGATTCAAAACATCAACAAGTTTGTCCAGATTCCCATGGGCTGTGGTGAACAGAATCTCTTGTTACTGGCACCAAATGTGTACATAGCCGAGTACTTGAACTCTGCGAATAAACTCACAAGCGCTTTAAAAACGGAGCTTTCAAATAACGTCATCATGGGATATTCTCGAGAGTTGACGTATTTTCACCCATCCGGCGGTGTTTCTGCGTTTGGACCACAAAGCGACAAGTCCGCATCGTTGTGGCTCACGGTGTTTTGTTCCAAGGTTTTTGCGTCTGCGAAACGCTCGAGCGAAAGTAAAATTTTAGATGGTGTTTCAATCGACGCGACTGTTTTGAAAGGCGCTGTTGACTTTATAATATCTACTCAAGGCACGAACGGTGCGTTTTCAGAGCCCGGAGTCGTTTTACACTCCGAAATGCAATCGCAATCGGGAGATAAATTCGTTTTATCCTCGTATGCCGCTTTGAGTTTGATTGAAACGGTTGCATCGATTGACAACCCTTCGACGAAAACGAGCGCGCAAAATTCGATTTCAAGCGCGTTAGAGTACGTTGCTTCTTCCTTGGATTCAGTTAAATCCGCCGCGATCGCGAAGGAACCGAGCGCTGTGTATTCTGTAATAGTCTCCACGTACGCCTTCGCCTCTGCGTGCGCTTCGTTATCGACGCACTGCGATTTGGCGAATTCTTGGATAACGGGCGTTCTCGAGCTAATTGGAACAAGTGAAGTGGACGGCGCTACATCTTACGGCGGTGTCGGTGCCAGTAACTCTTTAAGGATTGAATCCACGGCGTATGTCGTTTTAATCTACGCTAAAATGAGCGATTCCGGGAATAACTTTTGTTACTCCGCGTTGAAATTTCTTTTACAAAATAGAAACGAGTTTGGAGGGTACGGGTCAACTCAGGACACCGTGGTTGCTTTAGAAGCACTGTCGACGTATGCAAAGCTTACGAGAGAAGCGAGTAGTTCTGGGTTGCTCGTGTTGTCCTTTCCAAACGAGGTTGGCGCTCCTTCGTTCACAGTGGACGAGTCGAGTTTCGATACATTCAACACCGCGCAAATCGCACAAAGAGGTACGGAAACGTTTACAAATCCGAGCGTTTCGGGTGATGTTTCAGGCTCGGGAGTTGCGGTTGTTTCGTATACCGTTCGGTGGTACGAAACCGTGGATTTGACGGAGGATACCTCGGATGGATTATTCACGATAGATGTGACGACACGCGTTGTCACGACGAAAATTTCATCTACGAATAGAAAAAAACGAAGAAGACTTTTAACGCCGAATTACTCACCAACATCGACGAGCAGTGTGGAAGATGCTGAGATGTTGCAAATGAAAGTTTGCGTGAAGAAGACGGAAATAACGAATGGAGCGGATGGTATGGCACTTTTGCGTGTCCCGATGTTTTCCGGTTTCCAACCGGTCGAGTCGTCCATCGCCAACTTAGATCCGGAAAGAAAATACATCAAACGCGTGGAGGTGGATCCAATTACGAGCACGCTTTCTTTATACATAGAGAACTTTCCATTGAATTCGAACGATAAACTTTGCGCCACATTCGATGCTCGAAGAGTCGCGGAGGTGAAAAATGCGCAAGACGTTCCAGGAGCGCAAATTTCCATGTACTACCAGCAAGACAAATATCGAAACGCCGTGATGAAATCGACCGATTTAGAAGTTGGTCGATTCCCGGAGGACGATGGGGGTGGCGGTGTCAAGGTTGAACCAGACTCTGCGTTTGGATTTCGAGTCACTTTCATTTTAGCGTCTGTCATCGCTTTAGCTCTTTTCGCGATGGATTAAAACAAAACGAGGGGTTGTTATTCTCGATGTATCTCTCACTTTTAATCATGTAATAACAAAACTAGTATTATACGCTTGTCATTAGCTCTGTATTAATGATATTCTTCTGTACCAGGTACCATGGTACCACGGTACCAGGTACTTTATGCTCCTCTCTCTCTGTCTCCTCACACTCTCCTCACACACACACACACACACACACACACACTCTCTCTCTCTCTCTCTCTCTCTCTCTCTCTCTCTCTCTCTCTCTCTCTCTCTCTCTCTCTCTTTCTTTCTCTCTCTCTCTCTCTCTCTCTCTCTCTCTCTCTCTCTCTCTCTCCCTCATATATCACTCATTCACTCATTCATCCACAGA